>MAAC01009681.1_pt1 | contig 85395 bp, 76 predicted proteins | sample 1115981 | NCBI WGS metagenome assembly MAAC01 (sample SAMN04961126, study PRJNA320927) | seawater metagenome | isolation source: sample BD02T64 sea water enriched with oil for 64 days | place: USA:Gulf of Mexico | collected 2013-07-27
AATACATCAACGGCTTTTATAATCCTCGCCGCAGACATTCGGCACTAGGCTGGAAAAGCCCCTTGGCATTCGAAAGAATTGCCGCTTAAATGAGTTCATGGAGCGGCACTAAAGCGCGACAGGTCCAGTATCAATAACATATCCACAAGACCGTTGTGCAGCTCGGTGAAAGGTAATCGCCTTACCCTGCCCTTTCAGCCGCAGATAAATAGACACGGCCTCAGACAAGACCACAGAGGCTTCGTGGCTCGTGTTTGGTCGTGCTACAAATGTAGATGACTGAGACGCGTTGAGACGTAGAAGATGCCTTCCCGGAAGCTGCGTGTCCTGACACCGAAGGTGATACCAGTATTCGTCCAACTTGGATGCAGCACTAAATGCTCGTGCCGCGGCTACCTTTGAAGATCGGGTTCGCAGAGAATGGCAAATCTGTTTTGACGTGTAATGATGAATAAGTTCACTCGGGACGCGCCTACTGAAGTAATGGACCCCCTGTTTAACGAAGGTGTGCGTTGGGTTTTTGTACAACGGCATGATCAACTGCTCCTAGCTTAAGTTATAAAGCTGGAGTTAAAACAAAGGGTTATCTGAAGTGATGGTACCCGAGGCCGGAATCGAACCGGCAAGCCTTGCGGCGGGGGATTTTGAATCCCCTGCGTCTACCAATTCCGCCACTCGGGCACTTTGTGATCCGGTCGGTAGTTTCATCCGGAACATGCCAGCAATTGTTTGCTTGACCACCTGCTATCAAAAGGTTTCTGGCGGGTAAAGTGGAAACCGTCTAAGAATTGCGAAAATCCTGTCTATATGCTTGACCACACTGCGCTGGCGTGTTGCATGGCTATTTAACTAAACGGAATTATTATGCTTCGCAGATTATACCAATGGACTATGTCTCTCGCCCAGTCGCGTTACGCGTTGTTGATCCTTGCGTTGATCAGCTTTTTTGAAGCCTCGGTATTTCCAATCCCTCCTGATGCGTTAATGATCCCTATGATCCTTGCCGCCCCTCGTAAGGCTTTCCTGATTGCGGGTGTTACGACTATTAGCTCGGTTTTAGGCGGCACGCTTGGCTATGGTGCAGGTGTCTACCTTTTTGAGGAAGTTGGGCGCCCAGTACTGGAATTCTACGGAAAAACCGGTGCGTTCGAGACATTCAAACATTATTACAACGAGCTAGGCCCTGCGATCCTTCTTTTGTCCGGCATAACGCCGTTCCCGTTTAAAGTTACTACAATCCTGTCTGGCGCAACCGGGCTGGATTTCGGGTTGTTCGTAGCCTTTACATTTGTTGGCCGAGGCGTGCGTTTTTTTGTTGTGGCGACGTTGTTATGGAAATACGGACCGGATATCCGTCACTTCATTGAAAAACGATTAGGCACTGTGTTTACAATAGGTTTGCTGGCGTTGCTTGGCGGTTTCCTGATTTTATGGGTGATATGATGACAAAACTCCAAAAAGCAGCATTAATGGCCGCCGCTGGTTCAGCTGGTTTGATGATTGGCGCATTGATCTTTCAATATGTCTTTGGCATGGCGCCGTGCAAAATGTGTATCTGGCAACGCTGGCCGCATGTAATTGCGATCATTCTCTGGGCTTTAATCTACTTCAAACCAAACCGTCTCTTAGCTCTACTCGGTGGCATCGTGGTTCTGGTTGGCGGTTGTATAGGTGTCTATCACGCAGGGGTGGAGCAAAAGTGGTGGGAAGGTCCGAGCGATTGCACGGGATCCGGTCTGTCCTTGAGCGACAACCTTCTAGATATGTCCGCACCTGTTAACATCGTGATGTGTGACGTAATCCCATGGGCCATGTTTGGAATATCGATGGCCGGGTGGAATGCCATCATCTCTTTCGGAATTGTCTATCTCTGGTTCCGTGCGTTTCGTACGGCCTAATTCCCCAACTTCATATTGATGAATTGCAACGCCGTTCCCAGACCATCCGGCGCTATGCCGTGGCCTGTGTTTTTCGAGATGTGTGTGTAAACTTCGAATCCTGCCTTCGCCAGCGCGTCGGCAGCCTCGGGTAGGGCTGCGGGCGGGACCATATCGTCAGAATCGCCATGAACCAAAAGAATCGGAGGTTTGGATTTCATTTCTGCTTCCAATAGCTCGGGATGAAGCAGCCTGCCAGAGAACCCCGCGATGCCAGCAAACGAAACCTCGCGTCGAGGGCCGACATGTAGCGCCATCATCGTGCCCTGCGAAAATCCAAAGATGATCGTACGCTCCGGCCCGACGCGTTCTACCGTGGCCACTTCGTCAAGGTACGCACACAACAGATCGACGGCTTCAATCTGCCCTGCCCGCGCGGCTTCCTCGGTTGATCCGTCCAGCCGCGGGATCGGTGACCATTGGTAGCCCATCGGATTATTCGCACAACGTTGAGGAGCGTTCGGCGATAGAAACGTAGTATTCGGCAAGTGTTCTGCCAGCGAATCCGCGATGCCAATCAGATCGTTACCGTCCGATCCATAGCCGTGCAGAAAAATCACTAGGCTGTCGGCTTTCCCCGAAACTGCATCTTTGCGTGGTCCTGTAAGTGTGGTCATCGTATTCCCTCTCGTTCTTTTTCTACGCGGTAATACGCCCACAACAGGCGGGCTGCAACCGATCTCCACGGGGTCCACTTTTCAGACATTTTTCGAAGCTCTTTTTCTGTGGGGCGCTCATCCAAATTAAACAAAACTTTCGCAGCCTCCTGTAGTGCCAAATCACCGGGCGCGAAGACATCTGCCCGTCCAAGACTGAACATCACGTAAATCTCGGCCGTCCATGTCCCAATGCCACGAATAGCAATAAGTTGGCGCATAACCTCGTCTGATGGTAATGTTCGAAAGGCAGCATAATCTAGATCCGCAGCCGCTAAATCCTGTGCATATCCGATTTTTTGTCGTGAAAATCCACAGGCGCGAAACTCTGCTTCACTTGCCGCCAATATAGGGGCTGGGTCGCACATCCCTGCTGCCTCCATTCGCACCCAAATACTGTTAGCCGACGCGACCGAGAGTTGCTGGCTGGTGATGGCACTCAACAACTCCCGAAACCCGTCTTCTCGACGTCGCAAAGGTAATGGACCGCATAGCTCCAAGGCATTGGCAAATCGAGGATCGTAAGCCGCTAGCCATGCCGCGCCTTCAGCGACATCAGCATCCGTTTTGATAATTCGTTCGCTCATATCACCTCGCATTTTTCGCCCGAGTTAAGCAATTTATTCACGCAGAACTTAATACTATTTGTGACGCTGCGTCTTATTGTCATATCTACTGGAAATTGAATGTGTCACGAAATAGAACAACACATATGACCTATATTGATTCCAATACCATTGCACGCCGAAACGTAAAAGTTCTAGTTGCCGCACAAGCCATTCTGGGTGCCCAGATGCCGATCAGTTTTGTGCTAGGGGGACTGGCCGGACAATACCTGTCAACCAACCCTTGCTGGGCAACGCTACCAATTGCTTTGATCGTTTTCGGTTCGATGCTGACAGCCCCTGTCATGTCGTCGATTATGCAGCAGTACGGACGGCGGACCGGCTTTTTCGTTGGCGTTCTGGGTGGAGTTATCGGCGCAACGATTTCGGCGATAGCCTTGTGGCAAAACTCGTTTCCGTTGTTTTTACTTGGATCAATATTCACCGGTATCTATATGTCCGCTCAAGGTTTTTATCGCTTCGCCGCCATGGACATGGCCAGTGAAGACTACCGCCCCAAGGCCATTTCATGGGTTATGGCCGGTGGATTGCTCTCTGCAATAATTGGTCCACAACTGGTCAAAATCACACAAGGCGCGTTAGACCCGATCCCCTTCGTGGGCTCGTATATCGCGATTATTGTTTTGAATTTTGTCGGGGCCTTTTTGTTTCTTTTCTTGAACATCCCCAAGCCGAAAAAGCCCGCTGCAGACGCGCCCAAAGGCCGCTCTCGTCGCGAACTGCTGCGCGAGCCACAAATTTTAGTCGCCATGATCAGTGCGATGGTTGCCTATGCTTTGATGAACCTCGTTATGACCTCGACCCCGTTGGCGGTCGTGGGCTGTGGATTCGAAACGGCGGATGCGGCGGATATCGTTTCTGGTCACGTTCTGGCAATGTATGTGCCGGCTTTCTTCACGGGGCATTTGATCGCACGGTTTGGCGTTGAACGCATCATCGCGTTAGGATTGGTTATTCTGGCCGCAGCAGGTGGTGTAGCCCTTGCCGGTGTAGAGTTGGGGAACTTCTACATAGCTTTGATCCTTCTGGGGATAGGTTGGAATTTCGGCTTTATCGGCGCAACAACTATGTTGGCCGGAGCACACACCCCCGAGGAACAAGGCCGTATGCAGGGTATGAACGATTTCGCTGTATTCGGTATGGTAACGATCGCTTCGCTAAGTTCGGGCGGGTTAATGAATTGTTCTGGTGGAACTGCGCAAGATGGGTGGACGGCCGTCAACTTGGCGATGATCCCGTTCTTAATGCTGGCAGGCGGTGCGCTGATCTGGTTTGTAATACGCGGCAAGAAAGGCACTTACCCGTTACCAACGTCCGGTGGAACTGCGCCAGAGCAAGTCTAGCTTCTTTCTAAACTCAGAGGTCTCAAGGGGTTGTCGAAGCGTTTTTCGAGGCTGAGCCTTAACCATTGTGAGCGGCACATTCACTTGCCATCCCGATAACAGTGCGGGCGAAGCGGATTTCGGGACTTGCTTTCGCTCCTTACGTGCATACCGAACCTTAGAAAGCGCGCTTACGGAAATATCGTGCAGTGCAGTGGCCAGATTGTCAGGCACCTCACCACTTGCGACGGCGTTGCGATCCAGTGCCCCGTTAACTGGCACAGGATGCCTACCAGCTGTGTACAATGCTGGCAGTGCGCGCCACAGATTGGCAATGCCAACGCCGTAACCGAAGTCAGCAATACGTGCCAAATCCTTCGCCCCCAGTGCGATCGCGGCCAATCGCATCGGATTGCCAGACGTTGCATTAATATAGGCATCAAATGCAGGCAGTCCGGAGTGCCCTTCGCGGTAGATGTCGAAGCGCCGCGCCTCGATCAACTCCACGAATAGGTTTTGTGGAAGGTTATACCTCGCGATCACCTCGGCCAAAGGCTCGACCACCTCGTGGTGACCTACTTTGCCGTTATAAATTTCGTTGATCGTATCAAGCCACCACTGAAGGCGCATCTCGGCGATCATTTCCTCGTTGCTCGCCCATGGCGCTCGAACAACCTCCAGATTGAAAGCATACAAAACAAACAAACGATCCCGCATCGCATCAGGGGCCGCCATTACCGAAAGGTAGCGATTTGGGTCGCCTGTCTTGACCAGTTCAGCGCAGGCCTCAATGCTCATGCAGGGGTTGCCCCTTCGCGGATCAATTTCCAGTTAATCGCATCAACCAGCGCCTGAAAGGATGCGTCAACTATGTTGGCGGAAACACCAACAGTCGACCACCGCCGCCCCTGCCCGTCTTCGCTGTCGATCAGAACACGGGTCACGGCCTCGGTTCCGCCATTAGTTATGCGAACCTTGAAGTCGACCAGTTTCATATCGTCAATCAGTTCTTGATACGGGCCCAAGTCCTTACCCAAAGCGCGTGAAAGCGCGTTTATAGGCCCTTGATCGCGATCATCCTCGGTAGAATGACTTTCCGACGCGCTGATCACGCGATTACCGGCAATTTTGGCCACAACCACCGCTTCGGATACAGTTATCATCTGGTGCAACGCATTTTGACGACGCTCGACCGTGACGCGATAACGCTCGATCTCGAAGAACTTGGGTAGTTGTCCTAGAACCTCCCGCGCCAACAACTCGAAACTCGCTTGTGCGCTATCGTAGGCAAACCCGCGATCTTCGCGATCCTTCACCTCATCAAGGATTTGCGAGAGCGCAGGATTGCCTTTGGTAACCTCAAGTCCGGCCTCGGCAAGCCGCTTACGAAGGTTCGACTGCCCCGCCTGATTGGACATTGGCACCAACCGTTCGTTCCCTACCGTTTCAGGCGGGATATGTTCGTAGGTCGTGGGGTCTTTCAAGATCGCACTAGCATGCAACCCCGCCTTATGTACGAACGCGGATGCCCCTACATAAGCCGCACTGGCGTTCGGCACACGGTTTAGAATATCGTCAAGCATCCTTGATAGGCGCGTCAACCCAGCCAAGGCCTCAACCTTCACGCCGATGTCATATGCACTGGCGTACGGCTCTTTCAGCAACAATGTCGGGATTAGCGTGATCAGGTTGGCATTACCGCAACGCTCGCCTAACCCGTTCAACGTGCCTTGGATTTGCCGCGCCCCTGCGTCAACTGCGGCGAGGGAATTTGCCACTGCATGTTCCGTATCATTATGCGTATGGATGGCCACGTGGTCACCGGGTATACCGGATGCGATCACGGCTTTGACAGCCTTGGTTACGTCTTCGGGCAGCGCGCCACCATTGGTGTCGCACAACACGATCCACCGCGCACCGGCCTTGTAGGCGGCCATGCAACATTCAAGTGTGTACGCGGGGTTGGCCTTGAAACCGTCGAAGAAATGTTCGGCATCGTACAGGCTTTCACGACCCAATACTGTCAAATGCTCGAACGAGCCTTTGATGTTTTCGACGTTTTCCTCAAGCGTGATCCCCAGTGCAGTGGTGACATGGAAATCGTGGGATTTACCAACAAGGCAAACCGCTGGCGTATTGGCGTTGATAACCGCCGCCAGCACATCATCATTCGCCGCCGAGCGCCCTGCCCGTTTGGTCATCCCGAACGCCGCAAACGTGGCGGTGCTCAATTTTGGAGCCGCTGCGAAAAAGTCGTTGTCCGTGGGATTTGCCCCGGGCCAACCACCCTCGACATAATCAATGCCAAGATCATCGAGCGCCTTGGCAATGCGGGTTTTATCCTCAGCCGAAAAGTCCACTCCGTGGGTTTGTTGGCCGTCACGCAATGTGGTGTCGTATAGGTAAAGGCGTTCTTTGGTCATAATAAACCCTCCAGCTTTGCCACATCAAAATTATCACCCTTATTAAATTCAGGTTCGTCAGATGTATCGCGAACAACGACTCCAGCGTTAGCAAGGCCATCTCGAATTCCATCAGCTTTTTGAAAGTTTCTCACTTTTCGCGCATTATCTCGCTTTTGGAGCAAAAATCTGACGTAACCGGTTTCAGCGTCTGTGAAACCCTCCACTTTTGCCCATTCAGGTATTCCATTTTCCATTAACCCGAGTAGTGACATGCTTGCTCTCAATGTTGGTACATCACCAGCGTGGCCAAGTTGATGACACTCAGCGATAGCTCTAGCAGTATTCAGATCGTCTGATAGTCCTGATATTACCTCAGGGTGAGGTGTTCCGTTATCAAGCGCCAGACCAACTAAACGGTACCATTTAGTTAAAGTTTTTTGAGCCTCAGCCACCCGCTTCGCCGTCCAGTCCATCGGAGAACGATAATGCGTCGACAATATCACAAACCGGATCACCTCGCCCGGAATGCCCTTGTCCAGCAAGTCCTTAACCGTAAAGAAATTCCCCAAGCTCTTGGACATCTTTTTGCCCTCGACCTGTATCATTTCGTTATGCATCCACACATTGGCGAACCCGCCGTCAGGATTGGCACAGCAGCTCTGCGCGATTTCGTTCTCGTGGTGCGGGAATTGCAAGTCCAGCCCGCCTCCGTGAATGTCAAAAGTCGCCCCCAGCAGGTCCAGCGACATGGCGGAACACTCGATATGCCAACCCGGACGGCCGCGCCCCCATGGGCTATCCCAGCCCGGCAGGTCATCCGTCGAGGGTTTCCACAGTACAAAGTCCATCGGGTCGCGTTTGTAGTCGGCAATCTCCACTCGTTTCCCCGCGCGCATGTCTTCCAGCTTGCGGCCAGACAACGCGCCGTACGCGTCATAAGAATTCACGTCGAACAGCACATGCCCTTCGGAAACATACGCGTTACCCCTCTCGATCAACCGTTCGATCATCGAAACCATCTGGGCGATGTATTCGGTTGCACGCGGTTCATCCGTCGGGCGCAGCGTTCCAAGCGCCTCCATATCCTCGTGATACCATGCAATCGTTTGGTCCGTCAGTTCGCGGATGATGGCTTTCAAATCTCGATCATCACCTTTGACTTTCATCTCAGCCGCGCGTGCGTTGATCTTGTCGTCGACATCGGTAAAATTCCGCACATACCGGACCGCATAATGGCCATAAGTATGGCGCAGCAATCGGAACAGCGTGTCAAACACCACAACCGGCCGCGCGTTGCCGATGTGGGCGCGATCATAGACAGTCGGACCACAGACATACATCCGCACGTTGGCCGCGTCGATCGGCACGAAATCTTCTTTCGTGCGGGTTTTGGTATTATACAGTTTGATCTTGGTCATAGCTCGTTCCCGGTCACAGAATTCCCTGCAGCGGGCCTAGCATTTTGAAATCAATTTGAAAACAGAAAGACGCGCCGCGGACAATGTGTCAGCAGATAATGCAAATCTCGATAAGGCAAATTACGTTTTTCATATGGTGTGTATGGCAGTTCACTGCGACCGGATCAAGCCCCTCGCTAATTTGTGCGATTGGCAGTCGAGTTGATCTTTTAAATTTGATTGCCCGAAACCAATCTCTTTTATGCTTTGCATTCAATAACAGCAGGACTTGAATTCCCACTTCCCCCTCTTGACCTCCCCCAGTCATCCGCGTAAATGGCAGCCTTCTACTGGGGAATAGGTTAACGGTAGACCCGCAGACTCTGACTCTGTTAGTCCAGGTTCGAATCCTGGTTCCCCAGCCAAACAGTCCGTCTCACTTTGAGTACATGTGTTTGGCTCGAAGTTATGACGTTATTTCCGCGAGTTACAACGAAGATACCACACAGAGACGCGCGATAGCGCATCCTACGGGCCACAAATACCCCATAATCTCTGCTTGCAAATACGGCGCTAACAGTTTGAGTCGTCTGAATAAGTTTTCGGCTTAGAGGCCGGCGATCAATTGCCGCTGATCTTCCCAATCGAGCGGCAACGTGTTGCGCTGAAGCCATTCCGAAGTAAGCCTGACTGGCTGGCGCCCCTCGGCAACTCGCTTTACGATATCAGGGGCCAGGAAAGCGTGGTCCATCATTTGCAAAATGCGCCGTTTGGTTAGGCCAGCATCATTCGCCACTTCATCAAGTGTGCGCCCCTGCCGGATTGCCTCGAACCATTTTTGTTTCAACACCGCGCTTGCGAAGCTGAAACGGCTTCTCGAACACCAGACCTTCTTCAAATATATCGGCACGCGGCACATCCAGTTTTGTCGAGAGCACATTCGGATCCAGCCGGATTTCCATGCTACCCGCGCTGATCCGAACCCCGAAAATCAGATTTGCAGAGAAGGTAGCTCTCAAAACTCCTTTCAGTTCAATGACCAAGCCGTCAATCCGGTGCAACACCTGCTTCAATTCCGATTCCCCTGTCATAGGAACTACTCGTGCCAGAAAATCTGGCCGTTCAAATTCCTCTATGAGCGTTGCCCCCAATCCCTCCTCCATTGCCCCTGCCGGCAGTCGCCATCCCGACAGGTTTTTCTCGCCGGAATGTTTTATTAGACGGTTCGAGACGTAATATCGGTGTCGCCCCCCGTTTTTGTTAGCATGTGATTATGTTAACCGATCGCCTGTCTGCTCAAACAATTTTCGTACCAAGTGTGACGGCTCTGCTGGGTTCAATTTTAGTCGGTTGCGGCCTGCCTGCGCTTCAAGGGCGTCCTGAAGATTGTGCCATATTTCCCCGTTTATGATCACCGGATGTTGGCCTTCATAAACCTGGTTTTTATGGCGAATGCGACCTGCGTAAAGCGGATTGGCCAGTATCTGGTGGATGTGTCCCCAACCATATTTGCCCGGCAGGTCGGAGCTTAACCAAGGGTGCTCACCGGTCAGATCGTCAAAGCGACACTAGCCTCTACCGGCATCTGTCGGCCTGCTCAAATTGCCACCTTAAGCCGCGCCCCACGACGGAGAAATTGCGCCCCATCCGACGCTGGGATCAAGAAGGTGTGCTGGATGATATCGAACGCACGTTGAAAAAAAACCTGACGCCGTGCGGATCCGCAGATCAACGGTTGAACAGCCCTTTGGAACCTAAAAGGCTTGAATGAGATACACCCATTACCTGACCCGGACACGAGAATAGGTCGCCGCTGAGATGAGCCTCCATGTCCTATCCTATAAGTTCAAAAGGGTTCTAAACATCATTGGGGTTGCCCATTTAGTGGTCGTGTTGAAGGCATAGTTGGACAGGAAAACGTTAATCATTAGTCAAATCCGGTAATCAAAGCTCCGGCTCGATCAAACAGGACCCCATTTGCGACAAATCACGCACATGGAATGGAAAAACGCCATAGATGGAAATTGGTTAGGCTTCAACTGCTCGCTCCTGGATTCCCGAAGAAGCTAGCCCGAACGGCTCCGTTAGGAGTCGTGATCCACAGGATGAAAGCTATTAGTTCCCCAGTCGCCAATGGCAACTTCACTATTCATGATTTGGCGCTCCATTCAGAATGGGCTTGGCTACCTCAACCCATAATTTCGTAGGATTTGATAAAGTCCATGTCGATTCAACTCCGATCCCGGGACCCACTGGGACAGTTGCGAAACCAGTTTTGACGACCTGTTCTTGAAAGTCCAAAACTGCCCTCCCCCGCGCGTAGTTTCAAAATCGCTTCTGGCACTTTTGTTTTTCGCAATGCGCGTCATTGGAAAAACGTCCGGGTGCCATAGTCACGATGGACCAAAGGCCACTCATGCAGTAAATTCAAACTGGACAAGTTAATGGGGGCCTATCAAAGGCAATTGACACTGACAGATTTAGCTAGACACTGTGGGAGAGAATTCAATGAAAGTTGGTTTCATTGGGCTTGGAAACCTTGGCGCCAAGTTGGCTGGTAGCATACTGCGTCACGGCTACGATTTGACCGTCCGTGATTTGGATGAAAAGAATGCCCAACCTTTTCTCGATAACGGGGCTAAATGGGCGGATAACCCGCGCGAAATCGCCGAAACTTGCGATATAGTAATTACCTGCCTGCCAAGCCCAGCAGCTTGTTCAACTGTGATGGAATCTGGTGACGGGATAATTGCGGGTCTTTCAGCTGGTAAAATCTGGGCGGAAATGTCGACAGCAGGTGAATCCGAAGTAAAACGCATCGGTAGACTAGTTCGAGCTACAGGAGCAGAACCGATTGACTGCCCGGTTTCGAGCGGATGCCATCGTGCCGCAACGGGTAACATAGCAATCCTTGCGGGATGTTCGCGTGATACATTTGAGCGAGCCTTTCCCATTCTAAAATCTATGGGGCGACGGATTTTACATACTGGCGAACTTGGTACTGCTTCAACATTGAAAGTCATGACCAACTACCTGGCAACCGCCAATCTAATAACATTGTGCGAAGCCTTAGTGACATCCAAAGCGGCTGGAATGGATTTGAATACTACGTATGAAGCGATCAAAATTTCTTCTGGGAATTCATTTGTGCACGAGACCGAAAGTCAGGTCATTTTAAATGGTTCGCGCAACATCAATTTCACGATGGATCTTGTTATCAAAGATATTGGATTGTTTCAGGAAATGGCTGACCGCAACAATGTGCCACTGGATATTTCCCCCCGACTAATTGAGGTATTCCTTGATGGTCAAGAAAAATATGGATCGCGGGAATGGTCGCCAAACATTATTCGACGCCTTGAAGATGCAACTGGATTGTCCATTCTCGCCGACGGATTTCCGTCAGAAATGACAGACTATGAACCCGAAGAACCAGGGTATGAAGTAATACCGACTGGAAAGCCTGCATAAAAAGGTGCGCCGAGATGAAATTGGATAGTATCAAAACATTTGTCGTGGGCAATCCGCCACCACGATTTGGCGGTAGATATTTTATTTTTGTCAAAATTCGTACCGCTTGCGGGATTGAGGGCATCGGAGAGATCTACAACGCGACTTTCGCGCCCGATCTTTGCACGCTCATGGCGAAAGATGTTTTTGAACGCCATTTCGCCGGATCAGACCCGCACAATATCGAAACTCTTTGGCGTCGTACCTATTGTGCAGGTTTTACCCAGCGTCCTGATGTGACGGTGATGGGCGTACTTAGTGGGTTGGAAATGGCTTGCTGGGATATTATCGGAAAGGCTGCCGATAGACCTGTTTATGACCTGCTCGGCGGAAAAGTTAACGAGCGCTTGCGGAGTTACACCTACATTTACCCAAGTGATGGCGATGTTTATCCCGATCCAGATACCGAAAATGTCTACAACAATGCCGATATGGCGGCGGAGGAGGCGTTGCGTCTGGTTAACCAAGGCTTTACCGCATTAAAATTCGATCCAGCCGGACCCTTTACAGTATTTGACGGGCACCAACCGGGTTTGAACGATCTCGACCTGTCCGAACTGTTTTGCAAGCGGATCCGCGAAGCGGTTGGCGATCGTGCCGATCTGCTGTTCGGGACTCACGGCCAGTTCACTGTCTCTGGTGCGAAACGGCTGGCCCGTCGCATTGAGGCATATGACCCACTTTGGCTCGAAGAACCCACCCCCCCGGAAATGCCCGAACAGATGGCCGAAGTTGCGCGTTCGACAACGGTTCCGATCGCGGCTGGTGAAAGGCTCTGCACGAAATATGAATTTTCCCGTGTACTGCAAACTGGTGCAGCGTCGATCCTACAGATGAATTTAGGTCGTGTTGGCGGCATTTTGGAAGCCAAGAAAATCGCAAGCATGGCAGAGACTTATTATGCTCAGATCGCACCGCATCTGTATTGCGGCCCCATAGTTGCGGCGGCAAATATTCAGATCGGAACGTGTAGCCCCAACTTCCTGATACTGGAAAGCATCAAGACTTTTGGGGGGATTTATTCTGACCTTCTGAACAAGCCAATTACGTGGGAGGACGGATATGTTACCCCCCCCACTGCACCTGGGCTTGGCTTTGAATTTAACGAAGAAGTAGCGGAAGCACACCCTTACACTGGTGATGCGCTACATCTGGAAATGTCTCAAGTTCCGTACACCTAGACTTTCTTCTAGGTGACTTTGGTGGTCAAATATAGCCGCGCAGACCGCCTAGATGGCTTCCAAAAAGGACGCAATCGAGGCGGGTCCAAAACAACGGGTGTGATCTTTCGATCGAAAGCACTATTCCATGCTAAGCGTGATGCTCTTTACCTTGGTATACGCATCAAGTCCTTCCCACCCTTTTTCACGGCCATAGCCCGATTTTCCATTTCCACCAAACGGCAATTCTATGCCGCCCGCCCAGTAGTCATTGATCGTGACTTGCCCACAATCAAGCGCGGAAGCCATGCGCATTGCACGCCCAACATCGCGCGTGTAGACCCCAGCAACCAACCCGAACTCGGTACCGTTGGCCAGTCGAACAGCTTCTTCTTCAGTCTCAAAGACCTGCACAGACAGGACCGGACCAAATATTTCTTGCAGAACTGCAGGATCATCAGGCTGCAAGTCTCCAATAACCGTAGGTTCAAAGAACCACCCTTTACCAGTTGTTGGGTCGGTTGTAATTTCACCGCCCGCCAAGATCGAACAACCGCGGGCTTTGGCGGCTTCAACATGGGATTGGACTCGCTTTAAGTGCAGCTCGGAATTGATCGCGCCCATATCAGGATTTCGCAGACCGTGTCCGAACTGAATATCATTGGTTTTTTCTAGCAGCCCCGCAATCACCTCGTCGCGGATGCTTCGTTGTACCAACAACCGGGAGCCCGCAGAACAAATTTGACCGGAATTAGAGAAAATCGCCCAAAGCGCGCCCTCTATTGCAGCACCAATATCGGAGTCGTCAAAGACAATAACCGGAGATTTCCCTCCCAGTTCCAACGTTAAACGTGTCACATTCGGCGCAGCGGCCTGTGCAACGCCAATACCTGTTCCAACCGACCCGGTAAAGGTCAGCTGTTTGATACGAGGGTCAGTAACCATGGCCGCCCCAGCATCTTGTCCCAGTCCGGTAACTACGTTGACAACGCCATCGGGCACACCAGCTTCAGACAGCAACGCAGCCATAACCAGCGCCGTATAAGGGGTAGTCTCTGCCGGTTTAGCAACAACAGAACACCCGGCCGCCAACGCTGGTGCAACGCCGCGCGCAAAGGTCGATGTTGGGTAATTCCAAGGAATAATATGGCCTGTAACCCCGACTGGTTCGCGTACGGTGAAAGCCGTGTGCGTTGATCCCAAATTGACGGATCGGCCATCCAATTTGTCGGCAGCACCCGCATAATATTCAAAAAGTCGTGCAGAGTTCGCCACGTCTCCTTCGGCTTCGGCAAGTGTCTTACCTGAATCCAGACTTTCCAAAAATGCGAGTTGGTCAGTATTTGCCCGCAAAACGCGCGCCACCTCGTTCAGAACGCGACACCGCTCTGATGGTTTAACGCCACGCCAATGGGCAGCTCCCTCCTCGGCGGCGCTGATCGCCACGCCCATATCGGACGCATTTCCTAGCGCGAATTCGCCAAATGGTTCGGCCAGCGCAGGATCAAACGATTGCATTTTCTTGCCGGATTCTCCGTCAGTCCAAGTTCCATTGATGAAATGGCCGACAGGAAGGTTTCCAGCGGATCCCGTTTCCAGATACGTTGCCGCAAATTTGTTATTAGTCATGTTTCCAACTCACTAACTTGATACGTCGAACGACTTAGCCATTCAGGATTTATTTCCACGCCCCAGCCTGGCGCGTCGGTGACGGTTGCTTTGCCATTAGTGATTTCATACGGATTGTTAAGGAACAAATTCTGTTGCCAAGGATAGTAGAAGGCATCCTCAATAGAAAATTCGAGATATTTTCCAGCGTTCGGAATAGCGCGTAACAAGTGCATGGTGAACAGCGTAACCATCGACAGGTTCGCGCAATGCGGTGTGCATGGTAGGTTCGCCTTAGCGCCCATATCCGCCACCTGCATAGTACGGTGAATGCCGCCCAGATAGAGAACATCAGGTTGAATGATATCAACCGCCCGCATATCGATCATCCGACGCCAATGCTGAAAATCACAATCTTGCTCACCCCCAGTAACATCAAGCGACAATGCGTCCGTAACTTGTCTGGTTTCCTCCATTAACCAGTATGGACAAGGCTCCTCAAAATGCTCGACCCCATTGTCCTGAAGCATTTTGCCAACCTCGATTGCACGGGCAGCAGAAAATCCGGAATTGCCGTCGACCAGTAACGAAACATCATCGCCAAGGGATTTGCGTACAGTTGGAACGATTTCTTCAGTTCGCCCTGGCCATTCGTCGACATCGTGACCACACTCGGCACCGACCCGAAACTTGAAGGCATCAAACCCATGTTTGTCACGTAGCGCGGAAAACCTATCAGCTTCTTCCTGTGCTGTAATATCGCGGCGCATTGATGAAGCGTAGGCGCGCAACGGTCCTGCTGAACCGCCCAAAAGCTCGGCAACGGGCTTTCCAGCTTGCTTGCCACGCCAATCCCATATCGCTGTATCCAGCCCTGCTATTGCGCGACGTAAATATGAACCCGGGAACTTGTGTTCACGCTCGGGTATTTCAACAGTTAACGCTTCTAAATCGGTCATTTCACGCCCCAACGCCCACGGGGCTATCTGGCGGTGTAAAACCTGCGAGGTGATATCAGAGTTATAGGTCGAAACCTGCCCCCAGCCAGTGCTGCCATCCTCTGCGGTGACACGTATAAAGCCTACAAATTCATTAGCGAAGCTTTCAAGTTTCGTGATTTTCATGGTTGTTCCTTCATTTTCAAAATGAGTTCCGCACCCCGATGCGCCAGCATCATGGTTGGTGCGTTTGTGTTGCCGGATGTGATATTTGGAAAGGCCGAGGCATCGATAACCCTCAACCCTCGAACGCCAAAAACACTAAGATTGGTATCCAACACCGCAGTTTGGGCGTCTGCGCCCATCCGACAGGTTGATGTAGGGTGAAACACAGTGCCACAACGCGCTCTAAAGTCTGTAAGAATTGTATCAGCGTCCATTCTCATCAAATCTGGATTAATTGGAGACTTCACTAGTTTCTTCAACGCAGCAGATTGCATAATGCGCTGACAGAACTGACCCGCCGCAATGACGTCCATTTGGTCTTGTTCGGTTGCTAGGGAATTCGGCTGGATCAGAGGTACCGCCGTAACGTCGGGACTCTGAATATCAATGCGCCCCCTACTTGTCGGACGGGACGGTTGCGGGCTGATGATGAAGCCGGGAAATGGATCTGGATGAACAGTCGTGCGCTTTCCCACTTTTTGCATTTTGTAAGAAACCGGATTGAAATATAATTGAACATTCGGACGTGGCTGATCAGGCGAACTGCGAAAAAAGCCGCCACATTGATTTATACTGAGCGAGAGTGGCCCCTTACCTGTCAGCGCATACTGCAAAGCAACGCGAACTTTTCCGTACCAAGGACGCAATACATTATTCAGTGTAGGTTCGGTCGCCTGAAAGTAATAGTTAATGCCAAGATGATCCTGAAGATTACCGCCAACATTCGGGTTGTCGACAAGAACCGAAACACCATAACGCTGCAACACTTTCCCCGGGCCGATGCCAGACAGTTGTAACAACTGTGGTGATGCGACCGAACCTGCAGCCAAGATAACTTCAGCTCGAGCGTGAATAATCTTGCCACTCGCAGTCTCGACGCCAACCGCGCGACCATCTGTGATGATCACTCGTCGAACCGGAGTATTTATCCGCAGTTCCAGATTTTTTCGCTGCAACGCAGGCTTTAGAAATCCATCAGCCGACGAACATCGCCGCCCTTCTTTGGTGTTTATTCGGTAGACCGCCGCGCCTTCCGGTTCCGGTCCATTACAATTTTCCGAAATAGGTAACCCCAATTCCTCCATTGCGTCGAAATAGTGTCGGTTGACTTGATGAATTTGTTTTGAAGTATCCTGCAGATGGATAGGACCGTTGCCAACTTTTTCGCCCGCAGCGGAAACATTTGTTTCAATTTTATCGTAGTGACGCTTAACTTCATCCCAATTCCAACCCGTTGCACCTGCCGTATGCCAATCTTCGAAATCCGTTTGCAAACCGCGACAATAAACCATTGCGTTGATCGAACCTGATCCGCCAACCAATTTACCACGCGGCCAAAAATCTTCGCGACCGTTTAGCGTTTCCTGGGCAGCGGCGGAGAAGTTCCAATTCCTAGTGGGATCATTAAACAGCCTGCCATACCCCAAAGGAAGCGAAACCCATGGGGATTTATTGCTTCCACCAGCTTCTAGCAGCAAAACCGAATGCTTGGCGCCCCTGCTCAGCTTTTCTGCCAAGACACAACCCGCAGATCCTGCTCCAACAATAATATAGTCAAAACTGCTCATAGAATCCCCCAAATATTTCTTTTGGTATCTCCGATGATTAACAAATCACAAAACTAAAAATTATTTGGTGTTGCCTCGAAATTATTTGTAGTAAACCACTTGCATGACTTATCAAATGCCACCACTGGTCTGGTTACGCGCCTTTGAGGCTTCTGCCCGATTAGGAAATTTCACCAACGCCTCTCGCGAGCTGCTGTTAACACCCGCTGCCGTCAGCTATCAGGTGCGAGCGTTGGAACAACACCTCGGGTATCCGTTGTTTGAGAGGGCACACAGATCATTAGCGCTAACACGTCTTGGTCATACGTTCTTACCGTCTGTAAGCAAGGCCTTCACCGACCTGTCGATTTCCACGATGAGCGTTTTTGGAACACGTGACCGACGCCCGGTACGTTTTCGCTGCGCAACCAGCTTTGGGCATTTTATCATGATCCCTCGTTGGAAAGCTTTCAGAGACCTCCATCCGGACATCGATCTACAAATGATAACCGCTTCTTGGTCCGAGGAGTTGAACGCAGAAACACACGGTCTGGATCTACGATTCGGTGATGGCCGATGGCAAGATGGAACTGTCGAGCTTTTGTTTAACGAACCTATAATCCCCGTCTGTCATCCGGAAATGGCGCTTCACAATGACGATGATCCGTTAGAACAAATTGCCAACGCACCACGGTTGGATATTATGGGCGTGATTGATACATGGGAACACTTTCTTAACCAGCATAACATCGTGTGCGGACCTCGCGACTTGGGCCTGCAAGTTGATCAATCTGTATCCGCGTTGGAATTGGCCGCTCAAGGGTTAGGACATTGTCTGGTTCTAAAAAGCTTTGCCCAATCCTATTTGGATGGCGGGCAATTGGTTCAATCCTGCTCAACTTCAATGAAAAGCCAAAACAGCTATTATATTGTCTATTCCGGACCAAGGAATAACCTACCCGTGGAATCACAGATGTTTTGTGATTGGTTAATCGACGAATTGGGTCAGTAGTTCAGAAGTCAGGTCATGTTGTTTTAATTGCCTACAACACTTTCAATAATGCATTTTCATAATCGTAGAATTTTCTTACCTCCAACATTGACTTGCCGACACGCTTCATGCATCGGAGCGTAAGAAGAATACGGATGATTGGCCAAGCGATTGCAAACATCAAAGCGAGTACCAGCATTGGAATATTTGTGACAACTAACATTGTATCTGACGACAGGGCTAACCTGTTTGGTAGTATCTGGATGATCGCTTCAATGGCGACATTTGCCATCGAGGATGCGTTTGTCAAAGCAGCAACCGAGACGCTGCCGGTCGGTCAAATCCTGATCATTTTTGGATTTGGTGGAGCTCTCGTGTTTGCCTGTATCACGCTCCTCAACAAAGAACCCCTGTTTGTTCGGGGCGTAGTTTCACGCCCGATGCGTATTCGCGTTGGTTTCGAGATTATCGGCCGCTTGTTCTACGTGCTCGCCATCTCACTAATCCCATTATCAGCTGCTACCGTAATCCTGCAGGCGACACCGCTTGTCGTGGTAGCAGGTGCAGCATTGGTCTTTGGCGAAAAAGTTGGCTGGCGTAGATGGACCGCGATATTCGTTGGTTTAGTCGGTGTTGTGGTGATTATTCAGCCAGGCACGGATAGCTTTTCTATGCTCTCGATTTTGGCCATTATCGGAATGATCGGTTTTGCGGGGCGAGATTTGGCCAGCCGCGCGGCGCCTGCCTCGCTCAGTACATCTATCCTCGGGTTATACGGTTTCCTATCCGTCATCGTCGCTGGCGCGCTATTTTCGATCTGGCAAGGCGAAGCTTTTGCGCAACCCGGTATCGATGTTTCTTTTTACTTACTCGGCGCTGTAGTGGCAGGCGTCGCGGCATATTCATGCCTGATGAAAGCGATGCGCACCGGAGAAGTTTCAGCCGTAACCCCTTTCAGATATACTCGATTACTATTTGGCATAGCCTTCGGAGTTGTGTTGTTTGGTGAGAAGTTAAGTTTCGAAATGATAGCCGGCTCGTGTTTGATAGTTGTTTCAGGCCTCTTCATTCTATGGCGCGGGAAGCAGGTAAGCACACCAAGATAGTTTCAATATTCTGGCAAGAGGACAACGAGCAACATTGTTTCACACCGGAAATTGCTTGTCTGAGAAAATTTGGGGACCGCATTCGATAACGATTTATACGACTTTCGATAAGGCAACAGCGCATGTATCATCTGTAAATATTAGGATTGTTTTTGACACATTCAGTGATTGAGTGGATGCAAAATTTGGAAGGCGGTTTCAATTTCATTAATGTGACACCCAGATTAAGACCGCCTCAAACATCAGCCACATCTCGGATATCTAGATTAGACCGCAGACTGTAAAACATAAAACCCTCCAGCCAAAATACACGAAACCCCTGCAATTCTAGAAAGTAGCACACCGTTTGGAACATATTTTTCAGCGATCACATAAATTGCCAACCCCGTGATCCAAAACAGGTTCATGATGCCTCCCACAAACAAAAGCGCCATCAATGCCCAGCAGCAGCCCAGACAGAAACCGCCATGATGCGCTCCCATTCTGAGTGCTCCGGAAAATCCTGGTCGGTTGTGTTCAGATAAGAATGACGCAGGCGAACGGCAGTGTTTCAAGCATGCATTTTTGAGGTTTGAAAACTGGTATAGACCGACCCCAAGAAGCACCGATCCCGTAAGAGCTTTCGAGCTTATTGTCATCAGAGATCCGGAAATGAGCCCAATTGTTTCTAAGAGCCACTGCAAAAATGCAGCCGCAATTGCGAAAAGTGCCCACATGAGCAAATACCCGACCAGGAATAATGCACCATAGGAAGATGCACGTGTTCGATCTTTTCCATGGCGTTTCAAAGCAGTGAATAGCAATAAAGTTGGAGCGGCACTTGGCGTCATCATGGCAATCATCATGATCCACCACATCAGACCAACAAGTGTACCGTAAGATAGCGTCCAAGTTACCTCAGGGCTCATATTCATCCGGCCACCGAACGGCGCAGCCATCCGAGTCATTTCGAGAGCGGACATATTCATGCCCACCCCCGCAACTGTGTAAATACCGGACATCGCAACAACCACACCAACAGCGCCCAAAACGATCAACTGGTCTTTTCGGGCAATTCGCTCTGCGAGGCTTGCTTTTGCGGAATTGTCGTTTGTATGTGATTGCGACATATGATTATCCGTTCAACGAACGACTCCAGCTCCGGTTAGATGCAGGCTGGCGAAATGTGCATGAGTCCTTTGGTTTTTATCCAGAGAAATCGCACCACCTGTTGTCGTCGTGCTTCCGCAGGCTGCCTCAGCTTGGCCAAATTCAAACCCGTTTGGAAGATTAATTCGCGCCCTATGCGGTGTCCCGTTCATGATGTGAGGTATCGGCCTCGCATCAATTTCAAACACATCTGATACGTTCACGATTCCAATTCTGTCTTCCGCGTTTAGATCCGCCGAAATCGACTTATAAAGTGTTTCATGCTTGTTCGGAGCCATCGCTGCAAATACCCACCAGAACGTGGCCATATCGTCAGTATCTTCGCCGGTCAAAATGGCTTGTAGGGCAGCGCGTTGAGCAACATTGGCTTGTTCGTCGATGATCAATTGCATTTCACCATTACCTTCGTGAATAGCACTGGGCCATTTATATACAGCCGCTGCTCGCAACCCATCGAGTTTCACGTTGCCGTAATGACCCTTCTTTATGTCGAAGACGACGGCTGCTTCGCAGTTTCCATCAGTCGGCAACACACTAAATTGGCACGGGCAACCAAAATTGCAATTACAGTTTGCCAGTTCCTCTCCTTGAATACTCCAATCGATCATAATCTTTCCTTTCTACATAGTTGTTTTACGAGGGCACTGCGCCCTCGTACTTCAGTTCATGAGCAAAAATCTGAGTCGCACCTACTCATGCCTGCGATCATTCGTCGTGTATAAAAACCGCGAACTGGACATCCGTGCAGGGCTCGTTCGGCCATTCATCGGCACAACCGCCTGTTAGAGAATTGACCATTTCGTCGGTTTTGCCCGCAATTGTTCCCTGATGGTCAACGAGAACGATGTGCACTTCTGCCAAATGTGCATCGACAAGACCCCCGCCAAATACAACCTCCGACACATCGCCAACGACTAGGCTTCCCATAAATTGGGCAGTTCCACCCACATCGATTATCAGTCCGGCAGCGCGGTGAACCGAGATATTCGAGGCCCCGATTCCGTCCATATTCATCGGCGGAGAACCGTCGGCGTTCAGGATAAACTCTCCCTCACCATCTAGATTGAAAATATCGTTTTCGCCACATTCACCGCCAGAACAGTTGCCAGGGCTATTGAACACCACGAACCATGCGGTCACGGCATGTCCAGGTGTCAGTTCGGCCGTATCAACCGTAACGTGCAGACCGCCGCCCATCCTGACTAATGTTGCTTCCGTATTTGCTATCACTGACGCGTCAGCGAAATTGTGCATTTCAGACGTTTGAGTCGCACCACCAGCATATGCAGATACACCTCCGAACAAAGCGATCGCAATACCGGTGAAAAACGCCATAAACTTTGTAGAATTTTTCACTTTCAGTTCCCTCCCCTATTAGGTTTCGGTGTCTAACGGTGGAGATTATCGATCGGGAAATACAAGATTTCCATTTCGATAAATAACAGGCCGCTAGTCATCATCCGCTGAGCGAGTCCCTAAAACTTATCACGATGCAAATAGTGAAACTTGTAGAACGTCTGCATTTTTGTGTAGAATAGCAAAAGCTCCTAAGTGTACGCATGTTTCGTTGCGGCGTGATCGACATCAAACCCGCCCGTCATGCGTTTGCTGTATGGATTGGTGGAGTATCGAATGATCTATAGTTTTCAAGAATTCGAGCTGGACACAAACCACCTCGAGCTACGGAGATCCGGCAAACCGCAAAAAATCGAACCACAGGTTTTTTCTTTGCTGGAATTGCTCGTGTCCAAACACCATCGCATTGTTTCCAAAGATGAAATTAACCAACAGGTTTGGGGCGGTCGTGTTGTGTCAGAGGCCACAGTGAATAGCCGAATTCGCTCCGCGCGCTTAGCAATAGGTGACAACGGCAAGAGCCAAAAACTGATCAAGACAACCCACAACCACGGATTTCGATTTGTTGGAGACCCTGTTTCCACGGGTAATATTATCATTCAGGATTATTTAGCCGAGGCACTTGAACAATCCGATCAGCATGTTGCCAAAAACTTACATGGAAAACCCTCAATCGCCGTATTGCCATTGCAACTATTAAGCAACGACCTTCATTACCAGATTTTTGCCGACGCAATATCGCACGAATTAATTGTTGAGTTGTCTAGGTTACATTGGTTTCATATTATAGCCCGAGGTTCTTCTTTTCGGTTCAGAAATGCTGACGCCGATGTAACTGCCATTGGGAAACTGCTTGGAGTGCAGTATGTGTTATCTGGCAACCTCCGGATCGCCGACAAAATGGGGATATGCACTGTTGAGCTGTCAAATTCTTCGGACGGTCAGGTGATTTGGGCCGACGAATTTGAAGGTCCTATAGAGGATTTTTTAATACTTCGATCCAGAATAATTCCTCGAATTGTAGCAATTATTGAAACACAAATTCAATCGAATGAAATTTTGGAAGCGAAAGGGAAATCTACTGAAAACCTAGACGCGTGGGCCGCCTATCATCGTGGCCTTTGGCACATGTTCAGGTTTAACCGGCACGACAATGAAATTTCTGCCCAGTTATTTGAACTTGCAATTCGCCAGGATTCTCAATTCTCACGCGCCCATTCAGGTCTGTCATTCACACATTTTCAAAATGCGTTTATCGGATTTACAAAAGATCATAGCAGACAGCGTAACCTCGCTAGGGCACATGCGGAAACTGCCTTCGATATCGATCCATTCGACCCGTTCGCCAATTTAACTATGGGCAGAGCAGAGATGCTTAGCGGTGACTTCGAAGCATCGATCCCTTGGTTCGATAGATGCCTTGAGCTTAGACCAAGTTATGCGTTCGCGATTTACAATCGTGGCCTGGTGGATGCCGTACTTGGAAATGGGCTGGATAGCCAGCGCCGCTCCATGAAAGCTCTCTCGCTTAGTCCTTTAGACCCACTGCTCTACGCTATGCTTTGCTGTCGCGGGCTATCACATCTCGTGCGAGGCGAGTATGATTCAGCAAGCGACTGGTCCGAGCGAGGTGCCGTTCGTCCAAATTCTCATATGCAAATTTGGGCCATCGCTGCGATGTCGCACGAGCTAGCGGGAAATCAGATTAAGGCTCAAAAATGGGTGGATAGGATCAATGAAACCGATCCAAAATTTGGGCATTGCCAGTTTTTTCAGTCGTTTCCTATTCGTGACAGCAATACTAGGTCGATTGCTCGAGATTCCTTAGTTCGACTTGGTTTTTAGGGTTTTGGACATGTCATAGAATTGTGCCACTCCTTTGATCGCATAGAATGCCCTAAAAGAGAATCCAGATGGGCTCGCGAATGTCAGCGTGCACAACAATACTGAGACGCGCGACCACCGCACATAGCGTCATTAATACGTATAAGATCGGTTTCGGTTTTGAACGTCCGATAATCCATTTTGATATAGATGTTTAACGAATTGGATTTGATTTTTCGATCACCCGCTTAAGCGCTACTAACGTCATGACATCGGTTCTCGGTTCTATTTCTCCAGAAAAACCAAGTTTTGAAAAAGCCGCAGGCACCGCAACCGAAATTGAACATGATGAATGCAATGAACGGACGCCCGTAGAATTCATAATCTCAATTGCGTTTTCAATATTAACGCCAGATCCAGCCATGATCTCGATGCGCCCGTTTGCATAATCCTGCATCGACTTAAGCTGTTCCATTCCCTTCATCGCGTTAACGGAGCCACCAGATGATAAAATGCGTTCGAAGCCTAGGTCGACAGTCTGATCAATTGCTTCAAGCGCATCTGCAACTGTGTCTATTACGCGATGTAATGTGCGGCCAACCCCATCGGAAGCACGGCAAAGCTGATTAAGTACATTCAGGTCCAGCTTGTTGTCCAGTGTTGAGGCGCCGAGAACCACGCCAGCCATATTATTATCGATCACTGCGGAAATATCGTAAAGCATCACATCGACTTCTGATTGGCTGAAACAAAAGTTACCCGCTCGAGGACGGATCATCGCATAAGTCGGGATCGAAACTGTAGACGCCACACGCATTAACCCAGGCGATGGGGTAAGCCCTCCAAGTGGCAACGCCGAGCAAAGCTCAATTCGGTCAATGCCATGTTTAACGCAAATTTCGAGCCCATTTCGGTCATCGACACATACGTCAAGCGTTGGCTGCATTATTCTTTTCCATGGCATAGAGGGCCGCGCCAATTAACCCCTTTTCTGGGCCGTCGGTGGTTGGGTGCAACAATGGGCTGGGGATGTGGGCTAAGCAGCGTTTACGAACTTCATTGTCTAGCGCCTGTATCAATTGGGTGTCCCGCGCCATCCCCCCACCAACAGGTACGATAGAGGGGCCGATAATATTCACAACATTGGCAAGCGCTCCTCCGACGACATCAATATAAACATCGATAGTGCCAGATGCCGCCAAATCACCCGTCTTCCAAGCGGACACTATCTGATGACTTGTCAGGTTTTCACCGGAAAAATGATTATGAAGTCGCTCAAGTCCTCTTGCTCCACCATGTGTATCGACGCAGCCGGCTTGCCCGCATCCGCATTCAAATACAGGCAAAGCTACGCCTGTACGTATTGCAGCCGCCGGTCCATGGCCCCATTCGCCCGCCGTTCCATAAACACCTTCGACAACACGTTGGTTGTGCACCAACGCCCCTCCCACTCCAGTTCCTAATATCGCAGCAAAAACCGTATCATGCCCGATTGCGCATCCGTCGACGGATTCGGCCAAACCAAAAGCGTTAGCATCATTCATGATGTAAACGGCTTTCTTGAACCGATTTGTTAAATGCTGCTGTAAAGAACGACCATGGATTGCTGGAATATTGGAACATGTTATAATTCCGGTTACTGGATTAGCGACCCCGGCAATCGAAATCCCGATTGCGTCGGCACTTTGTGGAGTCGCTTCAACAATCAGTTCGCAAAACCCCTCAAAATCAGACACTGGCGGTGCCGCACGGTGAATTTCGGTCACGTTCAGCGACGCGTCAACTTCTGCGGCGACTATTTTCGAACCGCCAATGTCAAAGCTACAGATCATTTCGACATCTTTGCATAATGTGGGATTAAGTACCGACAAAAATCAGCGCTATTTTCTTGTACGATACGCTACGCAATTTTCAGGATAATTTCAGATGTAACCAGCACCGGATTGCTTTTTGGTTTCAGTAGCCCCTGCATTGGTGCCCCGTCTAGCCCGACAATAGCAATTTCCAAGTTACAAATCGGCGTCGTCCCGTTCAGGTCTACTTCACCTTTTGTGATCAGAAATTCGGTAGCAAAGCTTTTCATAACACGACCATCAGCAAAATGAGCACCGATGATGCTGCCAACTCCGTGCACCGAGGCTCGCGACCACCCAGCCTTTTGACAACATTCAATCAACGGTTCGCTGATTTCGGTATTTGGAGAAATCCTCAGCAAGATTGCCTGCGCGGTTGATGGAACGGCATTAATCTGCTCTGGAACGAACAAATCGAATCCAGTTTGCTGATCAAAAATGCGATTAAAACGAGCATCCTTTAACCCGAATCCAGTTACGCGCACCTTTGAGGACACGACGCTAGCCTCGGGCAGCAGATGCCCCATCGCCGTTTCGCCATTTGCATCGCTCCACAATCCGTGAATGTGGTAAAAGGCCTGCTCTGACGAAGAACCGCAGTTAACGCCTGCGTCTTCAATCCGGCCCGGCATTTCAGGCGTATATGTCTCGCTGTACCACGCAACGTGGTCATCATCCGGCGAATGGGCAGGAATAACATATTCGAGTTGGGACATTCCGGCATTAACAATTCTGAAGTATGCACCGGTCAGACCAAACGATTTGATCTTCTGTCCAAGGGATTTATGCAGCGAAACACCGGCGGGGATATCAAAATCCAGTTCGATCAGGCGAGAAGTTGCGGATATATATGCAGCACCCGCGGGGCCGGGTTGCTGGATGTAATTTGGCAACTTAGCCAAAGTTTTTCCGATGTTCAATTACCGCCCTCCGCATCTTCTGACTGCGCAGCCATGTAAGCCTCTCGGACCAGTTTTTTGGTAATTTTCCCATAGGCGGACTTGGGCAAACTATCCCAAAAATAGATTTCTTTCGGCATTTTGTAGCTGGCGACCTGTGGTTTCAGAAACTCGCTAAGTTCAGCTGCAGTCGGGGTACAACCTTCGCGGGGAACACAGATCGCTACACCGATTTCGCCCCATTTCACGTCCGGCACCCCAAGAACAGCAACTTCGGTTATATCAACGTGTGCAAGAATTTTTTCTTCGATCTCGCGCGGGTAGATATTGGAGCCACCCGAAATGTACATGTCGGATTCGCGTCCAGTGATATAGAAAAACCCTTCGGCATCCATATGGCCGACATCGCCAGTGCGGAACCAACCGTTTCGGAAAGCCTTCTCGTTGGCTGACGGGTTATTCCAGTATCCAGCGAAAACTGCCGGACCTATCACGCAAAACTCACCTGTTTCGCCAATGGCTGCTTCACACCCGTTATTGTCCTGAATTTGCACTTGAATTCCGGTACGCGCGAAACCACAGGTTCCGGGTCGTGGATCGTCGCTGGCTGAATGTTCCGAGGGTGGCAATACGGTGATATTTCCAGTGACTTCACCCAGACCAAAATACTGCACCAGTACCGGCCCCAGCTTTTCCAACGCATGGATCTGGTCAACCCGGAACATTGGCGCGCCTGCGTAAATGACATAGCGCAAGCTAGAATGGTTATACCGGTCAACAGCTGGATGCTCTGTCAACATTTTCAGAATGGTCGGAACGGTGAACAGGCTGGTGGATCTGTGCGCATCGATAAGGCGCCAAATGTCATCTGCATCAAACCTGTCGCCTGATGGAAGAATACACGCGCCGCCGCGTGCTATCATCAGCAATGCGTGCACCCCTGCCCCATGCGAAAGCGGAGCTACAATTACTGTCGAGTCAGCTTCTGTGGTTGCGGGCATCAGGTCACACAGATGGTTGGTAACAACAAATGCCATCTGGCCATGTGTCAAAACCGAAGCCTTGGGCTTGCCGGTTGTTCCAGATGTGTAGAAGAACCAGCATGGATCGTCACGATCAACTTCGACAGGTGAGACAGTTCGCCCCAAATTTTTGGCGACCACATCGTCATAATTAGCGCCAAAATCCGATGCTCCGATCGAAATCGTAAACCTTAACCGCGACGCACATTTAGCGGCGTGTTGTGGGAAATCGGCATGGCAAATCATGCCTACCGCACCACTTGATTCGGCCAACCAGTCTAGATCATCCGGCATGCCGCGAAAATTGGCGGGCACCCATACTGCACCAATTCTGAAAACCGCCAACATGCTTTCGAACATCTGATTGCAATTCGAAGATTGCATCAATATCCGATCACCTTTTTGCACGCCATAATCCTGGATCAAGGCAAATGCCATTGCGTTAACACGGGCGTTCACCTCAGACCAACTCCAGCGCTCCTCGCCCCATACAAGTGCATCACGCTCGCCGTGACGCCTTGTTGCCTGATCCGCGAAATGTGCAAGATTCATCACGCTGGTAGATGTAGGGCGCATCATTTTACTCGCTCCAGAATAGACACATAGTTGGTGACCGCCGCCCCACCCATATTAAACACACCAGCCAAATTGGCACCTCGAACTTGCATTTCACCAGCTTCACCCATTAGCTGCATCGCTGCCATAACGTGCTGTGAAACGCCTGTTGCTCCTATCGGGTGTCCTTTGGATTTCAATCCGCCGGACGGATTAACCGGCAGCCGACCATCCATGCGGGTCCAACCTTCGCGCGCGGCCTTCCAACCCTCGCCAACCGCAGTTAGCCCCATGGCCTCGTATTCGATCATCTCGGCCGTCGTAAAACAGTCATGGGTTTCAACGAGGCTGAGATCGTCAAGACTAATCCCGGCCAATTCTTTGGCCTGCGTCCATGCTAGGTGCGCACCAGTAAAATCGGTCATTTCGCGGCGGGATAGCGGTAACATGTCGTTTCTCTGTGCCCGTGCCCGAAACCCGATAGCGCGCTTCAATCCTTCTGCCGCATCACGGCTTGCGATCACCAGTGCCGATGCACCATCAGAAACCAATGAGCAGTCGGTGCGCCGTAACGGCCCCGCAACATAGGGGTTTTTGTCTGAAATCGTGTTGCAGAATTCGAAACCGAAATCCTTCTGCATGTGCGCATAGGGGTTGTTCATGCCGTTTGCATGGTTCTTGGCCGAAATTATCGCCATTTCGGCGGATCGGTCACCGTATTTTTGAAAATAACTCTGGGTGATTTGACCAAAAATTCCAGCAAAGCCACTGTCGACCTGATCTTCTTCGCGCCGATAGCAGGCAGAGAGCAGAATATCGCCGACCTCCGACATTGGTACACCGGTCATCTTTTCTGCTCCGAAAACCAACGCAACATTACCCCGCCCGCTTTCGACATAATCGATCGCCGTATACAGTGCCGCCGTTCCCGTAGCGCAAGCGTTTTCAACGTGGATCGCCGGAACATGTTGCAACTCAGGCATCGCTGCTGAAATCAGGCCCGCCTCGAAACCCTGCTTGGAAAAGCCGGAGTTAAGAACCCCGATCGAGGCAAAATCGATATCCTCCGTGGACACACCAGCGTGTTCAAGAGCTGCATACCCGACCTCGGCAATAAGAGCCTCAATGTCGGGGGCGTCACTCTTACCAAATTTGCTGTGCGCCCAACCTACGATTACGCTGTCTGTGGTCATTTTCTAATGTTCCTTACTTCATTGGTCAAAAGTGATGCCGCCGGGCGGCTTTCTTCGCGTGCCCGCCGCATAAGTTTTTCGAGATGTCGTGCTTCTTTCATAAGCGGCCCTGCGAGCGCCAACTGCCTATTTAATTCAAGACGCGTTTCTATGGCCGCAATCGTTATCGCACCAAGTACGCGCCCCTCAGGATCTCGGACAGCCGCCGCGATAGCCCATGATCCGGGAAATGCCAGACCAGGGTTTAACCCCCAACCCTGAATTCGAGCTTCTGTCACCAGAGTTTGGATCTTTTCCATACTTAATTCAGGATAGGTGTCTGTGATCTTGTCAACGTTGCATTCCATGATCTCGTCAGCTTCGGACTTCGGCAAACTGGCTAAAATTGCTATAGAGGCCGCTCCCACCGACATCGGTTGGCGGTCTCCGACATGGAGGACATGCGTCCTGATCGGATATTCGCCTTCTTCCCGGTGCAGGCAAATGGTGAAGTCCCCTTGCCGGATACTAAGGTATGCTGTGTCACCGGAAAGTATAGCCAGCCGTGCGACACCCTCACGCGACAGGTCATGGAAACTGTACGGCGTCTTTGCTAGTTGCCCCAGAAGGTAGGCGTCAACGCCAAGTTTATATCGTTTGGTATCGAGGTTTTGCTCAATCAGCCCGACGTTCATCAAAGCTAGGAGCATCCGCCGCACCGTAGGTTTGGATAATCCTGTTGCTACCGTCAGTTCTGCCAAGCCGGCAGATTTACGCAGACCGACTTCACGCAACAAACTCGCAGCACGAAGAATGCTTTGCGCACCCCCATGATCCGGCGATTTCGTTTTTTTTGTCGAGGCTGCTGCTATCATATTACTGATGATCACTCCATTATATGGACCTCATAACCCATATGTAACATGCATTATATAGCGACATATTTGAAAGTAAATATATACGATACATAGGTCCACTATATAGACCCGAATATTCTCCGTATATTCCAGCCAAACGGGACTGATAATTCAACGCCGTTGGCATTCGTAGTATAGTTTCTTTCATCACTTTTGCTGCCTACGCGCACAAGCCGCAGATAATTCCTAATCGCATCGGACCTAGGGATACATTCCACTGGCAAGAATCCTGCCGCATGCTTAGAGTCTGCGAGACCGATACCCACCGGAAAGTGCCGAAAACGATGACCGACTTTACAAAGACCAAAGCCTTGTTCGATATTCCGGCGGGTGTAATCTACTTGGACGGAAACTCGCTCGGCCCTCTTCCCAAAGATGCGCCGGTTCGGGTCGCGAGTATGATGAAAAACGAATGGGGTCAGTTGCTAATTGGCGGTTGGAATAAGGCTGGGTGGATACAGCAGCCAACATCTGTTGGCGATCGTATTGCAAAACTGATCGGAGCCGAAGAAAACAGCGTTGTCATGGGTGATACCTTGTCGATCAAAGTGTATCAGGCGGTCGCCTCGGCGCTGGAATTGAACCCCGACCGAAAGGTAATCCTGTCCGACAACGGAAATTTTCCAACAGATTTATATATGACGGATGGTCTGATCCGCACATTGAACGATGGCCACGAATTACGAATTGTTAACTCCGGAGATGTTGAGGCCGCGATTGATGATACCGTCGCCGTATTGCTGTTAACAGAGGTCGATTATCGTACGGGGCGCAAGCACGACATGAAGCGGTTAACCGAAAAAGCACATGCGGCAGGCGTCCTCACGGTATGGGACTTGGCACATTCAGCTGGCGCGCTACCAGTTGACCTATCAGCGTGCGATGTCGATTTTGCCATTGGCTGCACGTACAAATATCTTAACGGTGGCCCTGGTGCACCAGCTTTCATTTACGTAGCCCCTCGACATTTCGAAAAAGTACGACCAGCATTGTCTGGCTGGCTTGGGCATGAAACACCCTTTGACTTTGATATTGAATACAAGGCTGGCAGCGGTATCGAGCGCATGCGGATTGGCACTCCGCCCATAATTGCACTTGCAGCGTTGGAATCCGCACTCGACATCTGGGACATGGTCAATATTGAGGATGTTCGCGCCAAATCCAATGAACTTTGCGATCTGTTTGTCAAAGAAGTGGAGGCACGCTGCCCACAATTGGCCCTTGATACACCACGCAATAGCGAGGTACGCGGCTCACATGTTTCCTTCCGATTTGCGGACGGATATGCGGTTATGCAGGCGTTGATCGCGCGCGGCGTCGTTGGGGATTTTCGAGCACCGGATACGATGCGCTTCGGGTTTACACCCCTCTATATAGACGAATTGGATGTACTTGCTGCAGTCGACATACTTGAAGACATAATGACGAATGCGCTGTGGAATACAGAGGCGTTCAAAACCAAGTTGGAAGTAACCTGAGTTTACGAAATGAATAACACATACGATACAATCATCCTTGGCGCAGGCGCTGCCGGCCTAATGTGTGCTCTAACAGCAGGGCAGCGCGGGCGTCGGGTTTTGTTGCTGGATCACGCTGATAAAGCTGGAAAGAAAATCCTGATTTCAGGTGGCGGACGGTGCAATTTCACAAATACCGACACGCGCCACGAATGCTATCTTTCCCAAAACAAACACTTCGCTAAGTCAGCACTGAGCCGCTACTCGCCTGATGACTTTCGAGAATTGGTCGAACATCACGGCATCGCCTGGCACGAGAAAACGCTCGGACAGTTGTTTTGTGACGTCTCGGCCAAACAGATATTGGCGATGTTGTTGAAAGAATGTGCGGACGGGCAGGTCGAAATCCTTTTGAAACATAAAGTTGATACTATCCGCCATGTGAATGGAGAGTATTTGGTCGAAGGTAACGGGAAAACTGCGCACGCTGCGTCGTTGGTCGTTGCGACAGGCGGACCATCCATCCCCAAGATGGGGGCTACTTCATTCGCTTACGATGCCGCTAGGCAGTTCGGGTTAAAGGTCGTTGAGCCAACACCTGCGCTGGTTCCCTTCACGCTTAGTCATGACGAACAACTATTTCGCGCTTTGTCTGGCGTATCCACAGACGTGATAGTGCGTTGCGGTAAGATAGAGTTTCGCGAGGCGGCGTTGTTCACGCACAAAGGTTTGTCTGGCCCGGCAATCTTGCAAATTTCGTCCTACTGGAAAAACGGTCAGAGCATCGGGGTTGATTTCTTGCCCGACCTATCCTCAGGTTGGTTGATCGAGACTAAACGCACCCGGCCTCGATCTCATTTTCGCGCTGTTTTAGGGCAGCATTTGCCAGATCGTTTAACCCAAGTCCTGGCAGAGCGGGTGAACTTGATTGGCGAATTAGCCAATCAATCGGACAAACTACTGGCAAAAATAGAAAACAAACTATCTAATTGGATATTTATCCCGAACGGGACCGAGGGTTTCGCAAAGGCCGAAGTTACACTTGGTGGCGTCGATACAAACGGACTATCCTCCAAAACCATGGAGGCGAAAAATCAACCCGGGCTCTACTTTATTGGCGAGGCCGTCGACGTAACCGGCTGGCTTGGTGGATACAATTTCCAGTGGGCATGGGCCAGCGGTTGGGTCGCTGGCCAAGTTCTTTAGGGTTGATAATTCTCACGCTTAAACGGAATTTCCGATACTTCGCATTCCAGTTCTTGCGCAAATTGATGCCCTGCATATACCGCCATCGCAATCGTGCCGGGTGCATGGCAATCCGCGATGCGCGTTACAGATTTAATACCGGTATCTGCGAAAACATCGGATTTTCCCATTAGCCCATCGTACACCATACTATCGGGACGGCGCGTAGTAACCGGAATGACAGTATCGGCCGCAATGTGCCGCTCTCTGCCGGTATATTCGCACGCCAATGTGACCTCACCGTCACCAACAACGCTCAGCGAATGCGCACAAATCACTCTAACCTCTTTCTCAAGCAAGCGTTGCTGAATGCGGCGCTGCTCCATCGTGTTTTCAGTCCATTCAGCAACCATCGTCGAAGGCGTAACCAATGTGACGTCATGGCCCAGATCGCGCAGATGCTCTGCGATCACGCTACCCATGTAATAATGTTCGTCGTCAAAAATAACGACCTTTCCATCGACGACGCCACCCTTCAAAATGTGGTCAACGCTAACCAATATGGTAGCAACCGTCGCCTGCAATGGATGAATGATCGAGCGCCCAACTCCATCGCTTCGCCATGCCGCCCCTGTTGCCAACAACACATGTTCAAAACCAAATTCCAACACCTGATCAGCCGTTAACCGGCTGTTAAGGTACGTTTCGACGTTAGGCTTCTGAGCAATCATATAAGTCCGGTGGTCCGCCACGCGTTTCCATTCACCAAGGCCCGGCATACGCGATTCCAGTACAACCCGCCCGCCCAACTCATCTGACGCCTCAGCCAAAGTAACATCATAGCCGCGTTTGGAAAGCGCCAGTGTCGCCTCCAATCCGCCAGGGCCGCCGCCTAAAACGAGCACAGAAGCATCGCTTTTCTTGGGTGATATAATCTCCGGATGCCAATCCTTGCGGTATTCTTCTGCAATCGTGGGATTCTGCGTGCAGCGGATCGGCGTAGATGTAAAATCGCCTGAAACACAAATGTTGCAACCTATACATTCGCGAATTTCGTCCTGTCGACCCGTCTTGATCTTATTCGGTAAATATGGGTCTGCAATCGATGGACGCGCTGCGCCAATCAAATCCAGCACGCCACGCTTGACTTGCGAAACCATCATGTCAGGTGAAGTAAACCGCCCTACCCCGACGACCGGCTTGTTCGTCGCCTGTTTTACGAACTTGATATATTTCTCTTGCGAGCCTTCAGCGCCAAACCGTGAAGGAAGCGAGTCATTCTCCCATCCTGCGATGTTCACATCCCACAAGTCAGGCAAATCCGAGAGCATCTCGACGATTTCTTTGCCCTCCACATTCCAGCGCATACCGTCTTCGCCCATCAGCTCGTCCACAGCGAACCGGAAAGCGATCGCGCAAGTATCCCCGACTGCCTCTTTGGTGTCCTCCAGGATTTCGCGAACAAGGCGCACGCGGTTTTCCAACCTGCCGCCATATTCGTCTGTGCGCTGGTTATAGCGCGACAAAAGATAGTGCATCAGCAGTGTCATATTGTGCCCAGCATAGACATAAACGATGTCGTATCCGGCGTTTTTCGCCCGCAACGTCGCATCACGATGCCAGCGGCGAAGGTCGCGGATGTCTTGTTTATCCATGCCGCGCGCCTGCAACGGGTGACGGTATGTCGTGGCCATATCACTTGGCGCAAGGGGTGGCATCCGGCTGAAATAATTCGGGACGTTCGCCCCGTTATGCACAAGTTGTATGCCCGCCAATCCTCCGTTTTCATGCACGGCGTCGGTCATCAAACGATGTGTTGGAATATCGCTGCTGTCCCACAACCGCATTTCTACTGCCGGAGACAAATCACTTGTCGGATGGATTTCACATTCTTCAGTGCAAACAACGCCCCAGCCGCCAGCAGCTTTGGTACCACGCATAGCCGCCATCGCTTTAGGAAACCGATGCCCCATGCCATTGCAATGCGGCACTTGATAAAAGCGGTTCTTGGTTGTGATCGGACCAATTTTAACAGGTTCGAACAAAATATCGTATCGGCTATCGCGGGACATATAGGAACTCCTTGAAGCGCAGACGATTATTTGTCAGGCAAATACCGTCTGGCCACAAGAGTTTTCCGCTGGGTCAATGTTTAGCGGGCGTTACCATTGCTTCAATTGTAGACTTCATCGAAATTGATCCAATGGATGCACCTTCGCCATCGACAATATTCGCCGAAGCCTCGCCAGAGTCTGACAGCAACTTGGCCGCGTCTTCCAGCCGGCTACCACTAGGGATTGCCACAGAAGCAGAACCATTTGTTCCCGATTCCATAATTGTGTCTACCCTGATAACGCGCCCACGGTTAACTTCCTTTACAAAGTCCGAGATGTACGCATCTGCCGGGTTTAGAACAATTTCTTGCCCAGTACCTTGTTGGATAACTGCCCCGTCCCGCAAGATTGCGATACGATCGCCAAGACGCAAAGCTTCGTCCAGATCGTGGGTGATGAACACGATAGTTTTATGAAGTTCTTCTTGTAGCTCCAGCAAGATGGTTTGCATGTCGGTGCGGATAAGAGGATCAAGCGCTGAAAACGCCTCGTCCATCAAAAGAATGTCCGCATCATTTGTCAACGCTCGGGCAAGTCCCACACGCTGTTGCATTCCGCCGGACAGCTCATTGGGATACCGATCCTCATAGCCATCAAGGCCCACACGTTTCAACCAGTGGCGTGCGCGTTCCTCGGCGTCCGCGTTGCCGATGCCTTGCAATTCCAACCCGTATAGCGCGTTGGTAATCACAGTCCGGTGCGGCAACAAAGCGAACTTCTGAAACACCATCGCAGTTTTGTGGCGGCGGAATTCTCGAAGATCGGATTCAGACATTTTGCAAACATCTTCACCCTGATAAATCACCTCGCCCACGGTGGGTTCGATCAGGCGGTTAATGTGGCGGATCAGGGTGGATTTCCCCGAACCAGACAAGCCCATGATAACCTGAATTTTGGCCTGAGGCATGTGGATATTGATATCTTTCAATCCCAAAACATGCCCATGCTTGGCGTTCAGTTCGTCTTTGGACATACCATTCTGGACAGCCTCGACATACTTTTTGCCATTCGCGCCGAATATTTTATAAAGACCGCGAACATCAATGCTGTTATCAGCCATGGATCACCTCCGAGTGTTTTTGTAGGCGTTTGCCGAACTTTTGTGAAACCCGATCGAAAACGATGGCGATTGCAACAATTGCAAGTCCGTTCATTAATCCAAGTGCTAGATATTGGTTGTTAACCGCTTTCAGCACCTCGGAGCCAAGCCCATTAACACCGATCAACGCGGCCACAACAACCATGGCCAAGGCCATCATAATAGTTTGATTAACGCCTGCGAAAATATTAGGCAACGCCAGTGGCATTTGAACGGTCCAGAGCTTTTGTCTAGGGGATGCACCAAATGCATCCGCGGCCTCAAGTACGTCTTTATCAACAAGGCGAATACCAAGATTAGTTAGTCGCACCACCGGCGGGATGGCGTAAATACATACTGCGATCAAACCCGGGACCTTACCAATGCCGAGCAACATAAGGATGGGGATCAAGTAAACGAAGCTCGGGATTGTTTGCATAATATCGAGTACTGGCGTTATGACTGCTTGTGTTCGATCCGATTTCGACATCAGAATGCCGAGCGGTATGCCAATAATAATACAAAGTGCGGTTGATACAGAAATCAGCGCGAGCGTGAACATCATATCTTCCCACATCCCGAGGTATCCAACTACCAGCAGCGTCAAAACAGTACCGACAACCAATCCCCAAGTTCGAGCGCCCGCATAAACCAGCGCGCCTAAAATAACGATCATCAATGGCCAAGGTGTGGCCACAACCAGTTTTTCGAACCACACAAGAACGCGTAGCAGCGGTTCGAAAAAGTCCTCGATTCCGACGCCCCATTCGCGTGTGAACACCTTAAAACTTTCATCAATTCCTTTTTTGAAATCCCGCAAGTCGGTGCGGCTCATTTCTGGAAACTCTGTGAGAATTTCGGTGAGTGACTTGTCCGTAAACACGCCCATTTTTGGACCCCCTGATCTTTATATAAGCAAGGGCCCGCCGAGCGGTCGGCGGGCCCTGATATTAGTATCGCAAATTCAAGATTAAAGCGCTGCTTTAACCTTAGCTGCAACTTCTTCCGATACCCATGTTGTCCACAGATCTTCGTGCTGGATCAGGAACTCATAGGCAGCGTCTTCGCCGGCAGCCTGCTCCTCAGCCATATACACCAACATCTCACCCATAACATCGCCGGGGTAAATACGCGCTGCAAGATAGTCATTGATCTCGCCGCCCGTTTTCATGAATTCGTCGGTAACGATGGTGAACACTTCGGATTTAACCCAAGCAGTCATCTCTGGATCAGCACACCCTTCTTGCGAAGTACACGCGTTCCAATGCTCGGCACCTACAAAATCTACGCCGAATGGCACATATTGCATGCTATATTTGCCGATGATGGAAGTCGGTGACCAGTAATAGCCCAACCAGTTTTCGCCGCGCTCATTCGCTTTGGCGATTGATGCGTCAAGACCAGCAGCCGAACCCGGATCGACTAGAACCCAACCTTTGTCTTCCATGCCGTATGCTACGAACAAGTTGTTATTAATGTGCTGACAACCCCAACCGGCAGGGCAACCAACAAAGGCACCTTTGGATGGGTCTTCTTGGGATGGGAATAGATCAGGACGTTCAATCCAGTCTAGCACAGTTTTCAACTCGGGATGCGCGGCGGCAGTGTATGGCGGAATCCACCAGCCTTCCCCAAGACCTGTGATTGGACCCAGGTTAACCGAATGCAAACGGCCTTCGGCAATTGCAGCGTCAACAAGTTCACGAACGCCGTTCACCCATTGCTCACCAGCAATATCAGGCACGCCCTTTGAGTCCATGGACGCAAAAATGGCAGATGTGCCGCCAACGATTAGTTCAACGTTACATCCATAGCCTTCTTCGAGGATGATCTTGTCCACGTTGGCCAGAAGTTCACCGGATGCCCAGTTGAACTCGCCCATTGTGATGTCGCCACATTCTTGTGCCAAAGCTTCAGCAACAGCTAGTGCTTCAGCAGCAGCTTGTGCTTCAGCAGCAGCTTGTGCTTCGACTGCGGCAACTTCTGCGGCCTTTTTTTGAGAATACATATAATATCCTCCGCCTGCTACAACGAGGATAGCAATAATCGCTATGATTCTTTTCATTGATATTTCTCCGTATTGGTTATTAGTAATTGTTTTTGTTGGTTAGCGTTTTTCAAAAAGCCATTGCTCTGAGTGCAATCATCTTGTGATTGGTAATTGCTGGATAGAAACCGCAATTCGCTAACTGTTGAATTCTCTTCATGATGCTAGCATAACTTTCTAGAACCAAATGAATAGCCTTCAGCGACATATAAGTGTCGGAAAACGAATACTTGGTTATTATTTAGCTGATGTAGATGCTTGCGGAGGCCGAAAACTCAAAACGAAGTCACCCTTCCCCTTCAGTTGAACAACCTACCGTTGAGTTGCGTCATTTTGCGTTTACCCTATGCTTCGCAACACTGCACCACGCCGAATCGACCGCACGCATACTTCGGTTCACTCAGCCCGCTGATGACAAGAAATGAACCGCGTTCGACCCGTCATACCCAAAGCAGACACAGCATTTAGTCGCGCAAATATCAACACACATTTAGCGGTCGAAGCATACGAAGACAGCGCTGCTTCGAAACATCGGCTATATCTGCGTTATTTTCAGACCACCGCTCAGTTGATGTAGATCAAGATGTTGTCGATAGGGCGATATATAATGCGATAGCGGCAATATTTGTCATAGACACACAAGGTTGATCCGGATGACGTCATCGGTACCCAATATTTGCAAGAGTTGTTCGTTGCATTGCGATCACGACAGTTTTTGCGCTCGCTTGACCAACGATGAACTTATTCAGTTAAATGAAAAATCTCACTCAGCCAGCATGAAACGAGGGGACACCCTATCTGGCGAGGCGTTAACACAATGGCCGATTGTCGCCGTTTCTTCTGGCGTATTAAGTCTGCAACATCTGATGGCGGACGGGCGTAAGTCCATCGCGGCATTATATATGCAGGGTGACATTATTGACCTTCGAGGCATCGCGAACCGAAACCGATGCAATCTTATTTCTTTAGGTAATTCAGAAGTTTGTAGATTGTCCCCCGACATATTCGAGCGGGTCGCCTCTAGCAACCCGAACGCCCAAAACAGTATTTGGAGCAACCTTCGACAGCAAACTTTTCGGGCCATAGATCATTCTGTGGACATGTCGAAAAAACAAGCACTGGAAAAATTGGCGTCGTTCATAATCGAGTGTAATTACCGGGAAACCAGTACGGCAAGTGGGTCTGTAGTTACTAAAATACCTGTGCGTCGCGTGGATTTAGCCGAATATATTGGTGTCCAACCTGAAACCGTCAGCCGCTGTTTCAAGAACTTAAAGGATCGAGGCGTTTTAGCGTTTAAAAACCTTTCGGTCGTTACAATCCATGACGTTGCCTTGCTCCAAAAAATCGCAAATGGCGAAAAGTAGCCAAATACTCGCGGAACGAACCGACTGGATCGGACCGTGCAATCGGCAAAATCTAACGCAATGTAATCATAGAATCTTTTCTGTATCTGGGCTAGACTCTCGCAAAAGTAGGTACATGCATGAAAATAACAGTTTTAAGGTTTCCAGCCGACATTATTCATTGGCATTTGGTTAAGAACTTCCTTCTCCTTCGTAAAGAAGTATTTGTCGACAAAATGGATTGGCCTCTTTTTCATGCTGAATCAATGGAGTTCGAGCAATATGATACTCTGAGTTCTGTTTACATCATTGCCCATGAGGGAGACCAAGTGATTGGTGGCGCGAGGTTGGTTAGAACAGATCAATCCCAAAGTTTTGGAAAAATTGTATATTCATACATGATTAGAGATGCTTACCTAAAAAACCTACCTGGATTGCCTCCCGAAATCTGCGCGGAAGAGCCGCCTGTTGACTCAAAAGTCTGGGAACTTACCAGATTTACTTCTCTGGACAACATGTGGGTCGGTCGCGGCATTTTGGAAAGATGTAACCTGTTTCTGAACGAAGAAGGCGCTAAGGAGTGCCTATTTCTTGGACCGCCAGCTTTCCTTAGGATGGCACGTTCCATGGGGTATAATGCAAAGCCGATGGGTAAAATCACAGGCAATAAAGATGGCAGATTTTTGGCATTCAGCTGTGACGTGATTTAGTGCCAAACTATCGTACAATTACAGGGACTTGCCCAATAGCATACCAACTTGACACACGCTATGTATGTTGTACTTTGTGATATTGTATTTATATTTATTTATTGATTTTGCCAAAAAAAATTATACTTTTAGATAATATCTCATCAGAGGGATCCAATGCTTAAATCCATAATTCCAAATTTTGAATCAGAAATTTCGTCGCTTAGATTTCTGGGCGAGTCCGGCTTTATTATGGCGTTCAATATGACGTTTCGCGGACCAGAATACCTCCATTCGGAATATTCAGAAGAATGGCAAAAAATTTACGAGGAAAAGAACTACTTTTTTGTCGACCCGGTATTAATTTGGTGCGTCACAAAAAGCGGAAGTAAACGGTGGTCCGACATCAAGCTGCCAGACATTCGGGGTGTTATGAAAGAAGCGCACAAACACGGTTTGATTTACGGAGCTGCATTTTCTCGCAAATCTATGAACAAGCGTTCGTTTTTAACAATTTCTCGACCTGACCGGGAATTTACCGACGAAGAAATATCGCACCTTGAGGAAAAGTTCAATAATTTGGTCGGCTATGTTGTCGGTCAATGCGGCCTAACGAGCAAAGAACTCGATGCGTTGCGCGGGCTCAGAGATGGGCTGAGCTATAAGCAAATTGCTGTCGAGCTCGAAATTTCGGTCCCTACCGTTAAAAGCCGCGCTGAACGAGCCAAAGGCAAATTGGGGGCGAAAACTACAACACAGGCTGTTGCCATGGCCTCCACCCGGAACTTCATTTGATCGCTAAAAACAACACAGGCTGGGCGGTTATGTGCCGCCCACGCCTAATGCAAACTCAACGCAAGCTTCAAAACACCGACTTTTGTTAACATTTCGTCGACTTCGATTTCAGGACCGACAATTTCGACATCAAGACCGAGGTAGTCCGTCCAACGTGCCCACTGGGAAGGCATCAATCCAATGATTTGTGACGCGCCCAAGGTACGGGCTGCACTCGTCATTTCAGCGACCAAGCTGGCCTGAACTCGTGTTCGACGTCTTTCCGACACATCATCTGAAATAAACACACGTGACGCTTCCCAAATATGAGAGGCGACGGGGGCCTCATAATCCAGCAAATTGCACGGCAAAGTATTAAGCAAACCGCGTTGCGCATCGCGGATCATGTAGGAATAGACACCACATTCGGCAGTAGTAGGTGTCAAACGTACGCCGGCAAGAACCTTGCCATCTTCATGTACAGCGATCCAGCGGCTAGCCGGAGTATCATACTGATCATATTCCATCCCATCTGCCTCGGGGAATACCCAATTCGCCTCCATGAACAACGAGCGTTTGCGCGCGCGAAAAAGGGTCGTGAACAAATCACCGTAGGTGTGCAAATTGTCAAAGGATATTGTTGTCGTAAGCATGGTAGCCTCCAGCTTTTATCGAAACATTCTGTGTTGTGGAACTATTAGTGCAACCCGTTATTATTGCATTTGCCACCCAGATTAGTGGCTAGCGCCGACATACTTTACCTGCCGAGCTTCACGGGTCTTGTTCATCCTAATTTGTTGTCACAACAACATATTGATATCAGTCTGCAATCTATTTGCAGGATTATATGTTAATACAACGGGCAACCGTCCAGACTGCCTGTCGTACGGTGAAACTCGCGCACTAATTAGGAGGCGTTGCGCGCTCTTGAAAGTTGAATACCAATCAAGCGCGGCTTACACTTTTATCGTAAAAGTATCGCCATAAACAAAACACTATTATGCCTCAGTTTAGACTAATACGTTAGGATTTGCCAAAGGTATTGACACGGGTAAACCGATCAACATTTTCCCGAAAACTGGACTTGAGAAGTGATTTTATTTTGGCGTGGTTTTAATTTGGACTTTCACACGTTGAAGTGGTTATTGTTGATTAATAACAATGTACTACATCACATTTACCGATATTACTGACAGATTTTTTTCAATTGAGGAGCTGCATTTTTGGATAACCAAAAATCGCCTACATGTATGTTTCCACTCTGTTATCTCAGATAATTCTCAAAAACTTATCCAATTAGATATGTCTTTTAAGTGATATTGCCGAATCACATAGCAATTCTAAATTGGTATCCAGTAATCGGTGCCTAGCGGAGAAGAATTAAGCTCATATTACGAGGTTTGACGTATTCGCTTGCTGCTTCGCTATGTTCGAATTCATTGTGTATACGAGTATTTTGAAGTCAGCGTCCTTTAGGCAGTGTTACCCGTATTTGAGTGATATGTACCATCTCGAGAACCGGCACAGGGACGCTAGCCGAGTGTTACTAACGAGTTTTGAATTGACCAGTGTAAACGTTTAACTAGTAAGCCAAGGCCTTGCAGTCCGCCACTGCAAGGCCTTGCTGCTAGTATTGCTCAACATTTCGCGCACTTCGTATTTTGAGACGCACACAGACTAGCGGAATCGTGCCGTATCCACCCACGTCCCTTCGCGTCGAAATGACGTAAGCGGACATCAAAGCCACATCGCGCGCGAGCAAATGAATAGGCGCATAAATGAGGCAGCGGGTTAGCAGCACTTTGTCGACCATCTAGTTCGCTTCCGTCTCGAGTGGGAAGCTGCGCGAGCAGGCGCCGAATGCCGTTTTAGTGCGCGCGAATCCAGCGGCGAATAAAACGCAGCTAACATAGCCACAAGCAAAATCACAAATGCAGCGATCAAGAACTTTAGCGTGCCAAACCCGACATAAGAAATTTCCTCCTGTGATAGGTCCAAAGATACCAGTAATTTCGCCCGCACTTCCTGCAAAACCATAAACCGCCTCTTGCATTCGTTCGCCTGTCAACTTGGATAATGCCGGCATAAACGTTGACTACATTAAGCCATTATCTGCGGCGATTAGTGCTGCGCCGATATTTGATATAATAGTAATTTCGAAGAACAGCGCCACAAATCCCAGGAAAGGAGCGCAGCTCCCTCCTCCCAATTAACGACTGTCAATCAGCGAGGATGACGCCCAAGTATGTAGTGATCTTTGAACAACGACATACCAGTCATAACAGTACGATAGTCCGCCTGTCGCAGCATTAGCTTACAAAAGCGACCCCGGTCGCGATTATGAATGCCGCTCGTCTCGTCATTGTGTAATTTTATGCAATTTGACCGTATTTTGCCGATTTTTCAGAAGTCTTTCACATTTATTTGAATCTTGCCTGTGTGTTGGCCAGCGGTTTCTAAACTCTAAAAAGTTCAACCTATTCCGTTCCGACGATGGTCGTTAAGCTTGGACCTTGTAGACCAGAGGCCCAGCCACGCTTTCGTGACTTGTGACGCCTTTAGGGGGAACTATTTAACCCGTTCAACGCCGTTGTTTGCGCTCGAGTCTACCTTTGTGCAGCAGCGGTTCGGTGTAACCGGAAGGCTGCGCAAAGCCTTTGAGGGCCAAATCGCAAGCAGAACGGAAAGCAATATCGGAATATTCGGGGGCCATTGGTCTATAAAACGGGTCGTCTGAATTCTGCGCGTCGACCACTTTCGCCATGCGCTTGAACGATTCCATCACCTGTTCTTCCGACACGACACCGTGATGCAACCAATTCGCCATGTGCTGGCTGGAAATGCGACAAGTTGCGCGATCTTCCATCAGACCGATGTCATTGATGTCTGGTACTTTGGAGCATCCAACACCCTGATCGATCCAGCGCACAACGTAACCGAGAATACCTTGTGCGTTGTTATCAAGCTCGGATTTGACTTCGTGCGCGGCCCAGTTGACACCATTTGCTACCGGGATTGTCAAAATATCGTCTAGTTTGGAGCGTTTACCGCCGTTGGCCAGCTTTTCCTGAATTTCGACCACGTTGACTTTGTGGTAGTGCGTCGCGTGTAAGGTTGCACCTGTCGGACTTGGGACCCAAGCACAGTTGGCGCCCGATTTCGGATGGTCTATTTTCTCCTTAAGCATGTTCGCCATAAGATCGGGCATCGCCCACATACCTTTGCCGATTTGTGCTTTGCCACGCAGGCCGCAAGCAAGACCAACATCCACGTTGTTGTCCTCATAGGCGGCAATCCAGTTGGTGTTTTTCATATCGCCTTTACGAACCATCGCGCCCGCTTCCATCGACGTGTGGATTTCATCACCGGTGCGATCAAGGAAACCGGTGTTGATGAAGGCAACACGACTTTTAGCGGCGCGAATGCATTCTTTGAGGTTAACGGTTGTGCGGCGTTCCTCGTCCATAATTCCGATTTTCACCGTGTTTAATGGCAAACCAAGAACCGCTTCGACACGGATGAATATTTCGTTAGTGAAGGCAACTTCTTCAGGGCCGTGCATTTTCGGTTTGACAATGTAAACCGAACCATGCGCGGAGTTGCGTGTTCCTTCGGTTTTCTTAAGGTCATGCATCGCACCGAGGGTCGTGAACATTGCGTCCGTCAGCCCCTCGAAAACCTCATCCCCATTTTGATCGAGAATTGAAGGATTGGTCATCAGATGGCCAACATTGCGAACCAGCATCAGAGCGCGGGTTTTTATTGCAAGGTTGCTTCCATCAGGAGCCGTGAAAGCCTTGTTCTGTGCCAGCTTACGCTCGATCAGGTTTCCGTCTTTGGAAACCGTTTCGACTAAATCTCCGCGCATTAGACCGAACCAGTTAGTGTAAGCGAGCACTTTATCTTCCGCATCGACCGCAGCCACGGAGTCCTCACAATCCATGATCGCTGTCACGGCGGATTCCAGAATCACATCGGCGACGTGCGCTGCATCAGTTCGGCCGATCTGATTTTCCGCATCGATGATAACCTCAATATGAAGGCCGTTTTTGCGTAACAGGATCGAAGTCGGACTATCTGGATTGCCGAGGTAGCCGGCGAACTGAGATGGATCAGCGAGACTTGTTTCACCAATTTTGAGTGCGCCGTTAACAACAGAATACCCAGTGGCATCTTTGTGGGAACCCTGTGCAAGTGGCGCGGAGTCATCAAGAAATTCTTTCGCCCATGCAACCACACGCGCGCCGCGCTCTGGATCAAAGGGACCTTTTGCGGCCACGTCACCAAGCGCATCAGTACCGTAGAGGGCATCGTATAAACTGCCCCAACGCGCGTTCGCCGCGTTAAGTGCGTAGCGTGCGTTCATGATTGGCACAACCAACTGGGGTCCAGGGATAGTTGCGATCTCCGGATCTACGTTTTCTGTTTCGATCTGGAAATCGTCGCCTTTTGGTACGAGATACCCAATCTCTGACAGGAAGGATTTGTACCCTTCGAGATCTTGCTCCGGCCCCTTATGGGCGATATGCCAACCATTAATATTCTGCTGAATTTCATCGCGTTTCGATAGCAGAGCACGATTTGTCGGTGTCATATCTTCTACGAGTTTCGCAAAACCTGACCAGAATGCTTCCGCATTAACACCGGTCCCTGGAAGGGCTTGTTTTTCGGCGAATTCGAAAAGTTCAGTAGCAATCTGTAGACCATAAAGGTTGACGCGATCAGTCATGTTCGACTCCATTGTATATTTTTGTATGCCGAAGTATCTTCGTCAACCGAAAATGCAAAGATAATTCTTATCAATTTGCTGATATTGGATAGTTTATAGTCAATCGTGATTGCACAGATAAATTAGCCCACCACTTTATATCGAAACTGAAGGATAATCCTGGATAAAACCATCGTTTCTAGATGATTGTAACTGGAAGCATACCCCCCCCTCCGACGAATATCCGCTTTGCCCGCAGCGCCGCCATCTATTGTAGTTTCGGGTTAATATTGTCTTTTGGGGAATTCAGAGCTAAGTGTTTCGAAAGTCATTTTTGTGAGCCATTTATGAAATGCGAACCAATTACATTGGGCGATAAACTAACGCCACCTGTATCCCAAAAACCGCGTTTCAAAGTCGGTGCGTGGTTGAGAAATGCAGTATACTCGCTGCTGAACCTCGCCCTGCTGACGGCAATATTCGCTTTTCCCTTATGGTGGTTATTAATGCGTCCCAATATGGACAGAAACCTCATGTTGGTCCTTTTGACGACATTGATCGCAACGTGGTTGTTTGTTTATCGCCGGCGCCGAGCCACCAAAGCGACACCCGCAAGGACTCATTCCTTACTGGCCAATGACTGCCAGGGATTCATGCGCGACCTGCGATTGGATACGAAAACAGTTGTTTTTGATGGCAGCAATATTTACCACTTTGGGCATAACAATGGATTAGACGCACAACCGCTTGGAATGATTGTGCACAAACTGCGGACTGAAGGGTATCGTATCATCTGTTTCTTTGACGCCAACATTTATTACACTCTGTGTAAACACGGTGCATTCCGCAGCGATCAACAACATTCGTTGGCGATGCTTGAAGACATTTTTGGGCTGAGGAGAGATGAAATCTACGTGGTGCCAAGTGGAGTTCAGGCGGATAAATACGTTCTGGATTGTTTGAAGCACCTGCCCATATCATTTGCCGTAACCAACGACCAATTCCGCGATTATGCTAAGAAATACCCTACGGTGATGAAGGGAAATCAATGGCGTAAAGGTGTGGTGATTTCAAAAGGTGAAATCAAGTTGCAGCAACATCGCTTTCAAAATCCCACTCGATTGAATTAAGCCGCTAACACCCTAAGCCAAGACTTCAACACCGCTGAGCTGAAGTTTAGTCAGCTATTCAGCGCGGCCCACTCGTTTCTTGCTGCTCTAAATCCACAACGGTAATATGATGCAACCAAGTGGCCATAATTCAAGCCACACCGGTCTACTTTACAGACACGCACGTATTCGTTTGATAGCTTCTTGAATACTATCGATATCCGCAGCATAGGAAAAGCGGATATACCCCTCTCCCCACTCGCCAAAACTTGTGCCTGCAATGGTTGCTACGCCGGCTTCATTAAGGAATTTGTCCTGCGCTTCACGAGCGGTTAAACCAGTCGCTTCTATATTGGGAAAGGCATAAAAAGCACCAGCGGCGTCTGCACAGCGGAATCCTGGGATCTGGTTCAGTTCCGAAACAATTATCTTACGTCTCTGATCAAAGGCGGCCACCATTTCACGCACGGCGTCTTGCGGCCCAGTCAGCGCGGCAAGACCCGCATACTGGCTGGCCGCATTAACGCAGGAGTGATCATTGATACAAAGGCGAACAGTATGATCTACCAGTGCATCCGGCCAGATAGCATAGCCTAGCCGCCATCCAGTCATCGCATACGTCTTTGACCAACCATCCAACACAATCAACCGATCCCGAATTTCAGGGTATTGCAAAAGACTTACGTGCTCGCGCCCTTCATAAAGCATCTGGCTATAGATTTCATCGGACAGCAGGGCGACATGTGGGTGATCGGTCAAACCCGCAACGAGCCTATCGATTTCCGCTTTAGGTGTTACGCCACCCGTTGGATTTGCGGGACTGTTGATGATGATCAGACGGGTCGCGGGTGTGATCTGCGCAAGAACGGCCTCGGCGTCGAAAGCAAAGCCGTTTTCCTCTTTCAGTGCAATCGGAACCGGCGTCGCGCCGCTGTATTTGATAACGGATTCATAAATAGGGAACCCTGGATTTGGGTACATAATTTCAGCCCCCGGTTCTCCGAACATAAGTACCGCAAAAAACATTGTTGGTTTACCGCCCGGAACAACAACTACATTGTCTGGACTCACCGAAACGTTATGCCGATTTTCCAAATCGGCAGCCACAGCCTCGCGTAATGCGGGGATGCCGTTCGCAGGCGTATACCCATGATGCCCGTCCCGAAGCGCTTTTATTCCAGCCTCGACGATATGATCTGGTGTACGGAAATCTGGTTGCCCGATCCCTAGGTTAATAATGTCTTTGCCCTGCGCTGCGAGCTTTTGTGCCTGTGCAAGGACATCGAAAGCAGATTCAGTACCTAGGCGGTTAAGCGATTTGGCAGTCTGAAGCATTTTTAATGTCCTTCTTTTTCAGTAATTTTGCACGCGCGAGTGATGTCTTTGCCCGAATTAATCATATTATCATACTAATATCTTTATTCAGCAATAAAAAGCTGATAATAACACCACAACCATTCTTCTATCACTAATCGCAAACACCGGAATGATCTACACCCCAAGTATTGGAGAAACACAATGGCCCCTACCCCCTTAATCGCCAACGATGGCACCCGTGCATCAAAATTTTCGTTTGGTACAATGCAGTTTGGCGGAAAAGCCGACAAAGACGAGAGCCGTCGCCTGTACGACGCCAGCCGAACCGCCGGAATTAATTTCTTTGATACCGCCTATGTTTATACAGAGGGACTATCCGAGCAGTACCTCGGGGAGTTCGCTGCATCCGAACGCGATAGCCTGATCATCGCATCGAAATGCTCGTCCGTGGGCGGATCGAGTTCTGCTACCATCCGCGCACAGTTGGACAAAAGCCGGAAGCGCCTGAACATGGATATGATCGACGTTTTCTATCTTCACAAGTGGGATGACGACACACCGCTGGAGGAGTCATTTTCGGCGTTAGCTGAACTTCGCGAGACCGGATTATTCCGTCACATCGGAGTGTCAAACTTTTCGGCTTGGCAAACCATGAAAGCTGCGAGTGTTGCCGAAAAACTGGGCGTAACGATTGATATCCTTCAGCCAATGTACAATCTTGTCAAAAGGCAGGCCGAGGTTGAAATACTTCCTATGGCAATCAGCGAAGGTTTCCATGTTGCACCCTACTCCCCGCTGGGTGGTGGTTTGCTAACGGGCAAATATGCGGTGGGCGCTGGTGGGCGGCTGGCCGATGATAAAATGTATAAGGCCCGATATGGCGTTGACTGGATGCATGATACGGCAACGAATTTGTCCGAGCTTGCGTCCGAGGTGGGTGTTCATCCTGCGACGCTTGCCGTTAGCTGGGTTGCGCGAAATCCCGGTATTACGCATCCGATCATCAGCGCGCGCTCGGTAGAGCAATTCGAGCCATCGCTAAACGGGATTTCCTACGAACTGTCTGATGATTTGTACAACCAGATCACAGCACTTTCGCCCCAACCGGCACCTGCTACCGATCGATTGGAAGAAGCGTAAAAGTAATATCAAGTTTCGATCGCGACCTTAAGGGTCGCGATCGATTTAATTTCATCGTTTATTCAAACGCAAGATGACATTCCGCCGTCGACGAACAACGTAACTCCGTTAACGAAGCTCGAAGCGTCAGATGAAAGGAAGACTGCAGCCCCAACAAGTTCATCGACATTCCCCCAGCGTCCTGCGGGCGTCCGTTTACTAACCCATGCAGAAAACTCGGCATCATCAACAAGCGCCTGATTTAGCTCGGTCTTGAAATACCCGGGCGCGATCGCATTGATCTGCAGCCCTTTAGGCCCCCAATCCGTGGCCATACCTTTCGTCAGATTTCCAACAGCCCCTTTGGAGGCCGTGTAGGGTGCAATAGACGGCCTCGCCAGCGCGGTCTGGATTGAGCCTATGTTGATAATCTTGCCCTGACCCCGTGCAATCATATGTCGCGCAACTGGCTGGCCTACATTGAATACGCTGTAAACATTGGTACGCATCAGTCTATCGAAAGCATCGGTCGGAAAATCCTCCAATGCCTCGCGATGTTGCATTCCAGCGTTGTTGACTAGAATGTCTATTGGGCCGGTTTTAGCTTCAAATTCGTCGACTGCTTTAGCGCAGGCAGCATGATCAGTCACATCAAATATCAATGCGTGAACCGTTGCCCCTTCTGCCCTCAAAGTTTCAGCGGCTTCATTTACCGCGTTTGCGTCTCGCCCGTTCAGAATCACTTCCGCGCCAGCACCGGCCAACCCACCCGCCAAAGCGAAGCCGATTCCGCGACTGGAACCTGTAATCAGGCAGCGTTTTCCTGTAAGATCAAACATTTCAAGCGTATTCATTCCGGCTTCCCTTTGCATTGGTACTATTATATGATTTTTATCATGAAGCGGATAATAGGTATTCATCAAGCCGCCGCCAAGTCGAAATATGAAAAGAGAGAAACATGCGAGCAGTAGTCATCCATGGTGCCAAAGATTTGCGGGTTGAAGAGCGCGAAGTGGGATCTCTCGCGCCCAGTCAGGTGCGCATAAAATTGGTAACGGGTGGAGTTTGCGGCTCAGACTTACACTATTTCAATCACGGCGGATTCGGGACGGTGACCATACGGGAACCCATGATCCTAGGTCATGAAGTATCAGGCCAAATTGAAGCATTGGGAGAGAGTGTTAACGACCTCAACGTCGGTGATCTGGTTGCCGTTAGTCCTTCACGACCCTGTGGTAGCTGCACATATTGCGCCCTTGGATTACCTAACCATTGCGAGAATATGCGGTTTTATGGTTCGGCAATGCCCTACCCCCACATCCAAGGTGCGTTTCGTGAAGTTCTTGTAGCAGACGCTTCTCAATGTGTTGTTGCAAACGGACTGACGGCTGGCGAAGCAGCGATGGCAGAACCCCTCGCTGTTTGCCTTCACGCGGTTCGCCGTGCTGGCGAGATGTTGGGGAAGCGGGTGCTGGTAACTGGTTGTGGGCCAATTGGCCTGCTTGTAATTCTCGCCGCGCGCCGCGCTGGCGCTTCGGAAATCGTTGCGACAGATTTATCGGATAATGCGCTGGCTTACGCCAAACAAGTAGGCGCAGATTGCGTCATCAACGTCGGTAAAGAGCCGAACGCACTATCTGATTACGCTAGTGGCAAAGGCTCCTTCGACATTATGTTCGAAGCTTCAGGCGCGAATATTGCGCTGACAACCGGTGTTCCAACAATGCGCCCCAGAGGGGTTATTATGCAACTCGGAATGGGTGGAGATATGACTGTTCCAATGCAACAGGTTACAGTCAAAGAATTAGACCTGCGTGGATGTTTCAGGTTTCAGGAGGAGTTCACAGCAGCGGTGTCACTAATGCTAAAAGGACTGATTAACGTAAAGCCGCTCATCACCCACACGATGCCAATCGAAGAAGCGGTTCAAGCCTTTACGACCGCCAATGACAGAAGTCGGGCGATTAAGGTTCAAATCTCGTTCAACTAGATTTTGCCTCGATTAACCAATTATTCACAAATTAGTACAAGCTGGAGATCCCCGAATATGACTTACCAACCAAACCCTGATCGCTACACCAAAATGATCTATAATCGTTGCGGAAACAGTGGCTTGAAATTACCTGCAATCTCTTTGGGGCTGTGGCACAACTTCGGCGGCGACACGCCACACGAAACAAAGCGTGCGATCTGCCAGACGGCGTTCGACCTCGGGATCACACATTTTGACCTCGCAAATAACTACGGCCCGCCCGCTGGTAGTGCCGAATCCGCGTTTGGTGAAATTCTGAAGACTGATTTTGCAGGCTATCGCGACGAATTGATAGTTTCATCTAAAGCCGGATATCAAATGTGGGACGGCCCTTACGGAGAATGGGGTAGCCGCAAAAGTTTGATTGCCTCTTGCGATCAAAGCCTTAAGCGTTTGGGGCTGGACTATCTTGATATTTTCTACTCGCACCGTTTCGACCCTGACACTCCGCTGGAAGAGACGATGGGCGCGCTGGATACCATCGTTCGGTCAGGAAAGGCGCTTTATGCTGGCATTTCATCCTACAATTCACAGCGCACACGACAGGCAGTTGCCATTCTGAAAGACTTCGGAACGCCCTGTGTAATCCACCAACCAAGTTACAACATGATTAACCGTTGGGTCGAAAAGGATGGACTAAAAGACACCCTTACCGAGCTGGGCGTAGGTTCGATCGCCTTTACGCCGCTGGCGCAGGGCATGTTGACCAACAAATACCTGAAAGGTGTTCCAGAAGGCAGTCGGGCATCGCAGGCGAAATCTCTAAAACCGGACTTCCTGAGCGATAAAGCCATCGAAAACATCCGAAAACTGAACGAAATCGCCCAACGTCGCGGCCAGACTTTAGCACAAATGGCTATAGCATGGGTTCTGCGAAACAGCGGGATAACCACAGCATTAATCGGTGCGTCTAAACCAGAACAAGTTATTGATTGTGTTGGTGCAATTGAAAGTCTGGAATTTTCAAAAGCGGAACTCGCTGAAATTGATGAATATTCGGATGACGAAAACATCAATCTGTGGGCCAGTTCGTCAGAGACGGATTCCTGATTAGCCACTCGAAAAAAGAACGGGGTATCATACAATGAAGATAACTAAACTGGAAACCGTTCGTATTGAAGAGCGCCCCAATCTTATTTGGCTCCTCGTTCATACAGACGAGGGTATTACCGGTCTCGGTGAGACCTTTTTCGGGGCCAAAACTGTCGAGGCTTACATCCACGAGTATATCGCGCCCCGCGTTATCGGGCGCGACCCGCTGCAAATTGACCTTTTGGCAGCTGATCTCGTTGGATACCTTGGTTTTCGTTCCTCGGGCGCGGAAGTGCGCGGCAATTCCGCGTTCGACATCGCGCTTTGGGATATATTCGGCAAAGCAACCGGCCAACCAATCGCGCAACTTCTGGGCGGTTTCACTCGCTCAGAAATCAGAACCTACAACACCTGTGCAGGCACAGAATATATCAAGAAGGCTACCGGTCAGACCACTGCAAACTACGACCTTGGGTCAACTGCGCAAAATGGTTACGATGATCTTAACGGGTTTCTCAACAATGCAGATGAGCTAGCGCATTCGTTGTTGGAGGAAGGCATCACAGCCATGAAAATCTGGCCATTTGACCAAGCTGCCGATAAAACGCGAGGCCAGTATATTTCTATGCCCGATCTGAAATCGGCGTTGCAACCGTTCGACAAAATCCGCAATGCGGTCGGCGATAAAATGGACATCATGGTCGAGTTTCACTCCATGTGGCAGTTGCTTCCTGCCATCCAGATCGCCAAATCCCTAGAACCCTACAAAACTTTCTGGCATGAAGATCCGATCAAAATGGATAGTCTGTCCAGTTTGAAACGGTATGCCGACGCCTCGCCCGCACCGATTTCGGCGTCCGAAACACTTGGTTCCCGCTGGGCGTTTCGTGATCTTCTGGAAACGGGTGCGGCCGGTGTCATGATGTTGGATATCAGCTGGTGTGGCGGTCTGTCCGAAGCGCGCAAAATTGCGTCAATGGCCGAAGCTTGGCACCTTCCCGTTGCCCCGCATGACTGTACTGGACCTGTCGTATTGTGTGCCTCGACACACTTGTCACTTAATGCACCAAATGCCTTGGTGCAGGAAAGTGTCCGCGCATTTTACAAGACTTGGTACAAAGATCTTGTAACCGCCCTACCCGAAGTCAAAAACGGGATGATAACTGTTCCGCCTGGCCCCGGCCTGGGGATGGAGCTGAACCCCGACCTTGATCGAGCGTATACAACCTACCGACAATTCTCGGATATTTCGAACATCTAATGGATGGATTTCGACCAACACATCGCAGTGACAGATATTCGCCTGTTCATGACGGTGTCGCGACTAGTGCAATAACTATTGTTGTTTCGACCTGCGTATAGACTTCATTAACCAACTCAGGACCTAATTTATGTTTCCTACACTCACTATTGAAAACACACTTCCAAAAGACGGTGATTCCGGAACTTTGATAGGGCGCGCTTGGCTGCCCGATGTTGATGGCCCGTCAGTGGTTTTGCTGCGAAATGGCGATGTATTCGACATATCGAAAGCTTCGGCGACTATGTCGGGTCTTTTGAATTCAGCCGATCCACTCGCAGCGATAAATAGAGCGTCAGGTGAAAAAATTGGTTCGATCAAGGCACTGCTGGCGAACACGACGCCGGATACGCGCAATGATCGCTTACCGTATTTCCTCTCTCCAATCGATCTACAGACCATAAAAGCCAGCGGCGTTACGTTTGCAGCCAGCATGCTGGAACGTGTGATCGAAGAAAAAGCGGGGGGTGATCCCGCGGTAGCCGAAGCAATACGCGAGGCTATAGCCGCCGAGATCGGCGCAAGCCTCGCGAATGTCACGCCGGGGTCTGAGGACGCTGATCGTGTTCGTGACGTGCTGACCGAAGGGGGAATGTGGTCCCAGTATCTAGAAGTTGGTATCGGAAAATTCGCCGAAATATTTACGAAGGCCCCGACGATGGCATCCGTAGGAACCGGTTCCGAGGTTGGAATTCATCCAGAGTCGACCTGGAATAACCCAGAGCCGGAAGTTGTTCTTGTCGTTAGCAACACAGGTAAAATAATCGGGGCAACGTTAGGTAACGACGTTAATCTTAGGGATTTCGAGGGACGCAGTGCGCTGTTGCTGGGAAAAGCCAAAGACAACAACGCCTCGGCTGCCCTAGGACCATTTATTCGCCTGTTCGACTCCAGTTTCAATATAGACGATATTCGGAAAATGGACTTAAGCATGCATGTCGAGGGCGCGGATGATGGCTATGTCCTAAGCGACGGCAGCTCTATGCGATATATAAGCCGCGATGTAGAAGATCTGGTTTCCCAAACACTTAGTCGCAATCACCAGTATCCTGACGGACTGGTACTTTACACCGGAACCATGTTCGCCCCTATCGATGATCGCGGTGAAAAGGGGTCTGGGTTCACCCACAAAATTGGCGATATTGTCACCGTCTCGTCTAACAAATTGGGCACGCTTACAAATCGCACCAATCTATCCACACTTGCCCCCGAATGGACTTTCGGTGTTGGCACCCTAATGAAAAACCTATCAAACCGCGGCCTACTTTAGGGCCAAATTGTAAAATCAAGAAAGCAAAACATGACAACTAAACTTAATTTCATTGCAGGCGAATGGGTCGAAGGCGTCGACATCAATGCCAACATCAACCCCTCGGATTTATCAGACGTGGTTGGCGAATACACGCGTTCCGACGCCAAACAGGCGGAACAAGCAATCGCGGCTGCAAGGTCGGCGTTTCCAGCTTGGTCCACCAGCGGAATTCAGGCGCGTTCGGACGCGCTCGATAAAATCGGCACCGAAATTCTGACGCGCCGCGAAGAACTCGGCGAGCTTCTGGCGCGCGAAGAAGGAAAAACACTACCGGAAAGCATTGGCGAAGCCGCGCGTGCAGGCCAAATTTTCAAATTTTTTGCGGGCGAAGTATTGCGCGTTAACGGAGAAAAGCTCCCTTCAGTTCGCCCCGGTGTTGAAGTTGAAATGTCGCGCGAACCGGTTGGCGTTATCGGTCTTGTCACGCCCTGGAACTTCCCGATTGCGATTCCGGCGTGGAAAATCGCACCGGCGCTGGCTTACGGAAACTGTGTGATATTCAAACCAGCGGACCTGGTTCCGGGTTCCGCTTGGGCATTATCTGAAATCATAAGCCGCTCAGGCATCCCCGCAGGCGTTTTCAACCTTGTGATGGGTCGCGGGTCTTCGGTTGGCAACGCCATCGTCAATTCCCCAGACGTGGACGCAATAAGCTTCACCGGATCCGTTGGCACAGGTACTTCGATCCTTGAAGCGGCGGCTGCCAGAAAAGCACGCGTGCAACTTGAAATGGGCGGAAAAAACCCGCTGATCGTTCTGGATGACGCTAACCTAGACAATGCAGTCAACTGTGCAGTGCAAGGCGCATTCTATTCGACTGGACAACGTTGTACCGCGTCGTCTCGCTTGATCGTAGCAGAAGGTATTCACGACAAATTCGTGGCCGCGATGCAGGATGCATTGCAGGGTTTGGCCATAGATGACGCGCGCAAAGCAGGCACCGATATAGGGCCAGTCGTCGATCAAAGCCAGATGGATCAGGATATGTCTTACATCGACATCGGGGCGAACGAAGGTGCGAAGATTGCATTCGGCGGCGAACGCCTTAACCGCGAAACCGAAGGCTTCTATCTGTCACCATGTTTGCTGACCGAAACGACGAATGCGATGCGCGTCAATCAGGAAGAAATTTTCGGCCCTGTAGCAACGGTAATAAGCGTTAAAGACTACGACGAAGCTATTGATGTTGCCAATGATACTGATTTCGGCTTGTCCGCTGGTATCTGCACAACTTCACTTAAGTACACCAACGCCTTCAAGCGTCAGTCAGAGGCCGGTATGGTTATGGTTAACCTGCCAACAGCGGGTGTCGACTACCACGTTCCTTTTGGTGGTCGCAAAGGCTCCAGCTACGGTAACCGTGAACAGGGTTCTTACGCAAAAGAGTTCTACACAATCGTTAAGACCGCCTACACGTTGCCTCTTTAACGTGAGCGCGCAGCATACTTCACACGGGCACGGCGCCGGCATAGTTTACATGCTGGTTGCCATGTTCTTGTTTACCGCTAATGACGCTATCGGCAAGTGGATGGTAGCGACATATCCAGTCGGGCAACTGATTTCTCTTCGTAGTTTGGCAGCACTTGTGGTGTTGTCATTCATCCTTTGGCGAAAACAGGGAGACCTCTGGCTTTCGCTAAAAGAACGACCCGTTATCCAGATATTGCGGATCGGATTCGTTGTAGCCGAAGTTGGATGTTTTTATGCGGCAGTACGATATCTGCCGCTTGCGGATGTCTTCATGTTTTATCTGGCCTCACCGCTGTTTCTGACAGTTTTTTCCGTAATCATTCTAAAAGAGCACGTAGGCCTACGCCGGTGGGTAGCTGTGCTTGTTGGATTAGTTGGCGTCGTACTCGTCTTTCCACCCTCAGAGGACGCGTTGTCGGCCCCTGCCCTGATTGCGTTGGCTGGCAGCATGTCGCTTGCACTGATGTTGACGCTAACGCGTATGCTTAGGCGTACCGACGGGATAACATTGATTACAGTTCAAACGATAGGCGTTGCAATTTTCGGTGGCGTAACCATTCCGTTCGCGTGGGTTACGCCAAATCTAATGGATTTATCGTTACTTTGCCTGCTTGGGTTTGTCGCGACGTTAGCGCATTTCCTGATGAACAAATCAGTATCTGTAGCCCCATCCGCCGTGGTCGCCCCGTTTCAATACACATCAATCGTATGGGCAATCGCATTTGGTTATTTGGTATGGGGCGATTTCCCCACCCAACGCGCGCTGTTTGGTGCGGCGTTCATTATAGGTGCCGGTTTGATCGTTCTTTATAGCGAGCGAAAAGTGTCAAACGCCTCAATCAGTCGATTATTGAAAGAATAAGTTCCTGCGATCTATCAATCAAATAGAGCATAGCTTCCGCAGCCAGCCGGCCATCATGCGCGGCAATCGCACTAATTACGGCTTCATGCCTTTTGTGTGACTCCAGCCGCTCGTTTGGTGCAGAGCTTGATATTCTAAAACTTGCTGCGAGCGCAGACTCTATGGTGTTTCCCAACGGAACTAGCATCTGATTGCCGGACGCCAACAAAATTATATGGTGATATCGGAGATCAGGTTCAATTCCTTTTTCGAAATCATCGCCAGCGTCAACCATTTCTTGATATGCTTGCCGTAAAGCTGCGAGTTCGTCATCCGAAATACGATTGGCGGCAAGTTTGGCTGCCGCTGGTTCGATCATGCGGCGCAGTTCAAACAAATCGTATGCATTTTTCTTCGTAGGTTTATTGGCAAAAACCCATTTCAACACATCTGGATCCAGATGGTTCCAGCTATTCGACGAAGTGACACGAGTTCCAATTCGAGGTCGCGACTCGATCATACCCTTTTCAGAAAGAACCTTCATAGCTTCGCGTACTACGGTTCTGCTAACGTCGAGTTCTGTACCAAACACCGATTCATCAGGAAGTTGTTCGCCTGGTTCCCAGTCACCACGCGCGATGCGATTGCCAACTTCTTCAACAATTTGGCCATGAATTCCACGGCGCGCGCGTCTTCGACTGGTTGTGATGCTCACGCTAACCGCTCTTTCCTAATTTTTTTGCGATTGATCTCGGATAAAACATCTCGGCCGAAACCTAAGTGGCTTCGACGACTCTGATATCAAGCTCAATTTAATCACTATTATAGGTTGCCAGCATTTTCGGCAAGTTAGATTCAATAATCCAGCAGAAACATAGTGTTCATCAATGATAATTTGAAAATGGGGGGGGAGCTTGAAGATTCAGACTATTGCCTTCACCCAACCAAGACCCTCATCTGTAGAGCCACGTGGCTTGTACTCGGCTCCAATAAATCCCTTATAGCCAAGATTGTCAATTAATTTCAGTATGTTGCGATAATCTAGTTCACCCTCGTCCGGTTCGGCACGGCTTGGAACTGCCGCGATCTGAATGTGACCAGAAATGGGCATCATTTTTTCCAGTAATCTACTGATATCCCCCTGCATAATTTGCAAATGATAGCAGTCAAACATGAGCTTCAAGCTGTCCGAGCCAATCTCGGCAATAATTTCTGCGGCCTGATCGGCATCCGTCAAGAAGTACCCCGGAGCGTCATGATGGTTGAGTGGCTCAATCAAAAGGGTAATTCCGTGCGGTTCTGCTTTTGCAAGACCATAACGCAGGTTCGTTACCAATGTGGAATGCGCAACGGCGCCCTCTGCGAAACCAGCCATTACGTGAATATTTTTCGTTCCAATCGCAACCGCATATTCTATGGCTTGATCAATCGCGAAACGCGCCTCAACCTCTCGACCAGCTAATGCGCTCAGCCCGTTTTCACCGGCATCAAGGTTACCGCGATCAGTGTTAAGGCCCAACATCTCCAGACCTGATTCAGAAAGCGCGAACTTTACGTCTTCCGGTTCAACTGCATATGGCCAGTGACACTCAACCGCTTCAAATCCGGCTGCAGCAGCAGCGCGGATCGCATCAGGCAGGCTCAATTCAGTCCATAGAAAGCCTAAGTTTGCAGATAATTTAGTCATCAATCCCATTCCACATCAAATTTTAGCACTAGCCCCTGAACCTCGGCATCCGACAGCAACTTCGGGTTCATACCGCGCGTTAGCAATGTAAGGCGTGCGGTTTCTTCCAGTTCTTCCATAGCATAGACCGCAGCTTGCAGATCTTTGCCAGCGACGACCGGACCGTGATGCGCCAGCAGTACGGCTGAACGTTTACCAAGCAGGCCACGCACGGCATCACCCATTGCCGGGTCACCCGGCATAAAGTAGGGCAGCAGCTTCACCTTGCCCAACCGCATCACTGAATACGCTGTGATTGGGGGCAGAACGTTTTCCGGATCTATCTCAGGCAGAACCGAGACTGCAACCGAATGGCAAGAGTGCAAGTGCACTACCGCACCGGTCTTTGCCCCGCGCGTGTCATAAAACGCAGCGTGAAGTGGCATCTCCTTAGTTGGAGGTTTCCCACCGATCAGTTGCATGTCAGCATCAAAATGCGAAAGTTCCGACGGATCCAAAGCCCCGAAGCTGCTACCTGTGGGTGATACCAGCAAGCCACCATCCGATAATCTGGCAGAGATATTGCCAGACGCGCCACCCGTCAGGCCGCGATCGAACATGGATTTGGCCATCGAGCATATACTTTCTCGAAGCTGTGCCTCCTCGCTCATGCGTCCCCCAATACTTTGAGGGCTTTTTCAAAGAAATCGTTCGCACCGAAGTTACCAGATTTTAGTGCCAAAACCAGCGGAACATCCCCGGTTGCGCGCACTGCCGGAACGCCCGGATCAATCTCCGGTCCAATTTCCAAAGCAGTGATCCCAAGCCCTTCAACAATAGCGCCAGAGGTCTCACCGCCAGCAGTAATTAGTTTCGTGATCCCGCCAGCCACAAGCTTGCGGGCTACGTCGGCGAACTGTTCTTCAATCAATCCCGCTATCGTTTCCCGCCCATGTCGATCCTGCGCTTCTTTAACAACTTCTGGGTCAGCCGAGGAATACGCTAAAGGTTGGCTATCTTTTTTTGACAACAACCAATTGGCGATCACATCCGCGTTTGTTGCGCCGGACACGACATCATCAGCCGTAATCTCGAATGTCGGGTGACTTTTTGCGTATAGTGCGATTTGCCCACGTGTCGCAATTGAGCAAGAACCTGACAGAATTACGCCTGCGCCATTCTCACCTTGCCATTTGCCAGTGTTTTCAGAAATCATTCCCGTTTTCCGGAAGTTAGCCGGCAAGCCCAGGGCAATGCCCGAGCCACCTGTGACTAAGCGATGACCTGAGGCTGCTGTGCCAATCTCAAACAAGTCATTATCACTAATTGCATCCACGACGATCAAAGAAGGTTCAGTAACACCGTCAAAAGCTTTACCGATAGCATCCGCACCTGACATCACTACCGAAGCTGGCACATGCGCGATATTCCGTTTGGATTGCGGCGCAAGCCAGCGTCGAAGATCAGCGTCGATCATGGGTGTTAGCGGGTGGTTTTGCATACCCGATTCATTCAGCAACGCATCATTAACAAATAAATGCCCTTGATAAACCGAGCGCCCCGTAGCAGGGAAAGCCGGACAGACTACGACCCTGTTTTCGCCCAACCTGTCTGCCAAAGCATCAGCAACGGGGCCGATATTTCCGTCTTTTGTGCTGTCGAAGGTTGAACAATATTTAAAGAAAATTTGGTGGCACCCTTGTTCAAGCAACCAGTCCAGCGCTTTCAGCGACTGCCTTACCGCATCTTCCGGCGCGATGGTCCGCGACTTCAGCGAAACAACTCCGGCCTCGACACTCTCATGCGCAAGGCCGGTTGGAATTCCACTGTATTGCGTGACCCGCATTCCACCTTTTGCCAATGTACTGGCAAGGTCGGACGAGCCGGTAAAGTCGTCGCCGATACATCCCAGAATCATCAGGAATCTCCTGGAAGTTCGAGGCTGGCATTTCGGGCATAGATTTTGGCAACCGCCGCATCATCTTCACGTCCAAATCCAGCACCCGAAGCTGCAACGAATTGTTGCAACGCAGCTGCGGTCAAAGGTGCCGAAAACTTCGATCCACGCGCAACATCAGACACAATTCCAAGGTCTTTGACGAAAATATCGACCGCCGAATGCGGTGTGTAATCACCCTTCGCAATGTGCGCACCACGGTTTTCAAACATCCAGCTTGTCCCTGCGCATTCAGAAATAACTTCGAGCGTTTTTGCAGCATCAATCCCTTGAGAAATTCCGAATGTCATAGCTTCGGCAGCTGCCGCGATGTGCACACCGGCCAGTAATTGGTTCACGACCTTCATTGCAGAGCCCGCACCTGCGGAATTTCCTAGCTCAAAAACTCGCTCGGCCATAGCATCGAGTGCAGGGCGTGCGACCTTGAATGCCGTGGCAGATCCTGATGCCATAACCGTCAGCTGGCCCGAGGCAGCCTTGACCGAGCCGCCTGAAATCGGAGCATCGAGAAAAAGAACACCCAACTTTTCCAGCCGCGCCTCCATATTACGCGCAAAGTCGGGGGCAACAGTCGCGCAAGAAATGAACACGGCGCCCTGTTTCATAGTGTCAGCGACACCACTTTCGCCAAACAACACATCCTCTGTCTGGGCTGCATTAAGTACAACACTAATAACAATAGAAGCATTGGAAATGGAATCGATGCGTTCAGAAGTGGAGCCTCCATCCGCGCGGAACCGGTTTTCTGCATCGAGGTTCACATCGATACCACGCACCGTTAACTCACTGTTAAGAAGAGACTTAGCGATGCCATAGCCCATAGAGCCAAGACCGAAAACAACTGTTCGTATCGTCATTTTTTTAACCCTCGATTAGCCTTTATAGGATTGCGCTGTCTGTTCCTGCGAACCAAGCCCCTGAATTTCCAAATTCATTACATCGCCATCTTTCAAGAAACGTTGTGGCTTTTGCCCCATTCCAACACCTTCAGGTGTACCTGTTGCGATGATGTCGCCCGGCACAAGCGCCATAAACCGCGACATGTAGGCGATGATCTCTGCCACGCTAAAAATCATATCGGAGGTCGATGAATCCTGCTGTACATCACTATTAAGGCTTAGCTTCAGCGCAAGCGCCTGCGGGTTTGGAACTTCGTCAGCTGTCACCAGATAAGGTCCGGTTGGGCCGAAAGTCGGGGCAGATTTGCCCTTGATCCACTGTCCACCCATTTCGATCTGGAATTCACGCTCGGACATGTCGTTTATCACGCAATATCCCGCAACATAGGACAACGCATCCTCGACGCTTACATGCTCTGCATGTTTGCCGATAACAACGCCGAGTTCGACTTCCCAGTCAGCTTTCACCGAGTTCTTGGGGATTACCACAGGATCAAAAGGACCAGACAGGGCCGAAGTTGCTTTTGAAAAAATGATAGGCTCGGTTGGCGGCGTTGCACCTGTTTCAGCGGCGTGACGCGCATAGTTCAAGCCGATGCAATAAAAATTTGGAACCGAGGCAAGACATGAACCAAGGCGCACTTCTGCGTCAACGATTGGCAGGCCCTCAACATCCATCGCGCGGATTTTATCAAGCGCATCAACAGATACGGCATCACCCGCAAAATCGTCTACAACGCCTGAGAGGTCACGAATGTTGCCCGCAGCATCCAAACAGCCAGGCTTTTCCTGACCCTTGGGGCCAAAACGTAAAAATTTCATCTTATAGTTCCTTAGTGGTTATCACGCGGTAGATCGCGGTGAATTTTTTGATATTTCGGTGCCAGCTCAAGGCACCCGCCTTCGGCCAATTGGCCTACATTGGCACGGTAGATTTCTTGCCATGGCGTTTGATTGTGAAGCTCCGGTGGTGTCCAATTGGCACGGCGTTCCGCCCATTCTTTATCGTCAACCAACGCGTTAAGGGTGCGCTCGTTCAGATCAAGGCGAACCATGTCACCTGTATTCAGAAACGCCAAACCACCACCAACAACTGATTCAGGCGAGGCATTCAAAATCGACGGACTTTCGGAAGTTCCAGACTGACGCCCATCTCCAACCGTCGGCAGATGCTTAACACCAGCTTTAAGGACAGCATCAGGCGGCTGCATATTCACCACTTCGGCTGATCCGGGATAGCCGACACATCCGACACCGCGCACAAACAAAATGCTATTTTCGTCTATTTCCAGCGCTGGATCGTTTAGCGTTTCATGGTAATGCTCCGGACCTTCAAAGACGATTGCGCGGGCTTCAAAAATATTTTCTGAACCGGGTTTGCTTAAAAACCGCTCGCGGAATTCATCGGAAATCACGCTGGTTTTCATCAGCGCTGAATCAAACAGATTACCGTCCAGCACAAGGAAGCCAGCGTTCTCACGCATTGGTTTAGCAACGGTCATTATTACATCGTGATCATCACTACGCGCACCCTTAAGGGACTCGCCCATGGGCAAACCGGAAACGGTCATAACATCTTCGTGCAACAATCCAGCTTCGACCAATTCGCCCATAACAGCAGGAACACCGCCAGCGCGATAAAAACTTTCGCCAAGATATTTTCCGGCAGGCTGCATATTCACCAGCAACGGCAAGTCAAATCCGTGCTCCTGCCAATCGCGAATGTTCAGTTCAACACCCATGTGGCGCGCAATCGCTTGCAAATGCGGGGGGGCATTGGTTGATCCGCCAATCGCGGTATTTACTCGAATGGCATTCTCGAACGCTTTACGTGTCATAATATCCGAAGGGCGCAGTTCTTCATGCGCCATCGCCACAATCCGTTTTCCGGTTGCGTATGCCATAGACATACGCTCGCGGAACGGTGCCGGAATAGCGGCACATCCCGGCAAGCTCATGCCTAACGCCTCGGCGAGGGAATTCATTGTGCTGGCTGTACCCATAGTATTGCAATGCCCCAAGGAAGGGGCCGATGCACAAACGCGGCTCATGAACTCTTCATAATCAATCACGCCTTCGGCCAATAGCCGACGACTTTCCCATACAATCGTACCAGAGCCCGCCAATTCCCCTTTCCACCATCCATCAAGCATTGGACCACCGGAAAGCGCAATCGCAGGTATGTCGACAGTGGCCGCCCCCATCAACATCGCCGGCGTAGTCTTGTCGCACCCAGTCGTCAGCACCACGGCGTCAATCGGATAACCGTGCAGAACTTCGACAAGGCTAAGGTACGCAAGATTTCGATCCAGCGCCGCCGTGGGGCGTTTTCCGGTTTCCTGAATTGGATGCACAGGGAATTCCATAGGAATGCCGCCCCCATCGCGAATACCGGCTTTGATCCGGTCCATAAGGAAAACATGTATTTTATTACACGGTGCCAAATCCGATCCGGTCTGGGCAATGCCAATAACCGGACGGCCAGATTGCAGCTCGTCGCGCGTGTATTCTTGGTTCTGGTACCGCTCTATATAAAGTGCAGTCATGGCCGGGTTATTAGGATTATCGAACCATTCCTGAGAGCGGAACTTTTTATTAGCGCGCATTGACTTGTCGTCCATGTATATTCTCCTCACCGCGATATTCGTCGATGTTCAATAATCTATTCTTGGTTTTCTTGATTGGCGAAAACAGTGGCAATGTTTGTAATTGCATCCCTCAGATGCTGCTGAAGCGCGGCGGATGTTTGATCCTTGTCACGCAACACAAGTCCCTCAACTATATTCGCGTGCTCCTGAAGAGTAATAGAGCGTTTTTTGACCCTTCGCCTTGAAGACATAAATCGGGCACGCCAAACTCGCGAATTGTACTGCGCGTGAGTTTTTATTAGTGGCAGGTTTTTTGTTGCCGCGACAATTGCTTCGTGAAAGGCCATGTCCGCTGAGAAAAAGTCCAGTGCCTCAGCTTGGTCTGCTATTGCTATCAATCCCTGGTGCATTGATTGCACGCGATCAAGCTCGTCGGTCGTGATTACTTCGCAGGCGCATTCACCTGCTAAGCCTTCGAGCGCACTTTGCACTAATATTAGCTGCGTTATTTCGTTCACTGTAGGGTTCGCGACAACCGGGCTCTTTGCTGGAGCCATGATTACCAACCCCTCCCCCTCAAGAATCAGCAAGGCTTCCCGTAGTGGCGTTCGACTGACGCCAAGCGCCTCGGCGGTCTCGCGTTCAGGTATGTTGCTGCCGGGATTCATTTCACCCAAAAGTATTTGATTCCTTAGTACATCGGCGATTTTATCGCCAAGCCGTTGGCGCGATATCGTCTGTATTCCGAGCAACTTGTTTCCAGTATTTGCCAATGTTGTTCACCGCATTTGATAACAATTCTCTCATATTCATATACTCATATGATCGCGGTGGCGAACGAATTATTATTATTTATTTGGTATACCAAATTATCTTGCTAATATTTTTCATCACGTATACCAATTAGTCATACAAATGCAACGACACCTCGGACAACGAGGGTAATCTTCATCCAAAGTTTCAACGGAGGAACAAATGAAACTTAAAACCTTAATAACAACAACAGCTATGGCTGCCCTAATGGCCGGTGGCGCATTCGCCGCGGAATTCAATCTTCGCATCCAAACGCACCACGCACCCGAATCAGTTTCGGGCAAATCCGCCCAGAAATTCATTAATGATGTGGAAGCCATGACTGGCGGACGTGTGGAAATCGAAATGTTCTGGTCTTCTGCCGTTACGGCATCCGTTGAAGGTTTTGATGCATCCGCATCTGGAATTCTTGACGGTGAAATGCACGGTGGCGCATATCAAACAGGTAAGAACCCTGCGTTCCAGTTCTATGGCGACCCAATGGGTGGTTACGACACGCCTTGGCAGATGTATTCATTCCTTTATTATGGCGGTGGTCTAGAAGCTGCGAACGAATTGTATGAATCCTACAACAACCACCTTGTGGGTTGGTGGGCACCTGGTCAGGAATCCATGTCGTCCTCAAGACCGCTTGCTGGTCCAGCAGATTTGGTAGACTGGAAATTCCGTTCGCCTCCGGGTCTTGAAACTGAAATCTTTGCAGGACTGGGCGCGTCCCCGATCGTGATGGATTTCACTGAGATCTTTACCGCACTTGAAACCGGTATCATTGATGGCGCGGACGCAACGTCCTTGGCTGGTAACGAGTCACTTGGTCTTTACGACATCGTTAAACACGCCACTTACCCTGGTTACCATTCGATGCCTGCTGACCACGTAGTATTCAATCTGGATGTATGGAACTCGTTCCCTGCGGATATTCAGGCCATCATTGAAGTTGCAACACAAGCGCTGGCTTTGGATATGTCTATGCGTACCGACCTTGCAAACAACGAAGCCAAAGTTCGTTTGCAGGAACAGGGCGTAACGCTCTATGATTGGAGCCCTGAAGACCGTGCTGAATTCCGCGCCGGTGCTCAGAAAGCCTGGGATGGCTGGGCCGCGAAAACTCCAGAAGCCGCGGCTGCTGTTGAATCGCACCGCGTATTCCTTCGCCGGATGGGTATGATCGATTAATTCAATCTAACTTCCAAAAAAGTGATGAGCCTGATGGCTCATCACAACCGTCTAACAAAACAAAATACCTGGGGATGCTAATGGCCGATAATGACAAAAGCATTTGGCTGGGATCTAAGTTTAGGTCCTTCTTTAAAAAGTTCACATGGGCAAGCGGAAGCATATTCGCCGCGCTCATCGCATGGGTTATCATCGGCGATATGACTATCGGACTTGGCGTAGAGCTAAGAACGCTCCTGCACCCGACCACTAATCTTTCGGTTATGTTGATGTTGATCGCTGGCACTGCCACCTTATTCTCAACTTCGATATATTTATCAGACTTCAAAGGCGATATCGAAATTAAGCCCGAAGGCATCTTCGATGTTTTCAGCTTGGTCTGGTCGCGCGTTGCGATGATTGGAATTGTAGCCGTGGTTCTCGTAATGTTTTACGAAGTGGTTTCACGGTACATTTTTGAAAAACCAACCCTTTGGGCGAACGAGCTGTCGCTTTGGATGGCGGGGTTCATTTTCCTGTTGTCCGGGCTTTATGCCATGCAACAGCGTTGTCATATTCGCATTTACGTTGTGTATGACTTGTTTCCACGGTGGGTGCAAAAGACAGCGGACACCTTATCGGTCTTTCTACTTTGGGTATTCACAGTCTCGTTAATCTGGGGCGGCTACAATGAATCTCGAGACAAGTGGAACCGTTGGGAGACGTTCGGCACCGCTTGGGACCCCCCCCTTCCCGCAACCATCAAGCCTGCAATCCTGGTTATCATCACGCTGGTGGCAGTCCAGGCCCTCTCGAATTTAATCGCTGACTGGCACAAAGCGCCAGAGTCACACACCCCTATGGACGATATCGACCAAACCGAGATCGAGCATATGCGTCAGAGCATTAAGGACTAAATCAATGGTCGATATCGGCACACTTTCACTACTATTGCTGTTGGCATTGTTCTTCCTGCTGGCCATAGGCATGCCACTAGGCTTCACCTCTGCAACGTTGGCGGTTGGGGTTCTTGTTCTAAAATTCGGGCCGGAGGTCACCTTCGGAAACTTCGGGCGCGGGCCACTCGGTGTGACCGGACAAGCTATGTACCGACAGTTGACTAACTATGTGCTGATATCGGTCCCGCTATTCATATTTATGGCCGCCCTGCTCGAACGATCAGGGATCGCCAAGGACATGTATTCTTCGCTGAACGTCTGGATGTCGAGAACACGGGGCGGTATTGCCGTTGTAACTTCTATCATGGCGATCATCATGGCGGCTATGTCGGGAATTATTGGTGGCGAAGTCGTGCTACTTGGTTTGATCGCACTGCCACAAATGTTGCGGTTGGGGTATAATCAAAACCTAGCGATCGGAACGATTTGTGCCAGCGGCTCGCTTGGAACAATGATCCCGCCCTCAATCGTGTTGATTTTCTACGGCCTGATTACCGAAACCTCGATCAAGGCGCTGTTTACTGCCTCGTTCCTACCCGGTTTCATTCTGGCTGCGTTCTTCATCATTTATATTCTTGTCATCACAAGAATTAATCCAGATCTTGCGCCGCTGCCGGAACCTGAGCCTGGCGAACCAACTGGCCGTGAGAAGACAATACTGTTCGCGGCATTTCTATCGATCCTGACAGCTGGGGCTAGCCTCGCGATGTTAGTCCGCGCCGTGTTTTTCACAGTGGCGGGCTTCAACAAAGCCGTTGAAGGCGTCGAACCAATTCCATTGGGAATGGTTTCCGATTTACCTTCATTGGGCGGGACATTAGCGGTTTCGCTCGCACTTATATTCTTTGTGTTCAAGCGCGAGCGCTCGAAACTCGCGTGGGAAATGGGCAAAGGGCTTGTACCGCCAGTTGTTGTAATCGGTGTTGTACTGGGCTCGATCTACGGTGGTATCACGGGTATTACCGAAGCGGCTGGCATGGGCGTTATCGCGGTCTTCGTTATCACTACACTGCGTGGTGAAATGACGTTCGGCATCGTTTGGGACTCGTTAATCCGGACCCTGAAATCAACTGGTACGATCATCTGGGTGACTATGGGTGCAGCAGCACTTGCCGCTGCCTACACTCTCGTTGGTGGGCCTACATTTATCGCCAACATGATTGTTGGATCCGAATTACCGACAATGGGCGTAATTCTGGTGATGATGGTGATCTTCCTGATTATGGGCATGTTTATGGACTGGATTGGCATTGTGCTACTAATCATGCCGGTATTCCTACCAATAGTTCAACGTCTACCGGTCGAGGAACTTGGGTTCATCGGCACAATAGAACCCAAATATGTTGCTATCTGGTTCGGTGTTGTATTCACAATGAATATGCAGGTCAGCTTTTTGTCGCCACCATTTGGACCAGCAGCGTTCTATCTAAAATCAGTTTGTCCACCAGAAATCTCGTTGACAGACATCTTCAAGGGCTTCCTACCTTTCATTGGAATCCAGCTGATAGCGTTGTCTCTGCTTCTATTGTGGCCAAATCTGGTCACCGTTTTCCTCTGAGCCTATGGCTCAGGGGGACCTGAACAACCGAGAGAAATCAAGTGTTGAACCGAGGACAACTCGGTTTCTTCGGGTGGGACGATCACATCCTCGTTGAGGAGACGATCGTCCGACATTTCCCTCTTCACCAATGGGACGAATTCGCCCCTTACTTTGCATGAGTACTAAGATGAAACTAACTGTTCGCCTCGACCCTACCGACAATGTCGTTAACGCTATCAAGTCACTTGATGCGGGGACGGACTGCGAGGGGGGTTCAACTAATCAAAAAATCCCGCGCGGCCATAAAGTCGCTACACAAGCCATCAAAACGGGTGATCCCGTTCTGAAATATGCGCAAGTGATCGGATACGCTAGCGAAGATATTTCTGCTGGCGATCACGTCCACACGCATAATCTGGAATTTCGAAATGTTGACCAGAAATACGAATTCAGCACCGATCTACGCCCAATTGAACCCGCGACGACCCAAGACACTTTCATGGGCTACAAGCGCGAAAATGGCAAAGTAGGAACGCGGAACTATATAGCTGTGATTACGTCCGTGAACTGTTCTGCTACAGCCGCGCACATGATTGCAGCGCACTTTACTCCCGAAATCATGGCGGACTACCCGAATGTTGACGGCGTGGTCGCATTCGTACACGGCACGGGTTGCGGTATGGCGGGCGATGGCGACGGGTTCGAGGCCCTTCAACGCGTCACATGGGGCTATGCGCGCCACCCAAACGTCGGGGCTGTCCTGATGGTTGGTCTTGGTTGCGAAATAAACCAGATTGACTGGTTGCTGGAAGCCTACGGCATCACGCCTGGACCATTGTTTCAAGCAATGAATATTCAGGATGTTTGCGGTCTTCGCCGGACAATTGAACTTGGCATCAAGAAGGTTACCGCAATGTTATCGCTGGCCAACGAGGCGACCCGTACCCCCTGCCCCGCATCCGAATTAATGGTAGCCCTACAATGTGGCGGATCAGACGCTTGGTCTGGTATAACGGCCAACCCTGCACTCGGATACGCATGTGATTTACTGACCGCGCAAGGCGCCACAGGTGTCTTGGCCGAAACGCCCGAAATCTATGGTGCCGAACATTTGCTGACACGACGCGCGGTTTCTCCAGAGGTTGGCGAACGGCTTTTAGGTCTGATCGACTGGTGGGAAGATTACACCCTGCGCAACAAAGGCTCGATGGATAACAACCCTTCGCCGGGCAATAAAAAGGGTGGTCTAACGACCATTTTGGAAAAATCATTGGGTGCGGCAGCCAAGGGCGGAACGACTCCGTTAAACGGCGTTTACAAATACGCGGAGCCAGTGCGAACACGTGGGTTTAACTTTATGGATAGCCCGGGCTACGACCCAGCGGCGGTTACTGGTCAAATCGCCAGCGGATGTACGGTTGTTGCATTTACGACCGGGCGTGGTTCTGCCTTTGGCGCAAAACCATCCCCCTCGATCAAAATCGCCACGAACACTCAGATGTTCGAGCGGATGGAAGAGGACATGGACATAAACGCCGGCACAATTCTGACCGATGGTGAAACAATCGAAACTGTTGGGCGTCATATATATCAAATGATACTGGACGTAGCTTCCGGCAGAGAATCTAAATCCGAGGCACAAGGCCTTGGCGATCATGAATTTGTTCCGTGGCAGATCGGCGCTGTAATGTAAGGCACACGGTTGCCTGTACCTAACAAGGAAAATAAAATGACAAAACCAAACATCGGATTTATCGGATTGGGTCTTATGGGTTCTGCGATGGTTAACCGCCTTCTCGATCTTGATTACCCAATGAACGTTATCGCCAACCGTAGCCGCACAAACGTAGACGCCGCCGTTGCGCGCGGAGCCATTGAATGGCCAACCGCACACGAACTTGCTGCCGCAAGTGACGTGATCATGCTGTGCATGGACACTTCGGCCTCTGTCGAAACGCGCATGTATGGTGACGAAGGCGTTCTTTCCGCCATCAAACCCGGCACTTTGGTAATTGACTTTGGAACTTCGCTGCCCGGTTCGACCAAACAGATTGGTACAGAAATGGCTAATAAAGGCGCGGCCTATATGGATGCCCCGCTGGGTCGCACACCTAGCCACGGTCGTGAAGGTAAGTTGAATATTATGGCTGCTGGTTCCGACGCTGACTTTGCGCGTGCCAAACCAATTTTCGACGATCTGGGCGAAAATGTTTTCCATGTCGGACCTTTGGGTGCTGGTCACACGCTGAAACTCATCAACAATTTTTATGCCATGACAACCGCGATGGCGATGTCCGAAGCATTCGCAATGGCCGACCTCGCTGGCCTACCTCGCCAACAGCTATATGACGTGATGTCTGCAGGACCGTTGAAATCCGGCATGATGGATTTTATCAAGGCAAACGCAGTTGATGGCGACCCTCAACAATTAGCTTTCACGGTTGCAAACGCACGCAAGGATATCGGGTACTATTCGTCAATGGCTGACGACTTCGGCGTTCCGAGCCAGATGTCTGCCGGCACGAAAAACACTCTTGGAGTTGCGAAAGCTTCCGGTTGGGGTGATCGCCTTGTTCCCGAAATGGTTAATTACTTCGAAGAGTTGTTCGGAGGCAAGAAATGAGGCTGAAAGGTAAACGCGCATTTATCACAGCCGCCGCGCAAGGCATTGGGCGGGCCACAGTTGAGGCTTTCATTCGTGAAGGTGCAGAGGTTCTGGCGACAGATATCAACGGCGATCAACTTGGGCAGATTGACAGTTGTAAAACCATGGTACTGGATGCTACCGACGCTGCTGCAACCAAGGCTGCTATAGTCGGGTTTCAGCCCGACATTCTATTTAACTGCGCGGGTTTTGTTCACAGTGGAACCATTCTGGACGCAACAGAAGACGAGTTGGATTTTGCTTACAACCTGAACGTCAAATCCATGTTCCACACCATTCGCGCAGCCCTGCCCGGAATGTTGGAACGTGAATACGGCGTGATAGTTAACATGTCTTCTGTCGCCTCGTCCGTGATCGCGGCGTCGGACCGAATGGTTTACGGAACAACCAAAGCCGCCGTGATCGGGCTAACCAAATCGGTGGCAAAAGACTTTGTAACAAACGGCATTCGGTGCAACTGCATTTGCCCGGGAACGGTCGAGAGCCCCTCGCTGCATGAACGCTTATACGCAACCGGTGATTTTGACAAAGCAATGGTCGATTTTATCGCGCGCCAACCAATGGGGCGTATCGCGACGCCTGAAGAAATCGCCGCACTTGTAGTTTATCTGTCATCAGAAGAAAGCGGATTTACTACGGGACAAGCTCATATAATCGACGGTGGATGGTCTACATAAAATGAAAATTCTAATAACAGGTGGCGGCGGCTTTATCGGTCAAAAACTGGCGAAAAAGCTATGTGAGGCCGGAACACTCAACCAACAGAAAATCACTGGAATTACCCTTGCGGATGTAGTGGAACCAGCTTCGTCGGAGACAAACATTCCTGTCCACCGAATTATATCCGATATAAGTTCGGGATCCGATGTGGATGCACTATTTGAAGGAAAGCCGGACGTTATCTATCATTTGGCCGCCATTGTTTCAGGGGCTGCCGAAGCCGATTTTGATCTGGGTATGCGTATCAACTTGGGTGGCACCATGAACGTTTTTAGTGCCGCGCGCAAACTCGGTGAATCCTCTGGCACTTCGCCGATGGTGATCTACGCGTCATCCGTCGCGGTCCATGGCGGCGAAGCCCCCGAAACGGTTACAGACGGGATAGAGCTAAACCCGCAAACGTCTTACGGTATCCAAAAATCCATTGGAGAGTTGTTACTTCAGGACTATTCACGCAAAGGATTTATCGACGGTCGCGGGTTGCGACTTCCGACTGTTTCTATTCGACCTGGCAAAGCAAATGCTGCCGCCTCTTCCTTCATGTCTTCAATCTTCCGGGACACCTTGCAAGGGGACAATTCGAATTGCCCGGTTGGACGGAATTTCCCCGTTTGGCATACGGCCCCAAGGACCATTGTCGAGAACATGATCCATTCCGTCAGCATTCCAGCCGCCGACTTCGGTTTTAACCGCAATCTGAATTTACCCGGTCGCACTGACACCATCGGTGAAATGATTGATGCAATGACGACTGTTGCGGGACCCGATGCCGAAAGCCGTATTACATGGGAAACGGACGAGGTTATCGAAAATATTGTGATGGGTTGGCGGTCGCATTTTGCACCGGAAAAAGCCTTATCTCTTGGTTTCAAAGCGGACTCGTCATTCGCAGATAGCGTCCAATATTTCCTTGAGGATGACCTCGTTTGATTACCGCAAGCCCTCGGGAAGATCGGGTTCTCACGGCCATTTTTCTAATGCTGGTCACGTTTTTTTTCTTCTCGTCGATGGACACAATAGCGAAAATTTTGGTAACGAGTGATATTCCAGCAATGCAGGTGGCGTTCACACGATACCTCTCACATTTCGCCTTTGTGTTTTTGGTGTATTTCCCACGCCATGGGGTTCGCATATTTCAGTCGCGCACCCCAAGAATACAGGCCCTTCGCGCAATCGCTTTGCTGAGTAGTACAGTATTCAACTTTGCGGCACTCGCGTATCTTCCGCTGACGGTCACAACTGCGATTTTCTTCGCGTCCCCGCTCGCGGTTTGTTTGCTTAGTATCCCAATACTAAATGAGCATATTGGTATTCGTCGATTAAGCGCGGTTTTTGTGGGGTTCATCGGCGTAGTAGTAATCACCCAAGCGTGGAATGCGAACTTTCACTGGGCAATGTTCATGTCGCTTGCGGCATTCCTGTCGGCCTCGACTTACTTCGTACTAACGCGAAAAATTGCCGGGATAGACAACAATTCTGTAACCCAAATTTATGCCAGCGGATTTGCGACAATCGTGTTGGCGCCGGTCGCCTTTTTTGTCTGGACGACGCCTGCCTCCGCCCTTGAATGGGGTCTCCTATTTTTGATCGGAATACTGGGCGCCGTTGGCCATTCGCTTTTGACCTTGGCACACCGTTTCGCGCAGGCATCAACTCTAGCACCACTGGTATATGTACAAATCATCTACATAACGACATTTAGTTGGATATTTTTCAATACAGCACCGGATTTCTGGACAATCGTCGGGACCGGAATTATCGTCGCGAGTGGGCTGTATATCTGGCTGCGTGAATCGCGGGCGCCCGCATAGCTGCGGGCACCATGTTGTTTACGGGGCTAAATCTTCGCCCTGTCCTAGCCGGCTGTCGGGGTTTTGTACTTCTAGCCAACGAACATATGCGGAGTGGTCGTTACGCCCCATATCCATATCGTGTGTAAGTTCATGAAAGGCCGTCCTTGCCTGTTCGGATAGCGGCAACCGAAGTCCGGCTTCCTTGGCCACAGCCAGCGCATTGTTCAAATCTTTCAAGTGTAATTCCAGCGGTCCACCTGGAACCCAGTCTCGGTTCAGCATCCGTAGACCGTGAAGTTCCAAAATCCGTGAAGTCGCGAAGCCACCCATCAAAGCCTCGCGGACCGCTGTCGGATCGCAACCACCTTCCTGCGCCAAAAGCAAAGCCTCCGCAACTGCGCCAATCGAGACTGCTACAATCACCTGATTGGCGAGTTTAGCAACCTGCCCCGCACCATAAATTCCAACATGCGTGCCACGGCCCATAGCTTTAAACAATGGTTCCGCTTCCAGATAATCTGTGGCATCTCCACCCGCCATAATCGCAAGCGTTCCATCAATCGCCCCTTTTTCACCACCGGAAACCGGAGCATCGAGGTAGCGTAGTCCCCGCGTCTTCAATTCTGCAGCGTGATCGCGCGCAAGACTCGGCTGAATCGAAGACATATCGACCAACAAAGTCCCCGTTTTTGCAGCGTTAGCGATCCCATTCTTACCAAATAAAACGTCGGTTACAGTCTCGCCATTTTTCAACATTGTGATGACGACATCCGCGCCGGTCACTGCATCCTGCGCAGTGTCAAACACTTCAGCGACATCGCTTAAAGCTTCAGCTTTTGCAATCGAGCGGTTCCAGACCCGAACCGAAAACCCAGCCTTAGCAATATTTCGCGCCATCGGAGCGCCCATAATTCCCGTCCCAAGTAGGGCTATTGATTTCACATCCATGCTCAAACCACCGGAGTGATCGTTGGCATACCGTCCTGATGCGCCAACAAATTACGAACCACCAGATCACCCATTGCCCAACGGGTTTTTTCCGTCGCACTACCCTGGTGGGGTGAGAGAACAACATTTGACATGGCCCACAAATCCTCGGGCATTTTGGGTTCCTCCTCGAATACATCCAACGCAGCGCCGCCCAGTTCGCCTGACTTCAGCAAATCAATCATCGCAGCTTCGTCGATCAACGACCCTCGGCCAAGATTTATCACAGCACCCTTAGGTCCGAGCGCTTTTAGAACATTTCGATCAACCAGTTTCGTTGTTGATGCGCCACCTGGAATAACAGCAACCAGCCAATCAACATCGCGCGCCATGTCCTCAAGACTTGCATAATATGGAAACGGCTCAAACCGTTGTTCAGTTCGGCCATGATATACAACCTGCATTTTGAAGGCCTGCGCCCGCGTTGCAATCTCTTTACCAATACGGCCAAGGCCAAGAATACCAATTTTGGAGCCCGCCAATTCGCCCGTTAATGGATACCCGCCTGATGTCCATTTACCGTCGCGGATAAATTGATCCGCATCGACAATTCTACGGCAAAGGCCAAGCATCAATCCCAACGCCAACTCGGCAACTGCATCGCTTAAAACTTCGGGCGTGTTTGTTACCCGAATACCACGATCTTTCGCGGCCTGCAGATCAATCGAATCTGTGCCGACTCCGTAACATGAAATGATTTCCAGTTTTGGAAGCGCGTCCATAATCTTGGCTGAACACCCGTCATGGCCGTTCGTCGCCAAGAACCGCGCGTTCGAAGTCTGGGCGAGAAAATCCACCTTATTGCCCGCCTCCCAATACCGATGAATTTCAAACTTTTTCCCAAGTGAATCCATTACACTAGACTGCATTGGGCCTATCATTACTAGATCATCCATTTCCGCGTATCCTCGTTTGAGATCAGGCTAATTTAAGTATTATTATATGACTATTGCTTGTAAAATAACAGCCGAATTAGACACGAAAAGGATAGGAGATTCAGTCATGGATGAAAACCTTACAGTTGGCTTTATCGGCGTAGGGCTGATGGGCTGGGGCATGGCAAAAAATGCCGTAGAAAAAGGGCTGTCGACGCTCGTTATTGCACACAGAAAGCGTGAAGCCGTCGACGATCTGGTAACACGTGGTGCTATCGAAGTTTCAACAGTTCAAGAAATGGAATCGAAGGCCGATTTCATTGTCCTTTGTGTTACCGGATCACCGCAAGTTGAGGAAAACCTCGACAAAATCATGGAGACTATGCGCCCCAATTTAGTGGTCATCGACACCTCAACTGCCGAACCGGCCTCGACTCGCAAGCTAGCCGAAAAATTCACCGAAAAGGGCGGGACATTTGTCGACGCACCTCTATCGCGCACCCCTTCTCATGCTTGGGATGGTGAACTGACAACTTTCGTAAGTGGTTCCGACGAAATCGTAGAAAAAGTTCGTCCGGTTTTATCGACTTATGCCAGCGTTATCATCCCCGTCGGTGGTGAAGTTGGAACGGCGCATTCGATCAAACTGGTGAATAATCTGGTCGCCATTGGATACGCGTCGTTGTGGTCCGAATGTTACGCAACGCTGAATAAACTAGGCGTAGAACCAGACACATTTCGTGAAGTCGTGCGGAACTCCGGTATGATCTGCGGAAACTTCGAAACATTCTCGAAATATGTCTGCGACGGCGATCCAAACAGCCATAAGTTCTCGCTGGTTAATTGCCAAAAAGACATCACATACTACACGCGCATGGCTGACAGTCTGACTGCAGACCGCTCAATTTCGAGCGGCGTTCTGGGTCTGCTTGATAAAAGCGTCGAGATGGGCATGGACGAGAAATACCTACCACAACTCGTTGATTCCATGCTTAAAATCAACGGTGATAAATAGAAATTTGGGGGATGATCTTGCGCTATCCGCCCCATTTCATCGCAATAAGATCAAGTGGTCGCGCTAGCTCGATCAGCTCTGCTCTTGTTGCAGGATGCAATGCGCGAACCGGGTGACGAACGGCTTCGGACGAAATCACGCCACCTTCCTTCATGATCGTTTTACACGCCCGCCAACCACATTGACGGTTTTCGAAGTTGATCAATGGCAGGATACGCTCATACCCTTTGGCCGCTTTTTCACCTCGACGCTCGCGGTGATCGATCACAACTTCACGAATTAGCTCAGGTAAGCTTGCCGAACACATTGAACCAGTCGCGCCCGCATTCAGATCCGCGATCAGCGTAATAGATTCCTCACCATCGAACGGACCAACGATCGCATCCCCACCTGTTTCGATAAGCGATCGCAGCTTTGAAGCGGCCTGCGGTGTTTCAATTTTGAAGTACTGCAACAGCGGAATTTCTTTCGCCATTCGAACGAGTGTGCTAACCGGCAGCGTCACGCCTGACAACGGCGCATCCTGCACCATAACTGGTATACCCCCCGCATCGGCAGCACGCGCGAAATGCTCGAAAACGCCTTCTTCGTCGGCCCTCAATCCCGTGCCATGATAGGGCGGCATCATCATAACCATCGCAGCGCCAAGATCCGAAGCGTACCGACACCGTTCCTCGACAATCTGCGTCGCGAAGTGTGATACCGTGACGATCACCGGCACGCGACCCGCCACATGTTCAAGGCTTAGTCTGGTTAATCCGGCCCGCTCTTCGTCAGTCAGTAGGAACTGCTCCGAAAAATTGGCCAAGATGCATATACCGTCGGCTCCCTGATCAATTATACAGTCCAGAACACGTTTCATGCTCTCGAGGTCAAGCTCTCCATTATCTGTAAAAGGTGTCGGGGCAACCGGCCAAACACCGGTAAATGGAGCTGCTGTCATGTTTGTTACCTCTAGATCTTCAATATCATGCTTATGGATATTATTCCTCATATTATACTACTTTACATCAGAACTGCGTACAACTCTGAAACTTTCCTATTTCAGATGAAAGTTTGAAACAAATTGGTGCTACGTCACATTTGCAAAAACACTGGACCTGCACGTATTTGACACCGAGAGTTTATACACCCACAGTCATGACCTTTAGATCACTGATCCTTCAAACGTACCCGATCGCAATGCGTGTACTCTCACGAATTAGATAAGATCATGTCGGAAGCTTTTTCTGCAATCATTGTAATTGGTGCATGCGTATTACCCGAAGTAATATTCGGCATAATCGAGGCATCAACTACACGCAAACCACCTATGCCATGCACTCTTAAAGTCGCATCAACCACGGCCATTGGATCTGAACCCATTTTTGCAGTTCCTACGGGGTGGAAAATTGTAGTAGCGATATCTCCTGCCGCCTTTTCAAGGTCTACGTCCGAGTTTATTTCTGGTCCGGGCTTCAATTCTATCGGATTATATTTCTTTAAAGCGTCCGTTTTCATAAGGTTACGGGCGTGCTTTATACTATCAATAGCGACTGTTTTATCTGCTTCTGCCGACAAGTAATTTGGTGCAATTGATGGTGAAAATGAAACATCTGGGCCGGTAATATGGCTTGTGCCGCGACTTTCGGGGCGTAGATTACACACCGAGACCGTAATCCCCGGAAATTTGTGGAGCGGGTCACCAAATTTTTCGAGCGACAACGGTTGAATATGATATTCGATATTAGCGGAATCATACATGTCAGAAGAACGACTAAAGATGCCAAGCTGACTAGGGGCCATCGCCATCGGGCCGGACCGCTTAAGCGCGTACTCTGCGGCGATGCGCATTTTTCCCAGTAGCGTGCGCGAACGACCGTTAAGTGTGTCAGCCCCTTCCACAGTGTAGGTGGTGCGTAACTGCAGATGATCTTGCAGATTTTTTCCAACTCCTGGCAGTTCGTGCCTGACCTCAACTCCATTCTTTTGCAAAATATCTACCGATCCTAAACCGGACACTTCCAGAATTTGAGGGGACCCGATTGCACCGGCCGCCAAAATCACCTCTCTATTACTGCTTGCGCGTTTCAGCTTTCCGTTCTGTTTGAAAATCACCCCGTTAACTTTTCGACCTTCAAAAGACAATTCTTGCACATGGGAATGCGTTTCAATTCGCAGGTTAGGACGCTTTCTAGCCGGTTCAAGAAATGCCTTTCTGGAATTCCAGCGTACGCCGCCTTTCTGATTGACGGGAAAGTAGCCGACACCTTCGTTGTCGCCATCGTTAAAGTCTGTGCTGACAGGAATTCCGAGCTCCTGCGCTGCCATTGAAACTGCATCAAGAATTGGCCAACTTAGACGTTGCTTTTCAACCAGTAGCTCACCACTGCCTCCGTGGTTCTCGTCGGCTCCTTCATGGTGATGTTCGGATTTTTTGAAATACGGAAGCACATCATCCCAACTCCATCCCGCATTGCCCGCCTGTTTCCACTGATCATAATCGCCCGACTGCCCGCGCATATAGATCATTCCGTTTATTGAAGAGCACCCGCCCAGCACCTTTCCGCGCGGATAGGCGAGAGAGCGACCGTTCAAGCCCGGCTCTTCTACGGTCTTCAAGCACCAATCAACTTCGGGATTACCAATATTGTAGAGATAACCGACGGGAACATGCACCCAGAACCTATTGTCCGATCCACCAGCTTCGAGGAGCAGAACTTTGGTGGCCGGATCGGCACTTAGCCTGTTTGCTAGAACGCAGCCAGCGGACCCCGCACCGACGATTATAAAGTCAAAATCACCGATTTCATCGGACTTGCTATCGCTCATTTTGCGGCTCCACGCTATGCCATTCACATTTGAATATTAACGTGCTCATTCCCATCACGGCCAGATTAGTAATGAACGGCAGACGCATACTTAATACTCCTCAAAAACAATATGATCGCTTGCGAAAAGATAATGCAATGCGAATATCGGAATCTATGTCAGTTTTTAATCGAATACTTATATAAATCGCATGCAGCACTGATATCTGCACATAAAGCCACATAAACAACACGATTGATCGCGCCTCTAGCTTTCACCAGTGCGTACTACGTAGGCACGCCTAGTTCACAATCATTTGGATCGAGTTAGCGATAGATATTGTCTTCACTTGGAAATTTGCGCGATGTGACTTCTTCGGTGTAAGTCTTGACGGCTTGTTCAATTCTATCCCCGATGTCACTATATACTTTGACAAATTTAGGAGGTTTGGGATTGAGTCCAAGCATATCCTCTAGCACTAATATCTGGCCATCGCATTTTGCTGACGCGCCAATTCCAATGGTCGGGATCGCAACCTGTTCGGTTATGCGTGCGGCAAGTGGCTCGACCATACCCTCTAACACCAACGCAAATGCTCCTGCTTCGGATACGGCTTCGGCGTCTGCCTCGTGGGCGACCCAATCGCTTTCGTCGCGGCCCTGTGTTTTGAAACCACCCATTGTGTTACTTGATTGGGGTGTTAGGCCGATGTGTGCCATGACTGGAATGCCTCGCTCCGTCAGGAACCGAATGGTTTCGGCCATTCGCTGACCACCTTCCAGCTTTACGGCACCACAACCTGTCTCTTTCATAACTTTCGCTGCGCTGCGAAACGCTAATGCCGGGCTTTCTTCGTAGCTGCCAAAGGGAAGATCAACAACAACCAGTGAGCGTTCGGTGCCACGAACCACTGCTGTCCCGTGCATTATCATCAATTCAAGCGACACGCCGATGGTCGAATCCATTCCGTGCATTACCATGCCCAAAGAGTCACCGACCAAAATAAAGTCAGCATATTTATCCACAACCGCAGCGGTATGAGCATGATACGATGTAAGCGATACAATGGGTTGCCCGCCTTTGCGATTGCGTATCTGTGGAACGGTAATACGACGGACAGGTTTTTGAGTGCTCATTACTATGCTTTCTGTAAATGGACTTGGCTGGGTGTAACGACGCGTTGATCGATTAGTAGCACAGACCCGAAGCGCACGGCTATAAGAGCAACAACGGAGCGCTCAATTCTGCCGCGTATTGATGTAAGGGTTTCTGCATCCCTGATATCAACCGACTGAACATCGGCACGAGGCTCTTCTTCAAGTCTTGATCTAATCGTGTTGCTTAGAAGTCGCGCGGTAACAGATTGCGAAACACACATTTCCTCGGCTGCATTCAACGCACGGCTTAAGGCAACCGCGGCAATCCGGTCTTCCGGTGTAAGCATTATGTTGCGAGATGACATGGCCAAACCGTCACCCTCACGTACCGTTGGAACGCCTTTGATTTCCACAGGGACATCAAGGTCGCGCACCATCCGCTTGATCACTTGAAGCTGCTGGTAATCCTTTTCACCAAAATATGCATAATCAGGTTGGCAAATGTTGAACAGTTTGGTGACGACCGTTGTAACACCTTGGAAATGCCCGGGCCTAATACGCCCGATCAAAATGCGTGACAACCGTTTTGTCTCGACTACAGTTTCGCTGCCTAACAAATACATGTCTTGCGGGGACGGTACAAAAACAGCATCTACGCCTTCGTCTTGTAGCATCGCGAAATCGCGTTCCAAATCGCGTGGGTAGCTTGAGAGATCTTCATTCGGGCCGAACTGGGTCGGATTCACAAAAATTGTGGCTATAACACGATCACAGGTAGCACGTGCCTGCTTTACTAGTTCGATATGTCCTTTATGAAGATATCCCATCGTTGGCACCAACCCAACAGAAGCACCTTGCGCACGAAATTCGTCACGTACCGTGCGAATTTCCTTCTTTGTATTGCAAACCTTCATCCGCTGGCTTCTCCTGCCTGTTTCCGGTTATGATTTGTGATATGGTTACGGCACACGAATTATATTGTCTATGGAGCAATTGCTTGTATATTTCCTAGGATCGGTTCAGTACGTGCGGCTCACTTGTGGTATTATTTTCCCGAATTCATGGTAAGTCAACAAATGAAGGGTGCCTAGCAGCATTCCGAGCTCGAACAGCAGCAACCAATAGGCCGATCGAATAGCCGATTTGTTTACCAAGAAACGGCAGAGTATGGTAAATTCCTCGTTTCAGTCCATCTCAACGCGCATCGAAGCATTGCCGCAGCAATTCTGAAGCGCTAGGGTCAGCTAAATAAACAAAGCAAGCCTCCAGATATCTTCAGAATGTCGAGGATATTTTACAAGAACAGCGCATCGATACTTGTCTCGCCAATACGAATGTGATTTGTGCCAGCAAACACTTCCGACAAAAGGCCCCAAGCCATGACCATCCGACATATCGTGTTCTTTAGTGCCAAAGACAAAGAAGACATCCAAGCAATCGTGGACGGTCTGACCGAACTCGGAAAAATTTCGCACTCGGACGTATTCGAGGTCCGTAAAAACACCAAGGGCGATAAATGGTCGTCCGAAGTTGACGTGATCGTTTATGGCGAGTTTGCAAACGCCGAAGCGCTTGCGGCCTACAAAGCGGACCCGATCTACGCACATGCGATAACTGTGGTGAAGCCACTCCGCGATTTGCGGATCGCGGCAGACTTCTAAAAGGGAGTCTTTAGTGACCAAACGCGTTCACTTTGACAATGGACCTCAGGGAGCGGGACTTACGTTCACGGCCCCCTCAGATGTGATCCGCGCAGATACGCTAGACGAAGTCGTACCAGCCCTGCGCGAGATGGAACAAGCCCAAGCTAATGGCCATTGGCTCGCAGGTGTCGCCAGCTATGAACTCGGCTATTCATTCTCGCACAAACTGCGTGAACTGATGCCTCCGAACCGCGATGTCCCGCTGTTGCAATTCGGGGTCTTTGAGCCCCCTCAAAACGGCAAACAGATCATGCGTGGCGAGGCGACACTCTCTACTCCCGTCCCCGCATGGTCGTTCACCGACTACGTAACCGCTTTCGACCGCGTCAAACACTACATAAGCGCAGGCGACATATACCAGGCAAACCTGACCTTCGCGCTGCACTGCAAGCGGACTGGCTCCCTCGACGCTCTCTATGCTGCGCTACAAGCCAAACAATCCGTGCCACACGGCGCGCTGGTTAATTTGGGCGGCGCCGCCCTACTGTCGCGATCACCCGAGCTTTTCTTCAGCATCGACGCCAAGCGGAACCTAAAAGTGCGGCCGATGAAAGGGACTGCACCACGCGGAGCGACACCGCGGGAAGACGCCGCCCTGGTAACATGGCTGCAAACCTCCGAGAAAAACCGCGCCGAAAACCTGATGATCGTGGACCTGCTACGCAACGACATGAGCCGCATTTCAGAAATTGGCTCCGTCAAGGTGCCCAGCCTTTTCGCAATCGAGACCTACGCAACCTTGCACCAAATGACCTCCTCCATCCGCTCCAGCTTGCGGGAAGGCACATCACTGACAGACATTTTCGCCGCTCTCTTTCCCTGCGGATCCATTACAGGCGCACCCAAAATTCGGGCCATGCAACTTATCCACGAGCTAGAAAAAGCCCCCCGAGGGGCATACTGCGGGGCCATCGGCTGGATCGCCCCCAACGGCGCAATGTCCTTCAACGTCGCCATCCGCACATTGACCTGCTTCGATAACGGCGACGTGCGGCTCAACGTCGGTGGAGGCGTCGTCTACGACAGTGACGCCGCCGGGGAATACCACGAGGCCCTTCTGAAGGGAAAGTATGCGGTGCTGTTGTCCGCAAAGCGGCGCGAGGGAAACGCTTGTTGATCCATCCATCAAAAATTGGTGTGGATGTCTGATTGGAGAAAATCAACATTTAAGCTCGCTGTCACAACACCCCCCCCGCCGAACATGAAAATAGATTAAGACCGAAATTGCCACAACAGCACTATTCGCTCCGACTCGCCCTGTTGCACCGAGATTTGCGGCACCAATTGGAGCGGCTCTTTCAAAATGAACATCACGTTCTGCAAGACTTTACAAAAACGCAAACGCAGTGCCAGGTTAATTTATCTGAATGTAGTGCGGCCTTTAGTAAGCGTGTTATGCAAATTGGCACTCGCAAACGCCTGCATAGTGTCTCAATGGTGCTGCGACAACGTTTCGATGCCAGAAATGGTGGGCAGTACTGAAGCATTTGAAATTATGGCTAAGGTCCGGTTTGGGCCGTAAATGCCAAATGAGTTAGTCTGAGGGAGAAACCGCTTTTAAGGACAGTAGACATTCAGGGATCGACTTCTAATTCATGCTGACCCTAGTCTTATAACTTACCAGCCGATCCAGATATCCCCGACACCGCACATTCTTCCTGTTCTGAACGTGCGCCTTGAGCATTCCATCTGTTACCTCTGAATATTCGGGCATGTCCGGCAGCTTGATTGACGTGGGTAAAGCACGTCCTACAACTGCCTCAGACGCCTCTGCCATAGCCTCTCTAAGCTCGCTCACCCGCCTGTAATCGACGATGTAACTGTCATGGACGGACAACACTGGAATGCCTCGTTCGGTGAAGTGGCGGTGAATGTGGGCCGTAATGTCACTATCAATACGCATGAGTTGGATCCCTTTGTCGCTAAAAAGAAAGTTAGATCGCGTAGGGTTCCGAGTCAGGAAGACTTCAAGGAACCAGTCCAATTCCTCGTTCATTAACTTTTTACCATCTTGGTCTGCTCCATCACGGAAAGCTCGATAAGCAGACGATTTATCCTTTGCATTTAAGGCAGTAAGCACTAGCCGCTTGATCCAAGTTCGCACCTGCTGATCAGTGAACCACTGAAACTTTATTGGTGAAACATCATACGGATCTCCAACAACCTTTTCACCAAGTTCAGCATAAAGCAAGTTGATGTGAAGGCCCTGAAAATCCACCTCAATGGTAGGTTCATCATTGATAAATATTTGGGTGCGCCAGTCGCTGTTGATGCGTTGCCACCAGCCACCATAGAACCGACCATTCATATCCCAGTCGCTTCGGCTGAATATGCGCCGTGTACGGGGGCCGCAATCATCGATCCTTATCACACGGGTGCCGCCGTTTTCCTTTTGCTTGATTTTTGGTTCCTCAAGCGAAGGTATGTCAATGAACGATGATGCAATCAGTTCGTTATAGGCTTGTAACTCTTTCCGCATCCGATTGGTCTTGTCTGTGTCCTCGTATTCAATCTGATTTTTCTTATCGTCCTTCAGAACAATGATTTCCGCACCCTCCGCCCTGCCAATATCCTCACGTTCGAGTTTGGCTTGAGCAAACCAGCTTTGCAATTCCTCTGAAGTTCGGATGCGAGTATTTCGATTCCCCTTGAAGCCTGGCGCAGTATAGCTACCTTTGGCCATAATGATCAGGCCAGCATCCTTCACTGCATTAATGATCGGTATCAGTTTTTTTGATAGATGCAGCGCATTATAGCGGGAGTTCGTATTCCATGCATTTGCAGACATGGACACCCCGATACTCAGCTCAGGATCTTCCAGCCATGCCACGTATAGGTCCAAGATCAACACCCTTAGCTGCTTCCTGAAAGCCATCTTAGGCTTAGGCCCTGGTCCCTTGGCCACTTCTTTTGGCAGGTAGTCATCCCACACCCTGTCGACGAACTGGACCACTGAAGTGGTCCTGCAAATTCGGACAGTCTGCTAAGGTGTATTCCAACACAATGAAGGAATACCCAAATGACGAAGAGACGGAAGTTTTCAGATCAGTTTAAGGCCAAGATTGCGC
>MAAC01009541.1_pt1 | contig 85325 bp, 88 predicted proteins | sample 1115981 | NCBI WGS metagenome assembly MAAC01 (sample SAMN04961126, study PRJNA320927) | seawater metagenome | isolation source: sample BD02T64 sea water enriched with oil for 64 days | place: USA:Gulf of Mexico | collected 2013-07-27
GTAAGGTATGCGGACGAGCATGTTGTTCGTAAAGAAGCGAAGAAGAAATAGGTTCAAGTGATGAGTGATAAAAAGCAAACAAGATTACGCCGTGCGCGCCGTGGGCGAGCAAAAATCCGTGAGCTTGGTATGTCTCGCCTCTGTGTTAATCGCACACCGCAGCATATCTATGCCCAGGTCATCGTCGCCAGTGAAAATGGTGACAATGTAGTGGCAACTGCATCGACACTTGATAAGGCGGTTACGCCGGAAGGTAGCAGTGGTAACACTGACGCAGCAACTTTGGTAGGCAGTCTGATTGCCGATCGAGCCAAAGCGGCTGGTATTACCAAGGTGGCCTTCGATCGCAGCGGTTTTAAATATCACGGTCGAGTAAAGGCCCTGGCTGATGCCGCTCGTGCTGGCGGACTAGAATTTTAAAGGTATAGACATGGCAAAGAATAACCAGAGAAACACCGATCCGAACGAAGGGCTGATGGAAAAACAGCTTTGACGGTAGTTGGCGATGGCAATGGCCGTGTTGGTTTCGGTCGAGGTAAGGCCCGCGAAGTGCCTTTGGCTATTCAAAAGGCTATGGAAGCCGCACGCCGTAACATGATTACTGTGGGTCTTGATGGCAACACCATTCAGTATCCAATCAAAGCGAACCACGGCGCATCAAAGGTTTATTTACAGCCTGCCTCTGAAGGTACCGGCATTATCGCTGGTGGTGCCATGCGAGCAGTATTAGAGTTGGCTGGCGTACAAAATGTACTGGCCAAGTGCTACGGATCAACTAATCCTGTCAACGTTGTACGCGCCACATTTAAAGGCCTGCAGACAATGCGTTCACCAGAAGATGTCGCGGCAAAACGCGGTAAAACGGTAGAGCAGATTAGCGAGTAGCACTCTTTACCTGTACGACTATTTGGAAACTAGCATGGCTAAAATTAAAGTAACTCAAACACGCAGCACTATCGGCCGCTTACCTGGCCACAAGAAGTGCATTAAAGGCCTGGGCTTGCGTCGTATTGGTCATACTGTAGAGCTAGAAGATACACCTTCAGTCCGCGGTATGGCCGCTAAGGTCTTCTACATGGTTAAAGTCGAGGAAGTATAAGATGCGTCTCAATACATTGAGCCCAGCTCCAGGCCGTACTCACGCAGCAAAGCGCGTAGGGCGCGGTATTGGCAGCGGTCTGGGTAAGACCTGTGGTCGTGGTCATAAAGGTCAGAAATCTCGTTCTGGTGGTAGTGTGAAGCCAGGTTTTGAGGGTGGCCAGATGCCCTTGCAAAAGCGCTTGCCAAAATATGGTTTTAGTTCGCGTGTATCTCGAGTTAGTGCGCAAATACGACTTTCCGAATTAAACCTCGTCGGGGGAGATGTTGTGAACCTTGAATCACTTCGTGCCGCTGGTTTGATTAATTACGGTATTACCCGTGTCAAGATCTTCTTGTCGGGTGAGCTCAGTAAATCAATTGTTGTCCAGGGGCTTGGGATTACACAGGGCGCTAAAGCTGCTCTGGAAGCCGCTGGCGGTAAGGTCGACGAATAGTAAGGCGGACTGATCGGATGGCTAAGGGTGTAAATATGCCGCAAGGCAATCAGAAAGGACTGGGCGAGCTTTGGGCTCGCCTTCGCTTTTTGTTGTTGGCTATTGTTATCTACCGCATTGGTACGCACATACCTGTGCCCGGTATCGATCCAGACCGTATGGCAGAGCTCTTTAGCCAAAGTCAGGGTACGATCTTGGGCATGTTCAACATGTTTTCCGGTGGTGCGCTCGAGCGAATGAGCATACTTGCCCTCGGTATCATGCCCTATATTTCAGCGTCTATTATTATGCAGTTGTTGACGGCGGTCACTCCAGCGCTGGAACAGCTGAAGAAAGAGGGTGATGCAGGTCGACGTAAGATTACCCAGTACACACGCTACGCTACTGTATTGCTTGCTCTCGTGCAGGGTACGGGAATGGCTTACGGATTAGCTGGGCAAGGACTTGCCTACTACGGTGGGGCCAGTTTCTTTCTGGTGGCGATTACCTCTCTGGTTACAGGCGCAGTTTTTATGATGTGGCTTGGTGAGCAGATTACCGAGCGCGGTATTGGTAACGGTATTTCGATGTTGATTTTTGCGGGCATTGTTGCTGGTCTGCCCCGTGCACTTGGTCAGGCTTTTGAGTCTGCTCGTACAGGTGATTTGAATATCATTGTTTTATTGATTGTCGGGATTCTTGCAGTTGCAGTCGTTTACTTCGTCGTGTTTATTGAGCGTGGTCAGCGTCGAATTACCGTTAACTATGCCCAGCGTCAGCAGGCTAGAGGTAAGGCCTACGGGCAGCAAAGCACCCATTTACCATTAAAAGTTAACATGGCTGGCGTAATACCGGCGATCTTTGCCAGCAGCATTCTCTTATTCCCTTCTACTCTTGCGGCGATGTTTGGTCAGGGTGCAGGTGCACCTGATTGGTTGCAAGACGTATCCCTTTTTCTGGGCCCTGGTCAGCCTTTGCACATTATTTTGTTTACAGCATTAATCGTTTTCTTTTGTTTTTTCTATACAGCCCTCACCTTCAATCCAAAAGAAGTGGCTGACAACTTGAAGAAGGGCGGAGCCTATCTGCCGGGTATACGCCCGGGACAGCAAACGGCCAAATACATTGATGGTGTTGTTACTCGCCTAACAATGGTCGGTGGTGCCTACATTGCAGGTGTTTGTCTCCTTCCGCAGTTTTTGAACGTGTACTTTAACGTTCCGTTCTATCTAGGTGGTACTTCATTGCTCATTGCCGTGGTAGTAACAATGGATTTCATGGCCCAGGTTCAATCTCACCTTATGTCGAACCAATATGACTCGGTGATGAAGAAGGCCAATATGAAAGGTCAGGGCGGCAATGGCCGCTAAATTTTACGATAGGGTTTCATCATGAAAGTAAGAGCATCGGTAAAAAAGATTTGCCGCAACTGTAAAATTGTTAAACGCAAAGGTGTCGTTCGAGTAATCTGTGTTACAGATCCTCGTCACAAGCAGCGCCAAGGCTAATTTTTTTCAAAAGAGATTGATTTTCGTTGCCTAAAGAGATATTGTTTCGCGCCAGTTTTTGCTGGGTGCCGTATTGGGGCGTAAGCCAAGGCTCGTTTAAAACGTTATCAGTTACTATTTAAGATTTACTGGGAGTAAAGTGGATGGCCCGTATTGCCGGAGTCAATATACCTGATCACAAGCATGCTGTTATATCGCTGACTTATGTTTTCGGCATTGGTAGAACCAGTGCTAAGAAAATTTGTTCTAGTGTTGGTATCGAAGAGTCGATCAAAATATCAGAACTGTCAGAACAGCAACTTGATGCCGTACGGACTGCCGTCGCTGAAAACGTGGTCGAAGGTGATCTGAGGCGTGAAGTCAGCATGAATATCAAGCGGTTGATGGACCTCGGTTGTTTCCGTGGCATACGCCATCGTCGCAACTTGCCTCTACGTGGGCAGCGAACTAAAACCAATGCGCGCACACGTAAAGGCCCTCGCAAGCCTATTAAGCGCTAAGCGACAGCTAATTCAGGAATATTAGGTTATGGCAAAGACTCCTACCAAATCAACGCGAAAGAAAGTTAATCGAACTGTTATTGACGGCATTGCCCATATACATGCTTCGTTTAACAACACGATCGTCACTATCACTGACCGTCAGGGCAATGCGCTGAGCTGGGCAACTTCAGGTGGCTCCGGATTCCGTGGTTCAAGAAAGAGCACTCCATTTGCTGCGCAGGTTGCCGCTGAGCGGGCTGCCGTCGCAGCCCAGGAATATGGTTTGCAGAACCTTGATGTAGAAGTAAAAGGTCCTGGCCCCGGCAGAGAGTCTGCTGTCCGTGCACTTAATAATGCCGGGCTGAAAATAACCAATATTACTGATGTGACGCCAATTCCACACAATGGCTGTCGACCACCCAAGAAACGACGCGTTTAATTTAGAGGATTATCATCGATGGCAAGATATCTCGGCCCAACCTGTAAACTCTCACGTCGCGAAGGAACAGATCTCTTTCTTAAGAGTGGAATCCGTCCTCTTGAGTCCAAGTGCCGTGCAGAAAGCATTCCTGGTCAGCACGGCGCACGTCGCAGCCGGCTGTCTGATTACGGTGTTCAATTACGTGAAAAGCAAAAAGTTCGTCGTATTTACGGTGTTCTTGAAAAGCAATTCCGTAACTACTACAAAGAGTCTGCCCGTATACCCGGTGCTACAGGTGAGAACCTTCTCAACCTGCTAGAAAGACGCCTCGACAATGTCGTTTACCGCATGGGTTTCGGCTCCACACGTTCTGAATCTCGTCAGTTAGTGGCGCACAACGCAGTGCTAGTTAATGGGCGCAAAGCAAATATTGCATCTTTCCGCGTCAGCGAAGGTGATGTGATAAGTATCCGCGAGAAAGCTAAAAGCCAACTTCGTATACAGTCGTCATTACAGCTTGCTGCACAGCGTAGTGAAATCGAGTGGGTTGACGTTGATGTCAATAAACTTGAGGGCATCTTCAAGCGCATCCCTGATCGCAGTGATTTGCCCGCTGAGATCAATGAAAACCTCATCGTAGAACTTTATTCCAAGTAAAGTTTCTTTGAATTAAGGGCTTGTTAACGCGGATAAGAGACGAGTATGCAAAACACATTAACAGAACTTCTGACACCTCGAACAATCGACGTTACGGAATATGACTCCACACACGCTAAAATTGTGCTCGAGCCATTGGAGCGTGGTTTTGGTCATACGCTGGGTAATGCCCTACGGCGCATACTGCTATCCTCCATGCCTGGTTGTGCCATTGTTGAAGTTGAAATTGACGGTGTCTTGCACGAGTACTCCGCGATTGAAGGCGTTCAGGAAGATGTCATTGAGATTCTTCTTAATCTAAAAGATGTTGCCATCGTCATGCATGGCAAAAATGAAGCAGAATTAACACTCAGTAAGTCCGGCCCTGGGCATCTGACTGCTGGTGATATCCAAACTGATGCCAGTGTTGAAATCATGAACCCTGAATATGTCATCGCTAATATCTCGGGCGACGTCAACCTCAACATGCGTTTGCGTGTTGCAAGAGGCAGAGGCTATCAGCCAGCTGACGCTCGCGAAAACGATGAAGAGGAAACTCGTGCAATTGGCCGTCTACAGCTCGACGCCTCCTACAGCCCGGTTCGCCGTGTGTCTTATGTCGTAGAAAGTGCGCGGGTCGAGCAGCGCACTGATTTGGACAAGTTGATTTTGGACTTGGAAACGAATGGCACAATTGACCCTGAAGAGGCGATACGCCGTGCTGCTACAATACTTCAGCAGCAACTTGCTGTTTTTGTAGATCTCGAACGTGAGAAACAAGTTGAGCCTGAGCAGCGCGAAGATGAAATCGATCCAATTCTACTGCGCCCAGTAGACGACTTAGAATTGACGGTTCGTTCTGCAAACTGCCTCAAAGCAGAAACTATTTATTATATCGGTGACCTTATACAGCGTACCGAAGTTGAGCTATTAAAGACGCCAAACCTTGGTAAGAAGTCGCTCACTGAAATCAAAGATGTACTCGCCTCTCGCGGTCTTTCATTAGGCATGCGGCTTGAGAATTGGCCACCAGCCAGCTTAAAGCAAGAAAGCGAAAGTATTTAATTTAACTGGATCTGGCTTTTCATAGTCAGTTCACGTCAGGATAGGAAGCAAGTCTTATGCGTCATCGTCACAGCGGCCGTCAACTCAACCGTAAAAGCCCCCATCGCACAGCGATGTTTCGCAATATGACAGCGTCGCTGGTAGAGCATGAGGTAATTAAAACCACGCTTCCCAAGGCCAAAGAATTACGTCGTGTTGCTGAGCCTCTAATAACTCTGGCAAAAGTAGATAGTGTTGCGAATCGTCGTTTAGCATTTGACCGTTTGCGCAGTAAAGAAGCAGTTGGTAAATTGTTCAGTGAGCTCGGCCCTCGTTTTGAAGATCGTCCGGGTGGATATACGCGCATAATGAAGTGTGGTTTCCGTACTGGCGATAAAGCACCAATGGCTTATATTGAGCTAGTCGATCGTGCGGTTGAGTCAGAAGAAGAATTCGAAGAAGTCGAAGAATAAAGCCTCTACAGGCACAAAAAAGCCGGATATGTTCCGGTTTTTTTGTGCCTGTAATTTCGTGCTGTAAGTCTTCGGATTAATCTAGGAGCACTGGCAATGGGTGTATGCCCGGGTGCTCAGGTTCATCAGGCGTAAGCGACCACCCCAGACACAGCCCGTGTCGAGGGGGTATAAACCTGAGTTAGGTACTTCACCTTCAAGAGCCGCCCAGTGACCAAATATAATATTCTCAGAAAGTGTTTTGCGCGCAGGGTGGCTATACCAGGGGGAAAAACCTTCAGGTGCATGATCGGGGCCTTTTTTTGCGTTGAGTTCTAATTTCCCGTGGGCATTACAAAAGCGCATGCGTGTGAAATAGTTCGTAATGGTACGCAGCTGCACATTTTTACTCTGTGTTTTATCCCAGCCGTTTGGCGTGTTGCCATACATATGTTCAAAAAATGGTTGAGGATTGTTGCTTTGCAACACTTTCTCAACTTGCTTGGCCCGTAGCAGGGCGGTGTTTAGGCTCCACTGCGGTGGAATCCCTGCGTGAACCATGACGAAGCCATGTTCGCTTATTAGTAGGGGCTGTTGCCGAAGCCATTCCAGTAATTCATCGCAGTCTTTCGCGTCGAGGATTTCCTGTAGAGTGTCCTTTGGGTTGAGGCGTTTTATGCCTCGGGCAGCGGCAAGAAGATGCAGGTCATGGTTACCCAAAACCATTCTAAAGGAATTGCCTAATCCTTTAACAAAGCGCAGTGTTTCAAGTGACTGGGGCCCGCGATTAACAATATCTCCCGCCGCCCATAGCTGATCTTTTTTCAGGTCAAAGTGGACTTCTTTTAGTAGGCATAGCAGAGGTTCAAGACAGCCTTGCAAGTCTCCGACCGCGTAAATAGTCATGTTCTAGGTTCAGTTAAGAGCATTGGGTAAGGCAAGTGTGAACACAGGTATGTCCACTTCAAACCCGTGGCCATCATCACTCTGCATATGGTAGCTACCCTGCATTGTGCCGACGACGGTTTCAAGTACTGCGCCACTGCTGTATTGGTAACTTTCGCCGGGCGAGATTAATGGCTGTTCACCAACGACGCCGGAGCCCTTTACTTCGCGACGTATTCCGTTTCCATCCATGATGATCCAATGGCGACTGATTAACTGAGCGCCAATAGCGCCTTCATTAGACATCTTGATGTGGTAAGCGAAGGCATATTGTTTTTTACCTGGGTTTGACTGGTGTGGCAGGTATTCTGTTTCAACCGAAACTTTAATTAATATTTCTTTCATAGTCGTTCGTCCTCTATCGAAAGGCGCTCAATTGATTGGCGAGGTCAATAAACTCCTCGACGGAGAATGTTTCTGGGCGTCGCCCTAAGTCAATGTTCTGTAGACAGTCCGCAGGTAACTCTTTGAGCACCAGCTTGAGTCCGTTGCGCAAGGTTTTACGCCGCTGTTGGAAGCAGGCATTAACCAGTTGGGCAAAAAAACCAGGATCGGTTACCGTTGTGGTTCGTGATCTTGGACGTAAGCGCACGATAGCCGATTCGACTTTAGGTGCCGGGTTAAAAGCAGATGGAGGCACTACAAACAGAGGTTCAACATGACAGTGATATTGCACCATTACACTGAGGCGGCCATAGGTCTTTCGACCTTCTGGCGAGGCGAGGCGATCAACGACCTCTTTTTGCAACATAAAGTGCATATCGCTGATGCAAGATTTAAATGTCAGCAAACGGAAGAGTAGCGGTGTTGAAATGTTGTAGGGCAAATTACCAATGATGCGTAGCGGTTGGTCGGTACTGGCGAGAGCGCCAAAATCTGCTTTTAACGCGTCGATTAGGTGCAGTTTAAAGCGAGGCGAGTCTTTGTATTGGGCCTCTAGCTTTTGCGCGAGGTCGCGATCAATTTCCACAACATCAAGCTGGCAGTTTTTGTCGACCAGGTGATTGGTCAGTGCGCCAAGTCCGGGGCCAATTTCTACCAGGTGTTCACCCGCCTGCGGGTTAATGGCACGAATAATTCGGTTGATAATATTACCGTCAACTAAGAAGTTTTGGCCGAAGCGTTTCTTCGCTTGATGGGTATTGCGTGGTGTCGGTTTAGTCATAGCAAGATACTTTTGTGGCTTTCTGCTGTGTAGTTCTAATGGGAAGACTGTGCAAGCTGTGCTGCGCAGTCGATAGCGTAGGTCATACTGCCAGTGTTTGCTTCGCCGCTGCCCGCGAGTTCCAGGGCTGTGCCGTGGTCTACCGAAGTGCGAATAAAGGGCAAGCCAAGTGTAATGTTGACCGCTTTCCCAAAGCCCTGGTTTTTGAGTACCGGCAAACCCTGGTCGTGATACATGGCTAGCACGGCATCGGCATTATCCAGATATTTTGGGGTGAAGAGGCTGTCAGCCGGCAGCGGTCCTATCAGGTTAAAGCCCTCAGTCCTGAGTTTTTCTAGCAGCGGCGTGATGACGGTGATTTCTTCTCTACCCAGATGGCCGTTCTCGCCAGCATGGGGGTTGAGGCCACAGACCAGTATGCGAGGTTGGCGGATGGCAAATTTATCAATCAGTTCGCGCTGTAAAATGCGCAAGGTTGTTTCAAGTTGTTCTGTAGTGATGGCGGCGGCGACTTCACTTAAAGGCAGATGCGTCGTGGCCAGCGCAACTCGCAGACCCTCTGTGGCCAGCATCATTACGACGTGCGCTGTCTTGCTGTGAGCTGCTAGATACTCCGTGTGACCACTAAAAGGGATGCCTGCATCGTTAATCACGGCTTTGTTGATTGGGCCGGTGATGAGTGCACTATACGTTTTATTCAGACAGCCGCTAATCGCTTTGTCGAGACTTTTAATGACAGCGGGGGCATTTTGCTTGTCAGCTTGCCCTGGTACAGCCGTTACAGCGAGGGGGCAGGGTTCTATGGCTAATTCGCCTGGTGCCAAGGGGCGTGGCGAGTCTTCAACAGCGCGTAGAATGAGGGGTAGCCCCAGTTGCTGTGCTCTGTCTTGCAGCATTTGTGGGTCAGCGATGGCGACAAGTTCATGCTCACAGCCATCTTGTACTCGCTGAATCAACAAGTCTGGGCCAATGCCGGCGGGCTCTCCTGGCGTGACGGCCAGTCGGAGTGTCACAGCCTTATATCAACGTAGGCCTCGCTGCGGATTTCCTGTAACCAGACGGGAAGTTCCTCTGCGTACTTGCGTTGGCCGAGAGCATTGCGTGCCTGGTTGATAATGAGCGTTTCGCTGAAGTCCTCGCTGCGTCGACCGGTGAGTTCAATAATGTGCCAGCCAAACTGACTGAAAACAGGTTGGCTGATCTCATCGACTTTAAGTTCGGCAGCGGTGCTCTCGAAGATAGGTACGAACTGTCCTGCTGTCGACCAGCCAAGGTCGCCACCTTTAAGTGCTGTGCCCGGGTCTTCGGAGAATTCTCGGGCCAGGTCGGCGAAATTTTCGCCGGCAAAAATTCGTTCGCGTAAGGCGACGATCTCCTGGCGAGCCGCTTCTTTAGTCAGGATTTCATTAGGCTTGACAAGTATGTGCCGCATTTTGGTTTGTTGTATGAGTTGTTCGCCGCCACCGCGTCGTTCGTACAGCTTTAGTAAATGAATGCCCGCATCACTGTGCAAGGGAGGGGAGATGTCACCGGGCTCAAGTTCGGCTAGCGCCTGGCTGAATAAAGGAGGTAATTGCATCGCTTTTCGCCAGCCCAGATCGCCACCCTTGAGGGCGTTGGGCCCGCGGGAATTAAGAATGGCAAGGTTGCGGAAGTCATCACTGTCGATAGCTTGTTGGCGAAGCTTGGCTGCTTTGTCGAGGGCTGCATCGAGCTCACTGGCATTAGCGGATGAGGACAGCATTATCAGGATATGTCCGACTTTCAGGTCGGGGGAGGTCATGAGCTGGCCTTCTTCTGAATTGAGGAAGTTATCAACCTCCTGGTCGCTAATTTCTATACGGCGCTTGACCATGCCCTGCTGCACGCGGCCAATGATCATATCCTGGCTAAACTGTTTACGTAGTTGGCTTAGCGTCAGGCCGTCTTTATGGGCCATCGCGACAAACTGATCGAGCGTCATATCCTGCTGTTCGGCTGAGCGGGTCAGGGCATCGTTGAGTTCTTTGTCGCCAATTTTGATACCGGCTCTTTCGGCCATCGCGAGCTGAATACGGTCGAGGATGAGTTTATCCAACACCTGAGAAACAAGGGCTTCTTTCGGGGGGATTTGCTGCTGTTGCTGTGCGGCCTGGCGTTGCATTTGCTGATAGTACTGCTCGGTGTGAGTACGTAGCTCGCTTTGCAGCACGATGTCTTCATTAACAATGGCAACAATGCCATCGAGGGGTTTGAGCTCTGCCCAGCTGCTGGTGGCCGTGAGCAAAAGAGACAGACTTAGGGTTTTTAGGCCTTTGAGCCGTGCGGGTGTTTTTTGCATTGGGGTCTGCCTACCTTGGTTCATAGCCATAAATGCCATCACTCAGAATACTGTCAAGAGTCCCGCCGGTACCTGCGAGGCCTTTTAATTGAATTTGAAGGAAAATACCATCGTCGTATTTGAGCTCATCCTCAGGGATTAGCTCGTCGTCATCTCTATCCAGCCAGTGGCGGACAACTAGCGCGGTGCGCCAGCAGCAGCTGTTGTATTCGATGCCGCCAAAAACCTCGAGCTCCCGACTGTTGGTTAAGTCGTGGTTCCAACGACCAATCAAGCTCCAGCGCCGGCTAATTGGTAAGTAGGCTGAAATGTCTGCCTGCTCAATGTCTGCATCGTATTCCACACTATTAAGGTAGCGCGGGTCTTCGCGGGTGTAGCGATAGCTCGCATTAAATAATGCTCTTTCCTGGCCGCGATAGCGCAGGCTAAAGCTGCCTTTATTAACGTGGTCGCTACTGTCGTTATAAAGAATGTCAGATTGGAAGCGCCAATGCTTATTGAGCTGAGCACCAAACTCCGCGGCGAGATCGGAGTCATCACGCCGGAGCTCTTCATTGGCCGCAGCGTAGTTAAGGGCGACCTCTCTATCGTCCAGATAAAAGACCTGGCCGATACTGGCATGCAAGCGTTCGATGCCAGTGCTGGAGTCTATGAGTCGAGTGGTTAGCGCTACGGTAACTTGTTCTGCATCGCTAATACGGTCGTTGCCGGAAAAGCGTTCGTCACGGAATAGTTGTTGGTAACTAAAGGTGAGCTCGTCGGTATCAAAGTCTGGATTGTCGCTCTGATCTTCGCTTTTGGCATTAAGGTAATAGAGGCGTGGTTCGAGGGTTTGCGTGTGGCTGCCGAACAAGTCGGATACGCGCTCGAAGAATAAACCAGCATCAATAATGCCCACGGGTACGGTTGTTGTGGGCTTGTCATCACCGCCCGCCGTGAGAGGGTCGTCGAGATCATAACTCAGGTGTTTGAGTTTAAATGTTGGGCGAAAATAACCCCACATCCACTGCTTATCGAGAGTGACGGAATAGTCTGAACGTAGGCGGTTGCCAGTGACCATTGAATTGTCGTCGTGATCAAAGACCGTGAACTGGTTTTTCAAATTGAACACAATATCCTGAGCGCCGGCCTGGATACGATAGTTGCCATCAGCAGACACGCGAGGTAGTTGTTTGTACTGTTCGTGCGTGTTACTGATGATCGTTTGATACTCGGTGCCACTGACACCAAGGCGCCAATGATCCGTACTGTAGTTCAGCCCGGCAAATTGCTTGAGGTGGGTTTGGCTACTGGCTTCGAGAGTGGCATTGCCAATATCGCGGAAATAGTCTTCGTCACTCACTTTTGTATAGTCGATCAGGGTGCCCCAGCGTTTGCCAGTACCACCACGATGATCCATGTTTACTAGCCAGCGATCTTCACCCTGGTAGGGTTTTATCGGGTTGGCGTCGTCATCATCTCCGCCGTCGTCATCGCCTAGCCAGCCGCCACCAAGCGTGGTTTCAGTGAGTCGTGAGAGGTGGCGCAGCTCGAGTTCCAGCATCTCCCCGCGTTCCTGTAAATAGCGTGGCGTAATGGTGGCATCGTAGTTGGGTGCCAGGTTGAGGTAAATCGGCTGTGCATAGTCAATGCCGTTGGAATCGCTGAAAGTGATCTCGGGAAACAGCAGGCCACTGGCGCGACGGTCATCGATGGGATAGCGGATCCAGGGCAGATACAGTATGGGTACGTCTTTGACTTTAATGCGTACATGCTTGGCAGTGGCCATTCCCGTTTGCGGGTCGATGGCGATATTGCTAGAGGCCATAGTCCAGGTGTTGTTGCCGGGTTCGCAGGTGGTATAGGTGGCATTGTCGATGAAAATCATGCCCTCTTCTTTGCGTGCCACGATGCCTGCTGTGCCGCGTATAGCGGACTCATGAAAAACCCAGGTGGCATCATTAACGACGAGTTCGCCAGAATCGAGATTAAAATGCGCTTTTTTGCCGAGCATTAACAGGCCGGGTTCGCGAAGCTGCACGTTGCCTTCAAGAGTGGCTGTACGGGCATCTTGGTCAAGTACTGCGGTATTACTGCGTACCTGCCGATGACCTTGAGATATTTGTACATCGCCTTTCATAGTGGCGACATTATCCTGGGCTTCGGTGGTGGTTGAGCTAGCGCGTAAAGGCGCGTCGTCGGGGTTCAGCTCGGCATCGGGGTAGTCTCTGGCGGGCTCAATATAGCGCCCGCAGCAACCATCAGTCTGGCTTTGTTTTTGCTCATCGGTGAGGGCCGTTTCATCCACCCAGTCGAGATTGCGAGGGGTGCTGACGCGGGGCCCATTTGTGTTGGCATTCTTTTTTGCCGTCGCGGAAGGTCGGCGCTTGAGAGCCCTGTGTGGTGGTTTGGCAAAGGCCGGGCCGGGAGCCGTGTATTCGGCGCAGTTCCAGCTACCGCCAGGTGTGGTGTCGCAGCGCCATTCAGTGTGAGTGTTGGGCGTTTTCTGCTCTTCTGCGGTCGCTTCGCCCAAGGCGTTCGCGGTGCTGAATAGTCCGCAGCTTAGGCCGAGCAAATAGAGGGCTGTCGTTCGACGGGGCATAGCGCTGCGATGGTAGAACCTGGTGAAAAAGGTCGATGGCATTCTTGTTATCCGGTTGCGGCCTTGAGCGGGCTCATCAGTACTTATTAATCTGATCCATCATTTTACCTAAAGTAAACGAGGGTGCGAGTACCGCGAAGGGCTTTAGGCTAAAATAAGTGCTTTCTCGGCACTTGTATTGGGTTTTTATGCGTGATTCAGACTCTCTGAAAAATTGGCTTGGTGAATTCTTGCCAGGTGAATTGCCCGCTAGCGGTTTGCAGTTGATTGCGGTAACAGGCGATGCCGGTTTTCGCGCGTATTTCAGAACGAATACTCAGCCATCCTTCATTGCCGCATTGGCCCCGCCTGAGCACGAAGACAATCAGGCTTTTGTCAATATTGCCATTGCCATGGCGAGCGGCGGCGTACACGTGCCGAAAATTTTTGCGGTGGATTACGCCCATGGGTTTCTTTTGCAGGAAGACCTGGGCGACACCCTGTATCTCGATGTGCTCAATAGTGCAACGCAAAGCCAGCTTTATGATCAGGCCGAGGCGACATTGCTGCAAATACAAAAACTCCCCGCCGATAGCGGGCTATTTCCTACTTACGATGCAGCGCTATTGCGACGCGAGCTGGAGTTATTCCCTGAGTGGTTTGTGGGCGGGCTGCTCGGCGTTGAGCTTGATACTCAGGCCCGATGTTTGCTCGATGAATTGTTTGCTGTTTTACAGAACAGTGCCGCCGAACAGCCACAGGTGGCGGTGCATCGCGATTATCATTCGCGCAATCTGCTCGAGCTGGATGATGGCGGTGTCGGCGTTATCGATTTTCAGGATGCGGTCTATGGCCCGCTGGCTTATGACCTGGTGTCGTTGCTGCGTGACTGTTATATCCGCTGGCCCCAGACTGTCGTTGAACAACGTGTTGAAGGCTTTCGCCGTAAGCTACTTGCTCAGGTAGAGGCCGGCGAGCAGGCAGTAGCTGTGCCCGATAGCGAAACCTTTCTGCGCTGGTTCGACTTAATGGGCTTGCAGCGGCATTTAAAAGTGCTGGGTATTTTTGCCCGCCTGTCGCTGCGTGATGGCAAAGCGGGTTACCTGAACGACCTGCCTTTAGTGATGCGCTACGTGCTCGAAGTGGCGCAAAAATACCCCGAGACTGAGGATTTCTATCGCTGGTTTATGGATCAGCTAGAGCCGCAAATTGTTGAGCAAAGCTGGTATCAGTCCTGGCAGTCAGCCGGTGAACAAGGGTGAAAGCCATGATCCTTGCCGCGGGCTTTGGTAAGCGCCTGCGACCTTTGACCGAACATACGCCGAAGCCTTTACTTAAGGTTTGCGGTAAACCCTTAATCGTCTATCACCTTGAAGCCCTGGCTCGAGCGGGCGTTAAAGACGTGGTGATTAACACGGCTTGGCTGGGCGAAAAGCTTGAGGCTTATTTGGGCGACGGCAGTCAATACGGCGTCTGTATTCATTGGTCGCGCGAGACCGAGCCGCTGGAGACCGGAGGCGGTATTTGTTTTGCTTTGCCGCTACTGGGTACTGCGCCTTTTCTGCTGGTGAATGGCGATGTGTGGACGGACTACCCTTTCGAGCAGTTGGTGTCGGCACCGCTTGAAAAAGGCTGCCTTGCTCATTTGGTGCTGGTGCCAAATCCTGCGCATAACCCCCAGGGTGATTATTATTTTGCCAGTCATCGGCCCAATAAAGGCGATGTGTTAAGTGGTGTTTTGGCCGGGCCTCTGGCTGCTGAAAAGCGTCAGGAGCAGCAACGCTATACCTTCAGTGGCTTGAGTATCATCGATCCGCAATTGTTTGCTGGTTCGAGTCGCGGCCAGGCCTTTCCTTTGCGCGATGTCTTTGCGCCGGCTTTTCGTGCGGGTCATATTAGCGCCGAACTTTATCGGCGTGAGTGGTGTGATGTGGGTACTTTGGAGCGGCTGGAAGCGTTAAATACGTCATCGTTTTGTGCCCTGTCAATGCGTTAAGTCTTCTCTCCCAATACGCTTTATAGCTACAATAGAGAGGTTCGGTTCAGCTTCTGCTGACCATCCTCTATTCATAAATATTTTCTGAGGTCGCTATGTTTTCATCACTTAATGCACTTGCTCCCGATCCTATTCTTGGTCTGATTGCTCTGGCGAATAAAGACCATAGCCCCAATAAAGTCGACCTCGGTGTCGGTGTTTATAAAGACGAAACGGGTGCGACGCCAATTATGGCAGCCGTGAAAGCGGCCGAACGTAACTGTGCTGAAAAAGAGCTGACCAAAGCCTATATTGGCCCCGCCGGTCCGGCAGACTTTAATGCCGGAATTCGTGATTTGATCTTTGGCGCGCAACATCCAGCGCTACAGGCAGAGCGTGTGCGTACAGTATTAACCCCCGGTGGCTGTGGTGCGCTGCGAGTGGGCGCGGAGTTTCTTAAGCGTTGCTCTGACGGTGCCACGGTTTGGGTGAGCGATCCAACGTGGGCAAACCATCTTCCCCTACTGGGCAATGCCGGTTTAAAACTTGCCGAATACCCTTATTACGAGGCGGGTAATGACAGTATTAAGTTCGATGAAATGATGTCCGCTCTGGCCAATGTGGGCCGCGGCGATATTGTTTTATTGCACGGCTGTTGCCACAACCCCTGCGGTGCTGACCTCAGTGAAGAGCAGTGGCGAGAATTGACAGCACTGGCGGCAAAGAACGGATTTTTACCCTTTATTGATTTGGCTTATCAGGGCTTTGGTCGTGGCCTCAATGAAGATGCCTACGGCATTCGTTATATGGCTGAACACTTGCCTGAGTTATTAGTCGCGAGTTCCTGCTCAAAAAACTTCGGCCTCTATCGTGAGCGGGTCGGCAGTCTGTCAGTACTTTGCGACAGCTCTTCTCAGGCCGATGCGTCGCTCACCCATATTAATAATGTGGTGCGCGGCAATTACTCTATGCCGCCTTCCCATGGCGGAGCCATTGTTGGCGAAATCCTGAGTGATTCGGCGTTGCATCAAAACTGGGAAGACGAGCTTACCGCTATGCGTAGTCGCATTAATCAGCTGCGGGTGTTGCTGGTTGATAAGCTCAATGGGCAGGGTGTCGATAGAGACTTTTCTTTTATTGCCAAACAGCACGGTATGTTCTCTTTCCTTGGCTTAAGCGGTACGCAGGTTGATCAACTACGTGAGCAGTTTAGTATTTATATGGTCGGTTCGAGCCGCGTCAATATTGCCGGTATTAGTCAGGCAAACATTGATTATCTGGCGCAGTCGATTGCAGCCGTTTTGAAGAGTTAAAATTTGAGCTAAAAATAAGGCCTGCCCCGCCGTGTTATTTGAGTTTTGGACGGCGTTAAATGGGCCGGTCGTTTGAAAATCAAGGCTAAAAAAACCCGCAAAATGCGGGTTTTTTTTCGATTAAATAAAAGTGTAAACTTTTATTTTGCCGCTACGGTAATACCGCCAAACGTTTTCCGCAGTTCGGTCTTGAGGATTTTACCCGCGCCAGATTTGGGTAGCTCATCAATGAAGAAGGCCGTTTTTGGCACCTTAAAGCGAGCCAGACGTTCGTTACAGAAGGCGATTAATTCCTCTTCTGTCATGCTGGCACCTTCTTTCAATACGATGCAGGCGGCGGGAACTTCCTGCCATTTCTCATGTGGGAGGCCGATAACCGCAACTTCTGCAACAGCTTCATGCAGATAAATGGCCTGCTCAAGTTCGGCGGGATAAACATTCTCACCACCGCTGATGATCATGTCTTTCTTGCGGTCAACCACGTAGAGATAGCCTTCGTCATCGAGATAACCAAGGTCGCCACTGTGATACCAACCGCCAGCGAGTGCCTCTGATGTCGCCTCGGGTTTGTTCCAGTAGCCTTTCAGCATGTTGGGGCCACGGCAGAGAATTTCACCGACTTGCGTTGCGGGCAGGTTGTTGCCGTTGTCGTCGATGATGCGAATGTCGACATGGAAGGCGGGGTAGCCAACAGAACCGTTTTTACGCTCGCAATCCCATTTATCGAGAATGGCTACCAGAGGTGCCATTTCGGTCATGCCAAAGCCTTCGTAAATCGACAGGTTGCGGGCCTGGAAGAATTTGAGAATATTTAACGGCGTTGGCGCGGCGCCGGTCATCAAGAATTCAACAGAGCTTAAGTCGTAGTCTTTTTTCTCTAGCTCTTCAACAATCATCTGCCACATAGAGGGCACACAGAAGAGGCTGGTGAGTTTTTCTTTTTCGGTTAGTTCGAGCACGTCGATGGCGTCAAATGCGGGTAGTGTGACCACACAGCCACCTTGATAAAGCGTCGGTAATACCGTCACGCTAGTGCCGCCAATGTGGAACATAGGGGTAACGCCAAGGGCAATAGTGTCGGCGTGAATGGGCAGGCGCTGGGTGGTGTGGTGGACGTTGGCCATGTGGTTGGCGTGGGTCAGCATCGCGCCTTTAGGGCGACCGGTAGTGCCTGAGGTGTACATCAGTAGGGCGACATCGTCGGCACCGACTGTGGCATTGATCTCTTCATCCGATGCGGCATCGAGAAACGCTTCGTACTCAGCTTCGTCATCGCAAGTCGTGCTGCGACCGCAGTAGACAGTCTTGTTAAACGTAACGACTTTGGCCAGGCCTTCGGCCAAATTGGCAAACTCATCGTGATAGAAGAAAGTGCTAGCGCCGGAATCTTCGACGATATACTCGATTTCTGGCACGGTGAGACGGAAGTTGATGGGCAGGTAGATGGCGCCCAGCTTGGCAACGGCAAAAATCAATTCCAACTGTTCGTGGCCGTTTTGCAGCAGCGAACAAATACGGTCACCGGGGCGAACACCGCTATCGCGTAAGGCGTTGGCTAGCCGGTTGCAGCGGCGGTTGAGTTCTTTGTAAGTAAAGCGCTTGTGGCGGTCGATTACGGCCATGCGTTGGCCCGAAATCATTTCACGCTTGGTTAACCAATATCCCAAACCTTGATCCATAACAACCTCTCTATTCTTTAGTTTTAATGTAATGACATGAATTTAAATATGGGTGCTTTTGTTTTTAGCCCGCTAAAAGGCGGCCAAGGCTAACAAGAGCCCGTCGCCTTGGCAAGTATGACAAGATCTTTACAATCGTCGCAGGGCTGGCTGAATGAGGCTCAAGGTGTTCGGTATCTGGCGAGCCGTTGTATACTCTCGCCTACACCCTTTCTGAGGTAAAGAATAGCAAGTGGAACACATATTTGAAAAACCGCTTTATAAAATCGCCCGTGTCGGGCTGGTAATTTTATTGCTATCGGTCGCCTGGGGCTGTTTACAGGCCCCCGGCCCTGATGACACACCATGGTTTTTGGGCGCGGATAAAGTGATACACCTCAGCTCTTACGCGCTACTTTATATCAGTGCCTGGCTCGCTTTCCCCGGTGCCTTGTTGAGCTGGACGCTGCACGCGGCTCTGTTGGCTTATGGTCTACTTATTGAAGGCCTGCAGTCTCTCACAGACTATCGCTCGGCAGAGCTTGCCGATATGTTGGCTAATGCGACAGGTTTGGGTCTGGGGTGTTTGCTTCTATCTTTGTTGGCCGGGCGTCTGGCCTTTATTCATCAATACCGCTCTGCCTATGAGAAACAGAAGTTATGAGTATTGATTGGAGCTCGACACAGGCCGCTATTTGGCGACCCGCAAGTGCGTGTTTACGCGCCGTGAGGCGACTCGATAAAGTGAGTTTTGATGACCTGCTTGGCATCGAGCGCCAGAGCGCGGCTTTTAGAGATAATATCGAGTGCTTTCTACGCGGCGATACCGCCAATAATATGCTGCTGTGGGGCAGCCGGGGCACTGGTAAATCCTCGCTTATTAAAGCGGCGCTCAATCATTACGGGCCCCAGGGCTTGCGAGTGATTGAAATGGATAAAGACGACCTCGCCAACCTTTGCGAAGTGGTTGATGAGCTGCATGACTTGCCCCAACGTTTTATTATCTTCTGCGATGACCTGTCCTTCGATGAAGGCGAGACAGCGTATAAACACCTGAAAAGCGTGCTCGAGGGCTCGATTGAACTACCGCCAGAAAATGTCTTGGTCTGTGCGACGTCGAATCGCCGGCATATTATTACTGAGCACAAAAAAGATAATACCGGTGTGGCGTTGATCGAGGGTGAGCTGCACTACGGCGATACGGTGGAAGAGAAACTCTCGCTGGCCGATCGCTTTGGTCTGTGGCTATCGTTTTATCCCAATAACACACGGCAATACCTGGCCATTGTCGATAGCTTATTTGTTGGTTTCAGTGGCGATAGAGATGCCCTTCATTTGTCGGCGAAACAGTTCGCGATGACCCGCGCCTCAAAAAGCGGCCGCACCGCGCGACAGTTTTATTTGCAATGGCGGGAGTAGGGGCGCTATTGCAGATTTCGAAGCGCCTTTAATAGATTCTCTTTTCACCTTCGGGCCGCGTCTTAAAGCGCTTGTGTAGCCAGAAGTAATCTTCTGGCTGGCGGCGAATACTGTCTTCCAGCCACGCGCTCCAGCGTTTGGTGTCGGCTACGTCATCCCCCGATGGGAAATTCTCCAGTACGGGTTCGAGTTCAACACGGTAGCGACCACCTTCTTCGCGGTAGGTATTCATAGTCAGTACGTTGGCACCTGCTATTTCGGCGTATTGGGGGATGGCTGTAATGGTCGCCGTTGGTATGCCAAAGAAGGGAATAAATACACTGCGTTTTTTACCAAAATCCTGATCCGGAACAATGGCCACTACGCCTTTGTTTTTAAGCTGAGTCAGCATGCGCGGGATTTCTTTGCGGTGGATAGAGGTAAGTTGGTGCTTACGTGTTATTCGTTGGTAAAACTGGGCTTCAAGCACCGGGTTGTCCATGCGGCGATACACAATATGGTAGGGCAGTAGCTGGGCCAGTCGGGCAAAACCGAGGGCAAAGCCATTGAAGTGCCCTGCGAGGATGATCAGGGGCTTGCCACTGTCGAGGGCTTTTTTTAAATGCTCTTCACCGTGGCACTCGCCACGATTTTGTATATTGGCTGGAGATCCCCAGATAAGATCGAGCAAATCGAAAAGTAATAAAATGGTGGAGGCGATATTTTTCTCTGCCAGTTCACGTTGTTGCTGGGCGGATAAATCAGGAAAACATAGCTCGATATTACGACGAATCGTTTTGATGCGAGAGGAGCGAACCTTGATCAGCAGGCGTGCCAGTCCATTCGAAAAGCTGCGCTGCAGGCTTCCCGGTAGTTTTGCTAATAGCCAGGAAAAGCCAACAACTAGCCACGAAAGCCAATAGCGTGGCGCGTAGTGTGAGTCATCGACTCGGCTGCTGAGGTTGCGTTTGCCCATAAAACTCAGTTCCTGTGTTTTGTGTTAATGCTAATTTGTATGGCGATGACAATGGCGTTTTAACTATCTGCCAGTTTAACCAGCATCTTGCCTAAATTGGCACCACTAAATAGTCCTAGAAAGGCCTCTGGTGCATTGGCTATGCCTTCAAGAACAGTTTCTTGCCAGACGATTTTGCCCTCACTACGCCAGCTCGCCATATCGTCGATAAATGCCTGATGGTATTCGGCCATATAATCGAGCACCACAAAGCCTTTAACGGTGACGCCCAAGGTTACGACTTTAAACATATTGGTGACGCCGTGGCGTTTTTCCGGGGCTTCGTTGTAATCTTCGATAGTGCCGCAGAGAATCGCCCGGCCATTTTTACGCATGCTTAATAGCGCGCCGTCGAGCTGTGAGCCGCCGACATTGTCAAAAAATAGATGGATGCCTTTGGGGCAAAGTTCGGCGAGTTTGCCCGCAAAATCGTCTGTCTTTTTGTAATTAAAGGCGGCATCAATTTTCGCGGTGTTTAATAGCCAGTCGACTTTTTCATCGGAACCGGCGCTGCCAACCACGGTGCAGCCCAGCGCTTTGGCAATCTGACAAACCAGTGAGCCCACCGCACCGCCAGCGCCGGAGACATAAACGGTCTCGCCCGCTTTCGCTTCGCCGAGTACTTTGGTGCCGACATAGGCCGTAATACCGGGCATACCAAGGATGCCGATATAGTCTTGCGGGGCAATGCTCGAGGTGTCGCGAATACCCAGGCCCTTGCCGTTAGAGATGAAGTACTCGCGCCAGCCATTCATGCTTTCGACGTGGGTGCCGACGGGGAGCTTGGGGTTTTTTGACTGCAGGATAACGCCGATAGCGCCGCCTTCGAGAACATGATTAATTTGAAACGGGGGGATGTAACTTTTGACATCATTCATGCGCGGACGCATGTAGGGGTCGACAGACATCCACAGGTTTTTGACCAGTACCTGTCCTTCTTCCAACTCTTCGTTTAACGTATTTTCTACCAGCTTGAAACAGTCGAGGTTGGGTTGGGGTGAGGGCCGTTGGGCAAAATGGATTTCTCGATTAATCATGGCGGAGTCTCTTGTTAGTGTGATGATTTGGCAGTGGATGGGCCGCCAATGCCGTATTCGATACTTATTAGTGGGTACGGGTTATTCGCGTAGAGCCAGGCGCAAATTACTCGGGTGAATGGGGTTGGCACCGCTCATGCTCAATACCATGCTGGTGAGTTCGTCCCAGGGCAGAGCGTCGCGCATGCCTTTGACGGCGCGGTCGACACCACCGGCCTGGCGTAGCAGCATCGTCAGCTGGGCTGGGCGGGTGCGGCGCAGGGCTTTGCGTACCAGTGGTTGATGTTTGTCCCACACGCGCAGTTTGCGCAGGGCGCTGTCGATAGACTCGCCATTGGCTGCTTGCTCGCTGGCTTTAATCAGTATGCGCAATTCTCGCGTTAGTGCCCAAAGAATGGCGGTGGGCTCGGTGCCCTCATCGCGCAGGCCGCGCAAGGTACGTATGGCGCCGACGCTGTCGCCGTCGAGAATGCGGTCAACCATGGTGAAGACATTGAAGCGGGCGCTATCGGTGACCACGGAGGACATGGTTTCGCTATCAATTTCGCCTTCGGGGGCAAGCAGTTTTAGCTTCTCGATTTCTTGAATGGCGGCCAGCAGATTACCTTCGACCCGCTCGGCGAGCACCTCAATGGCCTGGTGGTTGGCGTGAATGCCAGCCTGATCAAGGCGATGTTTAATCCACTGGGGCATTTGTGCGGCGCTAACCGGCCAGACCTGCACAATGGCACCGTGAGAATCGAGCGCTTTAAACCACTTGGTATTTTGCGAGGCTTTGTCGACTTTGGGCAGGATGACTAGCAGTAAGTTGTCAGCATTAATGTTGTTGCAGTAGTCCTGAAAAAACTGGCCACCCTCGCGCCCAGGTTTGCCAGAGGGAATGCGTAACTCAAGTATTTTTTTATCGGCAAACAGGGACAGACTATTGGCTTCGGTGAGTACCTGCTGCCAGTCGAAGCGCGCTTCAGCGTTGAATAGCTCGCGCTCGGTAAAGCCCTTGTCACGGGCTTGGCCGCGTATGGCGTCGGCCGCTTCCTGAATCAGCAGGGGTTCATCGCCGGTGAGGACGTAAATGGGCTCAAGGCCCTGTTTAAGCTGCCTTGAAAGTTTATCCGGGTGCAGGCGCATGGCGTGTTAGGGGGCGCTTTGTGCGGGGGGCTTGCTCGTAGCGCCGCTGTTGAGGTGTCGTAAGCGATTGGCAATTTGCCGGGCCAGGTCGATGTACATCTCACGCTTTAGCAGTTGCGCTTCATCTTCAGTGGCCAGCACATTGTCTTCGTTGTACTCGTAAATACGCTCGACCGTGGCTATTGAGCGCTCGATAGTCACGGTGCCATCCGGTTTGTTGACCTGATATTCGACCTGTTCTTCCAGCAGGCGCTCGGAGATGCGGGCACTGGCGCTAACGGTGGCAGTGCGTCGCTTTGCTGTTTCTTTGATGAGCTTGAGGGTGTACTCAGCATCAGCGGCGCTATCAACCAGTTCGATACCGCTGCTGCGCAAATAGCGTTCGAGTGTTTGTGTAAATACACTGTTGGGTGCGCTGGCGCTGAGGTACAGGCGGTCAATGGTGGCAGCGCTACCTGTGCCACGCAGGTGCCAGCCGCAGGCAGACAGCGTTAGCAATAAGAAAATAGCGCTCAGTTTTAATGACTTATTCATAAAGGTGAATGATCCCGTATTCAGTGATCGATAATGATTAATTGGCAACAATGTTAACCAGTCTGCCCGGCACCACAATGACTTTACGGATCGTCTTACCTTCCGTAAAGCGTTGAGCATTGGGTTCGGCCAGCGCGGCGCTTTCGATGCTGTCTTTATCGGCGTCGGCAGGCACGATGATTTCCCCACGTACTTTGCCATTGACCTGCACCATTAATTTTAGACTGCTTTCGACCAGAGCATCGTTGTCAACATCGGGCCATTTTGCGTCGAGTACGGCTTCGTTGTGGCCGAGTTCATTCCACAATGTGTGGCAGATATGGGGGGCGATGGGGGCCAGCAATAGCACGGCGGCTTCCAGCGCTTCTCTTTCAATAGCCATCAACTGCGGCGCATCGTCGGACAGACGCGTCAGTTCGTTGAGCAGTTCCATGACGGCGGCAATGGCGGTGTTGAAGGTTTGGCGGCGGCCGTAGTCGTCGCTAACTTTGGCGATAGTTTGGTGGGTTTTGCGTCGCACCTTGGCTTCGTCGTCGGTGAGGCTAGCCGTATCGAGCGCCGGCACGTCGCCTTTGGCGAGATGGGCGTGGAGCAGTTTCCACACGCGACGCAGAAAGCGGTTGGCGCCGGCAACGCCTTCATCCGACCATTCGAGGGATTGCTCGGGTGGCGCGGCAAACATGGTGAACAGGCGCACCGTGTCGGCACCGTACTGATCGATCAGGGGTTGGGGGTCGACAGTATTGCCCTTGGATTTGGACATTTTGCTGCCGTCTTTCAAAACCATGCCCTGGCAGAGTAGCTTGGTGAAAGGCTCATCGCATTCAACCAGGCCTTCGTCGCGCATCAGCTTGTGATAAAAGCGCGCGTACAGGAGGTGGAGAATGGCGTGTTCAATACCGCCGACATATTGGTCAACCGGCAACCAGTAATTGGCCTGCTCGGGGTTGAGCATGCCCTCGTTGTAGTCGGGGCAGGTGAAGCGGGCGTAATACCAGGAGGACTCCATAAAGGTGTCGAAGGTATCCGTTTCTTTTTCGACGGGCTGGCCATCAAGGGTGGTTTTTTTCCATTCGAGGTCAGCTTTGATGGGCGAGTGTACGCCGTCCATCTCGACATCTTCGGGCAGAAGAACAGGCAGTTTGTCGACCGGCACGGGAATTTCGATGCCGTCCGAATTGTAGGCCATGGGAATTGGCGAACCCCAGTAGCGCTGACGGGAAACACCCCAGTCGCGCAGACGATAATTGGTGGTGATACGGCCGCTATCACATTCAACTAATGCTGTAGAAATAGCGTCGAAGGCTTGCTCGAAGTCCATGTCGTTAAAGCGCCCCGAGTTAACGAGCTTGCCTTTGAGGGTGAAGGCTTCGCTCCTGATATCGCAGGGGCTATCGTCACTCGGCGCAATCACTTGCTCAATGGGTAGCTTGTATTTGGTGGCAAACTCCCAGTCGCGCTGATCGTGGGCAGGTACGGCCATGACCGCGCCGGAACCGTAATCCATCAATACATAGTTGGCGATCCACACCGGCACAATGTCGCCAGTGAGGGGGTGGATGGCTTTAATGCCGGTGTCGATACCGGCTTTTTCCATGGTGGCCATATCGGCTTCGGCCATCGACTGGCGCTTGCACTCGGCGATAAAGTCGGCGATTTTTGCATTGTCTGCCGCCAGCGCGAGGGAAATAGGGTGTTCGGCGGCAAGGCTGAGATAGGTCACGCCCATTAAGGTGTCGGGGCGTGTGGAATAAACATCGAAGCTCTTTATATCCGCAATGTCGCTTTCTAGAGCGAAGGTCATTTCTACACCCTGGCTTTTACCAATCCAGTTGCGCTGCATGGTGCGCACTTGCTCGGGCCAGGCCTCGAGTTTGTCGAGACCGTCGAGTAATTCTTCCGCATAGTCGGTGATTTTAATAAACCACTGGGGGATCTCTTTGCGCTCGACCGCGGTGTCGCAACGCCAGCAGCAGCCATCGATCACTTGCTCATTGGCAAGCACCGTTTGATCGACCGGACACCAGTTAACGGCACTGGTTTTTTTGTAGACCAGCTTCTTTTCGTAGAGGCGAGTGAAAAACCACTGTTCCCACTTGTAGTAGTCGGGCTTACAGGTGGTGAGTTCGCGCTGCCAATCGTAGGCATAACCCAGTGAGTTGAGCTGGGTTTTCATGTAATCGATATTTTCGTAGGTCCAGGGTGCCGGGGCGGTGTTGTTTTTAATCGCGGCATTCTCGGCCGGCAAACCGAAGGCATCCCAACCCATGGGCTGTAGCACATTTTTACCGAGCATGCGCTGGTAGCGACTAATGACGTCACTAATCGTGTAGTTGCGCACATGGCCCATGTGCAGCTTGCCGCTGGGGTAGGGAAACATTGCCAGGCAGTAGTATTTTTCCTGCCCCGGTTTTTCGCTCACCTGGAAGGACTGGTTCTCTCGCCAGAAGGCCTGTGTTGCTTGCTCGATGGCTTTGGGGTGGTAATGTTCTTCCATTGTGCGGGTCCAGGGTTGCCGGTCTTTGAGTGAAAGTGGGCGGTAAATTTGTGAGGTCGAAATTATAGGGGAAAGACGGCCAGAAAGGCAGGTGGCAACGGTCGTCGCCGCTGTTTTCTTATGGCTTAATAGCGGTCGAAATTTGCCAGTCTTAGGCTGCTGGTCTTTTATTGGCGAGTGAAGCGTGCAGTTGGGCGTTTTTAAAGAGACAAAAACTTGGGAAGCAACGCTATGAAATTAACAAAAGTTGTCGTGCTGAATCTGTTTTTAGCGCTGTTATTAAGTGCTTGTGGTGAGAGTGAGCAAAGTGCGGAACCTGGGGAGGTCGCCGCCGATTTCTGGCGGGCGATGGAAATGGGTGATCGCGCCCGAGCTGAGCAGTTAGCCGTGCCCGGTAGCCTGGAGGGCAGTTCGATGAATTTCGAAGCCGAGGGCAACCGTATTGATAGCACTGCCTTTACTGAGGCGATGGCGTCTTCCGATATGGCGGCGGTGCCGACGACCATGACGGGTGAGTTTAACAACAGGCCTGTGAAGTTTAGTTTTGACACCCGCCTGGTGCCGGTCGACGGTAGTTGGAAGGTCGATTTCAACACCACTAGCACCGGCATGATGGGCTCGATGTTAAAAGAGGCGATGAATACCTTTGGCGATGTGATGGTAGAGGGCGTGGAAAAAGCCATGACGGACATGAGTGTCGCCTTGTCCGAGAGTGTCGATGTGTTGAGTGAAAGCCTGAGAGAGGGTTTTGAGCAAGGGGCTGCAGGGTTGTCGCAGGGGCTAGATTCGGCATCCGATGCCCTGCGTACTAGCAGTAAGAATACAGGCCCTGTTACGTTGGCTGCGCGAGTCGGTGGTGAGATAAACGGCTCGCCGGTACAGCTGATGTCCTCTGAATGGGGAGATACCCTGGCTATTTATCAAGGTGATAGCTGGAGTTCTAATCCGAGTATTTTGTTGTTTCTATTTCTACCCGAAGGCGAGTTGCCGCTTGATCGCAGTATTGAGGTGGCCAGCGATGACCAGTCTTTTGGCCATCCCCACGTGCACTATCGTTGGCGTGATGGCGAGGGTGAACTTCAAACCACGCTGTTAACCAGCGGCTATAACCTGCAACTGCAATTCGGTGTGCCCGTCGATGGGCGAGTCGATGGGCAGATCAGCTTCGATGTGCCGGGTGAAGGTACCCGCTTGCAGGGCGAATTTAGTATTCGCATCGACTAGTGGGTGTTTGAGGGGTGTTTCTTGAGCCGGGCTACTTGAACCGAGCTTAGCGAAAGCGCCGAAACAGGCGCAGCATGATAAGAATGGCAAAGCTGAGACCGACAATAGGTAGCGAGCCATAGCGACTGAAAGGGCTTGAGCCGCTGAAAGGTGTTACCTCAGCTTTGAGTATGCCCGCTTCAAAGCGGGGCAGTTGTTCGCGTATCTTGCCTCGCTGATCGATAACGGCAGTAATGCCGTCGTTAGTCGCACGTAACAATGGTTTGGCATTTTCCAGGGCGCGCATACGGGCCATCTGCAAATGCTGGTGGGGGCCTATAGAGTTTCCAAACCAGGTGTCATTACTGACGGTCAGTAAGATATTGGCATCGCGAGAATCTTTGGCCAGTAGGTCGGGGTAGGCTATTTCATAACAAATGGCGGGCGCAATTTGCAAGGAGCCAACCTGGATTGGCTCCTGCCGGGCAGCGCCTGCGCTAAAGGCCGACATCGGTAAATCAAAAAAGGCGATGGTGCCACGCAGCCATTGCTCCAGTGGTACATATTCGCCAAAGGGAACAAGTCTGCGTTTGTAATAGGTGCCGCTCGCTCTGCCCAGGCCGACCACCGAATTGTAGTAACGGTTGGCACTGGTATTGATGGGAATGCCAGTGATGAGCGCGACATGCTGCTCTTTTAGGTTGATATGGATGTCGTCAAGAAAACCTTCGATGTTACTTTTTAAGGTAGGTATGGCGGATTCTGGCCAGACAATCAGATCTTGGTCGAGTAGGGTTTCATTGGTTTGTTGGAAGTTAACCAGAATTTTTTTGAGTTCATCATCCTTCCATTTTTCCAGTAATGGCAGGTCGGGTTGCACCAGGGCGACATTGATGGGTTTGCCAGAGGGGCTAGACCAGTTGGTGGTGCGAAGATAGGCTCCGCCTGCGCAAATGAAGAGTACGGCGATTAGCCCGCCGCCGATGACTTGCCGGCTCTGGCTGTATTCGATGAGCAGGGCGCAAAGTGCGCCACAAAATACGATAAATCCACTCAGTGCCATAACCCCAAAAAGCGGTGCCCAGCCGGCAATCCAGGTGTCGATAAAGCCATAGCCGATGTTGAGCCAGGGGAAGCCGGTAAGAAACCAGCTTCTCATCCATTCGCCCAGCACCCAAAGAGCGGGAAAAGCCAGGGTCGCGGCAATCGGTGGTGCGTTGCGAAACAGGCCGAATAGCGATAGCGGCAGGGCAAAAATAATGGCCATACCAAAGGTGAAGAGCGCGGTGAGCTGGCCAGCAAGTTCGATAGAGGCGTTACCGTAGTCGTGAATGCTGACATAAACCCAGCTGGTTCCGACGCCGTATAGGCCAAGGCCAAACACCAGGGCCAGGGAAAAGACCGCTCGTATGCTTTGGCCACGACATAGAAAACTGAGTATGAAGGTGCTGAATATAGCCGTAGGCCACCATGAAAACGGGGCTAGTGCCAAGGGTAGCAACCCACCGCTAATTAGGGCTAATAAAAAGGAGGATATGTTAGGTTTCTGTTCGGGCATGGCTGAAAGTCTTGGTTTGTCCGGTTTTATTATTGGTTTTTCTGGGGGGGTAGATCATCATACTTTAATGCCAAGTGATGGATTTGTCGCTCATCGCCGGCAATGACAGTGAAGTTGTAGGCGTTCAGTGACACTTCTTCCCCGACTTTGGGTAGATGACCGAAGGCCTGCGTGACCAGTCCACCAATGGTATCGAACTCATCTTCATTAAAGCCGGTATTAAAAAACGCGTTGAAGTCTTCAATGGTGGTCAGGGCGGGGAGCCGATGGCTGCCGTCGTTCTGGCGCTGAATGGGGTTCTGTTCTTCGAGGTCGGTTTCGTCTTCGATCTCGCCGACAATTTCTTCCAGAATATCTTCAATAGTGACCAGGCCGGCAACGCTGGCGTATTCATCCATGACGATGGCCATGTGATAGCGCTGTTCGCGAAATTCTTTAAGGAGCACATTGAGCCGCTTGCTCTCGGGGATGATGTTGGCCGGGCGGATAACATCGGCAATGGCAAAGTTCTCTTTGCCTTCAAGTAATAGCGGCAACAACTCTTTGGCGAGCAAAATACCTTTAATATCGTCAATGGACTCGCCAATGACCGGGAAGCGCGAGTGCTTGGACTCGGTTACCAGTGCCAGTATTTCTTCTATTTCAGCCGTTTCGGGGATCACCGTCATGCGTGAGCGCGGCACCATGATTTCTCGCACCTGCTGGTCGGCAACACTCAGTGCGCCTTCCATGATTTCCAGTGCCTCGCTGTCAATGACCTTGTCGTCATAGGCGCTGCGTAGAATTTCAGTGATGTCATCACGGGTGGCGGGTGTCGATGAAAAAATGCGGGCAAGTCGTCCCATCAAAGAGCGGGCCTGCCCGTTGGTACTGTCTTCGGTCATGGTAGTCGAGTCTCTTCTCTTAATGAGGGGCTGGATAAATAAGGTGGGGGGAAATTGAGGCCACATAAAAGGGTTGTTTCCAGGGCTTCCATCGCCTCGGCTTCATCTTCCTTTATGTGGTCATGGCCGAGCAAATGCAAGGTGCCGTGCACCAGCATATGCGCCCAGTGGGCCTCAAATGTTTTGTGTTGCTCAGTGGCTTCACTGCGCACGATGGCGGCGCAAATGACGATATCACCCAGTAGCGTTGATTCGACAAAGTCGGGAATATCCGCTGGAAAAGAGAGCACGTTGGTTGGCCCTTTTTTGCCGCGATAGTGCAAATTTAGTTCGGCACTCTCTGCGGCGCTGACAATGCGCACGCTAATTTCAGCCTCGGGCTTTTGATCGCCCAGTGCGGTGCAAATCCAGTGGCGTATCGACGGAGGTTCGGGTGCCTCTTCACCGCTGACATTGTCGACGTCGATAATGGTGTTTAGGTGCATTAATCGTCGTCCGTGGTTTTACTTTCGTAAACGTCGTAGGCATCGACGATTTTTTGTACCAGAGGGTGACGCACCACATCTTTCGATTGAAAGTGGGTAAAGGTAATGCCCTCAACCCCGTCGAGCACCTGACAGGCGTGAACCAGGCCGGAGCGCGTGCCCCGTGGTAAATCGATTTGTGTAGCGTCGCCGGTAATAACCGCAGTGGCACCAAAGCCGATGCGCGTGAGGAACATTTTCATCTGCTCGCGGGTGGTGTTCTGGCTTTCGTCGAGAATAATAAAGGCGCTATTGAGGGTGCGGCCGCGCATGTAGGCGAGGGGCGCGACTTCGATAACGCTCTTTTCAATCAGCTTGTCGACCTTTTCAACGCCGAGCATTTCGTACAGCGCATCGTAGAGGGGGCGCAGATAGGGGTCGACTTTCTGGGATAAATCACCGGGCAGGAAGCCAAGTTTTTCCCCCGCTTCAACGGCAGGGCGCACCAGTAGAATGCGTTCCACTTCATTGCGCAAATAGGCTTCCACCGCACAGGCGACGGCAAGGTAGGTTTTGCCAGTGCCCGCCGGGCCGACACCAAAGTTGATGTCGTGGGTTTGTATGGCGCGCACATAGTTTTGCTGGTTAATCCCCCGGGGGATGATCTTGCCTTTTTTGGTCTGAATCTCGCTGAAATTTTTAATATTGCTGGCAGCCGGATGCTCGGTGCTCTCTTCCATTGTGGTTTCCAAGTTCGATTGTTGCAGGTAAAGGTGCACCACTTCCGGCGTCAGGTTTTGCTGGTCGCGAGTTTCCCCATAGAGTTCGTGGAGCAGAGAGACCGCAAGTTGCGCGTGCTGGGGGTCGCCGTAAATAGCGAAGACATTGCCTCGATTGCGAATCTCGACATCGAGACGGCGTTCTATTTGGTGCAGGTGCTCATCAAGCTGGCCGCAAAGGTTGGCCAGACGGCGGGGATCGTTGGGCTCGAGAGTGATGGTGTCAGCGGCGGGTAGGGTATTCAAAGGGTGCGATTGAGCGCCTGTCTTGTCTATGGTTGTGGGGTATGGTTTAGGGTGCGGTTTGGGGCTAAGCATAGCGATTTTATCGGGCGATGAAAACCGCCCTTCGGGAGAATGTATAGACCGATAGTGTTGCGGGCCTCGGTTCGCTTAGCTGATGTTGTTATGTTTGACCGGCCTCTTTACGGCCGCTTTCTAATCAATGAGCGCGCCGCGCAGTGAGTTGGGCAGGGCTTCGGTAATTTCCACATCGACAAACTGGCCGATCTGTTGTTGGTCGCTGCAGGTGAAGTTGACCACGCGATTATTCTCAGTGCGACCCTGAAGTTGCCCGGGATCTTTGCGGGAAATACCCGATACTAATACGCGCTGCGTGGTGCCGACCATACGTCGACTAATCGCCATAGCTTGCTGAATAATACGGTCCTGCAGTATTTTCAGGCGCTGCTTTTTAGTTTCTTCGGGGGTGGTATCGGCAAAATCAGCCGCCGGTGTGCCGGGGCGGGCGCTGTACACAAAGCTGAAAGAATGGTCGAAACCGATACCTTCGATGAGTTTCATGGTGTCGGCAAAGTCGGTCTCCGTCTCGCCGGGGAAGCCGATAATAAAGTCGGACGACAGGCTGATATCGGGGCGTATTGCGCGAATTTTACGGATGATCGACTTATATTCCAGCCAGGTGTGGCCGCGCTTCATGGCGCTGAGAATACGATCAGAGCCACTTTGTACGGGCAGATGCAGATGGTTAACCAGCTCGGGCACCTCGGCGTACACGTCGATTAAAGACTGAGAAAACTCCATCGGGTGGGAGGTGGTAAAGCGAATGCGGTCAATGCCATCGATTTGCGCCACATAGGTGATCAGCTCGGCGAGATCGCAGAGACTGTCGCGACCGGGCATTTCACCGCGAAAGGCATTCACATTTTGGCCCAGCAGGTTGACCTCCCGCACGCCCTGGCTGGCCAGATGGGCAACTTCGGCAAGAATATCGGCGCTGGGGCGACTCACTTCTTCGCCGCGAGTGTAGGGCACAACACAGAAGCTGCAGTACTTTGAGCAGCCTTCCATAATTGACACGTAGGCCGATACGCCATCGGCTTCGGGCAGGGGCAGTTGGTCGAACTTTTCAATTTCGGGGAAGCTGACATCGATAACTGCACTGTTGCCCTGCTGGCGCTGTTGCATCATGTCGGGCAGGCGGTGCAGGGTTTGTGGCCCAAAAATCAGATCGACGTGGGGGGCGCGGCGGGCAATGGTGTCGCCCTCCTGGCTGGCGACACAGCCGCCGACACCAATAATGAGGTCGGGGTTGGCCTCTTTGAGTTTCTTCCAGCGGCCCAGTTGGTGGAACACCTTGTCCTCCGCCTTTTCGCGAATGGAACAGGTGTTGAGCAGCAGTACATCGGCCTCTTTGGGGTCGTCTGTTTGTACCATCTGGTGGCTCTCGCCGAGCAGGTCGCCCATGCGTGCTGAATCGTACTCATTCATTTGGCAGCCGTGAGTCACGATGTGAAGTTTTTTGATCGGGGTATCTGCCATGGGGGCTCGGGCGTGGTTGGCAAGGGCGGGCGATTATAGGCCTTCTTCGGTGCGTAGCCTAGGCGGGCTCCTGATAATCAAAGGAAAGGTAATACCCTATGTGCTAAAATCTCGCGCCTTTTCTACTCTCTCATTCGCTAAGCTGTAAATATTATGTCCAAAGATCCAATCTATAAAGTCATATTCTTTAATCAGGGACAGGTCTTTGAGCTGTACGTGCGCTCTGTCTATCAGAGTGACTTGATGGGTTTTCTGGAAGTTGAAGAGTTTGTGTTTGATGAGCGCTCGAAAATGATTGTCGATCCGGGCGAAGAAAAGCTAAAAAATGAATTTGCCAGCGTCAAGCGCAGTTATATTCCTTTGCACTCAGTGGTTCGTATCGACGAAGTTGATAAAGAAGGGGCCTGTAAAGTTACGGACTTTAAAGGCGGTAATGTGACGCCGCTGAGTTTTCCGACTATGTCTCCCCCTGGCCCGAAAAAAACAGATTAATAATCAGGGACTTAATTGGCGGCTAGTCGCGGCTGATCCATAAACCGGTAAGGCCAAGTTGAACTTGCAAGCCCTGGGCTTGTTGTTCAGCCTTTTCTCTCGTTGTAAAACCATTGGCCCTAATTCGATAAAAAGTTTTGCCATTGACGACAATGGGCTGAATAGATGTTTTCGCCTCTATTTTATGGACTTTTTCAAAGGCGCTGTTGGCGGTTTTAGCATCTGAAAAACTCGCGATATTGATAAACCAGCTTTCCGTTGCACTATTGTCCGCGGCGGCGGTGTTGTTTGTCGCGGCGACAGGGGCTTTGTCACTCTTGGTTTCAGCGGGTGCGTTGGTGTCAGGCTGGCGGGTGGCAGTTTGAGCTGTCTGCGTATGACTTGGCTCGTTACGGAAGCTCGTTTTATTAATCTTACTGTTGAAGTCGGCGATTTCTGTTTCTAGCGTTGTTAGGCGTGAGCCGGCCTGCTCTGTGTCTGTTGCAAGCTCGGTTTGAAGAGCGCTGATTGTGTCGCTGAGTTTTCTCTGGGCTTGTTTGAGTGCGAGGAATTCCTGCTCAGTTTTGGCGAAGTTATCGTTGTCCTTCAGCAGGTTGGTGGCTGGGAGGGGCGCTGTTTGCGCTTCAATTAGCTCAAGGCGCTGGCTTAACTTGTCGACTTTCTGCTGAGTGTCCCATGCGTAATTACCGCTAAACAGCGCCAGGGTTAATGTGATGCTGGCAATTATCCAAGGTGTTATTTGGGTTGAGCTAGAAGGTGGCGTGGTGCGCTGGGCTGCGGGCGGAGGGGAGGCCCTAAGTGTTGTTCTATCCTTGTCTGCTGGCTCGCTGGGTCGGTATTGGGCTCTAGCAGGGGAGGGCGCTGTCAGCTTTGGCTCGCCAGGGCGCGGGGCGTGGCTGCTGTTATCCTCGGCGGCTTCGCTGCTCAATGGTGGCGCCTTCGTTTTCAAGGTTTGTATTCGTGCCAGAGAAGGGCTTAAGTTTCTATTGACCTTGTTTTCCATAGCAGTTTGGGCGCTGGCATTTTGCTGTAGATGTATGGGCTTATTCATGGCAAGAGGGCTAATACTTGATTTAGTAGGTATGTACCCTTAAGTGAATGCAGTAATTGTGCCGTTGGATTTTTTCTCTAAAAACCGGGTACTTACGCATATATTTTTTGTTAAACTGGACGAATGGTAGGCTCTTACCCTGAAGGGTGTCGTTTTTTTGACGCTTAATGCCAGCGGCGTGGCGCTTAGGGTTATTGTTTTTCTGTATTAGTTAACTTGGAGTTGGCGAGAACAAACAAATGGCTTTTGATTCGGTAGATCGTAATGGAAACGGCAAGACGGCATTATTAATGCGTTTGGCCGTTGAGTTAACACGGCTTGCTCAGGGGCGAGACCAGCAGCTTGATTATATACTTGAGCAGTTAAGAGCTTCTCTGCATGAAAATACACCCTCGGCAGAATTTAAAGGAAGTGCTGCCCGCTTTCTTAAGTATATTGTGTCCGGGGATGTGGATTTCGCCAATGAGTTTGAATGCTCAATAAAAGAATCTGCTGTTGAGTTATTCTCGGTGATTGAGCGCTGCTTTCCTGGTGTAAAGCAGATTTCATGCATCAAAGAAGATTTAATGCTCGCCTCCTCGTTGCAGGAGACCGTAGGGCTTGTTGAAAAAATCATCCCCTTACTTGCTGATATTAGTTTAAGCGGCTCGTCCTCAGCGCCGGAGCTGGATGTTTCGGTGACATCGGGCTCATTGGCCGATCCCCAAGGTGAGTATTCACTCGCCTATGTACTCGACGTTGTCGGTTCGGCTTTGGGTAAACTGCTAGACCAGCTGAATTTATTAGAACCGTCCAATGGCCGGGTTGACAGTGTTAGGGGTGACCTTAATCGTATAGCCAGTATGGATGAGCTGGAGGTGGTGCTTGGCGAGACGCTAAGCCTGGTTATTGATGTTGCCCGACAAATTGAGGAAGAGCGCCAGTTTACAGAGCAGTTTTTGTCGCAATTGCGATTGCACCTTAAAAGCCTGGAAGAGGGTATTAGTGATTCGATTGATATTGATGCGTCATTGGATAATGTCGATAAAATTCAATCGGAGGTGGGCGGCGAGGTATCGAGTATTGAGTCGGCTATTAATGAAAATGATGATTTGGCGCTGCTAAAACAAATTATCCGTACCCGCACTGAACGATTGTCAGCCAAAATGTCGGATTATGTTGAGGCTGAAAAAAAGCAGCTTGAAGAAGCGAGGGATAAAATAGATAGCCTTACTCGCCAGACGCAGGCAATGAATGTAGAAGTGGAAGGTCTTCGCCATCAGCTGATGGAAAAACAGCAGGTACTGGCGCTGGATCCCCTTACCGGTGTCGCTAATCGAGGCGGCTTTGATAAGCGCTTCGATGAGGAGTTGGCCCGTAGCCAGCGCATCGGGTTTCCACTGTCGTTATTGGTTATCGATATCGATAAATTCAAATATGTTAACGACACTTTCGGGCATAAAGCCGGTGATAGAGTGCTGCAAACTATTGCCAAATTAATGGCGGGTAGAGTGCGAGAGACTGACTTTATTGCGCGCTACGGGGGTGACGAGTTTGTTTTATTGCTGCCCGGTACGCCTGCTGAAGACTCAAAATCCGTGGCGCAGGGCTTCTGTGATGCGGTGAAGCGTTGTGGTTTTCACAGTCGCGGTCAGTCGGTTGAGGTTTCCCTTTCCATTGGTATTGCTCAACTTCGAGAGGGTGATACCGGTGAGATTTTGTTTGAAAGAGCCGATGCAGCCATGTACGAAGTGAAAAATAATGGCCGCGATGGTTGTGCTATCGCGCCATAGTGGCGGATTAGTCTCATGCTGTGGATGGTTGTGATAGGTTCTTAATCACTTTAGCGGCGGCGGGCGTTTAGCCTTTCGACGGCGGCGGTATAGTTTAGGATTGCCTGCGTTGTTGGCGGGTCGAGATTAACAAAGTGGCAGCCTATTTTGCTTCTTGAGCTGTGTTCGGTATCAATCTGTCTGCGTACCTCTGCTTCGGCAATAATCGTTTTGTCATCCAGTGTTTTGAAGATACATTGCGCAATCTTATCGCCAGGGTTTAATTTGCTGTCGCCTGGGATGGTGAGCAAGGCCCCGCTGGCCGAAATATCGCTGATTTGTCCTGTTACTACCTGATTGTCACTCAGAATCAAATGAACCTCCGGCGAGGACATTATGCTCACGGGGGCTCGGTAACTAGAGCGGCGTTGCGATTGGTAGATCGTGCCAGGTAGTGTTGAGCGGTAGCGAACCAGCCCTTTCGTTTTGTGATGCCCAATGATAGTAGCCTCAAAATCGACATTAATCCCTTTTAGCCAGCCGCTTACGCGGTAATGTTTCTTTTCAAGAAGTGCCGCGTGGCCGGTGCTATCGGCGAGCTCGTCTAGCTCAATCCAGTCATCTGTAGAGTCGATTGCTAAAATAATACTAACGAACTCCTCGTTGCTGCCCGCTATTGATAAGTTCAGCTGACAGCGGCTTTCCTGTAGTGCTTTGAGGATTAGTCGTTTGTGTGCTCTTATTTTTATACCGTCACCACGTAGGGTGGGGTGGGCGTGTTCAGTATTTTCTTCTGACATTAGCGTTGCTTGGAAAGGCGGGCGGCCATATTAGCGTGTTGATCTGGCGTTTGTCGTGGGGCTAAGGGCGAGTGTTGATTTGTGAATGTATCTTTCAGGCTTTGCCCAGAGGATTGGACAGTGACTGCCGAGGAGGCGTGCCGTTTGCGCTGTAGGTTTGTACTGTCTCAATACTACCGCGGCGCAGCACCTGCAGTGCTTGCTCGGTGACGAGCTGGTTTTTCCTGATCATAGTGCCCACGAGCAGGTTCTCTTCCTTGCAGCGTTGGCTTGCGTCGCAAAGCGCTTGCCAGCTGTCGTGGAGTTTCTGGTCCGCATTATTAGCCAGTATGGCTTGCAGGCCTGCTAAGCCGGGTGCCGCCCCTTGTTTTTTGAGGGCGGCATCGCGCTGCGGGTCCATCGCTTGCAGGGCTTGAGCGGCACCCAGTTTTTTCTCGATGGCTGTTTCGAGAATCGTTGTATCTTGTTCGGAGAGAGCGGCCCTCTCCTCGCCGAGTGCGCAAAGGAGCTCGTGAGTCAGAGAGGTTGTTTTGTCTAATAGGCGAATAAAGTCTTTCACGCGTCAATACCGGATTGATTACTAGAGTGTTTGTAGAGGGTGCTGCCAGGGTTCGTAATGAACTAGGCCATGCCCTGCTCAAAGCTAATCAGTTTTTTGGCAATGCTATCCGTGTTGATGGTGTAGGAGCCATCGCTCAGGGCTTGCTTGATACTAGCGACTTTTTCAGCGTCAAAACCTGGCATTTCGGCGAGGGTTTTTTCGACCTGCAGTAACTTGAGGGCAGAGTCGGTAACCGTAACGGTGCTTGACCCCTCGGCCTGTGGCTGAGAGCTGCCTTTCTCGGGGGCGACATCATGTGTGGCACCCGCTTTCTTTCCAGTGCTGGTGCTGAGCCCCACGTTGTTACTTGCTGGCTGTCTGATTTCCATCGTGCTCGTCCTTCCCGGTTTACAGTGTCTAAACACTGACAGTTAGCTTATCGGCATCTTTACAAAAAACTTTAATATTCTTGTGGATTAAAACGTATCCGCCTTCTTCTTTAGTCGGCTTGAACTACGCCAGAGGCCAAAATAGTGCCGTCGACAATTTTACTGGATGACACGTTTTGCACACGTATCCTTTCCCCTACTGCGCCGCTGGTCAAAGCGATAGCCGTAACACTCACCATTAAGCCCCGTTTGCCGGCCTGCAAATCGACGCGTTGGCCTTTTTTAATGATTTGGGGCTCTGCCAGTATCGCACTGGTGAATACGGCGTTACTGGCCAGGTTTTTTTTAAGAACCTTGCCAATAATTTGTTCGGGCTTGTTCAAGTAGGCGGTGTTGAGTTGGCTGGTATTTCTCGATTGCCGTGAAATGTCATCGGCGCTGATAAGGTGCCCGCGTTGCAGATAGGTGGCGGCAACCAGAACCTGGCTGATGGTAGTGATATTAGCGGAAACATAGAGTGTCCAGGGGCGCGGGCCCGTACAGCGTACGCCGACGGTTGTCTTGCTTTGTATTGCTGCACTCGAAGGCAAGAAGGTATCGAGTGGGCTGCCGCAAACAGGCAGTGTTAAGCGAGCATCAATTTTGCCGATGCTGATGGTTGTGTTGGCTCGATTCTGGATGTCAGGGTGCTGCGCGAGTAAATCTTCCGCAGCAGACCGAATGCTGTCGATCGATTGAAACCCCTCTTCCCCTGCTAGAGCGACCTTAGGCAGCGGTGCGCCGAGTAGCACAAGCGCCATTATTATAGGCGAGAGTGTGCTGATAGTGCGTATGGCGGCGGTGAGTCGCTGGGTCACAGTGCGCAGGATGGATGATGTTGAGCAGGGAGTAGTCAATTTTTTGGCATCTTTTGTCTGTATTTATCACTGAATCAGTATTTTGTAGAAGTAGTGCAATATCCGGGCCGCATATCTTTTGACGACCTCTTCACCACCCCTTTTAAAACACACTAGAGCGCGGCATTGGCTTTGCCGTTGTCCGGCAGGCCATTGCCGCCGCAAGGCTTATTCGACGGCTTTGTTTATATAACTTGTTGAAATATAGGGGTTATATATTTTGGCACAAGGGTTGCAATAACTTTGTCAGTGCGGTTTTAAGCGATGATTAGGAAAGTAAAATATGTCTGCTCAATTTGGATCAATACTCGGCAAGCAAGCCCAGGGCCTCTACTTTCATGCCCAAAGAGCAGAGCTGCTGGCGGCCAACATTGCGAATGCTGAAACGCCGGGCTACAGAGCGCGGGATGTGGATTTTCGTTCAGCGTTACGTGCAGCGGGTGTCGATAGGCTGGAGCAGAGTCACGAGCGCCATCTGCCGTCGAATTCAGGTTTCCAGTCAGCTGTTTTTTATCGCCAGCCCGCTCAATCATCCATCAATGGCAATACGGTTGATATGGCGAAAGAGCAAACGGCCTACGCCGAAAATGCACTGCGCTATCAAGTCAATTTGCGTTTTCTGGATGGCAAGATAAAAAGCATGATGCTGGCCTTAAGGGGAGATTAAGTCATGAGCTTAGAAGGTGTAATGAGAGTGTCGGGATCAGCGCTGGCGGCACATACCGTGTGGCTCGATACCGTTGCCAGTAACTTGGCGAATTCTGAGGTGGTGAGTGGTAGCGCTGATGATGTCTATCGTTCACGTCAGCCAATATTTGCCACCATGATGAAACCCTTTGGTGATCATAAAGGTGCTGTGGGCGTCACCGTTGAAGGTGTTGTTGAGTCGGGGCCTCCCGGCAGAAAAGAATATGCGCCAAACCATACCCTTGCTGATGGCGATGGCTATATCTACCACAGTAACGTCAATACCGTTGAGGAGATGGCCAACATGATCGCCGCCTCTCGGGCCTATCAAAATAGTGTTGAAGCGATGAATACAGCCAAACAATTACTGACGCAGACCTTGAGTCTGGGTCGTTAAGGAGACGAGTAATGCAATCTGATATTGCAACTATTTTAGGTGTCGAACAAACCGGTGGTTTGGGTTCGGGGGTAAAGAAGAAAGAAGAGCTGGGTCAGGAGGAGTTTATGCGCTTGCTAGTGGCGCAGTTGAACAATCAGGACCCCACCAAGCCAATGGACAATGCTGAGTTTTTATCACAAATAGCCGAATTTAGCATGGTGGATGGGATTCAAGGTATGGAGACCTCTCTCTCAGACCTCGGTGCATCGATGATGTCCACCCGTGCTATGCAGGCCTCGTCTCTGGTGGGGCGCGATGTGATCAGTGCGTCCAACCAGGCCGCTTTTGCCCCGGGTGAAGAAATCGAGGGCGTGATAGCCATACCAGGCAGTGCGTCGGCTGTACAGATACAAATATCGGATAGTAGTGGACAGCTGGTTAAGGTTCTTGATATCGGAAATGTAGACGCGGGTCTTCACAAGTTCTCCTGGGATGGTTTGCTCGATGATGGCGCTTCCATCGACACGGGAAACTATAAGGTCACGGCCAGCGGCTTAGTCGATGGGGCCGTGGAAGCATTACCTGCCTTTGCTTCGGTTCAGGTCACCAGCGTCTCGATTGGCGCAGGTGGATCGGAAATTAGTTTGAATCTGGATGGTGGGGATTCGGTGTCTTACGCCGATGTTCTCCAGTACTTATAAGCTTAAGAGGATTTAGTCATGGGATTTGAAACAGCAGTATCGGGTATTCGAGCAGCCTCATCTCAGCTCGGCATTATTGGCAACAACATCGCCAACAGCTCCACCTCGGGCTTCAAGCAGGCGCGGGGTGAGTTTGCCGATGTGTTCGCCGCCAGTGCTCTGGGTGTGGCCTCCAACTCCATCGGTCGAGGTGTTGAGCTAACGTCAATTGCCCAGCAGTTTACTCAGGGTAATATTAGTTTTACCGATAGCTCTCTGGATCTGGCGATTAGTGGTACGGGCTTTTTTATGCTCGACGATGGGGGTGTTACTCGCTTTACGCGTTCGGGTGCTTTCGCGGTCGATTCCGAGGGCTTCGTCACCAATAACGAGGGGCTGCGTTTACAGGCTTTCGGGGCCGATACGACGGGGCAAATTACCGGTTTGATCGATGACGTACGTCTGACAACCTCGCAAATCGAGCCCATTCCCAGTTCTTCAATTGATATTACGGCCAACCTGGATTCTCGGGAGGAAGTGCCTCTGCTGACCTTTGCTGCACCCTTCGATGCTTTTGCCTCGCCGCCGACGGCCCCCAGTGCTGATATGTACAATGGTTCTACCTCGCTGACGATCTACGACAGCCTGGGCAACCCCCACGACTTGACGACCTATTTTGTTAAAACGCCAACGGCCAATGAGTGGGAGGCCCACGTCACTATTGATGGTGTTACCCCGGGTGGCATAGCGGCACCTCAACTTATGAGGTTTAATAATACGGGTCAATTTGATGCCGCTACCCTGCCGGTTGAAGTGACCGTGGCCAACTGGAATCCTGTGGATTCCTCTGGCGCTGGGACGGGCGCCGTGACACCTCAGTCCTTCAAAATTGACCTGTCGACCACCACACAGTTTGGTAGTGACTTCGGGGTGAGCTTTATCTCCCAAAATGGCTTCTCTTCAGGGCAGTTGCGGGGTGTTGAGATCTCCGACACCGGCATTATTTTCGCTCGTTATACCAACGGTCAGTCTTTTGCACTGGGTCAGGTAGCACTGGCCAACTTTGCCAACCAGCAAGGCTTGCAGCCACTGGGTAGTACGGCCTGGGCGGAGACCTTTGCCTCGGGTGTGGCGACCATCAGTGAGCCGGGCACAGCGGGTCTGGGTTTGATTCAGTCCGGTGCGCTGGAGGATTCTAATGTCGATATCACCCAGCAGTTGGTCAATATGATTACCGCACAGCGCAACTTCCAGGCAAACGCCCAGGTGATTCAAACGGAAGATGCCGTGACTCAAACCGTTATCAACCTACGTTAAATACTGAAAGGCTGAACAGTTATGGGTAACTATCTTTATACGTCGATGGTTAGTGCTAGCGAGATTATGCGCGGCATGGCCGATGTCACACACAACCTGGCCAACGCCAGTACCACCGGCTTTCGTGCTGATCTGTCGATGTTCAGATCGGTAGCGCTTCCTGGTGCGGTCAATGGCGGCGGTGCGCCGGTGTACGAGCGCGCCGGTATTGATACCAGCTTTGGTGCCCTGCAAAACACCGGGGTCGACCTCGATGTAGCGGTTAATGGCGCGGGCTGGATTGCCGTGCAGGCTGATGGTGGCGGCGAAGCCTACACGCGTCGGGGTGACTTGCGTCTTGACTCTCTTGGTCAGCTAACCAATGGGGCGGGCCAGGCAATTATTGGTGATGGCGGGCCTTTAGCCATACCGCCCCATAGCAAAATGGAAATTGCCGCTGATGGCACCATCACTATTCAGCCCCTTGGCCAGGGCCCCGATACGCTGGCAGTGGTGGGGCGTATCAAGTTGGTCAGTCTTGATGACGATGCCTTATTTAAAGGCCGCGATGGTTTGTTGCGCCTTAAAGGTGGGGCCGCGGCTCAAGAGGACGCCAGCGTGACGTTGGTTTCGGGTGCTCTTGAGGCCAGCAATGTCAACACCATCTCCACCATGGTGAAGATGATCGAGCTGCAAAGAAGCTATGAAACTCAGATCAAAATGATGAAAACCGCTGCCGATAATGATCGTGCGTCGGCCGCTTTGATGAAAATGAATTGATCGTTAAATAGACGATAGCTGATCAAATAAAGAGCGTTTTGGAGAGATAACATGCAAGAATCACTGTGGATAGCTAAGACCGGGTTAGACGCGCAACAAACTCGCATGGCGACCATTTCAAACAATTTGGCCAACGTCAGTACGGCGGGTTTCAAGCGTGGTCGGGCTGTTTTTGAAGACTTGCTTTATCAAAACCTGCGCCAGGTGGGTGCTCAATCATCTCAGGATACCCAGCTGCCATCGGGTTTGATGCAGGGTACGGGGGTGCGCGTCGTTGCCACCGAAAAGCTTTTTACCCAGGGCAACCTTGAGACCACGGAAAACGCGCTGGATGTGGCGATTGAAGGTAAGGGTTTTATTCAGGTGTTGATGCCCGATGGCGCTATTTCCTACACCCGCGACGGCTCGATGGCCCTCGATTCCGACGGCCAACTGGTTAGCTCCAACGGTTATCCCATAGAGCCCTCCATCACTATTCCCCAGGACGCTCAGTCGATCACTATCGGCAGTGACGGTACGGTTTCGGTATTGTCACCGGGCGATACCGAACCCTCTCAGGTGGGCACCTTGCAGTTGGCTGATTTTGTTAACCCCGCGGGCCTACAGGCCATTGGTAAGAACCTCTATCTGGAATCGGGTTCCAGCGGCAGCCCGCAGACGGGCAATCCGGGGCTCAACGGGCTGGGTTCAATTATGCAGGGCTACATTGAAAGCTCAAACGTCAATGTTGTGGAAGAGCTGGTGTCGATGATTGAAACCCAGCGCGCTTACGAAATGAACTCCAAGGCGATTTCCACTACCGACCAAATGCTGCAGTACATCAGTAATAACCTCTAAGTCGCACTTGAATAGAAACGGGACAGAGCGATGAACAAGACCATGAAAACAAGCCGTAAAAGTGTGCTGCTAAAGCGCCTTTATAGTCTTTCGCTACTGGCGGGCGTGGCGCTATTAAATGCCTGCACGGTGATGCCCGAGCACAGCGAGCCGGGCTATGAGTCGGTGGCACCCGTCGCCATGGTGAGACCTGAGCAAAATACCGGGGGTATTTACCAGGCGGGTTACAACCTGGTGCTGTTTGAAGATCAGCGCGCCAGTCGTGTCGGTGACATTATTCAGGTGTTGTTAGTGGAACAGACGGACGCGACGAAAAGCAGCAAAACGGAAATCGATAAAGACAGTAAAGCCACCTTGCCAGCACCGACCTTATTTGGTCATTTGCTCAATGGTCTTGGTCTTGGTGTTGACTCAAGTTCCGAGTTTGAGGGCGAAGGCAAGAGCAATCAAAGCAACCGCCTCAGCGGCAGCATTGCCGTGACCGTGTCGCAGGTGCTGCCCAATGGCAATCTCATCGTACAGGGCGAGAAGTGGATACAGATTAACCAGGGCAGTGAGTTTATTCGTATCAAGGGTATTGTGCGGCCCTCCGATGTGAGCTCTGACAATACGGTGTTATCGACCCACGTTGCCAATGCCAAAATTTCTTACGGTGGTCGAGGGTCTTTGAATGAAGCCAATACTAGCGGCTGGTTGGTGCGCTTCTTTATGACCCCCCTCTGGCCCTTTTGATACGTCACTTTCACTGATTAGGAGTAGGCAATAATGACTAACTATTCACCAGTACGAACGTTGATTTTGAGGCTTAAATGCCTGCGTTTGCCCGGCCTTATGGCAGCGTTGTTACTTTGCGCGGCACTACCGGTCGCGGCGGAGCGATTAAAAGACATTACCTCCATTGCCGGTGTTCGCTCCAACCACCTGGTGGGTTATGGATTGGTGATTGGTCTCGACGGTAGTGGCGATTCGACTAATTCGGCACCCTTTACCGTACAGAGTTTAAAAAGCATGCTCGCCAAATTTGGTGTGGTTGTGCCGCCGGGCGTTAACCCGTCTTTGAAGAATGTTGCCGCAGTCATGGTACACGCTGAGTTGCCGCCCTTTGCCAAGCCTGGGCAAACCATCGATATTACAGTGTCCTCTATTGCTAACGCGAAAAGCCTGCGCGGCGGTAGTTTGCTGATGGCACCCTTAAAAGGTGCTGATGGCCAGACCTACGCCATCGCTCAGGGCAACATGGTTGTTGGTGGCTTTGGTGCCGAGGGTGGCGATGGCTCCAGTGTGACGGTTAATATTCCCAGTGTGGGGCGGATTCCCAACGGTGCGACCGTCGAGCGAGAAGTGCCTACGCCCTTTTCTCAGCCTGGCCCACTGGTGCTGAATTTAAAAAACCCCGACTTCACCACCGCGATGCGCGTTGCTGAAAAAATTAATGCGGTGGTTGGTGAGGGAACCGCTCTCCCCATCGATAGCTCATCTGTTCAAGTGCAATCGCCCGCTAATTCGGGACAAAAAGTAGCGTTTTTAGCCATGTTGCAGGCCATTGAAGTGACACCTGGCGAAGCACCTGCTCGGGTCATCGTCAATGCGCGTACCGGCACGATTGTGATTGATAGCCATGTGCGTGTTATGCCAGTCGCCGTGTCCCACGGCAGTCTCACAGTCTCGGTTTCAGAGTCCTTTGATGTAAGCCAGCCCGGCCCATTTTCCCGGCGCGGTAACACGGTAGTGGCACCCAGCACTGAGGTGGCTATTACCCAGGAAAATAACCCCATGTTTTTACTGGGTAGCGAAACGGGCATCTCACTAGAGGAGCTCGTTAGAGCAGTCAATAATGTGGGCGCGGCCCCCGGCGATATTGTCTCGATCCTTGAGGCGATCAAGCAGGCCGGTGCCTTGCGCGCTGAACTGATTGTGATCTAAGGGATTCAGACATGGCCATTCAAGCTTTATCTAACTCACCAGTCTCTGCTCAGCAGGTCTACCACAGCTTTTCCGGCTTTGAGCAGATGCGTGCCCAGGCTCGCGATGGCGATAGTGAAGCCTTGTCTGGTGCAGCCAAGCAGTTTGAATCTGTGTTTGTGCAGATGATGCTCAAGGCGATGCGTGACACCGTGCCTGAAGGTGGTTTGTTTGAAAGCGAGCAATCTGACTTTTACGAAGGCATGTTCGACCAGCAAATCTCCCTCAATATTGCCAACGGCAAAGGGATTGGCCTGGCTGAGGTTATTGAGCGCCAAATGAATGGTATGCAGGCGGGAACAGCGGCCGGTGATGAGCAGATTGATGGGGCAAAAGCGCCCTTGCAAATGCCCGTGCGCTCGCCTTTTGCGGCGCTGGGTCGTCCCTCGGCTATCGACCAGCCCCGTGTTAAGGCAGAGCTTGTTCAGCAGGATGCCGAGCAAGCCCGTTCGCAAGCAGCCGCAAACTGGACGCCCGCCAGCCCGCAGGCTTTCGCCGATGAATTGCGCCCCTACGCACAACGCGCCGCAGCAAAACTCGGTGTTAGCGAAAACCTGCTTATCGCCCAGGCGGCGCTGGAAACCGGTTGGGGGCAAAAAGTGATGCCGCGCAACGACGGTGGCAGCAGCTTTAATCTCTTTGGTATTAAAGCGAATGCCAGCTGGCAGGGTGATAAAGCCAGCACCGCGACCCTCGAATACCGCGATGGCATCGCCCGGCGCGAGCGCGCAGAGTTTCGTGCTTACGCATCACTCGAGCAATCCTTTGACGACTACGTGACTTTTCTACGTGAGCAGCCACGCTACAGCGATGCTCTGAGCGCGAGCGGTGACAAAGATTTTGCCGAGGCCTTGCAAAAGAGTGGTTACGCCACTGACCCTGCTTATGCAGAAAAAATACTCGCCGTAAAACAGCGTCTCGACCGGGGTGAAGCGACAACGCTGGCCACGAGCGTGACGGTTAGCGGAGACAGGAGCTAAGCCCATGGCCAATTTATTAGGTATCGCAACATCGGGCCTGAGCTCCATACAGCAAGCCCTGGCCACGACGGGGCATAATATTACCAACGTCAATACCGAGGGCTATAGTCGCCAGGTTGCTGAATTTTCGACCTTGCCAGCACAGCGACTCGGTAATTCTTTTCTGGGTAGTGGCGTTGAAGTCGGCACGGTGGGAAGGGCTTACGATAATTTCGTTGTCGGCGAACTGCGTACGCGCTCCAGCAAGCTCGGCTTAGCCACGGCTTATGAATCAATGGCTTCAAGCCTTGATAGTTTGGTGGGTAATAGCGACAACGGTTTGGCGCCGGCTCTGGAAGGCTTTTTTAATGCCATACAAGGTGTTGCCAGTGACCCCAGCAGCCTTTCGGCGCGGCAAATTCTTCTTTCCGATGCGGAAATCCTCACCGACCGCTTTACTCAGCTCAATACCAGCCTGCAGGGTTTTGGGCGTGAAGCCAATAGTCGTGTGACGTCTGCGGTGGGTGAAATTAACGGTCTTGCAAATAACCTGGCGGCGCTGAATGGCAATATTGTGCTGGCCCAGAGTACCGGGGCAAGCCCCAACGACCTTTTGGATCAACGTGATTCCTTGTTGATGCAGCTTTCAGAAAAGGTGGGCATTATCAGCCTTGAGCAGTCTGATGGTGCGATCAATGTTTTTCTCGGCAAAGGTCAGCCCCTGGTCATTGGCGGTGAGGCCAAAAACTTGGTCGTTGTTGATAGCGACATTTATCCGGGCCGTCTGGAAATTGGTGTGCCGAAACCGGGCGGCTTTACCGAGATAATCTCCGGTCAAATTAGCGGGGGTGAGTTGCAGGGCGTGATCGATTTTCGCTCCCGGGTACTTGATCCCGCCTTGTCTGAATTGGGGCGAGTGGCGCTGGGCATCACCAACCTGATCAATGCCCAGCACCAACTGGGTGTTGATTTAAACGGCCAGTTGGGTGGCGATTTCTTCTCCCCGATTGGCTCTTCGGTGATCCCCTCCACCAAAAATACGGGAAGCGCCACCGTCAGCTTAAGCATTGACAATGCTTCCGACCTTAAAGCATCTGACTACCTCTTGGTTTACGACGGTGCCCAGTGGGATTTAACGCGCACGTCCGATGGCGCCTCAAGCAATGGCGCAGGGCCGTTTGCACTTGACGGTATAACGGTGAATATTGCCGGTGGTGCGCCTACTGCAGGTGATACCTATCTGTTGCGTCCCGTTCATGGGGCGGCCGGTGGTTTTGGCCTGCAACTGATTGCGCCCGATCAATTTGCCGCCGCCGCGCCGGTGGTTTCTTCCCTCTCGCTTGGCAATATTGGTTCGGCTGAAATAGCTGACCTGAAAGTCACGAGTACCACGGGCCTGCCGCTGGCTGGCGCTATTACCCTAACCTATAACCCCGATGCTCTGGGTGTGGGTGTGCCGGGCTACGACGTCGTCGGCGGGCCGGGCGGCACCATTGCCTTTAACCCGGCGACCGAAAGCGGGGGCAAAACATTTACTTTTGCCGGGTCTGGTGGTTTGAGCTTTACGCTCAGTGGTATTCCCGACAGTGGTGATGTCATTACCCTGTCGGCCAATAGCGGTGCCCCTGGTGACAACCGCAACGCCTTATTATTGGCCGGTATGCAAAGCGAACGCTTGCTGGATGGCAGCTCGGCAACCTTTGGCGAGGCCTACAGCGGCATGATTGGCGGAGTGGGTGTGTCGACCCGCCAGGCTCGGGCCAATTTACAGGCCGAAGACAGTTTAATGGATAGCGCCGTTGCCGCCCGTGAACGGGTCTCTGGCGTTAACCTCGAGCAAGAGGCCGCCGAGCTGGTGCGCCTACAGCAGGCCTACCAGGCCGCCGCTCAACTGGTGGCCATTACCGATACTCTTTTCCAGACACTGTTGAATGCCACGCGACGTTAAGCCGATAGGGAGCTTGTAATGACTATTTCAACAGCGCAAATCTTTCGCCTGGGTGTTAACGCTATTCTTGAGCAGCAAGAAAGTCTGACGCGCACCCAGCAGCAAATCGCCAGCGGTCGGCGTATACAGAAGCCCTCCGACGACCCCTCCGGCGCGGTTAAAGTGCTCGATATTGAAGAGCAAATTGCCGTTACGGATCAGCATCTGCGCAATGATGGCTTTGCCCGCACTGAACTCTTTTTAGAAGAAGGTGCGATGCAGGGTGCCGTCAATGTATTACAGCGGGTACGGGAATTAATGATACAGGCCAACAACGACACCCAGTCTGAAGCGACGCGCGGCACCATTGCCACCGAAATGCGGGCGCGGGTCGATGAGCTGCTGGCTTTGGCTAACACCCGCAATGCCAGTGGTGACTACCTCTTTGCCGGTTTTAATCTCGATACCCAGCCCTTTAGCAGCAGTGGGGGTGTCGTGACCTATCACGGAGACCAGGGTCAGCGTCGTATTCAGGTGGGCCCCTCATCCTTAATACCTGTTAGTGACTCAGGTACTGATGTCTTTGAGCGAATAAAAACGGGTAACGGTGCTTTAACCGTGAGTACGGCAACGGCGAACAGTGGCTCGGGGTTGATAAAATCACTGAGCCAAAGCAGCGGTTTTACGCGCGACGTCTACACCCTGAGCTTTAGCCAGGCCAGCGCAACGGCGCCGGTCACCTATGCGATGAATGGCGCCGTAACAGGGCTTGTGGCATCGGGCAATTATGTGCCGGGCGACTCTATTTCGTTTAACAGTATTGAGCTGGTGATCGAAGGCGAGCCTGCCAATGGCGATGTGTTTACCGTTAGCCCAGCGGCGCAACAGGACATTTTTGCCACACTCGCAACGATTGCCAGTGCCCTCGAAGGCCCCTCGACCGAGGCCGCTGATAATGCCAAATTTCACAATGCGATGGGTGAAGGCTTGAATAATATTGACCGTGCCCTGGATAACTTCCTGCGCGTACGGTCAAATATTGGCTCTCGCCTGAACAACCTGGATAGCCAAAGTGAAGTGAATGAAAACTTTCTACTGCGCATGAGAGAGGCCCGTTCGGACGTTCAGGATCTCGACTTCGCCGAAGCCATCAGTCGCCTCAGCGCCCAATCCACCTCGCTGGAGGCCGCGCAAAAAGTGTTTATTGAAGTGCAGGGTCTCTCCCTATTTGATTATCTTTAATCGGGTTTTGAATTGCGGATCAGGTAAGCTCGCGTATAGCCCCTTTATTAATACCTTGTTAACGGCAATCCTGCGCTGCCTGTTGCCGTTTGTGGCGCGTTAAAAAGGGCCGTTGTCATCTTAAAAACAGACCTGCGTCACAAAAAAAACCGCTTTTCGAATTTTCTTTAAAAAGTCCTAAAGATTCCCCCGGCCCTGTCGATAACATTTGCGGAGGCAGCACTTACTGGTGTTTTTACAACACCACTCAACTCAGTAAGGCCGCCATAAATAGCAAAGTGTTTCAGCCAAAAAGCAAACCCCGTGTTTGCACAGGAGCCATAAAATGCCCCAGTTTATTAACAGTAATATTCCCTCACTCACGGCGCAGCGAAACCTCAATACCTCGCAGAGCGATTTGAATACATCCTTGCAACGCTTGTCATCGGGCCTGCGTATTAACAGCGCGAAGGACGATGCGGCTGGCCTTGCGATTTCTGAGCGTTTCACCGCGCAAATCCGTGGTCTCAATCAGGCGGCACGAAACGCCAATGACGGCATCTCTCTGGCGCAAACCGCTGAAGGTGACATGGCGGCTATTACCAATAACTTGCAGCGTATTCGTGAGCTGTCAGTACAGTCGGCTAACGCCACTAACTCCTCATCTGACCGTGCAGCCCTGCAGCTGGAAGTGACAGAGTTGATCTCTGAAATTGATCGTGTCGCCTCAACCAGTTCCTTTAATGGCGTTAAGCTGCTTGATGGCTCTTTTTCTGATCAAGCCTTTCAGGTAGGTGCGAATGCCGGTGAAACAGTCACCATTTCATCCATTGCCAGTTCGCGTACGGCGGCACTGGGGCAGGCTTTTACTGCAGATTTACCGACGAACAGTACGGCTGTCACCTCTACAGATATAAGTGCAGGTGATTTGACGATTAACGGCACTGATTTGGGTGCTCTCACTGCTGATGCGAAGGTCATTGGTGATGCGATTACGGCATCCGGCACGGGTGTTACTGCGACGGTCACGAATGTTCAAACGAGTCAAACTTTTGGTGACGTTGTGGGTGTCACCACTGCGGTGGCAGCGGTTTTCACGGCGACTGCTAATGAACCGGCTTCCTTTAATTTTTCTACTAACGAGGTTTCGTTTGACGTGGCTGTTGATGGCGGTACTGCTCAAACGGTTACGTTGAATACGGATCTGACCAACTCTGCGGGTATGTTGTCTAACATTAATGGCCAGTTGACAGGTGCCGTAGCAAGTGTCGCGAGTGGTAAGTTAGTAATTACCAGTGGTTCGACTGGTGGGTCAAGTGAGATTGCTGTTTCAAATTATAATGGCGATGTTGACGGAAACTCTACATCAGTAACGGACTTCGCCTCGGGTAGTGAAACAGTGGATGGTGCGAGTATTGGCACTGCTTATACGCTGACTCTGGACGGCACGGCAGTAGATCTTTCTAGCGCAAGTAGTGATGGCACGATTACAGCTACCGAGCTGGCTGCCGCTATTCATGCGCTTGATGGTTATACGGCCTCGGGTTCGGGTACGTCGTTTGATGTTACCAAGGCTGATGGCAGTAATATTGTTTTAGTTGAATCTGGAGCTGACTCAGATGGCAGTGAGGGTTTGGCCGGGGGCTCAAGTGGTGCTGGTGTAACATCAACTCTGCGAGGCACCATAACAACCATAGCCTCAAGTGGTGAAGACCTTGTGATTGGCGGTAATAACGCGAGCAGGGCGGGTTTGACCGCTGGAACAACAGCTGTGGGTACAACATTGGGAGGCACTACTGTTGCCGCTACCGATATTTCGACGGTGTCGGGTGCCAACGCCGCTATCACCTCTATCGACAATGCGTTAACCACGGTTAACAGTAGCCGTGCATCGTTGGGTGCGATTCAAAACCGCTTTGACTCGGTGGTCTCCAGTATTCAAACCACCAGTGAAAACCTCAGTGCTTCACGTAGTCGAATTCGTGATGCTGACTTTGCGGCGGAAACCGCTGCGTTGACACGAGCACAAATCCTGCAACAGGCCGGTGTGTCTATTTTGGGACAGGCTAACTCCCTGCCACAAAACGCACTGTCGCTGCTGCAGTAAGATCTCAGGGATGACATGAGCATTATCGCTTATCGTCTTTAGGCGCCGTAACCGACACTGTTTTTAACAGTGTCGGTTTTTGGCTTGCCAGAAGGTAAATATTATGGATACAAGTAATTTAACATCAGCCCCCGTAGCGGCGTATAAAACGCGGTCAGCGGCGGGTACTGCCGATGCTGGTCAGCCGACAAAGGCTGTCGAGCCAGGGCCGACAAATGACAGGATTTTAAGCACTGGGCTGACTCAAACTGCCGTAACAACACAACAGTCACCAGCAAAGCAGCCAGTTGACGTCGCTGCCGACGAAAAGAAGCAAAGCCAAAACCCTGTTCAGGACACGCTGCGTAAGTTGAATGATTTGGCGCAGACCTCAGTCGTTTTTTCTCAGCATGAGGAAACCGGTCGTACGGTTATCACCGTCAGTGATAAAACCACGGGTGAGGAAATACGCACTATTCCCAGTGAAGATTTTCTGGCTATCTCTGCTCATTTGGAAGAGTCGCTGGCCAGTGCGGAGGGTCTGCAGCCCGGTTTGCTGGTGAGCAGTCAGGCTTAGCGGGTATCGAGTAAGCTTCGGAGCCTGGTTGTTTTTAATAGCTTGCCGCCAATACGGTGGCAGGTCTTTGCCGCTTTGTGGAGTTGCCTTGCCGCTGAGCCTGTTTGTTGCTCAACCTTGTTGTTCAGCTACCTTATACATTTCCAAACGCCTAAAGCCAGCAGGGCTTGTTTTTAAAGGGTTTGGCTCAGGTGTGATGACTTTCGCAGTTTCTCAATAGTTTGGTATGTTTTGTGCAAAGGTGTGTTCTGTGCAAATAAAAAAGGGGCTGTTGAGCTAAAGTTTTCCTTGAGCATGTCGACAACGAAATAGACGGATATTGATAATACGAGAATAAATATGTACGTGTTGGACGGTCGATAAAATGGCAATTACATCGAGTGGCATTGGCTCTGGGCTGGATATCGAACTTCTGGTGACTCAGTTGATGGCCGCTGAAAGAGCACCTACGGAAAATCGTTTGGTTAAACGCTCGACCGAGTTTGCAGGGCAGTTATCGGCTTTTGGCTCCTTGAAAGGGGCCTTGTCGGGTCTTCAGTCCAGCTTGAGTGGTTTGCAACAGCTGTCGACGTTTGCTGGGCGCAATGCCACGGTGAGTGACGCTGATGTGCTCAGTGCGAGCGCCAGTAATTCAGCGGCGGCAGGTTCTTATGCCATTGAAGTGAGCCAGTTGGCAAAGGCCCATTCATTAGCGTCTGGCAGTTATACCAGCGCCTCTGATGCGGTCGGTGAAGGTGAGTTGAGTTTTCGTTTCGGCACCACCGACTATACCTCGCCCGTTCCCGGCCCTGAATCCTATGATGGCTTCACGGTTAATGCCGATAAGGCTGCAGCGTCGATAACCATCGACAGTTCAAATAACACCCTGCAAGGTATACGTGATGCGGTGAATAATGCCGACATAGGCGTTAGTGCCTCCATTATTAATGATGGCAGTGGCTTCCGCCTGCTGTTCGCCTCAACCGATACGGGCGCAGAAAATAGCCTTGAAGTGTCAGTGACTGAGTCGGGTGCGGCGGGTTTGTCGGCCTTTGAATTTAATGCCTCGTCAAGCAATCTGGATCAGACAGTGGCAGCACAGGATGCTGCATTTACGGTCAATGGTTTGGCGGTAACCAGCGCTTCGAACAAGGTCAGTGGTGTAGTGAGTGGCCTTGAAATAACATTAAAGTCTGAAACCAGCGGTGTGCCGGTTGAGGTTGATGTTTCCCGGAACTCTGCGTCCATTAAGGGCGCTTTAAACAGTTTTATTGCTTCGTACAACGGTTTTATTGATACGACAAATGCCCTCACTAGCTTTGACCCGGCATCGAAAGAGGCCGGTTATTTGCTAGGTGATGCCACGATGCGTGGTATTAGTGGGCGTTTGCGCAGTGAAATTAATGCTGCAGTGAATGGCGCTGGCGCTTATGACACGCTGGCCAGTATTGGTATTACTACCGATGATAAGGGCAAGCTGGTATTGAACCAGGCCGCTCTGGATAATGTGCTAGAAGATGATTTTGATGCGCTATCGGCACTCTTTGCCGTGCAGGGGGTGGCCAGTAATAACGGGGTGAACTATCTTTCATCGACCGGTGATACGGCCGTTGGTGACTATGGGGTCGTTATTACTCAGGCGGCCAGTCAGGGTGCGAATACGGGCGCAGCAGCCGTGGGTTTTCCCAACCTGGATATCACGGCACTTAACGATAGCTTTAAGCTAAAAGTGAACGGTATACAAAGTGCCGAGATCTTATTAACGCAGGCGACCTATGCCGACGGTGATGAACTGGCTGCCGAGTTGCAAAGCCAGATTAACGGTGACGAAACATTTAAGGCGGGCGGGATTAGCGTTGCCGTCAGTTTTGACAGTGCTACGGGTGCTTTTAGCATTACCTCCAGTCGCTACGGCTCGGGTTCAATTGTTGAGATTACCGAGGTTGATACGGATACCGCTGCGACCTTAGGTTTTAGTGTGTCAGCGGGCACCGATGGTGTCGATGTTGAGGGCACGATTAACGGCGTCAATGCGACGGGGCTTGGTCAGCGTTTGACCGCAGCCACGGGCTCGGACGCCGAGGGCCTGTCTTTATTGGTCACGGCGACAACAACAGGTTCATTAGGCACGGTTAATTTTACCCGCGGCCTGGCTGATGGTCTCGATGATTTGCTCGACAACTTTTTGGGTGCTAATAATATTCTTGAAGTTCGCATCGACGGTTTACAGGACAGAATTGACAGGATTGATGTGGATGGTATTGCCCTGGATCGGCGTATGGAAGCCATCGAGGTGCGCTACCGTTCCCAGTTCGGCAAGCTCGATGCGCTATTGGCCCAGCTCAACAACACCAGTAACTTTCTGGAAACACAGTTGGCCAATTTGCCCACGTTCTTTGGTAACAATAAGTGATGATGAATAACAAACCTTTCGTGAAATATACTGCTGAAAAGGCAAAGAAATGAGTATTAATCAGTACCGTAAAGTGCAGTCGCAAAGTGCCGTTAATGACGCCAGTCCGCATATGTTGATTTCTATGCTATTTCGCGGCGCTCTCGATAATATTGCCGTGGCACGTGGTGCCATTGATCGCGGGCAAACGGCATTGAAGGGCGAAAAAATTGGCCGCGCCATTAATATCGTCGATAACTTGCGCTCTTCCCTCGATATGAGTGTCGGTGGCGAAGTCGCGCAAAATTTGAAGGACCTCTACGATTATATGGAAGGTCGCTTACTGACAGCCAATATGGACGATAGCACGCAGGCTTTGGAAGAGGTTGCCAGCTTATTGGGTGAAATCGCCCAGGGCTGGAATGCGATGCCTGAAGAATATAAAAAAGCGCCATCAAGACACAGCGAGGCTAGCTGATGAGTGATTTGCCGATTATCGGAGCCCAGCGCCAGCAGCAACTGCAGGATACTATTGCGCTGTCGAAGAATATGCTTGAAACCGCTGAGCGCGGTGACTGGGAAGGCATTATTGAGCTGGAAAAGCAGCGCCGTGAAGGCATGATGGCGGGTCTTAAAGAACCCGTTGCTGTCGACGAGGCGGAGGGTGTGAATGACTCTCTGCAAACACTGATGCAGCTCAATGATCAGCTGACCGGGCTGGTACAGCGAGCCCGCAGTGATAGTGCCCAGCAGTTTGCCGCATTACAGAATGGCCGCAGTGCCGCCAGTGCTTATCAGAGTGTTAGCAAGCAGGGCTAGTTAAACGGGCTCTGCTTATGCCTTTATTACCCGCGTCCATTTCTCTTATTTGGATGCTGGCTAGTCTGCCATTTCTATTGTTTTTTGGTTCTATTTTTTAGCCTTCAATAACTTCATCTTTTTTATTGCAAATAGACCCCTTGGGCCTCATTCTTAGGGCAGGTGCTGGTTTTTTGACGCTTTGTACTTTCGTCAATATGCGCTTGTCGATGCTTATAAAAAGTAGTGGGTAATCACTGTTTAATTTAATTGTCTGCGGGTCGGGAGCTTAGTCGCGCTATGGAGAACAAAGACACTTTTTTTCAGGGCTTGTATTACGAAAGTCATATTTCTCTGGTTTGGCAGACTGTGGATTCCCTGCCCAGTGATAATGAACTGGTGAAAATTAACGAAGATAACAGTCGTTTCCTCAAGGCCCTGGCGGCATTGAATGAAGGCGCACCCGAGGCGGGTGAGGAGCTTCCACAGACGACAGCTGAGTTACAGCGTCTCGACCTAAAATTAAACTTGTTACTCGAAATGGTCGGTCAGCTACTCGCCAGTCAACGTGCTTTGCCCGCGCCGACGACAGTGCGTTTGGGGCATGCCGCTATCGAGTGGGTGGCGCAGGATTACCCGCCCTCGGGCGCGCAAATTTGTATTGAGCTGTACCTGCGCAGTGAATTGCCATCACCGCTGAAGTTTCATGGGGTAGCGGTATTGGCTGATCCTGAGGATGGCTCGGTGAGTACTCGCAAGCGCGTGCAGGTGCGCTTTGTCGGGCTTAACTCTGCCCTACAGGATGATTTGGAAAAATTTATTTTTAGGCGTCATCGCCGCAGTATTGCCCAGCGCCAAGGCTAATAGCGGTTTCAACAGCCTGCCAGATGATTGGCTGATAAGGGTCGTTTGATCAAATATGAAGAGGAATACGTGTGGCGCTTGATGTGAATGACCATCCCGATACGAATCGCCCTAAGGCGAGAGTCCAGCAGCACCGCCTGGTCGGTGAAAATAGTGGTATGCAGCAGGTCAAGCGCTTGATCGAGCAAGTTGCCCACAGTGATGCCACGGTGTTGATTCTTGGTGAATCGGGTACCGGCAAAGAAGTGGTTGCCCAGGCCCTGCATCAGCAGTCTTTGCGCGCCCGGCGTCCTTTTGTGCCGGTGAACTGCGGGGCTATCCCGCCCGATTTATTGGAATCTGAGTTGTTCGGCCATGAAAAGGGGGCCTTTACCGGAGCGATTACCGCACGGCAGGGGCGCTTTGAATTGGCGGAGGGAGGCACGCTATTTCTCGATGAAATTGGCGATATGTCACTGGAAATGCAGGTAAAACTACTGCGCGTGTTACAGGAAAAGTCCTTTGAACGGGTTGGCGGGAGTAAGACCATTCACTCTGATGTGCGAGTGATTGCCGCCACGCATCACAATCTTGAGGAGCGGGTCGGCGAGGGTGAATTTCGCCTTGACCTGTTTTACCGGCTGAATGTTTTCCCCATTGAAGTACCGCCGCTGCGGGATCGCTGTGATGATATTCCTCTATTGGTGAAATATACGGCAGACCGTTTACAGCGGGGAGGGCAGCCAGTCGTGCAGTTCAGTACCGATGCCCTGTCTGCCCTCGCCGGTTATACCTGGCCAGGTAATGTGCGCGAGCTGGCGAATTTGGTGGAACGTTTAAATATTCTCTATCCCGGCCAGCAGGTGCATGCGAGGGATTTGCCGGAGAAGTATTGTGGCAATGTCGAGTGGGCTGTGGGCAGTGTCGATAGCGAAGCGGCAGAAGAGGCCATGCTGGCTGACATTGGCGTTGAAGAGCGCAGTATGCCCTTGTCGTCCCCTCGGGCCTTGTTGGGTGGTGAGGGGCTCGACCTGAAAGATTACCTGCACCAGGTCGAGGAAGACTTGATTCGCCAGGCCCTCGACGATAGCGATTGGGTGGTGGCTCGGGCGGCTAAGCTACTGAAACTGCAGCGCACAACCCTGGTTGAGAAGATTCGTAAATTTGACATTTCCCGCTCTGGCGTCGCGTCGGATTTTTGACGTTGCGCTAGTTTGTCTTTGTAAGCTAATGAAATATAAGTAAAATAATTATAGGCATAGTTGTTGCTTAATGACTTTACGGCATCTTAATTTGCACCGTAAATCAGCAGGGCATGACAGCTATGGCACAGGCAGCGCAAACCACAGAACAACTGGAAAAGGTTTTCGAAACGTTTAATCGCGTTTCTGAAGAGCTTGATACCAGCTATCGCGTGCTGCAGGTGAGAGTGGGCACCTTAACGCAGGAGTTGGCTGAAGCCCGCTCTCAGCGTTTGCAGGAGCTGGCCGAGAAAGAACGTTTGGCCAATCGTTTGGCGCTGCTAATGAGTGAGCTGCCTGGCGGCGTTCTTGTTGTCGATGACAGCGGTGTTATTACCCAGGCTAACGCGGCCGCTGAAACCTTTTTTCAACAGGCGGGTGGTGACACTCGGCCTGTTCGCGCCTTTGATACAAAACAATCTCTGCTCGGCAAGGCCTGGCCTTTGCTTATTTCACAAGCCAGCCGTGATGGTTGTGCGAGTGAAAACGCGACGGAGCTATTACTGGGCAACGGTCGACGTTTGTCGGTCAGCCGTCAGCCCCTGTCCGACGCCAATGAAGAGCTTATTTTACTCACCGATACAACGCGCCTGCACGACCTGCAGGAAACGGTCAGCCGCGATAAGCGCCTCTCCGCCCTGGGTGAAATGGCCGCTCGTCTGGCTCACCAAATTCGTACGCCGCTAAGTTCTGCTCTGCTCTACGTTTCCCATCTCGCTCGGCCCTCTGCAACGGTTGCCGAGCGTGAGCGGGTATCTGCCAAAGTCGTTGACAGCCTGCGCCACATGGAAGGGCTGGTAAACAGCATGCTCACTTTTGTCCGCGGTGGCCCCGTGGTATTTGAGACCATTGAGCTGCATAGTTTTAGCGATGAACTGTTGGGCTTGATTGAGCCTCTCGTTAACACCTCGGGTGGGTTGCTGAATACCGAAGTGACACTGGGTCGTGGCGATAAAACGATAGAAGGTGATCGGGATGAGCTGATCGGTGCGGTGTTGAATTTAGTCAACAACGCGATTGATGTTGCCGATAAAACCCTTTGTCTCGATATCAGTATAAGGACGGCGGGCGGAGCGCTACACATTAGCGTTGCCGATAACGGCCCCGGCGTGGACGCTGATATTCGCGAGCGTATTTTTGATCCCTTCTTCACCACTCGGGTGAAGGGCACCGGTTTGGGCCTGGCGGTAGTGGCGATGACGGTGCGCAGTCATGGCGGAAAGATCAGCCTTGATACCCGCGCTGATGGTGCCACCGTATTTTGTCTGAAATTACCCTTGCTGGACACCGGTGCCGGTGAGCCGGTGGCTGAGCAGCCAAGCCCTGAAAGTACACAAATAGCCCTGTTCGATAATTCTGTATCCCTTGAGCAAACTGTGCAAGGTGTTAGTGGAGGCCTGTTATGAGTAAAAATGGTTTAACAATTCTGGTGGTCGAGGATGACGATCTGTTGCGTGAGGCGCTCTGCGATACGCTGACGTTTGCCGGTTACAGCGTTAAATTTGCTTGCGATGGTGTCGAAGCGCTCACCCTGCTGCACCGTCAGTCAGTTGACCTGGTGGTCAGCGATGTGCAAATGGCCGCGATGGATGGCCACGCTTTGTTGCAGAATATAAAGCGCACCTGGCCGAATTTGCCCGTGGTGATGATGACTGCGTTTGGCTGTGTCGAAAAGGCCGTTGAGGCGATGCGCGATGGTGCCGCTGATTACTTAATCAAGCCTTTCGAAGCTGAAGTGCTGATTGAAATGGTGAGCCGCTTTGCCATCGCGAAAGGTGACGCTGGTGGGGCTGAAATGATTGCCGAGGACCCAAAGGCACAACAGATTGTTGAGTTGGCGCGTCGGGTTGCGGCATCGGACGCGACCGTCATGTTGAGTGGTGAGTCGGGCACCGGTAAAGAAGTGCTGGCGCGTTTTATTCACGATAATTCTGCCCGTAGTGATGGCCCTTTTGTGGCGATCAACTGTGCGGCCCTACCAGAAACCATGCTGGAATCGATTCTCTTCGGTTACGAAAAGGGTGCATTTACCGGTGCTCATCAAGCGCGGGCGGGTAAGTTTGAACAGGCTCAGGGTGGCACGTTGCTACTCGATGAAATTTCGGAAATGGATGTCGCCCTACAGGCCAAACTGTTGCGTGTATTGCAGGAGCGAGAAGTCGAACGTCTCGGCGGTAAAGGTGCTATTGCCCTCGATGTGCGGGTGCTGGCAACGACCAACCGAGACCTGCGAGGTGAAGTAACCGCCGGACGTTTTCGCGAAGATTTGTTTTATCGCTTGAATGTATTCCCCATCCCCCTCGCTCCTTTGCGTGAACGCCGGGGCGATATCTTGCCTCTGGTGCGCCGCTTTGTGGATGAGCAAAGCGCCGATGGCCAGTCGGTGAGCCTGTCTGCCGGGGCGGAGAAAATACTGCAAGCCTATGCCTGGCCGGGCAATATTCGCGAATTACACAATGTGGTGCAGCGCGCCATGATTTTGCTTTCTGGCGAAACTTTGAACGAGGCTGATATTTTTCTCGAAGATCCGGGCAGTAATTTGTCGGTACTGCCGGTCGCCGGTGTTGCTGAAACAGCAGACGAGGCTCTCGATGGCTCGGCACTGGAAAACGATCTGCGCGGTCATGAGCAGCAAATTATTGTCGATGCCCTGAAAGCCGAGCGTGGTCGACGCAAGGAAACAGCCGAACGCCTGGGTATTAGCCCGCGAACTTTGCGTTACAAATTGGCCAAGTTACGCGACGAGGGTATTAGCCTGCCGGGGCTGTACGGCACTTAAGGACAATAGCGTCAGCGCTAGTTTTAGCAAAGACAGGTTAAATAAGTAGATATTGAGGAATAAACAATGAGCCAGGTAGCGATCAATCAAGTGTTATCTCAGATGCGTGTACTCGAAGCGGCAGCGAAGTCGGGTGGAGAAGCAGGCATTGATGGTGTGACCGGTGGTGGCAGTGAATTTGGCAAAATGCTCACCGCCTCTATTGATAAAGCTAACGAGTCGCAAAACCTGGCGGGTGATTTGAAAGAAGCCTTCACGCGGGGTGACGAGGGGGTGGAGTTGCCTCAGGTGATGGTCGCGTTGCAGGAGGCGAGTATCTCCTTTCAGGCAATGACCCAGGTGCGTAATAAGTTGTTATCCGCCTATCAAGACATTATGAATATGCCGGTATAAATGAATTTAATCATGAATACTGATGCTGTGAGTCCGCTTGGGAAAGACACGAATATGATCATTTATAGTCAGAATATCGAGAGAATATGCGGGGGAGTAAGCTGAAATGGCTCTGGTGAATCCGGATAACATCGCCGGCCAGTTTGTCGGCATGAGTAATTTGCCGATTGTGCGGCAGTTGGGTCTGTTGATCGGTTTGGCGGCCAGTATCGCCCTTGGTGTCGGTATTTATTCCTGGGCAAAAGAACCCAATTATGTGCCGTTATTTGATGGCATGAGTGGTGCCGATGCTGCCCAGGTGGTGACAATTCTCGAACAGGGTAATACCCCCTATCGCATGCAGGGCTCAATGGTTGCCGTGCCTGCGGGTACAGTACACAACCTGCGTCTTCAGTTGGCCAGCCAGGGGCTGCCAAAGAGTAGTAGTCCGGGCTACGAGTTACTCGACCAGGAGCAGAGCTTCGGTACCAGTAGCTTTATTGAAAAAGCCCGCTTTAACCGTGCGTTGGAAGGTGAGTTGGCAAGGTCAATTTCTACCCTAAATAGCGTGAAAGGTGCGCGGGTTCATTTGGCGATTCCGAAAAAGTCGGCCTTTCTACGTAACCAGCAGGGAGCCACTGCTTCTGTGTTAATCAGTCTGTTACCGGGCCGTAAATTAAACCAGTCTCAGATCGCGGGTGTGATTCACCTGGTGTCCTCCAGCGTGTCGGGAATGGACTCCGGGCAAGTGACCGTGGTCGACCAGCAAGGCAACTTGTTAACCGGTAACGGTAGTTCGTCAGCTATGGCGATGGGCTCTGAACACTTTACGTTTGCCAGTAGTATTGAGGAAAGTTACTCCCAGCGTATTGTTGATTTACTGGTGCCGATAATGGGTGCTGGCAGGGTGCGGGCTCAGGTGACGGCCGATGTCGACTTTACGGCGATTGAACGTACCAGCGAAACGTTTGGCCCCAATAATACGATGCTGCGCAGTGAGCAAACCTCGGAAGAGCGCAGTAGCGATAACAGTAAGGCCTTTGGTGGTGCGCCGGGGGCTGGGTCAAACCAGCCGGCTGCAGCACAGGAAGTGCCAGGTGCTGATACGGCGGCCTCGAATAATACCAGTGCGGCCACGCAAACCACCAAACAGGCAACGCGCAATTATGAATTGGATAAAGTCATTAGCCATATTAAAGAAGCGCCGGGAACGATTAAAAAACTATCCATAGCCGTGCTGCTGGACTATCGCCAGGAAACCAATGACGCCGGCGAGGTAGCGCGTGTTGCTATACCCGACGAAGAAATTGAGCGTTTAACGCAGCTGGTGAAAGAGGCCGTAGGCTTTAACGAGGAGCGGGGCGATAGTGTCAATGTGATGAATGCGTCTTTCCTTGAGCCCGAGTTGATGGAGCCTCTACCGGAGATCCCCATTTGGCAGGAACCCTGGGTGCTGGATATTGCCAAACAAACGGCCGGGGGCATCGGTATTTTATTACTCATTTTCGGCATCCTGCGGCCGGTGATGAAAAACTTGGTAGGTGCCGGCAAACAGGGTGGGGGCCGAATGGTGAATGGCGAGTTACAACTCGGTGCTGATCAGGTCACCCTCGGCGGTGCGCCACAGTTACCACCGGGTGTCACCAGCTATGATCAGCAGGTGCAACTGGCGCAGACCATTGCGGGTCAAAGCCCTAAGCGTGCAGCCAATGTCATGAGTGAGTGGGTGCAGGATGGCGGATAAAGCCGAAGCCCTCAAAGGGGTCGAAAAGGCGGCTGTTTTTTTGCTCGGTGTTGGTGAGGAGTCTGCAGCACAAATACTTCAGCATATGGTTCCGAAAGACGTCCACAAGATCGGCGCTGCGATGGCGACCCTACGCACGGTGTCGCGTCAACAGGCTGAAGAAGTCATTAGCCAGTTCACTGAATCCCTCGGCGACGCGACCACTTTTAGTGGTGATAACGAGGAGTTTGTGCGCACAGTACTGCGTGAAGCCCTGGGTGAAGATAAGGCTGAAGGCGTCATCAATACGGTGATTATGGGTCGTGATTCCAAGGGCGTGGAGTCATTAAAATGGATGGACTCGCGTGCTGTTGCCGCCATGATTCGCGGGGAGCACCCGCAAATTATTGCCATCATTCTCGCGTATCTTGATAGTGAGCAGTCGGCAGAAGTGATTAAGCATTTACCCGATGCAATCCGTAAAGATGCGGTGGTGAGAATTGCTCAGCTAGATGCCATTCATCCCTCGGCTCTGATTGAATTGGACGAAATCCTCGAAAAACAGTTTCGTGAAGGTAGTCTCGCCCAGGCCTCTGCTGTCGGTGGTTTGCAGTCGACGGCTGATATTCTTAGTTACATTGATTCCAGTCTTGAAGGCGAGCTGATCGAGGCTATAACAGAAGCCGATTCGGATATGGGCGATAAAGTTCGCGACTTGATGTTTGTTTTTGACAACTTGCTGGATGTTGAAGATCGAGGCATCCAGCGTCTACTGCGCGAAGTGTCCTCCGACGCCCTGGTCATTGCCCTGAAAGGTGCTGATGCCCCGGTACGCAAGAAAATCTTTGGCAATATGTCCAAACGTGCGGCCGAGATGATGGAAGAAGATCTCGAGACCCGCGGCCCCGTACGTCTCAGTGAAGTTGAAGACTCCCAGAAAGAAATTCTGGCTGTCGCCCAACGCCTGGCCGAAGAGGGTGAAATTACTCTGGGCGGTACCGGAGGTGATGAGTTTGTCTAAGGTCGTGCGTGCTGTTGACCAGCCTGGCTTAACGCGCTGGCAGGCTCCGGATGTCGGGCATGTGGCCCGCCAGGCCCATACGGATGAAGAGCTTGAAGCCATTGAGCAGCAGGCTCGTGCTAAGGGTCATGAAGTCGGGCGCTGGGAAGGGCTAGAAGCGGGGCACCAGGCCGTTCAGGAGGGCGCGCAACGTCTGTCTCAACTCTACGATGAAGCGGCCCACCCCTTTCGGCAGATTACTGAAAATGTGGAAAGTGAGCTGGCGAAACTGGCCGGGGCTATCGCGAAAGAAATTGTCAGACAAGAACTTAAAACCCAGCCAGAATTGATACTTGAAGCGGTCAGTCAGGCTTGCTCGGTGCTGTCGGCATCGGCAAGGGATGTCGACGTACACCTTCGTCCAGAAGATGTTGCCATCGTTAAAGATGGCTTGAAGGACGACCCTCCAGCCCAGCATTGGCGCATTATTGAAGATCGCAGCCTGGCGCAGGGCGACTGCCAGATTAACAGCAGCGCTGAATTTATAGATGCCACGTTACAAACCCGCATCGATGCGATTGTTGCTGGCTTATTATCTGCTGATTTGGAGGATGAATAATGAGTCAGTCCTCTGGCGGCGATATTATTGGGGCTGAACTGATCAGTCGTCGTCTGGCTGCGCGTAGTGAAATTCTGCCGCGAGTGGTTGATCCCATGGCGATGGTCAGGGGCAAGCTAGTGAGAATGGTGGGTTTAACGCTAGAAGCCACGGGCTGTCAGGCGGCCATTGGCAGCCGTTGCCACATCACTTCCGCTACCGGTGCTTCAGTTGAAGCCGAGGTCGTGGGTTTCGGTGATGAGCGCTTATTCCTGATGCCGATTGGTTCTGTGCACGGCTTAACGCCGAATGCCCTGGTGACCCCCATGTCTGGCGATAGTGAAGTTGCCGTTGGCGATGCCTTGATTGGTCGCGTGATTGATGGTGCGGGCAACCCTCTCGACGGTGGCGACAAACCGGTACTGTCAGGGCATACAGCCTTGCAAGGTCAGGCGGTGAACCCCCTGAAACGCGCCTTAATCACTGAACCTCTAGATGTCGGTATACGTGCGATTAACGCGCTGTTAACTGTTGGGCGAGGCCAGCGCCTTGGCCTGTTTGCCGGTAGTGGTGTCGGCAAAAGTACCTTGCTGGGTTTGATGACCCAGTACACCGATGCCGACGTTGTTGTCGTGGGTTTGATTGGTGAACGAGGCCGTGAAGTACAGGAGTTCATCGAAGAAACACTGGGCCCGTCGGGTTTGGCGCGAGCTGTAGTGGTTGCCTCACCGGCCGATGATTCGCCTCTTATGCGTTTACACGGTGCCTGGCGTGCCACGGCAATCGCAGAGTACTTTCGCGATCAGGGCCTCAATGTACTGCTGTTGATGGACTCGCTAACCCGCTTTGCCCAGGCACAACGGGAAATCGCGCTGGCGATTGGCGAACCGCCAGTGACGCGAGGTTATCCGCCCTCGGTGTTTTCTCGCTTACCGCAGTTGGTGGAGCGGGCGGGCAAAATTGCGGGTAAGGGCTCTATCACCGCCATTTACACGGTGCTGATGGAGGGCGATGACGAGAATGACCCCGTGGTCGACTCGGCGCGGGCGATACTCGACGGGCATATTATTCTTTCCCGGCGCATTGCTGATTCCGGCCGTTATCCGGCGATTGATATTGAATCGTCCGTGAGCCGAGTGATGAATCGCCTGGTGGGCCCGGAGCGTTTCAAGCTGGTGCAACACTTTAAACAGCTCTACAGCTTGTATGAGCAGAACCGTGATCTCATTAGCGTCGGTGCTTATGTCGGTGGTAGCGATAGACGTATCGATCAGGCGATAGAGGCCTATCCGCGTTTACAGGGGTTTTTACGACAGGAGGCTGGTCAAAGTGTGACTTTAGACCAGAGTTTTATGGCGCTTGATGGCTTACTGAACAGCATACAGGTGCCCGCGTAATGCATTTTTTTGCGTCACTTTCACAAGGTATTAATGGGTTGTTTTATGACTAAAGTTCAGCGCTTTCGACAATTGGAACAAATGGCAGAGCACGCCTGTGACAAGGCCGGTCGCGAGCTGGGCGAAGCGCAGGACAATCACAGTAAAGAGCAGGAACAGCTCAAGCAATTAACGGGGTTCTTTGACGAGTATCGAGAGCGTTTTAATAACGCAGGTGCTACTGGTATGAATGCTCGGCAGTTGGGTGATTTTCGTGCTTTTTTTGGCCAGCTTGATAACGCTATTGAGTCCCAGCGCCAAACCCTGGTCGGCCTGGGTGCCAAGGTCACCGAACGGCAAACCTTGTGGATTGAAAAACATCAGCGCACCCAAAGTTTGTCTCAGGCTCTGGTGCAGGTTCAAAAAGAGCAGTTAGTACAACGCAATAAGCGCGAACAAAAAGAGCAGGATGAACGCTCTGGTCTCGCTTCAAAAGACGGCTGGGGCTAAATATTACTCTCTTGCTGCCCCTCTAATGATGGATTCTCATCTGTTATTTTAAAAGCCCTGCCATAACTCGTTACAACAACACCTTGCTCAATCTGTCGCACAAGCCATCGCACACCTCATCGGACAAAACTAAAGCTGGCCCGCGTTTTGCTATTACCTTAGTTGGAAGGGTGATTGTCGAGATTTTGCCCACCCGTTTCTAGCCGTTTAGTGCTTAGAGTTGGGGTGCATTTTCTCTGCCTGTATCAGCTGCAATAGATAAAACGAGAGGTTCTTATGCCATTATCGGTTCAAGTGGCGGCTTCAGCCAGCCCGGGTGCGAAACTGCTCGCAGGTGGTTCTTCGTCATCGTCGACAGGCGATAGCGAGCGTGGAAACCGGGCATTCTCCAGTCATTTTGATGCTGAGAAGCGTAGTGAGTCCAGCCAAGCGTCTGAGCGTAGAAATGACCGTGCTACCAGGCAGGATGAATCCGCTGGAAAGCCTGCAGCAGCAGGCTCTGCGACGGACACGTCGAAACCTGTAGAAGGCCGAGAAAAGCCCGTTGCTAACGCTGCGGAAGAGGGCGGTGCAAGGGGTGGGAATAAAAAGGAGGCGCAAGCCTCGCCCCAGAACGCTACTCGACAGGATGTGCTGGCCGATAATAAGGGCATACAAAATGCGCCTGCAGAGGGCTTGTTAGAGCCGAGGATTGATGTGCCCTTCGCCACATTGGGAGAAGGTGTACGCGCCTTATTGGCTGCTGATGAGGACGTGGATAACGAAGTCTCAGTAGTGATAGCGGCGAGCGGCAACGCGTCGCCGCCTGAGGACATGCTCTTGCCGCAGCAGGCGACTGGCGAGTCGCTTGATGAAAAAGACGTTGGGCTTGTTGCTCAAAGTGAAGTGCGTGCAGCAGAGGTACAACCATTAGCGACAGAAGTGAGCGCCGCATCTGTGGCCGCAGCATTGCGCCAGGGAGATGAGTTAAACACCGATGATCCGGAAGCTGCGGGTTCGACCTTACTTAATGCCACTGACGCATCGAAGGTGCTTTCTCGACCGGCTTTAACACCCTTGCCCAGTTCTGAGTTGTTACGTGATTTAGTGAGTAAGCAAACGCTCGTTTCGACGGGGATTACTGAAACCGAAGCTGCTGGTGTTGAGCGAGATGTCGATTTTGCACTCATACCCGGAAAAGCGATAAAGCCAGCGTTAGACGGCGCAGCGCCGGTTGTGGCTGAAGCTGTCGCCAATGCACCTGGCTCCAGAGAAAATTTTGAACAGGTGCGACAAAATATTATGGCCGCGTTGGCAGGCAAGCCGGAATTGGCTGGCCCGGCGTTAGTCGCGAGTAGTGTGGCTGATGGCGGAGAATCTGCGAGTCAGGGGCTCAACTTTTCAAATGTCAGTTCAGCGTTGGCGACACCCAGTGCGGAGTCGGCGAAATACAGTGCCACTCAGGAGACAGCCCCACAGCGTTTCTTTACCCTGCAAACACCGGCTGGCCAGCCTGGCTGGGATGTGGAGGTTGGCAATCGCATACGCTGGATGGTTGGGCAGAATAATCCAGGGGTTGAATTGCGTCTTAATCCCCCTGAGCTGGGCAGTATTGAGGTCAAGGTCGCCACCGAGGGTGAGCGCACAAGCGTGACTCTTTTTGCCGCTAACCCCGCGGCTCGAGAGGCCCTGGAAGCGGCTTTGCCACGCTTGCGTGAGATGTTTGCCGACAGTGGTATGCAGCTCGCTAGTGCCGATGTTTCCGATCAGAACCTGCAGCAGCAAAGAGAGCAGTTAGCGGACTCGGGTTCTCAGGTATCTGACAGTGATAGTGGTGAAGCAATGATTCTGGAAACCGAAGCGGGGCTAGTGCAAGGCGGGCGCTCAGAGGGCCAAGGGGTTATTGATTACTATATATAATATGCGCGTGAAGGCTTTATAAAAAAGCGTTTAAATATACTCATCAATATGGATTTGGCCGTCATTGTCCGACGGTTTTTTCTTGTCATCCCTGGGCTTTTTTTTTGGAATAGGCACTGCTTTTTGCTTGTCGGTAACAGACTTGGCTGGCGGGGTGCGCAACGGACGGGCCATGCCGGGGGGCGTTATTTCATTCGCCATGTTTGCCTCCTAAAAATTATTTTTATTTGGCCAGATTGAACCGGATTAAAATACCTTAACGATTCCTTAAGCGCGGATCAAAGCCGGTGGCGATGATGACGATGACAACGCGCCGATTGGTCGACCGTCCCTCAGGCGTGTCATTAGCCACTTTGGGCTGGTACTGGCCGTAGCCAATGGATGCCAGGTTTGTCGGTGTTATTCCATAGCGGGCAAACAGTCGTACCACGGTAGCCGAACGCGCAGCCGATAATTCCCAGTTAGAGGGATAAATACTGTTTTTAATGGGCAGGTCATCGGTAAAACCCTCAACGTGAACTTTGTTATTTCGACCTTTTAATACATTACTCAGAGCCCGCAACATGGGTCTGGCACTGGGTGATAGATTGCTGCTGCCACTGGAAAACAAGACTTTACTGTTGATTTCTATTTCTAGCCAGTTATCCGACTTCCGTACAGAAACGAGTTTGGTTTTGAGCAACTGATCGAGTGCGTTATTGATTTTTTGACCAAGTTCATCTATTTCTGGCGATCTTCTTGAGGCCTCTGATGGATCAACTTTAATAGCCCCTTTTGCCATAGATTCAGGCAGGTCGAGTTTTATCGGTGTGCGGTTTAAGGGCATAGGCAGAATGGGGAATGAGGTGGATGCTGTGCCCAGTTGCACGGGATCCATCGACCGGCTTTGGCTGGAAAAAGAAGCGACGAGAGAATGGGAGAGGACGCGAAACTTACCTTCGTTAACCGAAGAAATGGAATACATCACTACAAAAAAAGCGAACAGCAAGGTGATGAAGTCGGCGTAAGAAACGAGCCATCGCTCGTGATTTTCGTGCTCTTCGGGTGCGCGTTTTCTGGCCATAATAAAGGTGCTAAAAGTAGCCGCGTAATTTTGCTTCGATATTGCGGTGGTTTTCACCTTCGGCAATGGCAACAATGCCTTCCACAATCATTTCCTGAACTTGGCAGCGGTCACTAATGAGGGTCTTTAATTTGGCTGCCGCCGGTAACAGGAAGAGGTTGGCCATACCTACGCCATAAATTGTAGCAACAAAGGCAACGGCAATACCGGGGCCGAGAGTGGATGGGTCGGCCAGGTTGTTCATCACATGAATAAGCCCCAGTACGGCGCCAATAATACCGATAGTGGGACTGTAACCACCCATGCCTTCATACACTTTTGCGCCTTTAATATCGAAGGACTCTTTGGTCGAAATTTCTACTTCCATGGTGCTGCGTATAGACTCGGGCTCGTTGCCGTCGACAAGTAATTGCAGGCATTTTTTGGTAAAGGGTTCGCTTTCTTCGTCCGAAATGTTTTCCAGACCGAGAAGACCCTCTTTGCGCGCGACCTGACTCCACTCAACAATTTTCTGCAGGGTGGTTGCGGGGTCGAGCTTCGGTGGAAAGAAAATCCAGCTTAGTAATTTAATGCTGTGAATAAAGACCTTGAGGGGGGTTTGCACCATGATCGCGCCCAGAGTGCCGCCAAAGACAATGAGAAAAGCGGTGAACTGCAGGAGTGAATCGAGGTGTCCGCCTTCCAGTGCATTGCCGCCGATGATGGCGGAAAATGCAAAAATAATACCGAGCAGGGTGAGGATATCCATTCAAATAATGTCCGTGTTAGCGGCTATCGTCGTCAGTGTCAGATGTCCAGGACAACAGGCTGGCGCGGAGTTTGCTGAGTATCTGGCTATGAATTTGGCTGACGCGTGATTCGCTGATATCGAGTACGGCACCGATTTCTTTGAGATTTAATTCGTCGTCGTAATAAAGTGACATCAATGTTTTTTCACGCTCGGGCAGTTGTTCGATGTGGTCGGCCAGTGCCGTTTGAAACGCTGCATTCTGAACGTTGTCCTGTGGTGTGTTCGTGTCGGGCAAATCCACTTCAGTGGCGTCGACAAAAGTGGCTTTACAGGCCGCAGTATCACGCAGCAGTTGGTAGTACTCGTCCATCTCCACGCCTAGCTGGGCGGCTACTTCGCTGTCTTTGGGATGGCGTTGCAATGCGATTTCAGCACTGCGAGTGGCCTGTGCTAACCAGCGGGCTTTTTGCTGGATACTGCGTGGCGACCAGTCAAAGCGGCGCACTTCATCGAGAATAGCGCCTCGAATTCGGATGCCTGCAAAGGTTTCAAAGCTTGCGCCGTGACCTGTGCGGTAACTTTTTGCGGCTTCGAGCAGGCCGATTAAGCCGACCTGGGTGAGGTCGTCAATATCGATGCCCGCAGGTAATCTGGCAGCGATATGAAAGGCGATTTTCTTCACTAAGTGAAGGTATTCGTTAACCAGTTTGTCACTGTCCCCGAATTCTTCCTCAGCGTAGAAAACCGCTTTTGTCACGCGGCGTATTCCTCACTTGGATAGCCGACGACGCGCTCGATAAAGAATTCCATATTGCCGCTGGCTAACTCGGGCACGGGCCATTTATCGATGGCTTTGGCGAGTCGGGTAATGGCCTGAGCAGACGGGCTGCGGGGGAAGGCCTCAATCACCGGCATTTGGTGGCGCACGGCTTTACGCAGGTAATCGTCCATGGGGATGGAGCCAATGTGTACCGCGACGATGTCGAGGAAGTGATCGGTAACGCGGGATATTTTGCGGAACAGTTCTTCACCGTGGGCATTGCTGTTGACCATATTGGCGAGGATGTGAAAACGTTTCACGCCGTGGTCTCGGCTCATGACTTTGATTAATGCGTAGGCATCGGTGATCGATGTCGGCTCATCGCAAACCACAACAACGACTTCCTGGCAGGCTTTACAGAAGGTAATAACGCTGTCCGAAATCCCGGCTGCGGTATCGACAATCATCGTATCAACGGGGAATTGCAGCTCACTGAAGGCGCGTACCAGGCCCGCATTTTCAGCGGATGAAAGGTCAGCCATGCTGGATACACCGGAGGAGGCAGGAATGACTTTCAGGCCCAGCGGAGCATCGACAATAATTTCATCCAGACTGCGCTCGCCAGAGATAACGTGGCGTAAGTCGAATTTTGGATGGAGGTCGAAAAGGATGTCGACATTGGCTAAACCGAGGTCGGCATCCATCAGCAATACATTATTGCCCTGTTTGGCAAAGGCAGTGGCGAGGTTGACTGATATGTTGGTTTTACCAACACCACCCTTACCGCTGGTGACCGCAATCACCCTGACAGGTTTTTGCTGTGGTGTTCTTAGTGAATGATTAGCCATGGAGTCGTTTCTCCTCGCTGTTACTGGGTGAGTGAGTGACAGGACCTGTTGTCTCAGGGTCTATTATAGGTTGATGCGCGTTGCTGCGTTGCAATAAGTCGCGGGCAATTTTTACCAGCTCAATCGATGAGCCGAGGTGAAGATCTTCGGGTACCTTTTGACCATTACTGATAAAGAAAGTCGGCAGTTGGTAGCTGATAAGTGCGTTGAGTACGCCGCCAAGGCTAGCCGCTTCGTCCACTTTGGTGACCACGGTGCCGGCGAGTTTGATATCGCTAAAGACACGCATGATCTCATTGGTAATAGCCTGTTGTGCCGTGGCAGACAGAGTGAGATAGAACTGAATGTCGTGTCCGGCCCCGGTCAATGTAGCCAGTTGCTTGGACAGCTCCATATCCCGTTGGCTCATGCCTGCTGTGTCAATTAACACTAATTCTTTGTCGCTTAGCTGGTCGAGAATGTCCGATAGCTCAAGCCGGTCGGTGGCCAGAAAGACGGGGATGTCGAGCAATTTGCCAAAGGTGCTGAGCTGGTCAACACCGCCGATGCGGAAACAGTCGGTGGTGATGAGGCCAATTTTGTCGGTGCCGTGACGCAGGGCATATTGCGCGGCCAGCTTGGCGACAGTGGTTGTTTTACCGACACCCGTTGAGCCGATGATGGCATAGGTTCCACCGGTTTCGAGCAAATTGTGATCACCCTCAGTTAGCATTGAGGCAAGTTCAATCAGGGCTGTCTTCCAGGCGGCATCATCGTCACTGTGCGGCGGGTTCTGGGATGCCAGCTTTGTACACAGTTCGCGTTTCAGGCCGAGGCTGTTGAGCTTCCGCATTAATGCCGCTTTACGAGGATTGTTCTGGCCTATTTCTCGCCAGGCCATTTGGGTTAACTCGCCTTCAATAAGCCCGCGCAGGTCTGATATTTCCTGACGCAGGTCTGACAGTGAATCTGGGTTATAGCGAGTGTCGGCTCTGGTGTTTAATAAAGGTGAGCGCGGGCTGTTCAGCGGGATGGCATGGGTTGCCGCTTGCCGTTGGGCGGCAGTATCTGGCCGTACTGAGGCGGGTTGGCTTACCGTTTGGGTCGCGGGCCGGTTTGCCGACTCGCTGGCCGCAGGTGCCTGCGCCATATCGGTGGCGAGTTTCTCCACCTCCTCTTCCTCAAAATCGATAGCGGCGGTGATTTCAACGCCGTTGCCGAGTTTTTTGTTAGAGAGAATAACAGCGTCTGGTCCCCACGTTTCTCTCACGTTGCGAATTGCTTCGCGCATTGTTTCAGCCGTGAATCGCTTTATCTTCATTGTTACCACCTTCTAAAAAATTGACCAGCATCGCTTGGTTTTCTCTGGTCTCAGGGCCCAATGCCCTGCTTTTAACGCATTATCTACCGACGGAATGTATAACCTTGAGCTGCTTGCTGGGCGGTACTTCGTCATAGGAAAGTACGTGCAAGCCTGGGTTGGCGGCTCTTACCAGATTCGACAACCAGGTTCGCAAAGCAGTGGCTACGAGCAGTACCGGGGTTTGCCCCTGTGTCGCCTGTGCCTGTGCTGAGTTACTGATTTGTTGAAGCATATTGTCTGCCAATCCGGGTTCGAGCCCGCCGCTAGTCGGTGAGCCTTGTAATACGTTTAGCAATATCTGTTCCAACTCGGGGTCGAGGGTCATAACTTGCAGTTCAGGCGCCATTCCATTGATCTGTTGGTAGATGGTGCGGCTTAAGGCAACCCGTGCTTGTGCCGTCAAAACGTCGGCTTCTTGACTCTTTGCCGCGTTTTCCGCCAAGGACTCGGCGATGGTGCGTACATCTCTAATCGGTATGTTTTCCTCCAGCAGGTTTTGCATCACTTTGAGAACAACACTCAGGGACAGGGTGCCGGGCACCAGGTTCTCCACCAGCTTGGGTGAGGATTTGGCCAACAGGTCGAGTAACTGTTGCACTTCGTCGTGGCCGAGTAGTTCGTGGGCGTGCTGTTTCAGTAACTCGCTGAGGTGGGTGGCAATCACCGTGCTGCAGTCGACCACGGTATAACCCATGGCCTGGGCTTCGTCACGCAGGCTGGGTTCTATCCACAGGGCTTCCAGGCCAAACGCAGGGTCTTTTGTGGCGACCCCGTTGAGAGTGCCAAATACTTGCCCGGGATTGATGGCCATTTCTTTGCCGGGGTGGATTTCTGACTCACCCAGGGGGACGCCGTGCAGGGTAATGCGATAGGCACTGGGGGAGAGGTCGAGGTTGTCGCGAATATGCACCGGCTGCACCAGAAAGCCGAGATCTTGCGAGAGCTTCTTGCGCACGCCTTTGACGCGATTGAGAAGTTCGCCGTCCTGGTTTTTATCGACCAGGGGGATCAGACGATACCCGACTTCCAGCCCAATGGGATCAACAGTGGTGACATCGTCCCAGCTGAGCTCTTTGGTCTCTGTCGGCGGCGCGACAGGCTCGGCCACAGGTTCGGCTTGTTCTTCAGCTTTATCCTTTTGAATAAGCAGGAAAGCGCCCCCGCCGAGGACTGCTGCAAGGAAGAGAAAAACCAGGTTGGGCATGCCCGGAATAATGCCCATGCCGGCCATAATACCCGCTGTAATGATCAAGGCTTTGGGCGATTTAAATAGCTGGGAGCCCATCTGTTGGCCCATGTCCTGTGCGTCGGAGGCGCGGGTGACGATAATGGCCGCCGCTGTGGACAGTAGCAGCGAGGGGATTTGTGCAACCAGGCCGTCACCAATCGTTAACAGCACATAGTTGTGGGCCGACTGGGAGACGGACAAGTCGTGTTGAAAGGTGCCGACCGCCATGCCGCCGATGATGTTGATGACCAGAATCAGGATGCCGGCGACGGCGTCACCGCGCACGAACTTACTGGCACCGTCCATTGAGCCGTAGAAGTCGGCTTCGCGGGCGATGTCTTCACGGCGCTGTCGGGCCTGTTCCTGGGTGAGTGCTCCCGCATTTAAGTCGGCATCAATCGCCATTTGTTTACCGGGCATGGCATCGAGGGTGAAACGTGCCGATACTTCTGAAATACGCCCACCACCTTTGGTAACCACCACGAAGTTGATAATCACCAAAATCGCAAACACCACCAGGCCTACGGTGTAGTTGCCGCCCACGACGAAGTCGCCAAAGGCTTGAATGACCTTGCCGGCAGCGTCGGTGCCGGTGTGTCCTTCGAGGAGCACGACCCGTGTCGAGGCAATATTCAGTGCCAGTCGTAGCAGGGTGGCAATGAGCAGCACGGTAGGGAAAACGGTGAATTCCAGTGGTCGTTCGGCGTAAATAACCGCTAGCAGCACGATGAGTGAGAAGGAGATATTAAAGGTAAAGAAGATATCCAGTAGTACCGGTGGTAGGGGCAGGATGATCATTGCCAGCATCATCACCACAATGAGCGGCGTGCCGAGGCCGGCAATTATTTTCAATACGGGGTTGGCGGGGGGCGCGCCGGTATTGGTGGTGGCGGTATTCATGCGTTCTCTCCATTACTATCGCTGTTGCTATCTTCAGGAACGGATAGTTCGTCGGGAATGTCGATATTGGTCGGTGCCTGGGGCGCAGATTGGCCCGGCATCGGGGGTAGTTTCAGCTGGTAAACATACGCCAGCACCTGGGCCACAGCGAGGTAAAGCTGGGCGGGGATCTCGCGATCAATCTCGGTGCTGGCGTAAATGGCGCGTGCCAGAGGTGGTGCCGAAAAGGTCAGCACATCGTGTTCTTCTGCCAATTTGCGGATACGCAGGGCGATATCACCCTTGCCTTTGGCGACGACAACGGGTGCTCGTGGGCCCTGTTCGTCGTATTTCAGCGCGATGGCATAGTGGGTTGGGTTGGTGATCACCACGTTGGCGGTGGGCACGTTGTCCATCATCCTGCGCTGTGACATTTCCCGTTGCAGCATGCGGATCTGACCTTTTACCTCGGGTCGGCCTTCACTTTCTTTACTTTCGTCTTTAATTTCCTGCAGCGTCATTTTCAACTGACGCTTGTGCTCCCACAGCTGGAAGGGCACATCAATGGCGGCGATTAAGATTAGCGCTGTACAAAAGCTGAGAAAGGAGAGACCGGCGATATTGGCGAAGTGATTGAGAGCCGTATTAATATCTTTACTGGCGAGCATGAGTAATTGGTCGAAGGTTTGCCAGATAACCACTGTCGCCATTGAGCCAACCAGGAAAAACTTACCCAGGGCCTTTACCAGCTCCATCAATGATTTGGCCGACACCATTTTGGCGATGCCCTTTAAGGGGTTGAGCTTCTCGATTTTGAAGGCCATCGACGAAGGGCTAAAGGCCCAGCCGCCCATGGCCAAAGGGCCGACAAAAACAGAGACCAGCAGCAGCACAAAGAAGGGCACACAAATTAGGATGCCGTTACCGAGGGCGCTGCCGACGGTAGCGGTAAAGACCTCGGCATCGTCCATGCCTGCGGGACTCATGCTCAGGTATTTTTCCATCTGGATTGAGAGGTCGCCGATCATGGCGCTACCAAATACGATCAGGCCGCTAGCACCGACCAACAGAGAAATCATCGTATTGAGTTCGCGGGAACGCGCCAGCTGCCCCTTCTTCTTCGCGTCTTCCTGGCGTTTGGGGGTGGGGTCTTCGGTGCGTTCCTGCCCGCTCTCGTGTTCGGCCATCTAGGCGGCCAACAGGGTCGGAATGAGTTTGAAAATGCTTTCGAAAGCAGCGGAAACTAGCGGTAAAAAGGACGGCAAACTCAGCAAAATCAGGGCAAAGCCCGCCAGCAGAGTAATCGGAAAGCCGACGGCAAAAATATTCAGCTGCGGTGCCGAGCGGGTGATAACACCAAAGGCGAGGTTGACCAGTAACAACGAGGCCAGTGCGGGCAGGGAGATTAACAGGCCGCTGACAAACATCTGGCTACCCCACTGGACGATTTTCCAGGCCATCTCTCGAGGCCATTGAGCGCCGATGGGTAAGAGTTCAAAGCTGTGGTGAATGGTTTGAATAAGTAGTAGGTGGCCATCGAGGGCGAGAAATACCAGTGTGGCAAGAATCATATAAAACTGGCTGACCACCGGTACCTGTACGCCATTCTGGGGGTCGACGGCTGAGGCAAAACCCAGGCCCATGGCCATGGCGATGCTTTGCCCGGCAATAACCACTGTGGAGAAAGCCATGTGAAAAATAAAGCCCATACCCAGCCCCAGGGCGACTTGCTGCAGGCTGATTAACAGCCCCGCTGCGCTGACGGGGTTGATATCGGGAGTCTGGACGATGGGGGCGAGTATCCAGGCGATGCTTAGGGTGAGAATGATGCGGGTCCGTACTGGAATCGATTTTGCGCCAAGTATGGGTGAGGCCATCACAAAGCTGCCGACACGCAGTAATGGCCACATCAGACTGGTGACCAGGCGCATGACTTCATTGACTGAAAACTCCACGTTCGTTCCCGGTGCCCTAACCGGTTATTTCCGGAATGCTGGCGTATAAGTTGAGCGTGAAACTGAGCAGAATATTGAGCATCCACGGCCCGGCGATCATGCCAGCGATGGCCATGGCAATGAGCTTGGGAATAAAACTCAGGGTCATTTCCTGAATTTGCGTGGCGGCTTGAAAGACGCCGATCGATAGGCCAATGGCGAGGGCGGACAGCAGCAGGGGGGCCGCCAGCAACATGGTGACGTGAATGGCGTCGTAGCCAACATCTATAACCGATTCAGGTGTCATGATGCTCTCCTTAATTTAGGGGTGTTCTTCGCTGTTAGGTATAAGAAACTAGACATAAAAGCCAGCGGCCAGCGTGCTGACGATCAGCGCCCAGCCGTCGATCAGCACAAATAGCATGATTTTGAAGGGCAGAGAAATGAGCACGGGCGAGAGCATCATCATGCCCATCGACATCAAGACACTGGCGACCACGAGGTCGATAATCAAAAAGGGAATAAAAATCAAAAAGCCGATTTGAAAGGCGGTTTTTAATTCGCTGACCACAAAGGCGGGTAGTAGCACTTTCAGCGGCACGTCTCGAATATCGTCGACTTGCACATCACCGGCCATATCGACAAACAGAGCGAGGTCGCTCTCTCTCACTTGATTGAGCATGAATTCACGAAAGGGGGCGATGGCCTTAGTGGCGGCCTCGTTAAAGCCCAGTTTTTCTTCCATATAGGGTTCGACCCCTTCGTTATAGGCTTTTTCCAATACCGGGGTCATAACGAATAAGGTGGTGAACAGTGTTAGGCCAAGCAGGATTTGATTGGACGGTGTCTGTGCCGTGCCCAGCGCTTGGCGAAGAATGGCGAAGACCACCAGAATGCGGGTGAACGATGTCATCGCAATTAAGGCGGCGGGCAGCAGGCTGAGGGCCGTCATCAACAACAGGATTTGAATATTCAGGCTGTAGGACTGCTCTCCTTCGGCTCCGGAGGTCACCGTTAACAGGGGGATGCCCTGTTCAGCAACGGCTGAGCTTGAGGTGAGCAGTGCTGCGCCGAGCACGAGTAGCGAAGCGAGCAGTTTCATGGCGCGGTGTCCTTGCGTACTTTGGCGATAAGGGCAGAAAAAGGATCTTTTCGGTGTTCGTCATCGCTTGCGTTTGATTCGCCGATAGCGGACACATTTTGTTCAGCCGTTGGCGAAGAGGCGATCTCTCCCAGTTTGGAAATACTGCCGGGTGCAACACCCAGTACCAGTTCGGTGTTGCCAGCACGCACGATGACCACGCGTTCACGCTGACCAACGGACAGGGAGGCGATCAATTCGAGGTCTTTGAGGTCTCGGTTGGGCAGGCGATTAATGCGTTTTAGCAACCAGGCGAGAACGGCAATACTCAGCAGTACAACACCGAGGCCGCTAAGCAGTTGTAAAAAATAACCGGAGGTATCTGTCAGTGGTGCCTTGCTGGCACTGGGTTCCGCAGCTTGAGCGATGGACGTACAAGCCAATGCGAGAAACCCAGATAGACGCAGGAGTCTGTTCATTTGAGTTTTTTAACGCGCTCGCTGGGGCTGATGACATCGGTCAGGCGAATACCGAACTGGTCTTCGACGACGACGACTTCCCCGTGGGCAATGAGGGTGTTGTTAACCAGTACATCGAGAGGCTCGCTGACCAGCCTGTCTAGCTCAATGACTGAGCCCTGAGAGTAGCGCAGCAAGTCTCGAATCGGCACCTGGGTGCGGCCTATTTCGACAGAAATAGTGATGGGCACATCAAGGATGACATCGAGGTTGATATCTTGGTCGCTCATGATCGCTGATGTGCTGCTAGTACTTGGGCTATCTGCATTCAGATCCTTTAGCGGCGCGGCGGCATAGTCTTCGGTTGCCGTTGGCTCGGCATCTGCCTCGGGGCTGATTTCGGTGTTATCTGTTTCGTTGTTTTCGTCGTCACTCATGGCGAGTCTCCACTACTTTGCGTTATTTGTGTCTTACGCACGGCTGGCTAAGGGCGATGTTTCTTGTTGCGTATTTTGATGGCGTTTTTGTCATTGAAAGCACCGTACTCGCCGTCAAAAACAGGGATGCCCTCAGCGTAAAGGGTGATTGCATCACTCATCTCGAGGGGGATGATGTCGCCCTTTTCAAGCTTGAGGACTTCGCCCAGCGACAGCTGCGCTGTGCCCAGGGTGCTGCTGAGTTCTACGCTGGTGTTTTTCAGCTCATCGATAATGACAGGTGCCCAGGTGCCCTGGTCTTCCCGCTTTTCAGATTGGTAGGTCACCGAGAGTTGTTCTCGGTAGGGCTCAATCATCGCCATCGGCATGGCGAGTTCGAAGATGCCCTGAGTGCCCTCAAAGACAATGTCAAAACGATGGATCAACAGTTGTTCCGCCGGGTTCATTAGCTGGGCAAAGTCGGGATTAGTCTCGGTCTGTTTTGCCTCGGGGCGGATATCAATATCGGCTTTCCAGCTGACCTGTAAGTCATGCATGACGCTCTGTAATAGCATGTTGCCAATGCGCATTTCGGAAGGCGTGAAATCGGGCTTGTCGGTGGCCAATTCATTTTTCATTGAGCCGCCGAAAAAGCTACTCGTGGCATTGGTGATCAAGTTGTTATCAAACACCGCAAGGGCGATACCCTTCAAGGGTGTGAGGTTGATAAAGTTGATATGCGTGGGTAGATCGAGGGTGTGCAGGTAGTCGATAAATGAAGTGCCTCGGGCACCCGAGAATTTGACATTGTTGGAGCAACGCAAGGTGTTAAAGATACTTTCGCAAAGCTGTAGAGCAAAACGCTCATGGATAACGTTGAGCAGAGGCAGGCCGGCGCTGAGCGACTGGCCCTGGCGAGCAAAGTCAAAGGTGCGGACATGACCAATACCGGCGACAATGGTGCCGCTGTCACCGCCGGATTCGCCGTCGGGGCCATCGTCTTCAACGCTGGTTAGCAGGGCATCAATTTCTTCCTGAGTGAGTACCTCTTCGGTACTTGTGCCGGCCTCGGCGCTACTTTCTTGATCGGAATCTGAGTCGGCCATTACTGCATCACATAACCGGTGAAGTACACCGCTTCTACTCGGCCCGGATTGTGAGTCTTGTTTTGTTCAGCCTGAATAATATTGCGGATTTCAAGTAGCATTTCTTCACGCAGCGTTTCTTTGCTGTCTACACCATTGAGCTCTTTAAAGGTTTTATTGCTGATCAACATAATTAAGCGGTGACGAATGGCGGGCATGTGGTGAGTCACCTGCTCGAGGATTTGCGGTTCGTGACTCATCACGGATAGGGTCATTTGCAGGTAGCGCAGGGTGTCTTTATAGACAAAGTTAACAATAAAGGGCGGCTCGAGAGCTAAATAGTAACTTTCCCCCCGGGCTTCAATGGCGCTGTCCGAGGCCTGACTATCTGCAGTTGCCTCGTCATCGCTGAGGAAGAAGAAGGCACCACCGCCACCGATTATTAGCAGGACAACTATGGTGACGATTATTGCTACTGTTTTATTCAAGCCTTGGTAATCCTTGTGTCAGCTAACGTTGTGCTAATGCTGCATCCGATACTTTTCTAAACGGATTACAGCCACTTGGCAGTGTTTAAGCACTAACTATGCCACTAAAGAATTTTTAATAAATACAGTAGGTTAATGGGGTTTAAACAGGCTCCGTCAAAGTGTTGACGGGTTTTATAAGTGATGTGTCAAATACTTGGGGGCGGGTCTGTGAAAAAGAGGGGCTGTGTCATTGAGGGTGACGGGTGGTTTATAAGTCTTGTGTGGCTTGCTCCAGCTGATGGTTGCGCTGGTTCATTAGTTCCTGCACACCCCGCGCATCGTTGAGTAGTTTATCGATCGCTTTTTTGCTGTAGGGGTTGAGGTTCGCTGAAGGGGGTTGCTGTTCTGCAGCAGGCTGCTTATTGATGGGGGCAATATCGGTGGTCACTCGATCTGGCCGGGGCATACCTTGAATAACGTTGGCCTCGGAATTGAGAAAGATCACCTGCTCCGGTGTTACACCCTCCGGCAAGGTCTCGCTAAAGTGCCAAGTGCCGTCGTTGCCCCGCCATTTGTACACCTTACTGATGGTTGAAGCTTGTGTATCTTGCTCGCCTCCAGAGGGGAGTTTGATATCAGGTAGTGTTGGCAGTGTGAAGTTCGGCAGCTGTGGACGCTCAATTTTTGGCACAAATTGACGAATATCAATGCCATTTAAAGAGGCTACATAGGACATAATGCCGGTGGCGATAACCATAAGCACAATAATGCGGAAAATGAGGCGCTTAATCATAGTTTCTCTGTGCCCTACGGTTCGATAATAAAGGCAGTCTATTTGCCCTGCGTTCGTCATCATGGCAGCTTGTGAGCTGTAGATCTGTGTGTCGGTACGGGTTTTTTTAAAGGGTTATGTGTGATTAGCCATTGATAGTCAAAGTACTGGGAAGGAAGTATTTGTGGTCGGTGTGCGTAGAAATGTACTGATTCGTTATTTGACGAGTATTTTAGTGGGCGTTCTGTTTGGGGTGCTGTTTATCCAGCCGGTCAACGACATGGTTATTTATCATTTATATGAGTCACATGATGGCTTGATAACGCAGTGGCAGTTTATTTATCAAAATTTAGTCAAATCACTCACCGGCCAAACCAATACAAAAACGCTGTATTACACCGTTGTTGGAGGTGTGCTGGGTTTGTTGTTTGGCCTGGTATTTCGCTTTATTCGCGGCAAGCTAGACACTATCGATAGTTTGAATCAGGAGTTGGGTAAAGACCTGCTGCTACTTCTGTCCCAGGGTGAAGGGCCCAGGCTTGAATTCAAGTCGAGCTTTCGTTGGGATCTGCGCCAGAATCAGGCCAACAAGGCACTGGAGGTGGTGATACTAAAAACCATTGCCGGGTTTATGAATGGCAATGGTGGCACCTTATTAATTGGTGTCAGTGATGACGGTGAAATCGGCGGTCTGAAACAGGATTACACGCTGTTGAAAAAGTCTGATGCCGATGGCTTTGAGCAGGCGGTCATCACCGTGGTGTCGACTAACTTGGGTGCCGACTTATGTCAGTATCTACACATCGTTTTTCACACGATTGACGGAGAGGATATCTGTCGTATCATTATTAAGCCGACGCCAAGGCCCGTCTATTTAAGTCGCGAAGGAGCCCCCCGGCTTTTTTTACGCACTGGCGCGGGTACTCGGGATTTGAATATCCAGGAAGCGACCGAATATATTAAAGGCCGTTGGGCTTAGATCTTGGGTGAGTTAATGCGGGAAAATATGTGAAAATTGAAGTTATTGAAGAAGTCTGGCGCGAACTTGGTAAGTGCGAGATGTGCGGCATTCGTGACCTGGTGCTGTTTGCGGACCTCAATGAAGATGACTTCAAGCTCATCCATCAGCCCATTGTCGACATGCAATTAAAGCCCCTTCAAACCTTATTTCGTACTGATGATAGCCCTGATTTTGTCTACACCATTCGTAGCGGTCTGGTAAAGCTGGTCAATTACAGCAGTGATGGCCGCTACCGTATTGTACGTCTGCTGGGCAAGGGTGATCTGGTCGGTATAGAGGTGCTTAATGGTCAGCCTTACGCCCACTGTGCCGAAGCGCTTGAGCCCCTGGCGGTGTGCCGGATTCCTGTATCTGAAGTACTCCGCATCAACCGCGATACGCCGCGCTTGCATGAACAGATGCTCGCTCGGTGGCAAAAAATCTCTTCTGATGCGGACTGCTGGATAACCGAGCTGTCGACTGGGCAGGCTCGCCAGCGAGTGATTCACCTGCTGCTGCACCTGGCATCTATCAGTGATAGCGACGACTTCTTCCTGCCCTCGCGAGAGGATATGGGAGCCATGCTGGCCATCACTACTGAGACCGCTAGTCGAATGATCTCAGCCCTGCGTAATGAAAAAGTACTGCAAGTGCTGGAGAAAAATAGAGCCAGAGCTGATCTGGTACAGATGCGTACTCTGCTTTAGATGTTTGCGCACCTCTATCAAAGGAGGTGCGCAAATTAATTAGCTTGTACGCCAAGCTATGCGGCAACGTAAATCTGTTCGGTATAACCAGAATTTTCTAAAACCCTATCGACCGAATAAGATCTACTGCTTATCTGAGAAAGCGCGTAAATACCTTTTGCCGATCGGCCAATCACAATAAGAAATACTGCCCGCTGGAACTTGTGTCTTGCAGGCCTATGGCCGCTTGTTTCGTTGACTTGACTTCAATCTGCCTCGACGGCAACACGTATCTACTGCCGGAAACAGGGTGAGCCAGTGGTATTAACACAAGTAATAAGTGATTTAGCCGAACAAGGTTTGACCGGGCAGACTTTCCTCTGGCTTCTACTTTCCTTAGGCCTCTATAAGCACCTCAAAAAGGGCTGAAATTAGCCTAAAGCTTGTTTGAGTAGGTTGCAAAGCAGGCATAAAAAAACCCACGCCGTCACAAGACGATGCGGGTATTTATATGGTAGCTACGGGCGGACTTGAACCGCCGACCCCAGCATTATGAATGCTGTGCTCTAACCAGCTGAGCTACATAGCCATTAAATGGTCGATCTTTGAAGGCGGGGGATTTTGGCGATTTCGGTGCCGCTTGTCAAGGTTTGTCAGTGTATTTCAGGTTTTTGATGATGGGCGTTCCGATGATTTTAGTGCGACCATCAATGCACCGAATACCACTAATGCTGCGCCGGACAGTGTCAGGCTGGTCAAGGGCTCTGGGCTGATGTCGAAGCCGGGGGCAAAACTCAGGCACCACATAAATAAAATCGTAAATACGGGCAGGGTTGAGAGCATGGCACTGGCTTTGTAGGCTTCGATATGGGCCATGGCTTCGGAGAAACTACCAGAGCCCACCAGGGTGCTAGTGCCGCAAAAAAGGAGTAATAGGAGTCCTGAGGTGTTGAGCTCGAAAATACTCAGTGGTTGTGCCAAGGGCAAAAATACGAGAGATCCCAGTAGATAAACCACCAGCATGATTTGCGACGAAGTGAAGTGCAGGAGTAGCTGTTTTTGCATAATGGCGTAGGCAGTCCAGCACGTCGCGGCTAGCGACATTAGGCCCATGCCCAGGGCGTAGTCATTGAAGCCGTCGAGCATGGCGACAATGCGTGGGTAGAAGAAAATCACCAGGCCCACCAAAAAAAGGCAGCAGCCGAGCCATTGACGGCGGGACAGGCGTTCTCCAAAAAAGAAAACCCCCGCCAGTAGCAGCATAATGGTCGAAACCTGAATCAATATTTGCGTGGCGCTGGGGGTGATGTGCTGTACACCGATAATGTAGAAAAAATAATTAATGATCATTAAGAGGCCGCAGATGATGAGGCGCACGGTGTGGCGAGCGTGTTTTTTGTCAGCTAATCGTGGCAGAGAGCCGCGGGCAATAAGGATGGGTAAGAGTATGAGCCCTGCAATGGCAAAGCGATAAAAATTAATGGTGTGGGGGTCAAGCTGGCTGGTGATGCCTTTGGCGGCAATGGGGAAGAAGCCCCAGATGACGCAGGCCAGCAGCACCAGTCCGAAGCCGTAAGCACTACGGCCCGAGGTGGTGTGAATGCCGCTCTTTACTGCGGTATTGGCTGGGCTGCTATCTCGATTCTGCGTCGTTGTGTCTTCAGAAGGGTTGGGGCTAGGATTCACACATTAAACCGGAAGTGGATGACATCCCCATCCTGCACGATGTAGTCCTTGCCCTCAAGTCGCCACTTGCCGGCATCTTTGGCACCCTGTTCGCCATTGCCGGCGATGTAGTCGTCGTAGCCGACAATTTCGGCGCGAATAAAGCCTTTTTCAAAATCGGTGTGGATCTTGCCGGCGGCCTGGGGTGCGGTGGCACCAATGGGAATAGTCCAGGCGCGAACCTCTTTCTCCCCAGCGGTAAAATAGGTTTGTAGGTCGAGCAATTGGTAACCAGCACGAATCACGCGATTGAGGCCAGGTTCGTCCATGCCCAGGTCGGCGAGAAACTCAGCCTTGTCTTCATCGTCCAGCTCAGAGATTTCGGCTTCGAGCTTGTTGCAAATAGGCACCACCTGAGCGCCTTCGGTGGCGGCGAGCTCTTCAACGGCTGTCAGCAGGGGGTTGTCCTCAAAGCCATCTTCGGCAATGTTGGCGATGTACAGCGTGGGCTTGAGTGTCATCAGGCTCACTTCGCCGAGTTTTTCAATGTCGTCTTCAGGTAGTTCAAGGCTGCGTAAAGGCTTGGCTTCGTTGAGGTGGGGCAGCAAGCGCTCGAGCACGGCCAGCAAGGCAATCGCGTCTTTATCTTTGCCCTTGGCGGCGCGAGCAGTTTTCTGTATGGCTTTTTCTACGGCATCAAGATCGGCCAGGGCGAGTTCGGTATTGATGATTTCAATATCGGCCAGCGGGTCGATCTTATTGGCGACGTGAATAACGTTCTCATCTTCAAAGCAGCGCACGACGTGGGCGATGGCATCGGTTTCGCGAATATTCGCCAAAAACTGATTGCCCAGGCCTTCACCTTTTGAGGCGCCTTCGACCAGACCGGCAATATCAACAAATTCCATGGTGGTGGGCAGAATGCGTTCGGGATTGACGATGGCCGCGAGAGCATCCTGGCGGGGGTCGGGTACGGGCACGACGCCGGTGTTGGGCTCAATGGTGCAGAAGGGGAAGTTTTCCGCATCGATACCGGCCTTGGTGAGGGCGTTAAACAGGGTGGATTTGCCTACGTTGGGCAGGCCGACAATACCGCATTTGAAACCCATGGTGATCCTCTACTATTAGCTGACTGGGTGGGGCTGTTCTTTAGCCTTGCGCCATTAATTGGTTAAGTGTGATGTGTGGGGTTTTTTGCTAACGCGCTTATTTCGTGTGCAGGGCTTTCATCGCCTTGTTCCACTGGCCCTCGGTAAGCTCGGGCGTGATCTCAAGCGCAGCGCTAATGCTGTCTTCAATTAGCTGCTGTTCGGCTTGTGGTGCGCGGCGCAATACGTAGCTGACCACCTCACTCGCGTGGCCGGGATGGCCGACGCCAAGGCGCAGTCGAGCAAAATTCTTGTTGTTACCCAGGGCTTTAATAATATCTTTCAGGCCGTTGTGGCCGCCGTGGCCACCGCCAATTTTGAGGCGGGCTTTACCCGGTTCAATATCGAGTTCGTCGTGGGCGACGAGAATAGCTTCGGGGGGGATATTATAAAAGTTGGCCATGGGGCCGACGGCTTTTCCGCTGAGATTCATAAAAGTGGACGGTCTCAGCAGGCGTAAATCTTGCCCGTGTAGATTGATGCGGGCCGTTTCGCCGGAAAACTTACTTTCTTTTTTAAAGCTTGCCCCGTGTCGTTCTGCCAGGGCTGTAACGAAATCGGCCCCGGCATTGTGGCGGGTGTGCTCGTATTGGCTGCCGGGGTTACCCAGTCCAACCACGAGCCTCACTTGCGCGTCCAATGTCGGGGCCTAAAAGTAGAGAAGGAA
>MAAC01010185.1_pt1 | contig 85237 bp, 70 predicted proteins | sample 1115981 | NCBI WGS metagenome assembly MAAC01 (sample SAMN04961126, study PRJNA320927) | seawater metagenome | isolation source: sample BD02T64 sea water enriched with oil for 64 days | place: USA:Gulf of Mexico | collected 2013-07-27
GTGGACCGCTATATTGCCATGCCGGGTCAATCACTTAGTTATATACTTGGGGCTGATTTAATTTTGACTGAACGCAAGCGTGCTCGAAATATCATGGGCAGTCTTTTTGATATTTCTGATTTTCACGATGTCATTTTAGAGCCAGGAGTGCGTGCATTACCTCAAGTTCGCAAAGATATTAGGGCCTGGATTAAGCTAGCTAGCGCAGGGGCTGAGCAAAAAGACACGTAAGATAGGCAATGTAGCCGATGTTAAAAAAGGACATTTAAAATTAGTGATAAACGTTTTTATATTTGATAACTTTCAATATATCAATGAATTGTGTACTAACAAGAAAATTAGGCAGGACGTCTAAAAGCTAGCATTCGTTCGTGCCTCACTAATTTTAGCCAACAATTTTAAGCCGCTTAATGCGGCGTTAGTTTTCTTGGAGAGTCAGGCGTATGCAGAAAATAATCACAGTTCTACTTGTAATAGTTGGCTTGGTGTGTTGGGCGCTGAACAATTATTTTCTTTATATGGTTTATCTTTCGAAGAGTCAAATATTTCAATACTAATGCGGCATCGCGCAATATTATTTGGTGTTTTCGGTCTGTTTTTTCTTTATTCTGCATTTAATAGACAGTATCAACCTCTTGCATTTACCGCTGGTTTTATTAGTGTGATCTCTTTTATTTTACTTTCATGGTCTACTGGTAATTACAATACCGCAATCCATAAAGTGGTTGTTGCAGACATAATTGCATTTGTTTGCCTGTTATCAGCTGTGGTTTTGTTTATTCTTTCTAATCGAAAAAGCTAACAAGAAAATAAATCAAGATAAATAACAGTTGGTTTTTGCTCCAGCGTCGCTTATTTTAACCAACTATTATTTACCCATTATTAGGGCGTAATATTTTTCTAATGATCTGCGTAATGTCCACCAATTGCGAAGATATAAACATACTCATCATCGAACTTATAAATAAGTCTATCTTTTTGAGAAATTCGCTTTGACCATAAACCAGACAAATTATGTTTTAGTGGCTCAGGTTTACCTAATCCACTACTAGGAGGTGAGCGAAGCATTTCTTTTAATATTTTGCATAACGCTTTATGTAATTTTTTATCTTTTTCTCTTAACTGCTCATAAGTGAGCCACGTCTTACCTTCAAAGATTAATGATCTCATCTAATTGCTCTTGTGTTGGTTTGTGGCCTTTATTGCTCTTATGCGTATTCATTGATTCTGCTATTTGTTGCATCAAACTATTACTTTGTAATACATGTAATGTTTCTTGTTCTCTTTCCCAGTCATCGGCACTCATTACAATAAAATCATCACCAGCACGTCTGGTTACTTTAATAGGTTCATGTTCGCTAACTGTTTGTTCAACGTATGTTTTTAAGTTGTCTCTAAACTGATTTACACTTATGCTGTCCATAGTAAACTCCAATTTATGTACGGTAATGTCGTACATTGTAGTTTAAAAAATATTACAAGTCACTTAAAAGGACAAGTAACAGTTGGTTTTGCTCGTGCCTCGCTTATTTTAACTAACTATTTCATTGCCTCTTAATGAGGCGCTAGCAGGCAGTGTTACCCATAATTAGTGGACACCTTCTATAGTTAGATTATGTCTAACTATAGAAGGTGATACATGACTAAGAAACAAACCCAAACTTATACTGAATAGATTCGCAAAGAAGCTGTTTGTAGAGCAGATAGAAAAGGCAATACTGCTGCTTCTGTTGGAAGAGAGCTAGGTATTAGTGCCCAGAAAATCTATAACTGGCGTCGTCAGTTTAATCGTCTTGCTGACAAACAATTTAACTCACTTAACGGTGTAGATTATTCCAGAAAAGAAACGGGATAAGTACGACGCCTTAAACGTAAATATCATGATTTATAAGAAGAAAGTGAGTTTGTGTAAAATGGCTTTGCAGACTATTTACTACTATAAATTCACACCTAATATTAAGACTATTTTTTGGCATTAGTGATCAACAGTAGGTTTATTTCAAAGATTAGGGACAATCACAAAACGTAACTAATATGTTAAATGTTCTCATCAGATGACGCGTTTATCATTATTTGTGTGATCCACATTTAAGTAATATTAGCTGTTTATTATTACATTATTTCAATGCTTGTTAAGTGCTCAACAGTTGACTATTAATCACAGTTATTTTCATTACAACAGGTTTGGTTTATATCTTTTCATTGTCTCTTTTGATTGCTTATTATACAAACGCCTCTTTTTACAATCTTTTATTGTTTTTTTGATTGTTATGTACAACTTGAAATCTGTACAGTTAGCCCGCTGAAACTATTGATAATAATCGGCTATAGAGTAGCTAACTAAAACTTAAAAAAGGGATCTACATCATAGATATATTACATCACACAGCCAAAATAGCTTTGCTAGTATTTTGTTTAATCCCTCACCGTGCTTGTACTATTAAGCACATTATCAGTCGCTTAAGCTTCAACAGATGGGTACATGACGAAGATTGATTCGACGAATATGATGATGAGGACATAGAGTGCGTCTAACTTGATATTATTGGAGGAAATCAACATGACAACAGTAAAAGCAGCATTAGAATTAATGCTATGGTAATTAAATCTCAAATGATAAACATAGTCACCATACTTTTCTTTGGCCTTATGCTAATCGCTATCGACTATTACCTAGTAATAGCTACAGATTATAAAATGTCAGGAATAAATATGATAACTTTTATGTTTTGTATGCTCATGGTTAACGTAGCTATTATGCTGATTGGAGATATGCTTAGACAGGTTTTGATCCAAATATTGGTACAAGAAAAAAATATGCTATCAAAGTCAGACAAGCAATAATCAATCTAAATAACCTGAAAACTGGTTACAGATTCAAAACCATAATTCAACTACAAATGTTAAAGCAGGTATTGTTGACTTAAAGCCAAACTTTATGGAAATTGGTTTGAATTCAAATGCTCATACAAATGGAATGGTCCAACTATAAGCTAATCAAGCGGGACTACTAACAGTTTGCTCGGTTCCACTTTACGCTTACACATTTTAACAAACAATTATTAGCCCTACATTATTGGGACGTTAGCAATACAAGGATATGTAATGAAATTAGCTATAATCTTCACTTTAAGTTCTACTTTGGTACTTACTATAAGTGGCTGCTCTTCAGAGCCAACGACTAATTTTTCTCAACTTGGCCAAGAAACATCAGACTATTGTTCGAAGTTTAATGGTGTTAATAAATCAGGTAAGAAAATCACTCACTGTAACTAGCTACACCATTAAAACAACAGTAACTTAAAACAGTGGTAAAAAAGTTGAGAAAAGCAAGATTGTAGAGTGCGGCACATAGTGTTGTTCACAAGCCAATCAAGCAGAAAATTTACAGTTGGCCGTTGTTACTGTGATCTGTACTTCTTTGATTGACACTTTAGCAAACAATTTTTAGCCTCTGCTTGAGGAGTTAGATTTTAATGGAGATTTCGAACCTGTGCGTATATTAAAACTATTTACACCTTTCGTTTTATTGACAGTAAGTGCAACATCTTTTGGAAAAGATAGCCCTTTTACACCTGTTCAAGATTTATTCTCAGCTATGTCTGCTGTTGATCATGAAAAAATGAAAAGCTTGGTGACGACTGACTTTCAATTATTGGAAGTAGGTGAAGACTGGAGTATTGAAGATTTAATTAAAGCTATTAACCCATCTGAATATACAAGGCGTAATTATTTCAACCTCATTAAAATTAAAATAAGCGGACAGATGGCATGGGTAAGCTATTGGAATAAAGCAATATACACTAATGGTGAGAATGTTAATTCAAAAGCTTGGCTAGAAAGTGCGGTAATGATCAAAGATGGGACCAGTTGGAAAATACAAATGCTACATTCAACTCGAATTAAATCAGCAAGCATACCCAAAAACATCGAATTAACAGAATACGTAGATTAATTTAAATATATCAAGCTGTTTAATAAGGAAAAATCAGTTGGCTTTTTCGTCCCTAGCATTATAGCCAACTAATTTTTTGCATTAACAGGGCGTTAGGCAAATGGAGTATTACAATATGCAAACGTGTAAATCATGTAGAAAAGAAATAGAGAACGGCGCAACTAAGTGTTCATACTGTCAAGCGCATCAGAATTGGTATAAAAATCCTCAGATCTATAGTGTTGTTTTTATGTTACCTCTCTTTATTTTTATGTACTGGAATATGGGCTTATTCAACAATAAAGACTTTAGTGATTTTGAAAGTGAATTCACACTCACTGAAGAAAAGGTAATTGATACCAATGGCTCAAAAGCAAAATTAATTACTTATAAAGTTAAGAATAATACAGAATATAAGTGGAATAGAATTAGCTATGAAGTTGTGAGTAGTCATAACGGAGAACTTTTGGCTTCAATGGTTGACAGTAATTATGCTTGGGTAATTCAACCTAATTCAGAATCTTTACTAACAGTAGAAGTGGCATTTGTACCAAAGGCAAATAAATGGCAATTAATAATTAAAGATTTAAAATCTGATCGCTTTTGAAATTTGCCAACAAGCAAATGAACAAGTCAAATAACCGTTGGTTTTTGCTCATACGTCGCTTATGCTAAACAATTATATTTTGCCTATTAATACAGGCTAAAGCAGTCTAAGGAGTTTTAGTGAACGAGAAATTATTTGTCTATGGGACTCTGGGGCCCGGCCGACCAAATGAGCATATACTTAGTGATATTGGCGGTACATGGGAAACGGGTAGTGTAAAAGGATTCCTGAAAGATAAGGGCTGGGGAGCCGAAATGGGGTTTCCTGGTATTACCCTAGATGAATCAGGTAAAGAGGTTGAGGGTTTTGTCTTTGCTTCTAATAATCTAGCCGAGCATTGGGCTAGGCTTGATGAGTTTGAAGGAGAGGCATATCTTCGGGTTGTCGCAAAAGTAAAATTAATAGATGGACGTACAACAGACGCTAATGTTTACACTTTACGTTGAATAAAGAGAGTATTTACCTATAAACCGATACTACAGTTTATGGCTAACAGTAGTATCGGTAGAGCCTTTGATAAGTTCTTGTAATGCTTTTATGTGTTTTGAGAACACTGAGTCACTTACCTGCAGCAAGATAGTGGGAGCGCATAATTTAGTTAAGTATACCTGTTGATTTTAGATAACAGCTAGGATACTTTCTGATAAACCAAGTAGGCTGAAACTAAGTCACTCACCGCGGTACCGACTGATTTAAATAAAGTAATTTCTTCTTCAGACTGCCTTAATATTTCAGGTTGTTTGCACATATCGGCTAACTCGCCCACGATAGCGTTGGCATTGAAAACACCTTCTTCAATTGGCATGAGTAACTCGCCCGCTTCATTTAACGTATTGGTTAAACTGTCTACAAAAACTCGGGCTTTAATTACTGTGTTGCTGTCACATTCTCTGGCATCCACCCTATGGTTACCTAAACAATCAACATGGCAACCTTGAGCTACTAATTCACCATTAAATAGTGGCGTTTTTGCCCCTGTTGCACAACAAATAATATCTACATGTGGGATTTCTTGGTCGACCTCTAAACTGGTATAAAAGCTGATATTTGGATAAAGGTCGCTAAATTCATTAATGAGTTTTTGTACTTTACTGGCGCTTCTTCCCCAAATGGTTATTTTGGTAAGCTTACGTACACTGATATGCGCATGTAGTAAATACGCAGCTAAATTACCGGTACCAAACAGCATTAAGTGTTGGCTATTTTCTCTTGATAATAACTGACTTGCCAATGCTGAAATCGCTGCAGTTCGCCAATAGGTCACACTAGTGCCATCAACCAAGGCTAAAGGCTCGCCAGTTTCACGGCGAAAGAGCATAATTTTAGAGTACAACCCGGGTATTTTATGCAAAGCCGCATTTTCAGGAAAATAGGTAAATACTTTATTGCCAATGACTTCTTCATTCCATGCGGGTAATACCGCTAAAGCATCATGATTAGTGCTATCTTCAGGTGCAAGCTCGTGTACTTGTCGTTGTGGCATATAAAAAGGTTTGGCAAAGCTTTGTTTGAGTAACGGTATTAGCTCTGCAAAATTTAAACTGCTTTGTACTTGTTCGGTAGTGATTATTTTCATTTATTTCTCTTTTCACAAATGGATTATAGTTCTATCAGCGTTCTTGGTGATTGGGTCAAAATTTCTAAGCCTTGCTCAGTTAATACCACGTCATCTTCAATGCGAACACCACCCCAATTAGGAATATAAATGCCTGGCTCTATGGTAATAACACATCCTTGTTCTATTCGTGCGGTGCAGTCAGGCCCTAGAAAAGGTTGTTCATGTAATTGTAATCCCACGCCATGGCCTAATCCTTCTCCGGCATAGGCTTTATAATCACTATTTAGTAAAATATTCGCCGATTGTTGATATAAATATTCACCAGTTACCGGGGCGTTTAGTGATGACGCTAAGGCATCTATTGCCGCTTGTTGAGCTTGTTTAACAAGTTGATAAATATGTTTTTGTTTTGCATCAGCTTTGCCAAAGACAAAGGTGCGAGTCATGTCTGATCGGTAACCGTTAACCACGGCACCAAAGTCTATTAATATTAAATCGCCTTGCTTGAGTTCTCTACTTGATGGAATGCCGTGGGGTAGGGCACTACGCTCACCAAAGCCTAGAATAGTAGCAAAAGACAATTCTTCAGAGCCTAGTTTTGCCATTTGATAATCTAACTCATTTGCTAACGCTCGCTCGGTTATGCCTGCTTTTATGTGTGGAATAATATTGGCAAGTGCTTTATCTGCAATACTTGCTGCTTGTTTGATATTGGCTATTTCAATCGCTGATTTGATTATTCTAAATTGCTCAATAGCGCCTGATAAGGGAGAGATTGATTTTATCTCACTAAGCGCAGTAATTTTTGACGACATTGATTGCCATTGATTGACACTAATATGGTCACTTTCAAAAGAGAGTGTTTGTGTATTGTTTTGCAATAACAACTCACTTATCAGTGAGGCTAAGCTTTGATTCGCGCGATCTCGGCAAATAACTATAAACTCGCTGGTCTGTAATTTCGCTTGTTCAAAATAACGATAGTCAGTGATTAAGTAGTTGGTTTTATCGGTGAGTAACACCGTGGCAGCATGCCCTGAAAAATTAGTAATATAGCGAATGTTAATATCGCTGAATATGAGCATTGCATGGTGCGCTTGAGTCAGCACGTGCTGGCGTAATTTATCTAGTTTCATTTTAATTTACCTATCTTAATAAAAAGCCATGTTGCAATGGGTCATCTTTGTTGAGCAGCCATTGGGCCTTGCCACAAATAAACGCCTCACCAGTGACTTGCGCGACAATGGCATCATGATTTTGTTTATGCGTGCCGTAGTTAAGTTTGGCAATTGCCTTAACCTTGAATTGGCTACCTAAAATACTTTCAATGGTAATGGCTTGATGTAATGGCAATTCGCCTTTAGCTAGGTGTAGTGCTATTCGGCCGCTAACGCCACTACCTGTTGGGCTTCTGTCCAACTCGCCATCGGCAAATATACAGACGTTGCGACTGTGAATACTTGGAGTAGAAGCCTCATCAATAAAAATTACTCCATACAGAAAGCTTAAATCATGTTCAAATGGATGGTTGATAACATTGCTATTCGATATGGCTTCTTTAATTTTACGTCCGTAGGCAATAATCTTGTCTTGATGAGCGGGCGTTAAGGTTAATGGTAAACTTGCTGCTTGAACGTAGGCATAAAATGCTCCGCCAAAGGCAATATCAAAATGCACGGTACCAATACCTTCAACTTCAATGACTTGATTTGTTGCGAAAACAAATGAAGGCACAGAGTCAAAACTTACTTGGGTAATAATATTTGGTTTAGCTTTATCAAGGGCAAATGCTTTAGCGTGTATTTGCCCGCAAGGTACGTCAATTACCACCTTAGTTTCATCACCTGTTTGTTCAACAACACCTGATTCTACGGCACATTTTGCCAACGCGATAACGGCGTGACCGCACATGGTAGAATAGCCTTCGTTATGAATGAAAATGGCACCAAAATGGCTAGTTTCACGTTCAGGCTCAGTAATAATGGCGCCATACATATCGGCATGACCGCGTGGTTCAAACATAAGTGCACGGCGTAAATGATCATGATTTTCTTGGCAATTTCGTCTTTTTGCTAAAATAGAGCTGCCTTGTAATGTAGGAAAACCACTGGTAATTATTCGCAAAGGCTCGCCACCGGTATGACACTCAAGGGTCTTAATGGTGAGGAAGTTTTCTTGGTTAATTTTCACTTGCCAGTGCTCAAACTTATTGAGGTGATTGAGAGAATTTTTCATGTTACTCATTCACTTTAGATAATTGAAACGCTTGTTGCTGCTCTATGTCTGACACTAAGGTTTGGTTGAAAATATAAAGCGCAATACAGGTAATAAACCCAAGTAAAGCGATCAGTGTCCACATCAGCATAGGGTTTGACAAATCGACGGCTATGGCTTGATATAACCAGCCTGACAATAGGCCGCCAAAAAGATTACCGAGTGCCATCGAAACAAAATAGTAGCCCATAAACATAGCGGCCTTGTCTTTGGGTGCAAAGGAAGCAACATATTCTTGGCTTTTTGGCGCAGCGGTCATTTCACCAATAGAAAAAACAACTACCGAAACAGCAACTAATAAGCCACCAAATATAACGCCATGGGCAAAACCACCAAGTAGCATAGCGATAGAGAGTATCGCTGTACCTGTAATCAAGGTTAGCAGCGCATTAAATTTATTGATAAACCGGCTGATGAAAACTTGAAAGATAATGATCATCAAAAAATCTATGCTTAAGATAGTGGCAGGATTCATCTGACGATAGTCTTTAGACCAAAGCTCTGCATAATGATAACTCAGCAGATTTGTTTGCTCACCGATATTAGTCATAGTGGTGAAAGCATTTATCAGCTCATCATGAGGTATACGAACATCTAAAGCGTTTAACGTAGATGATATGGTTTTTATGCTGTCTATATCATCGCTTAGATTTGTATTGGCCACTTCTTTACTTAAACGGCTGATTTCACTTGCTAATGTTTCAATATTTATTGATGTTAAGGTGTCGTGTAGCCAAGGGCTAACGCTATGCAATATGCGCACAAGATCACTACTATCTACAAAATCACGAATATATACAGGTAGGGTAATAAATATTTGTAAGTATACGGTCCAAAAGCCCGTCAAAATTAGCAAATACACCATAAAAGCCTTATTGCCAACTTTCATTTTTTGCTTATACCAAGGTGCCGTTTGGCTGTGTATATGAGTACTTTTTCCTATTAAAAAATCCCACAATAGCGAGAAAACTATTAACGCAATGGCCATCATCAAGGTCATTTTTCCACTGCTAATTAAGCCCGCATAGAAAGACACTAATATGATCAATAAAGGTACCACTAATAAAGCTAAGCGTGAATTGCCTAGCACTTCTTGCATTTCTTTGCCTACTTGCTTTAAGCCGCCTACTTTGCTGTGACGTTCAGGCTCTTTGTAAAAAAATAAGGCAGGGATAAAGTTAAGCGAAATCCATAAGGCAGCAAATATAAATACCCATTGCCAGCCATAATTCTTTTGAATGATAGGCGCTAGCAAGGGTCCTAAAAAACCACCAATATTTACCATCATATAGAATATGCCAAAACCTAAACCACGATTCGTTTGGTCTGTACTGCGGCTTATGGTGGCAATAACCACAGGCTTAAAAATTCCGGCACCTAAAGCAATCAGCATAAAAATACTTAAAAAACTGGCTAAATCATCGGCATAGCCTAAAAAGTAATAACTCGGGGCCATTAAAGTAAATGACAGAATAAACATTTTTCGATAACCGAATCTATCAGCAAGTGCACCCGAAACAACCGGAAATAAATACAAGAAAAATGGCACTATGCCCATAATTAGGCCGCGCTCATTATTACCTAGCCCTAAGCCTCCTTGTGTCGTTGGCGTCATAATATAGCTTGCTAGTAACGTATACATACCATACCAAGCTAAACGCTCAAAAATCTCCATGGTATTGGCTACATAGAAGGCACTCGGAAAGGATGTACTAGAAGCATTACTCATATGCAGGCTGCCGTTTATTTTTATCAGAAAGTAACAGAATGCAATTATTGTATACAATATATCTTTATTGGGCAAGTGTAGATATAAAAAGGAATTTGAGTGAAAATTAAGATTGGTGTGATGGCTAAGCCGACTTCCGATAAAGATTAATTTTCCAATAAAAAAGCCACGCTAAGTCTATCAAGCGTGGCTTTTATCAAATTACGATGTGGCTAAAACTCTTTCTTCACGCCTACGTAGAAAAATCTTCCGCGGAATGAATAAAGGTTGTCATCGGTTGAAGTAACACCTTGATTTAAGTACGGTGGCTTCTTATCAAAGACATTTTGAATACCAAAATGCACATCAGTTCCTAGGCTATTAATAAAGTAACCTGCTTGCATATTGTGGAAGGTGGCTGCTGACATCACGTCATCTTCAGCGGCTTCAATTTTTGAGTTGTAATTAGCATCCCAAGTGACGCGATAATCACCCATAGACCAGTCCACTTGGATATTGGCCTTGTATTCAGGAATACTGCCAAAAGCAGAGTCGTAAGTACCGACAATATCTCTAAATGGTGTATCACTAGTGTCTTGAACTTCGAATTTACTCATTAGGGTAGTATCAAAGTTTACACGCCATTCGCCCATTTCCGTTGAAAAGGTATAGTTAGCGTTAAGGTCAAAACCTGATAGATTTCGAGCGGCAATGTTATTTTGAGGAGAAAAAATAGTCTTAATGTAACCTGTACCATTATTACTACGAATAACGTCACCGGCAAAAGCAGGGTTGTTTAATAGGTTTTGGTCAATAACATAACGAGAACTAGCAAATACCACATTGGTTTGTGCTATATCAAAATAATCAAGCGTAAAAGATAAATTATCCATCGGCTCTATGACAAAACCTAAAGTCAAATTTTCTGCTTCTTCAGGTTTTAAATCAGGGTTACCGCCGCCAATAATATCGTTACTTTGAATAGCATTATTACTGAAGGCAGGATTTAAGCCCAATGCCACACATTCTGATTTACTTGAACTAAAGTTAATATCATTGCCTGGGTTACACGGGTCATAAAGGCTGGTATTGATATTTGAGGTTTGCCCTTGATACATTTGCGCCATAGTTGGTGCACGGAAACCTGTGCTATATGAAGCACGAAACTTTAACATATCAGCTGTTTGATATATCAAGCCAAACTTAGGGTTGGTCGTACTTTCATTAATATCACTGTAATCACTATAACGAACGGCTGCTTCAACGTCTAAATTCTCAAATACAGGAATTGATAGTTCTAAATATAGCTCGGTAATTTCACGTGTAGGTGAAATTACCGGCGTGCTTGAACCGCCCCAAGAAACATCAAAAGTGTCGGTACGTTGTGCTTGATCAACTTCCATTGAAAGTTTGTCTTCACGGTACTCTAGACCGGTTGAAAACATTAAGTCACCCGCAGGTAATGCTATGACTGGTCCTGAAATATGCGCTTGCATAAACATTAAATCATTTTTGTTAGTGACTACTGGTGCCGTGGTATTGATAAAGTCTAGCATTTCAGTGGTGATACTACCTTCGGGACCAAACACATTAAGTGCCACACAAGTTGGATCTGCTGCTGTTTCACATTCATCCGACAATGCTCGTTCTATCATAGAAATTGACGGCTGCGCGCCACCACGAGTGATTAGTTCGGCAGATTGACTTGAAAAACTTAATTCCCAATCATAAGTGTCAAAAAGTGTACCTTGTAAGCCTAATGTATAACGGTTAATGGTGTTATCCGTTTTATAAATTCGTGAGCCGTATTCGCTAAAACGTCGGCTAACATTACCGGCTATACCAAATGGGTTGTACTTTTGGTTTGGGCCAACACCAAAGTTGTTACCGTCGGCGTCAGGGTATCGTTTGAAAGCATTAGGTGTATCAACACTGTCGCCGTACCAACCAGTGTCTGTGCCTGGAGGTGCTTGATTACCTTGAACATAGCCATCATGGAAAGATAGCTCTGCGAAGAATGTGGTTTCATCACTCAGTTCATAGTCACCGGTAATGAACACGCTATTGGTTTTGTTATCATTAGCACCTGATTGTGCGGCACGGTAGTTGTAACCCATAGTGTTATAATCAAAAGCGGTTACATTACTTGGGTTGCTAGCATCTAAAACAGTCCATGTATTGTCTGGATCTAGACCAAAGCCCGATAAACGTGCAAAAGGTGTAGTACCTGAACTAATATTAGAGCCCCCTAAATAATCGCGCTGGGTTTCTTTGGTCATGTAGCGATCTTTTTCTTCCCAGCCTGAATTATTACTACTTGAGGCCGCTATCATCACGCTACCATTATCGCCACTAAAGCCCATTAATAAGCCTATTTCTCGCTCTTGAGCATCGCCTTTAGATGATTGACCATAATGCGAATTTACTTCAAAACCTTCATAATTTTTACGGGTAATAATGTTAATTACACCAGCAATAGCATCTGAGCCATAAATCGCAGAAGCACCGTCTTTAAGGACCTCAATTTGTGAGATTGCTTCAAATGGGATCGAAGAAAGATCAACTAAACCGTCTTCATCAGAGCCAACCATGCGACGGCCATTAAGTAGAATAAGTGTATTGGTTGCTTCAATACCGCGAAGCGTCGCTGTTTGAATGTTATTGGCACCAGAGCTACTTTGATTATTAGCGCTGTTACCCGTAATTGCAGGCAAACGGCGTAACGCAGCACTCACATCGGTAATACCTAAATTTGTTAACTGACTTTTTGTCACGACAGTAATAGGTGAAGTGGAGGTTACTTCGGCACGCGCTATTCGTGAACCCGTCACCATGATTTTTTCTATTTCTTCTTCAGCGGCAAAACTTGGGGTAGCAATACTCGATGCTGCAGATAATATCGCTATTGAGAGTGCCGATAGTTTGTATGTTTTGTTAATCGTCATTGTTTTTCCTTATGAGCTTTTTGTATTTATTTTTTGATGCACTACATTTCAATGTGCGCGTTATATATACATTATATTGTATACAATAACAATGGTTAGATAATTATTGCGCTAAGTACAAAAGTGAATTATTAAATGAAGGCAGTACTATAATGTTATTTGTGATGTGAGTATTACGTTGATTTTTAGGTGTATTCTAAAATTTTGTAGTGTGTTTATACGGTGTGAAGTAAGTAGATTTTGGCAATTGAAAAAGTTGCCAGAAATAGTTGTCGCAAGCGTGCAAAGCGCAAATTAAACAGAAAAAAGGTGACAAGTCTTGTTGAAATGTCACCCATTTATTGATGTCGTTAGCAGAATGCTAACTAGAGTATTTATACTGTTTCGCGTTGAACTAAAAAGGCTTTGATTTCATCACGAGAACTAAGAATATGCTGTTTTAATTTAGCGACAGCATTTTCAGTATCTCTTGCTTGGCAAAATGCTAATAGCTCGGCGTGTTCAGGACCTGCTTTTGAAATACCACCAGCCCATAATAGATGCATGCGTATATAACGATCAGCATTTTTGTTTAGAATATTGACCAAGTCGGCGGTTTGCGGGCGATTAGCACCAGAATATAAACAATTATGGAAATCAGAGTTTAACTCGCTCCATGTATTAGCCGCATTTTCTTTGCCTAAAGCGCTATCAAGTTTTGTGAGAATATCCGTGGCTTGTGCTAAAGCTTCGTCGGTTATGTTGACTATAGACGCAGCCAATAAATCGCCTTCAATCATGGCTCTTAGTTCAAATAACTCATCCACTTGATCAAGGTTTAATTCAGTTGCACTGGCGCCTTTATGAGGTTCAAAAGCTACCAAACCTTCAGCTTCAAGTTGTAATAAAGCTTCACGCACAGGAATACGGCTAACATTCAACTCTTCGGCTAATGCTGCCTGGCGTAAAGGTTGTCCGGCGACAATTTCACCGCTGAGTATCTTTTCTCTAAGAATTTCAACAACTAACTGTGTTCTAGTTTTGTATTCAATGGCCATTTTTGAAGGTTATTTCACTATTGCTTATTTTATACAATTCACTATAAAGAAATTAGCCACAAATAAAAAGGGGCTAAGATAAATCTTCGCCCTATCAATACGCTATAAGATAGTTGCTATTCGCTTGTTAGCTGAGGGAAATTAGGCCGTGAAATCACGTATGATTTAGCGGGTATGAGTTTGAAATCTAGCTCAATCCGTCACTATTATTCTTACGTTCAGTTTAGTTGCTTATTTAACCACAAAACCGAAGGCGTAGGGATCGTCGTCATCTATGGTGATGCAATTTTTACCAAAGACTTTTGCCCAACCTTCAATGCTCGGCATAATAGCGCGAATAGTACCAGTGGTTGATTTGAGCAGAACTTCTTGTTCTATTTTGCCAACAAATTGGCTACCTATATAACTTTCATGGACAAATTTATCACCAAGTTTTAATTCTCCTTTGCTATAAAGTTGAGCCATTCTGGCACTGGTACCTGTACCACAGGGCGATCTATCTAAGGCCTTGTCTCCATAGAAAACAGCATTAGCCGCATCGGAGCCGTGCGTTGTTGGTATACCTGTCCATAATACATGAGACACGCCATTTACACTGGGATCTTCAGGGTGAATACAAGTCAGAGTTTTGTTGGCTATTTCGCGAACAATGGTACTCCAATGCAAAATGGTGCCAGCGTCCCACTGATCGATACCAGGGAAGTTATCCTGCGGCTCAACAATGGCATAAAAATTCCCGCCATAGGCGACATCTATTTTCAAGCAGCCTAATTGAGGTATGTCTAAGATGACATCACGATGTGCTAAATAAGAAGCGACATTGAAAATTTTAACTGCGGTTACTTTTTTGTTTTGCTGTTTATATTCAATGGAAACTTGACCGGCAGGTACATCAATGGTCAGTGTGTTCTTTCCATTTTTTATCGACTGTTTAGGTTTTAGCAAGCCATTTTCTACTGCTGCAGTGACTGCACCAATAGTGCCATGACCACACATTGGGAGACAGCCAGAGGTTTCAATAAACAGAATTGAAGCATCAGCATTATCGCTGCAAGGGGGATATATAAAAGCCCCTGACATCATGTCGTGACCTCTTGGCTCAAACATTAATCCCTGTCGAATCCAGTCGTAATTAGCAAGAAAATCACTGCGCTTCTCGCTCATGGTGGTTCCTTTTAAATCAGGGTGGCCACTGGTAACTAAGCGTACTGGATTGCCACAAGTATGGGCATCAATGCAAAAGTAAGTTCCTTTGATCATGTTAATGTTAAACCGTTTGTTTTCATATTTATTATCTATGTAGTAAAGAAAGAAAGCACAGTGGCTGAAGGCTGTGCTGATAAATTAACCGTAGAATAGTTAATCAGTTAATCAAGATTAAATTTACTCAAATCGATGCGATTATCATTCGCTTCGTTGAAAATACGCGCTACGTTTGCTCGTTCTTCGCCAGAAAGTGGCATACGCGGAGCTCGGGTTAATTCACTACCGCGACCGGCAAGTTGCTCACATAATTTTATACATTGCACGAGTTTGGGCACAGTATCTAAACGAAGTAAAGGTAAGAACCAGCGCCAAATTTCTAAGGCTTCTACATAACGGCCTTGTTTAGCTAGTTGATAGATAGCGACCGACTCTTTTGGAAAAACATTGGTCAAGCCTGAAATCCAGCCAGTACAACCTAGCATAAGCGATTCAAGAGCGATGTCGTCAACGCCGCCGAAAATAATGAAGCGATCGCCAAAAGCAGAGAATAATTCAGATATACGACGCGTATCTTCAGTCGCTTCTTTAATTGAAACAATGTTCTTTTCTGCGGCTAAAATTTTCATACCTGCTATGCCTACATCAACCCCGTACGTTATTGGGTTGTTGTAAATCATGATAGGCAGATTACAGTTACGAGCCACTTGTTGATAATGATGAATCGCTTCGGCTTCGTCTGATTTATAAATCATTCCAGGTAACACCATAAGGCCATCAATGCCAATCTCTTCACAGGCTTGTGAGAATTCAACGGCAAACTGAGTTGAGGTTTCAGCGACTCCAGAAAGTACAGGTACACGACCGGCAACTACTTCTTTAACTGCGGTTAAAATAGCAAGCTTTTCTTCGCGTGTATGTGAGGCGTTTTCGCCAACGGTACCAAGCGCTATTATGCCATCGACGCCTTCTTTGATTATGGTATCTACCATTTTTTGAGTAGCTTCAAAGTCAATAGATAAGTTGTCGTTATATTGTGTGGTTACTGCGGGGTAAACACCTTGCCAATTCACAATCATAAAAATTCTCGTTTTCAAAAAGTTAAAAATACTAGTAAAAAGTTGTACTAGTCAAAGTAAGGTATATTGTATACAATAATGTTTTTGTTGCAAGTGTTAAGTTAAAACTAAAGCTGTTTTAATTTTGTACTGCAAGGTAAGCTTTTGACTTGTAAGGTAAAATAAATGAAATCTAAAGTGGTGTCATCAAAAACAAAAGTGCAAGAAAATAATAAAGTAGCAGTAATTGGTGCAGGTATTGTGGGGGTGAATTGTGCATTAGCATTGCAAATGCAAGGTTATCAAGTCACCTTAATTGATAAGTTAGGTATTGGTGAAGGTTGCTCTAAAGCGAATGCTGGTCACTTTGCTACTGAACAAGTTTTTCCGCTAGCAGATCCCTCTCTATTGACGCAACTGCCAAAAATGTTAATTGACCCTCTAGGGCCAGTAGCATTATCTCCAAAGCATTTCATTAAAGCTATTCCTTGGTTTTTAGCGTTTTTCAATAATATGCGCAGAACGCGAAGAATTCATAATAGTGAGGCCATTAAAGCATTAAATAAGCATGCTATAGCTTGCTATAAACCTATTTTAGCTGCAGCAAACGCTGAGCATTTACTGGTGATCAAAGGTTCGTTGCTGGTATTTGAAAACACGGTTTATAGCAAAATATCTGCAATACATAAGCAGTATCAACAAGCTGGGATTGAAGTTGAGTTGTTAAATAGGCTTGAGGTATTAAAACTTGAACCCAATTTAAGTCAAAAAATAAATCATGCATTATTTTTTAAAGACGTTGCTCATACCCCAGACCCCTTAGCTATCTGTTTGGCATTGGCTGAAAAGGCGGAAAATTTGGGCATGCTAGTAAAGAAACTTAATGTTGAAAGCGTTGCTCAATCTAACAATGGCGTGAACATCAATACTGTTAGTGAACAGTTGTTTTTTGATCATTGCGTGGTAGCAACCGGTGCTTATTCAAAAAACTTGTTGGCTGATTTAGGTTACCGCCTGCCTATTGAAGCAGAACGTGGCTATAGTTTAACGCTTGCCATGAATGAACAAGAATTGCCTATATTGTCGCGACCCGTAGCGTCAGCAGAGCGAAAATTTATTATCACGCCAATGGATAAAACGCTGCGATTTTCTGGCACCGTTGAATATGCAGGATTGTTTGCGAAAGCTAATAATAAGCGAGCTGACATGCTGATGAAAAGTGCTGAAAAAGTATTGGTGACATTGCCTGAGCAGTCTAAAAGGGAAGGTAATGCCCTTGGCGAACGCTGGATGGGATGTCGTCCTTCACTTCCTGATTCGCTACCAGTTATTTGTAAAGCGCCACAACATAGTAAAATATATTTTGCTTTAGGGCATCAGCATTTAGGTTTAACCCAAGGCGCTATTACCGGCAAATTAATTAGCCAACTAATAAATGGTCAAACTACCGATATTGATTTATCGCCTTATTGCATTAGCCGTTTTAACTAACATTGCCGCTATTGCATCCCTCCTTCGAAGTTAATGGCGCATAATTTGCTAGCAGTATTGGCTAACTATGAAACACTTAAAAGTGTCAAAAAGTCATCAAGCTTTTGACACTTTTGTTTAAGGGGAATTTTAATGCCAGTGCACGATACAGCGATTATGAATAATATCCAACAGCTTTCGTTGACCTTATCAACACAACAGTTAGAGCAATTTGTCGAGGTAATTGAGTCTTTGGCAGCACTATTGCAAGTGGCCAATAAAGATACCGAGAAAGCATATCGGTTGTACTTAAACTCTATTGAATCGAATCAAGAAGAAGCACAAATGAATGCGCATTTAATGCCTATTCACTATGGTGCAGTAAAAACTGCACCATTAAAGCATTAGCGGCTAGAAATAATTATGCTTCTAAACCGAAAGGGTCATCTACTGAATAAGAAGGCTCGGTAAACCAAACAGCGCCTTGCTCGCCCATGTAAAAATGATCTTCTAGCCTAACACCAAACTTATTAGGAATAACGAGCATTGGCTCATTACTAAAAGCCATGCCTTTTTCCAAGGGCGTATTGTTACCTCGCAATAAATAAGGCCATTCGTGAATATCTAAACCACAGCCATGGCCGGTTCGATGAGGTAAACCAGGTAACTCATAATCAGGGCCGTAACCACTATTGGTAATAACGGCTCGAGCGGCATCATCAACTGAGCCACATGTCTCGCCAAATTTTGCCGCTAGAAAACCTGCCGCTTGAGCATCTTTTTCAACTTGCCAAGCAAGACGTTGCTCATCTGAGGCATTGCCATAAGCGTACGTGCGAGTAATATCTGAATTGTAACCTTGAAGCAGGCAGCCAGTATCTATCAAAACCCAATCGTTATTTTGCAGTATTTGTGGGTCTTTCACCCCGTGAGGAAATGACGTTGCTAAGCCAAATAAGACAATACAAAAAGATGAGCCGGAAGCCCCAACTCGCTTATGTGCTTCATTAATAAACTGAGTCACTTCGAGCGTGCTAATGCCCGGGCGTAAGATGCGAGCAGCGGCTTTATGAACTTCCATGGTCATATTTTTGGCTCGTTGCATTAAAGCAATTTCAGCGTCAGATTTTATTTGGCGACAGGGTGCAGAAATATCTGCGCCATTGGTAAAGGTAAACTCTGGTGCGGCTCTACGTAAACCATCAAAAACAAAGAAAGCTGCGGATTCATCTATGGCTACTTTACCCTGAGTAAATCCTTTGTTTGATAATATTTTGGCGAATAAATCATAGGGGCTCTCATCTTCTTGCCAACCGTTATAGTTCCCTTCAATAAGCATATTGTCACTAAGTGAGCCTTCTTCAAAGTGAGGGGCGATAAACTCTAAGTTGCCCGTTACTGGCAAAATGGCGCCAACCATACGCTCACTTTTATACCATTTTAACCCGGTGAAATAGTGAAGGTTTGTACCTGCATCTAAATACAGCGCGCAAACATCCTGCTCTTTCATTAATTGCTGTGCTTTAGCTAAACGCGCTTGAAATTCAGCTTTGCTAATAGCCGTAATGTCTAAAGTCATATCTGATAATTTATCTAGCTCTATCTCTATAGTCGAGCCACCAACACCTATGGTCATGAAAGTACCTTTTATTAATTGTATACAATATATCAATTATCATAACAAAGCTTTTTATCTATGTACAATGGTTGTATTGCTGTATATTATTACAGTGTGTGCGGTGGCGGGGAAAAACAGCAATATGTTAAGTTTATTTGAGCAAGCATTAATTGAACCAATAAAGATTTTACCTATGGATGGTGCGGTTGATTATCATGGCGAAATTATGCCGGAGATTGAAGCTGAGCATTATTTTCATGCTTTGCTGGCAGAGATAGATTGGCGTTGTGATCAGGCAGTTATTTTTGGAAAACACATAGAAACAAAAAGAAAAGTCGCATGGTATGCAGATGAACCCTATAGCTATACGTATTCTAGTATTACTAAGCATGCCATTCCTTGGACCAAAAACTTGCTGGCATTGAAAGCCTTAGTAGAGCAGCAAACAGGTGAGCGATTTAATTCATGTTTGTTGAATTTATATCATAATGGCAGTGAAGGTATGGCTTGGCATAGTGATGGCGAGAAAGATCTCAAAGAGCGTGGTGCCATTGCCTCTTTAAGCTTTGGTGCAACGCGACGTTTTTCCTTCAAACATAAACAGTCCAAACAACTTATATCACTCGATTTAAAGCCGGGTAGTTTATTAGTGATGAAAGAAGACACGCAAAAGCATTGGTTACATAGATTACCACCAACAAAAAAAGTGCATGAAGCAAGAATTAATTTAACTTTTAGAACTATTAACTTTCAATAGCAGGGAATATTAATGCTCATGTTATTAAAATGGCTTTTAATTCTCCAATATTGAAGTTAACAATACAATTGGAACTAGATATGATTGAAAATGTGCAATAAACAATAATTGCTATGTGATATAAATAGTTACCTGTTTAAATATTGATAATGAAATCTCTATGGTAAATACCAATCGATTAATATTCATTCCTTTTTCTTTCTTGCTTTTTCCTTGTCTGGCTTTGGCAAATAAAACTGCCGTTCAATTTGAATTAAAAACCACGGTTAATTATCGTGATAGTGACACATATCGATTTCCTATAACGTTCCCATTTCCTCCTGAAGCGTTACCAGTAGGAGACCTTAATGCTTTTCAGGAAACGGTTGATGCCGGCCGGCATTTTGAAATATCAAACATTTCATTAAAAGGAGCGTGGAAAATCGCTGCTAAATGGCAGCTACTCTTCAAGCTAGATGCCATTGATCTTTATGATCGCAACCCTACCTCTCAAGATCAAAACGTAGACCTAGATGTATTCACGCTCAGGTATGGAACAAAAGCTATTGCTAAAAGGCCGACCAAATCAACTCAGTATTATCTACAACTAGGTAAGTTTGAAAAATTTGAACGACAAAATGATCGTCATCTACAAAGCTATGGTTTAGTGAGCACTACCTTTAATCGCTTTGAAGATGCAGGTATCGAATTAGGGATAGATTTAGGCTCTCAATTTTATGCAAAGGCAAGTTTAACCACGGGTAATCCTGTCTTTATTCGTGACCCGAATGCCTTAGCTGGTGATAATGGCATTGATGCACAAATGCCGCCATTTGAAAATCCCGACCCAGAATTAAAGTCGGGCATTGTGGTTTTGTACGATGCTGAAATTGAACATTTTGATTTAAGTAAAAACGCAGAGCTTGGCTTAGCACTCGGTTATAGAGGGCAAGCCGATGATAATAGTTGGCAACAAGATATCATGTTATGGGGCTACCAGCGTGAGTTGGCCACAGAGAGAAATTTACATGGTACATTTTATGGTGCAGACCTAGATATCCTTAACGCAGGTGGTTTTAGTTTGCCGTTTAAAGGCAATAAAAAACAAGATGTTGGTGTTAACTACTGGTTATATTGGCAAGAGTTTAGCTTGTTTGCACAATATGTAAATCAAGATTTAGCCGGTTTAACTCGTGTCGGTCAAGAACTGGAATTAAGTTATCAATTTGCTTTGCCATTCTCCTTTACTATGGCAGGAAAGCCGTTAATTAAAAACATTACTCCGGCACTACGTTATTCAACGCTGGCAACTGATTTTTCAGGTGCAGGTGGTTATCCTGCACCAAGTGTTAGTTGGGATTGGCAGAAAATAGATATTGGTTTCAATGTTGATTTTCCTTATCGAACTAAGCTCACGCTTGAATATGCTATTAATAAGTTCGAAACGAAATTTGGTACACAAGATAATAACGAATTGCTTGTTTCAGTCAATTGGCGTTATCGATGGTAGTTACACTTTTTGGATAAAAAAAGGGAGCATTGCTGCTCCCGAGTAAACATGTTTTTGTCAATACTTAGTTAGACAGTTCTAGTCGCTGTTGCTGGCGATATTAAGGACGCTTTTCGCGCCGGATACAACACTGCGATTTGGCCAACAATGAATAAAGCAATGATGCCAAAAAGAATGAGCTCTATATTAATTGGTGATAACTGAAAGGTTTTAACTAACCACATATTCAATCCTACAGCGCCAATACAGCCAATGAAAATACCTACACCAGAGATGAGTAAATTCTCCATCATAAAGTAACGCATAATTTGACCTCTAGTGGCACCTAATGCGCGACGGGTTCCAATTTGTTTGGTGCGCCTGTTGATAGAAAATATGGCTAAACCAACAATACCAAAGCCAGTGATGATAGTAAGCGTAATGACTACCGTGGTTAATATTTTATTGGTAGCATTATGACGTTGATAGCTTCTTTCTCTCGTTTCTTCCATGGTGCGTAATCGACGAATAATTCGACCTTTGTCACTTTCGGCTAACGCTTTTTCTATTTGCGGTATCAACAGATCGCGCTTACCCGGCTCTGTACGAATAAATAATCGACTGCCTTTACTTTCCATTTGAAAAGGCACCAACATACTACGTTCTACACCATCCCAGCCGTTCCAAGGAGCTTGTAATGCTTTTAGAATACCAATTATTTCAATGCTCTGGTTTTGAGAAATGTAAATGGTTTTACCTAAAGCAGTGTGCCAATCATCAGGATATAAACTTAATGCTAAAGCTTTAGTAACAATGACTTTACTAGGCCAAGTTGATTGCCCTGATTTTCGCCACTGAATATCGGTTGCGCTAAAGTTTTCACCGGCAATGAGTTCTAAACCCATTGCGTTGATAGCGTGATCATCTACCATGTAAATGGCAGTGCCTATGGCATCTTTATTTTCACCCATTTCAGTTTGTACACCTGACGACCAACCACCACCGCTTAAAGGAATCGCATTGATCTGTATAGCATCAATAACGCCAGGGGTTTTTCTTAAGGTATCCAAATCGGTATGTAGTGCCGCTTGAATATTATAGTCTTGTCCAAAAATTGTGTTAGTTAAGTAAAAAGTATTGTCTTCATCAATACCGCTGTTTCTTTGCATCTTTGTTTGTCTGTCTTGAATCATAAAAATAGCATTTACAATGATAGTCATGGTGAGTGCTATTTGTAAGGCAATGAGTAATGCCCCAATTTTATTGCGCATAAGTGCACGAATAATAAGTCCTGTTTCTAGCATGAGAGTCTCCTATTGGCTCTTTAATTGTTGAGCAGGGGATATGTTACAAGCGCGCCATGTAGGATATAAACCGGCAAGTACAGTACAAACCAATGCTAAAACGATAGCTAATACCATCATGGTTAAATCTAAAGTGGCGAGCCCTTGCATGTATTCACCGTATAAATTCTCAATACCTATTAGTCCTAAAAAGGATAAACCTAAGCCAAGTAAACCACCGGCTAAACCGATACAAGCAGATTCGATAATGTATTGGCTAAACAAGGTTGCTTTACTCGCACCTAACGCTTGACGTAAACCTATTTCAGGTGCTTTACCTAGAAATTTAGCTAGTAATAAACCAATGGTATTGAGTAAGCATACCGTTAAGAACATAAGTGACATTGCCATCATCATTCGAGCATCGTCAGCAACAACTTCTTGTTGCTCTAACCATTGCATAACGTTGCTTAAACGATTATCAAGCGGCCTTTCAAATCTGCCATATTGCTTCTGTTCTTCTACATAAGCGTTGAGAAAAGTCATGTAATCTTGCTTCTCTTGTTCGCTGTTAAGCTCAACCCAAAATTGTGTCCAAACACACTCACCAGCAAGAAATGCCGCCATGCCATCGCCACTGGGTTTCCAGCAATTTGTGTTACCTGACCGTCTAATTTTTTCTTCGGCAATCAAGCTAAAAGGCACAAAGACATCTTCAGACTCATTAAAAGCGCCGGTGCTAATGTCATAAAAAAGTGGTTTGGGTTGCCAGAGGTCAATAACCCCCATCACTTTAAAGATATTGTTATCAAACTTTATGGTTCTACCAACAGAGTTTTCGCCACCAAAAACTTGATCGTTGATTTTTTTACTCAGTACTATCACTTGCTCTTTACCAATGTCAGCTTGTTCAGACCAAGCAGTGCCAAAAATAAAAGGCACATCAAACATGGCAAAAAAATCGGCCGAATTAGCTCTAGCAGTAACGCTAATAGGAAGTAAATCTTTATCAGCAGGTTCAATAACACCGTAAGCTTGAGCCTGTACATTTTGACGAAAAGCTTTGTTAGCTTTCATCAAATTTGTTGAGTCAGTGTAGGTCAGTTGAACAGGTGGATTTAAACCATCATCATAGGGTTCATTAACATCCCAGCTATCAAGTTGCACATAAAATAACTGCTCGCTTTTATGTGGAATTGGGTTGGCAGACATTAAGTAATTGACGGTAATCGTGGTCATCGTGGCGCCAATACCTAAGCCAATTGCGCATATCATCAACAAGCTTAAACCCCAATGACGCAAGATACTGATCCAAGCGAGGCGTAAATAGTAACTAAACATATATTTTCCTTAGCTTATCTAAGCAATTGCTTGTTGATTGGCTGTTGCTAGGTGCAATTCTAACTCGCTCACACGACCATCCATAACTTGAATTGTGCGAGGCGAACGTTGTGCCAGTTGAGCATCGTGAGTAACCATAATAATAGTGGTACCTTGCTGGTTAATTTCTTCTAGTAAAGTCATCACCCCTTGTGCCATTTCTGAGTCTAAATTACCGGTTGGTTCATCGGCTAACAAAAAGCGTGGGTCGGTTGCCAGTGCTCTAGCAATAGCCACACGTTGTTGTTGTCCACCTGATAGCTGACTGGGTAAGTGCTTCATGCGAGAGGCAAGCCCGACTCGGGCCAAATTCTCTTCAATTCTTCTTTTGCGTTCTTTAGCATTGAAACCGCGGTAACGTAATGGCACATCAACATTGTCATACAAGTTTAAATCAGGGATTAAATTAAAACTTTGAAAAATAAAACCTATTTTGTGATTGCGCATTCTTGAGCGACCAGTGTCATTAAGCTTGCCTATGTCTTCGCCATCTAAGGTGAATTCACCACTAGAATAGGTTTCAAGTAGACCGGCAATATTTAAAAACGTGGTTTTTCCTGAGCCTGAAGGGCCTGTAACACTAACAAACTCTCCTTCATTGACGGTTAAGTTAAAGTCTCTTAAAGCATGGGTTTGTACATCGGCTGTTTGGAAAACTTTACTGATATTGTTCATAACTAACATATTGATATTCCTTGTTTCTAGTGCTAATTCTTAATTAAGAAGTACTTGTTGTGCTGAGTTAAATACATCGGTGCTTGAAATGATAATCTCATCATGTTCTTGCAAACCGCTGAGTAATTCGACATGACTTAAACTACGTGCGCCGATTGCGATAGGTGTTTTTTGCGCTAAACCATCGACAATTTTGTAAGCGAACTTTCCGCCGCTGCTATCAAGAAATTGGCCACGCTTTACTTGTAAAACGTCACTTTTATGTTCGAGAATTATTTGCGTGTTCAGACGTTGATTTTGTCGCAATTTTTTTGGTGTGTTTTGTGTGAAACGTACTCGCCCAGTAACCTGATTGTTCAGTATTTCGGGGGAAATTGTTACCAGACGAGCACTAAAACGCTGTTGTTCAAAACTAATGTCTACATCCATGCCAATGGCTAAATCATCGGCATAGCTTTCAGGAATATCTATTTCAACTTCAAAATTGCTTAAATCTACCACCATCAGAATAGGCTGGTTTTTGGCGAGAAAGGTTTTATTTTCAGTGCTTAAATTACCAACAATGCCATTTACAGGTGACGTGATGGTTAAGGCATTAACTTGACGTTGCAACTCGGCAACAAATAGCTGCTGCTGCTGTATATCTAAGGAGATAGCTTTACTTTCAAAATTAAGACTTTCACTGTTTAATGTTGCGTCTTGCACTGCATGCTTGTATTGCAGAGAGGCATTTTCTAGATCGTCTTGGGCTTTTTCAAAGTCTATTTGGTTAATAACACTTTTTTTATAACCTAAGTCTGAGCGTCTTTTTTCTCTTTTGGCGGTTGTTAAGCTCACATTGGCCAGATCAACTGATTTTTGGTCGGTTAACTGTTGCTTTTTCGCTTGAATTTTTTGTCTTGCCAGGCTTGATTGTAATTTTTCTAAAATGGCTTGCTGCTGAAATAGCTGGTTAGTTAACTCTGGACTATCGAGCGTTGCTAATACCTGATCTTTAACTACTTCGTGACCAGCTTCAACTTGCAAGGTTATGGTGCCATCCGCAGGGCTATAAACCGTGGGGCGCACTGCAGCAACAACTCGACCAAGTACGGAAATGTCACGAACAAAATCGCCTCGAGTGATTGTGGCAGTTCTCACGCGCTCAAGTGCAATTGATTTTTGTGCTTGACTCCAACGACTTGCTGCAGGTGCTACTTGCCAAATAATGGTAATGAGTACAGTAAGGCCAACAGTAATTGTCAGCAGCTTTTTGGATTTGTTTTGTGGTGGCGCGATCGAGACGTCTTGATCGCTAGTATCTTTAATCATAATTATTCCCCCGAATATTTATGATTAAGTAGTAAGTGTTTTGCAAAAGGTTTAAATAAAAATGAAATAAATTTCTTATTAGTCGCTAAATAAATGGAAAATCTAGTAAGTTGATAACGCTATATACTTTTTACTCGTTGTATTAATTAGTGTTTTTGGTTTTAGGGAAATCTCATTTATTCATGAACAATTCTGCACCCTAGTGTATGAATTTAGCCGAACTTGGTGGTTTTATGTTTAAAGTTCAGCTTTGTCTATACTGATTTTAGGTGGTTCAATTTTCACCACACTTGATTTAGTAAGACAAAATTTATTACTATGTAACTGGTCGGATGTTTTGTTTTTTTATTAATTTTTTACTGAGTTGTTATTTATGCTGTTTAACATAAAAGTTCTTAAAGTTGCGCACAAGGTCGTTATTGGCTTTGCGGTTATTTTATTGCTGCTGCTTTTTTCAAGTATTAGCTCGGTAGGTATTTTAAGTGATATCAAGCAAGCAACCGCAAAAGTAGATGATTTCGCGCTACCGATTCAAAAAAATGCCAATACAGTTCAAAAACAGTTACTAAAACAAGCTAAATCGTCGTCATTCATTGCCGCTTCTGCGACTATTGCAGAGATTGAAAAATTAAAGAACGTCTTTGAGCAACAAGGTGACTTATTAGTAAAGCAAAAAACAGTAATAGGACAACTACTGTATGTTTTTCCTAACATTGATGGCTTAAATAACTTCAGCCAAGCTTATGATAAATATACCGCTTCAGTTGAAACGATGTTTAGTCACCGCTTAGGCGAGTTAAATACGACTCAAACCTTTATTAAACAGCTAAAATCGATAGACGATATTCTTTTCGAAACAGGTGCAGTGCTTGGGGATTTATCCTATTTAGATGATCCTGATAATCAAAGTCATGTAGATAGAATTTCCGGCTCTGCTAGCCAAATAGAAGGTTTCATTTTTAATTTAACCGATGCCACTAAAACAATTTTATCAATTAATAATATTGTAGAAGTTGAAGAATCTCAGCAAACTATTGAATTTGCGATTAGTAATGTTGAACAATATTCAGCTTTCTTAATTACCCTTGGCAAAGACTATAATACTGACGGTTTGATTGACCAGTTTGTCGATGAATTCGAAAAGGCGAAGGATATGCTTCAAGGGGACAATAATTTGTTTTCCGTCAAAATATTACAGCTTGAACAGCGAAATGCCTTATCAGCAGCGTCAAAGAATTCAGAATTACACATTAACGCCTCGATACAAGCAATTGATGTGTTTTTGCAAGCGGTTGATAAAAACCTAACGCAATTACAAAATGATATTTTTGATAATGTTGAACAAGGAAATTTAGAGACGCTCATTATTTTTGTTATTTTATTTGCTGTAGGCGTAGTCATTGCTTTGACAACAATCAAAGCGATGATCGGTCCATTGAAGCGTATAAATAAGGTGCTTTCTCAAATTGCTAAAGGTGATTTATCACACCAATTAAGCGTAAAGTCTGATGATGAATATGGTGAGCTCTCCAAAAATGTTAATTTAGTTGTTGCCGACTTAAGGACGTTAATAGGCAATATCTCGGATAATACTCATTTACTCCATCATGCAGCAGAGCAATCAAGTGAAAAAATTGCCCAAGTGACAGACTCTCTAGCCATGCAGGAACAGACCATTGAGCAAGTCACTCTACAAACGGCTGAGTTGGGACAAAGTGCCGATCATATTTTGAATAAAGCAAATACTGCCGAAGAGAAAATGACCAGTGCATTAACACAAAGTCATGAGCTTGAACAAACTGCCAATACGACCAATGAACGCATGCAAAACTTGGTAACTATGTTAGACAGTACTTCAGATGTGATGTCAGTATTACAGCACGAATCAACTAACATTAGTGGTATTTTAGATACTATTCGTGGTATTTCAGATCAAACCAATTTACTTGCATTAAATGCTGCCATTGAAGCTGCGCGAGCAGGTGAAGCCGGTAGAGGCTTCGCTGTCGTGGCTGATGAAGTACGTTTACTTGCTAGCAGAACTCAAGAATCAGCAACTGAAATTCAATCGATGATTGAATCGTTGCAAAGCCAAACAGAAAAAGCAGTGGCAGATATTTCGCAAGGTAAAGCTGAGGCTAATAATTGCCAAGATCATACGGATCAGTTACTACAAACTTTACTCTTAATTACCGCTGCTATTGAGCAAATGTATGATATGAGCAGTGATATTTCACAATCAGCAACTCAACAAAATGCGCTGAGTAATGACATCAACCACAGCATTAAAGAGGTGGTTAGTCTAAGTCAGCAAAGTAGTGATAAATCATCCTCCACGCTAACCTATTCTAACCAAGTGGCTGATTTAGCAGCTAAACTTGAAGATTCAATAGACACTTTTAAAGTATCTTAAAGCATAAAGCCTAAATCGCTATTTTCAAAACGTGACAGATTTGGAAATACGGCATTAATTTCGTTTGTCGATAAGCCGAACCATTTGGCTAATGTAGCAGCATATTGATCCACGGAAGTGCTGGGAATAATGCGGCCATCAGCCAAATCATCCTCTGAATTAAGGGTGAAATCAGCAGGCATTTTTCCATAAACATCACCACCTTTAACTGCGCCACCCATGATTATTTGATGGCCGCCCCAACCATGGTCGGTACCATCACCATTACTGGTTAAGGTTCTACCAAAATCAGACATAGTAAAAGAGGTGATGTTATTGGCTAGACCACGCATTTGTAGATCGGCATTAAAAGAAAATAAAGCATTGCTTAAATCTTGAAGCAATCTGGGTTGATCGGTTATTTGATTATCATGGGTATCAAAGCCCCCCATACTGACAAAAAATATCTGCCTTGGCTGTGCCAGTAATTGTTGCGAACTGGCTAATGTGGCAACCATTTTGAGTTGTTCACCCAGGTGGTTGTTTGGGTAAACCACATTTGAGCCTTCAGCAATATTAATCGCATTGGCAACAATGTCTATATTGTTTTGGGCTCGATTATAAATAGCGCTATGAGCTTGACCTAATACATGGTTTTCGGCCGTTAATAGCTGCCTAAAAGCATTCACTCGGTTGATACTCCAGCTTTCATTAGGGTTGAGTGCTGCAAACGTCTCAACGCCATTGGCATCAAGGGAATAAGGTAGAGAGTTCATTCCCGTTTGTAAAACATTCGTACCATCAATAGATAAATTCATTGATAGAGGGTTGGCCGTATCCATAATTAAATCTGCCATTCTCCCCGCCCAACCGGTAAGGGAATTCTGCTCTGGCCAAGCGGTTTGCCAATGCTTTTGTTGATCATTATGAGAGAATAATTGCGGGGGTAATAATGATTCATTGGCCAACGCTTCGCTTTTACTTACCGGTTGTAATAGCGGCCCGGTATTCGCTAGAAAAGCTAAGTTTCCTTGATTAAATAATTGTTGCATTGGTGCCATAAAATTTGGCATTGCTAAGTTGTATGGCATAGCCGAGCTGGGGGTAATATTTAGTAAACTACTCTGTTCAATAGCAAGGTTTTGTCTTACATTTTGATAAGTTTGATAGTCACTATTATCACTGGGTATAAGCATATTAAATGAGTCATTGCCACCATGAAGAAATACACAGACAAGCGCTTTATAATCATCAAATCGGTTATTTGTTTGCGCTAAAGCGCTATTCATTAATGTCATGCTCGACAACGCGGCACTTGCACTACTAATACCCACTGAACTACCAAGAAGGCTTTTAACAAAATTACGTCTATTCATTAGTTAATCTCCTGGTTGTTATCTTTGTACTGTATATTGCGGTGATACCATGACTAAAAATAATAAGTTACTTAGTCTGTCATTAGTTGCTTCGCCGCTTGTGCTGTCAAAAGCTTCAGTTAAAATTGTTCGCATGTCATCACTCATGGTGCCGCCTAGCAATAACATATCCAAATAATCCAACAACTGGTTAGTATCATCAATCATTGGCTGTAACGCGCTTAATGATATTAAAATGCGATTGTCATTACTTTCTTCATCGTTGAATTCTGTATGCCCCCACAATGTCGAGTATGCTAGAAAATTACTAGTGCGTGTTAAGTAGTTTTCTGTAACTATTTCTAATTCTGGCGCGATCAAATTGTTGTCGCTGACAATGCCTGGCGGAGCATAGTCAGGCGAAAAGAAATTAAAAACATGGTGGGCTCCTAATGGTGTCTGAGCAAAAGCGTAGCTTGGCCAACCAAATTGGAATCTGTTATTAGGAGAAGATGCTTCAAAAGCTCGCCACAAGTGAACAGCCCGCAATAATGGCTCTCTTACTTTTCCAAAATTAGCATTGCTTTTAGTACCCTGAATAGCTTCTTCATCTAATAAAATTGCTTTAATGACCGCGCCTAAATCACCACGAACACCTTGGCCGTTATCATTAAAAATCATACTTACTCTTGCCACATATTCAGCACTTGGGTTACTGGTGACCAGCTTTTTAATAAGCTGCTTTCCAATGAAAGGCGCAACGTTTTCATGGTTGAAAAGGTTATCTAGAGCAATCGCGAGGTCTTGTTCGGCGCTTTGATTCGCTGGTACAGTGACGTTATTGAGTAGTTGTTTTTCTGAGGTATCATGAAAGTCTTCTACTGAAGTCATAGGCTTCATGGTGTTGTAATTTTGATAAAATCGCCACCATGACTCTGCTGTGGCACCATTAAAATTCCAACCAGTATAAACATGGGCGAATGCTTTAATTATATCCTGATTATAAGTAGGGATATTTTGGTTGTTTTGCAATTTTTCGCTGCCATCAATATTTAATTCAACTAAGCCAATACTAAAAAGTTGCATTACTTCACGGGCGTAATTTTCATCAGGGCGAATATTCAATGCTTCATTAGGTTTTTCATTGCCTAACACGCTTAAATACATGCCCATAATAGGAGATAAAGTAACTTCCTCAAGTAAGTCACGGTAATTACCAAAGGCATTATTGACGAGTAAATCGTAATAATTGGCTAAGCCATAAGTGTCATCGCCAAAAGTACTATGCTCAGATACCACAAAAATTTCACTTAAGGCAAAGGCCACCCGTTGCCTCAGTTGATCTGGGGCGGTAATTGCGTGGGTAAACCATGTTTCTAAGCGTTCTTCACGGTTTATTTCCTCATCAGCGGGTAAGTTAAGTGTAAGTTCCAACTCTTGCAAGTAATCAACGTGAGAGCTGGCAGGCAATGCTATTTGTGCATCAAGCCAAGGCTCAACCCCGATGCTGCTGACCTCGTTAATACTGTTAATATTAGCGCCAAAAGTCGCTGTGTTTAGAAAACGTGCGCTGTCGTTATTATTGGGTAATGCCGGTGGCTCTGGCTCTGGCTCGGGGGCTGGAGTCGGTGCTGGAATAGGTACAGGGGCTGGTGCAGGTGTTTCTTCAGAGCTACCGCCACAAGCGCTGAGCAGTAATGTAATCCAAATAAACAAAATACTTTTAAACATACTAACCCCTGACAACTTGGATTATTCACTTTTGAAATTAGTATTGATTAAAAAGTCATCAATTTCAATCTGAATGTAAAGCATGTTGGCTGATTTACAAAACCTTTACGATTTACAATTTATCGTAGCATTCAATTAACTTGTCTTAAATGTCTGATTCTTCATATGCTTTATGCTAATTTAACTTTATACGCGAATTTATTATTGAGGATGGAAATGAAATTATTTAGCCGGTTATGTTGTCTGGTATTGTTTTTGGGCGCATTGATATCGACAACAACCTATGCGGCTAATGAACGCAAGATTGTCGTCGATGAGCAACAAATCACAAAACACAGCACTAAAATTAACGGTAAAAGGATTAAATATACTGCTACTACAGGTACACAGCCTGTTTGGAATAAGACAGGGGATGCCACCGCTACGCTGTTTTACACTTACTATCAACGCACCGACATTGAAGATAATAGTAAACGCCCTTTATTGATTTCATTTAATGGTGGGCCAGGCTCAGCGTCTGTATGGATGCATGTCGCTTATACCGGCCCACGTGTTTTAAATGTTGATGACGAAGGTTACCCGCTACAGCCCTATGGCGTGAAAACTAATCCTTATTCAATCCTAGATGTAGCAGATATTGTTTTTGTAAACCCTGTTAATACTGGCTATTCTCGAGTTTTACCAAATAAAGACGGAAAAATGCCAGCTAAAGATAAACAAAAAGCGATGTTTTTTGGTGTAAATGCCGATGTAGAATATTTAGCAGAATGGCTCACAACCTTCGTAACCCGTAATAATCGCTGGCGCTCGCCTAAATACTTAATTGGTGAAAGCTATGGCACAACCCGAGTGTCAGGACTAGCGTTAGCATTACAGCAACAGCAATGGATGTATATTAACGGTGTTATCTTAGTGTCGCCAACAGATATTGGCATTAAGCGAGAGGGTCCAGTGAAATCAGCTAATCGCTTACCTTACTTTGCCGCAGCTGCTTGGTACCACAAAGTTTTGCCAAGTGAGTTGCAAGCAAAAGACTTAGCTGAGTTGTTACCTGAAGTTGAGCAATTTGCTTTAAATCAATATATCCCCGCCTTAGCTAAAGGTGGTTTTATTCCCGATGAAGAGAAGCAAACGATTGCTAAAAAAGTGGCGCGGTATTCTGGTTTATCACTGGCAGCGGTTTTAGCGAATAACTTAGATATTGATAATGATTTTTTTTGGAAAGAACTTTTAAGAACGCGTAAAAAAACCATAGGAAGACTTGATTCACGTTATTTAGGAATCGATAAGAAAACTGCTGGCACAAAGCCTGATTATAATGCAGAGCTAACGTCGTGGTTGCATAGTTTTACCCCTGCAATAAACTATTATTTGCGAGAAGAGTTAGCTTATAAAACTGATATTAAGTACAGCATGTTTGGTGATGTTCACCCTTGGGATAGGACCAACAATAATACCGGCGAGAATTTACGTTTAGCGATGGCGCAAAACCCCTACCTTAATGTGATGTTTCAAGCAGGATACTATGACGGCGCAACAAACTATTTTGATGCAAAATATACTATGTGGCAGTTAGACCCCAGCGGACAAATGCGTGAACGTTTATCCTTTAAAGGATATCGCTCGGGACATATGATGTATCTTAGACATGAAGATTTACAGCAGGCGAATCAAGATATTCGTGAATTTATAAATAAGTCGTTGCCAGAAAATGGTCAAGCGGCTAAATATTAATATTTAGCTTTATAATTAAAGGGGATTGCTAATGGCTGGCGCGAGTTTATTAACGTTAATCGATAAAATTGCCGTAGTGCTCGATGATGTCGCTTTAATGACTAAAGTCGCGGCAAAAAAAACGGCAGGTGTATTAGGAGACGACCTTGCGTTAAATGCTCAACAAGTTTCCGGCGTGCGCGCAGATAGAGAATTACCTGTAGTTTTTGCTGTTGCTAAAGGCTCAGCACTTAATAAACTTATCTTGGTTCCGCTAGCGTTAGCGGCAAGCGCTTTTTTACCTTGGATAATTACGCCTCTGCTGATGATAGGAGGAGCGTACTTATGTTTTGAAGGCTTTGAAAAAGTTTGGCATACGTTTTCTATTAGTCATGCAGAACAAGTAAAAGAACATCAACACGCAGCCAAAGAAGTGCTTGATGAAAATATTGATTTAGTCGCGCTAGAACAAGAAAAAATTAAAGGTGCTATACGTACTGACTTTATTTTGAGCGCGGAAATTATTGTTATTGCTTTGGGGACCGTTCAACAAGCAAGTTTTATGCATCAAGTATTAGTGGTTTGTGCCATTGCAATAGTTATGACTGTAGGAGTATATGGACTGGTGGCAGCCATTGTCAAATTGGATGACGCGGGGTTGTATTTACTTAGGACGGGCTCCTATAAAAACACGAAAGACAGCTTCACTGGAAAAATGAAACGTGCAGTTGGCAGCGCTTTATTGAGCTTTGCTCCTCGATTAATGAAGTCGTTAGTCTTTATCGGCACTATTGCTATGCTCCTAGTGGGTGGCAGTATTTTAGTACATGGCATAGCTGATGTTCACCATTTCTTGATTGCGCTCGAACAAGTTATAGAGCAAAGTTTAGCATCATGGTCAAGCGCTAGTGTAATAGTGCTGAGTGTAATACCTATGCTATTTGAAGCCATAGTAGGCTTGATTGCTGGCGCAGTAGTATTGCTCTTGGTAACGGTAATACCCCCTATATTTAAGGGTCAGAAAACATGAAAAGAGTGGTGCTATTCACTATGGACAAATGTTCACATTGTCAAACGGCTAAGCGCTATTTAGAGGAGCACAATATTCCTTACCGATTATGTAATGTGCAAAGTCCGAAAGGGAGAAAAGAGTTTGCGGCGACCGGCTTACGTGGCGTGCCTGTATTGAAAATTGGTAATGAAATTTTGAATGGTTTCTCAGTAAAGTCTTTTAATAAACTATTTAAAAGTTAACGCTTTTTACATGTTTAAAAAAGATACAATTTTATGATACTCTATTTGTTGAGTGTACATATTGGACTTTTTAGGGATAAATAACGTTGCAGCTAGTCTATCGAAGCATTTTGCTCTTGTTTCTTACCAGTTATGTTTTTGTTGTCAATGCTGAGCAATTGACAGACACCTCGACACTAGAAAACATGGAACAAAGCCTAAATAAGCAACCATGGCAAACATACCAAACATTACTTTTAGAAACTGAACAGCTGGATAACATGTCGCTACATTACAAATTGTGGTGGTGGCTACGTAAAGCACAAGCTGAAAATTTATTGTATTTCTTTGATAAATTTGAGAAAACTGTTACGCAAGCTGAAAAGTCCATACATTCTCAAACATCTGCCCAAGTAACCATTTATTTTGATCTCTTCCGTGGCCTTATTCTGCAGCGCCAAGGTCAATATCAACAATCACAGACGATTTTAAAAAAAGCAAAACACTTAGCAAGAAAAAATCATTTTACCTATTTGGCTGTGAGAGCAAAGCAAGAGTTAGCCTACACACGAAGTTTAACTGAAGTGTATGAGCTGTCATTAACTGAATTACAGCAAGCCTATGTAGAAGCATTTGCCCTAAATGATGAGTTTTTAATTGCTAAAATCAATGAAGTTTACGGCGCTATTTATGGTTATATGAATGATTATGATAATTCAGTTGAGTACTACCAAAAAGCGTTAACCAGTTATCAAAAACTTGGCTATCCTGCCCATGAAGTTGAAGCTATTTATGGTTTAGCAGCAACTTACCGCTATTGGCAAAAATATGAACTTGCCATTGAATATTACCAGCGTTATCAACAGACCATTGAATTTAGCCCTAACAACATTGATGGCAAATTTTATGCAGCTTATGGCATTGCCATGAGTGAAGCTGAGCAAGGCAGTTGTGAACAAGCTTTAGTGTCGATAGATTACGCCGTTGCATTGGAAGGATTAATCGATTACAAAGCGGAGTTATATAAACGTAAAGCTCAGTGTTTAATCGAGAAAGGCGATTTAAATGAGGCAAAAGATGCTTTGCAGCTAGCGAGTGATATTTTTAAGGGTATACCTGAGTTGGTTGGTACAAGTTGGCAAATAGAAATCATAAAGATTAATGCAGCGCTTGCCCATGCTCAAGGCGACGGTTCGCTTGCCTATCAATTATTAAAGCAGTTTAACAAGAAAGAAATTGAATCAATAAATAGTAGATCATCGGATCGCCTATTACGGGTGAGAAGTTCTATGGAGGTGGAGCGTCAAAATGTAGAAATTTCGCTTTTGCAACAACGTACAAAAGTGCAAGACTTGCAGTTCGAACAACAAGAACAAAAGAATACTATTCAAGCTTATGTTATTGGTTTTATAGTTATGTTGGTCTTCTTCATTTTACTCTTTGTTTATTTTCAATGGCGTCACGGAAAAAGATTATTGCAATTATCAATTCGAGATCCACTCACAGATTCGTTTAACCGTCGATATGTGTTTAATTTTCTTAATAGACTACTCAAAGATAATACCTCAGAAAAAACGACTGTTTCTATTATGGTCATAGATATTGATGACTTTAAGCTGGTTAATGATCTTTATGGGCATCCTTTTGGTGACGAAGTAATTAAAAAAATAGCGTTGTTAGGAGCAGAAGTGCTTCGAGGAGAAGATGTCATTGGTCGAGTTGGTGGCGAAGAGTTTCTTTGTGTTTTACCAAGAATAGACGCGGTACAAAGTCTACATATTGCACAGCGCATTGTAAAAGAAGTGAGTGCTTGTGATTTTCTTGCTTCAGATAAAAATGATAACAATCAAAGAGTAAATGTGACAGTAAGCATAGGTGTAGCAACGACATTTAGAAACTTACAAAATAGTTCTGGGCTTTATGCACAAGCTGACAAAGCGTTATATTATGCTAAATATAATGGTAAAAATCGTGCCATACAATTTCAAGAATCGATGCAAGATTCTTATCAAGCCAGATCTGGCATTAAAAAGCCAACTACGCCTTTAAATGACCAGTAAATATAATCAAGAGCAATCGTCAATCCGGTGTTCTACTTCGCAAATCCCTGTGTTTCAGCAAGCAATTTGTCTTTTGCAGGATTATCTTGAACACTTAGGTTATCAAGCCCAAATACATTTTGAATTAGAGGGCTGCTACCGTATTCTCACAGCGAACGGCCAGCATAAAAAGCTAAATTTCACTATGATTAATCAGTTTTTTCGTAGTATTGGTATAGATGGTGAGATAGTTAATGAATATTGGCAAAACCAATGGGAATACGTTTCTTTGTTTAATGGACAGAGCCCATTAAAAGAAGCCATGAATTTGCATCGAGTAATAACATCACTGCCACAATGGTTTAATCAATTTTTTCAAAAAGACGGCCTTGTTGAAACCTTAATTAATCCGGTCGTTTGGAGTGGTGATAGAGGGAAGTTGGCGTTCGGTTCTCAAAATATTTTTAGTCATGATACCCGGGCGGTACATATACCTAATGCAGTACAGCTTAATGTTAGTGTGTTAAACAACCAAGGAGAGAACCTTATTGCAAAAGACGATTTTGGTGAGTATTTGCAATATTGCTTTTTACGTACAAGCCTTGAATGTAGTTTGTTATATCTTCCCGTGGAAGCGGCATTCGATCGTTTAGCGTTGAAGACTCGCTATGGTTTAGCACAAGAGTTATGTTCGCCCATAGATATATCTGGCGGTCATCAAGGCAGCGTTGCATTATATAAAAAGTTTGGCAAGCATAATCAGCTTATGGGTGAAGAGCCTCTTTTATATGACAAAAATAGCAATATTTTAGCAGTGCACCATAATTGGCAAAAAACAGCACGGATAGAACATAGGCTAGGTGCTGCAAGCATTGATTATAATCCCTTTATTAATGTAATTTATGGTTTGCTCAATATTATTGATGCTGTTAATGCTTATGAAAAAAAACAACATGTCATACCCAATGAAGTTATTGCTACCGCGTTGCCACCATCACTTTATAGTGACGTTGGCAAAAACGGTACCCTAGGCGCTATTGATTTATTCAACATGAGTTCTTGGTTTAGTGATGGCATTAATTTGGTGCAAGAGAAGCAAACTGGATTGAAAGCAAATTCTGAACTTGACTGTTCTATGATGATAGGCGATAAAATAAAACAAATAATACTCAATAACTATCAAGTAAATTTTGTCAAAGCTTGAGTAAAATATAAGAAATGATTTATGGATGTCACTACAACAAAAGCTAAACAGCCATCAATAAATGGCACGAGTGTTGGCGCTAAAAAGCAAGAGCTGAAAGCGTACTTTAAACAAACGTGGGCTGAGTATGAGTCGTTATTCGCTTTAGTTAACGATGACAGTGCTTATTACCTTCGCCCAGAAAGGTTAAGACACCCGTTAATTTTTTATTTTGGTCATACTGCTAGTTTTTACATTAACAAGCTGATGTTGGGTAAATTTATCTCAAAACGCCTCAATAGTAAGTTAGAAGCTATTTGCGCTGTAGGGGTCGATGAAATGAGCTGGGACGATCTTAATAGCGGGCATTATGATTGGCCTAGTGTTGATGAAGTTCGCACATACCGTGATCAAGTCGCCAGCCTAGTTGAAAACCTTATTGATGAAATGGAGTTAACATTACCCATTACGCAAGATTCATTCGCTTGGATTATTTTAATGGGTTGTGAACACGAACGTATTCATATTGAAACATCGTCAGTTATCATGCGTATGTTACCTTTGCAATACCTTTCGGCGACTAAAGCGTGGAAAACTTGCGAAGATAGCGGCAAAGCACTTCAAAATGAACTAATACCTATCTCAGGAAAAACCATTGAATTTGGCAAGCCAAGCAGTGATGAAACTTTTGGTTGGGACAATGAATATGGTCATGACTCGTTAACGTTAAATGACTTTAGTGCGTCAAAATACCTAGTGTCAAATCAAGAATATTTAGCTTTCGTTAACGCTTCGGGTTACAAAAAACCTGAGTTTTGGACTGAGGAAGGTCAGCAATGGCTAGCATTTACCAAAGCTACTATGCCAAGATTCTGGATAGACAAAGGCCTACAAGGTGATGAAGTTGTCTATTGGCAGCGCAATTTACTGAATGAAATGCCATTACCACTAAACTGGCCTGTCGAAGTGAATTATTTAGAGGCTAAGGCGTTTTGTCATTGGAAAAACAGTTTGGTTACCTCTGCAGGTAAAGAGTTTATCCGTTTACCGACAGAAGGGGAGTGGTTATGTTTACGCGACAAAGTAAATGGTGATATAGCTAATTGGCAAAAGGCGCCTGCTAATATTAATCATGAGTATTACGCTTCTTCTTGTCCGGTTGAACAATTTGAACACGATGGCTTGTTCGATATTATTGGCAATGTATGGCAATGGACTGAGTCAACTATCGATGGCTTTCATGGCTTTAGTGTTCATCCATTATATGACGACTTCTCTACGCCAACTTTTGACGGTAAACACAACCTCATTAAAGGGGGCTCGTGGATATCTACTGGTAATGAAGCGCAAAAATATTCTCGCTATGCTTTTCGAAGACATTTTTTTCAACATGCAGGCTTTCGCTATGTGCAAAGCAATGCTGAGCAACTTCCTAACCTTGAGGCTAATCACTATGAAACCGACAAGCTTATAGCACAGCAATTACATAGCCAGTATGGCTGTGCAACATCCGCGATGCCAGTAGCAGCGAAAAACTATAGTCAACAAATAACTGATCATGTGGCAAGTGCATTGCAAAAGTACAATCTTGCTACTGATAAATGTTTGGATTTAGGTTGTAGCGTTGGCCGTAGTAGTTTTATGTTAGCGCAGTGTTTTAGTCATGTCGACGGTGTTGATTTTTCAGCGCGTTATATTCGTCATTGTGTTAATTTGCAACAAGGGAAATCAGTACGTTATCAGTTAGAAAATGAAGGTGATATTGTTGACTTTCATGAAGTTGATTTACAAAAGGCTGACTTACCCTGTAGTGAAAACATTCACTTTAGCCAAGGCGATGCGAGTAACCTCAAAAATATATTTACAGGTTATGATGCAGTGCTGGCGCAACATGTTCTTGAGCATAATTATGAGCCAAGAATATTTTTGCAGCAAATACATCAACGCTTAAAAGCAAACGGATTGCTTATTATTGTTTCAAGTTATGATTTTGATGAGCAACAAACAAGCAAAGAAAACTGGTTAGGGGGCATAAAAGTTAATGGTGAAAATGTCACCGGTTTTGATGGCTTATCTTTGTTGTTAGCACCTCACTTTACTCTGCTAGAGCAACATCAACTAACGCGAGTGCTTAAAAACAACCGCCGACACTTCACCTTAAGTTTTCCACAGATCAGTATTTGGCAATTAAGATCATAACATTAAGTATAAAACTACCTACTCATGCACCAAATAAAATCGCAACCGCTCTTTGTTGTGCTTTTTTGGTGCAACCTCCTTTCTGTAAATAAAGTAAATTACTGTAACCTTATGTTTTTAATCTTTTAAATTTTATGGCACATGAATTGAATTATACAATTCAATATCACCTAAAATTAAAAAAAGAGGTCTACAGTGAAAATAGTTAACGCAATAATTAAACCATTCAAGCTAGATGATGTGCGCGAAGCCATTTCTGAAATTGGCGTTGAAGGTATCACGGTAAGCGAAGTGAAAGGTTTTGGCCGTCAAAAAGGGCATACAGAATTATATCGTGGCGCAGAATATCAAGTGGACTTTTTACCGAAAGTAAAACTTGAAATCGCTGTTAATGACGACATTGTTGAGCGTTTAGTTGAAGCAATTACCAAAGCAGCTTATACAGGTAAAATTGGTGACGGAAAAATCTTCGTTTACAACCTTGAACAAGCCGTACGTATTCGTACTGGTGAGCAAGATGTCGAAGCTATTTAAGCATTAATAATTAATACAAATCACTTAAAAAACAAATAAGATTTATTTTAGGACTTATTATGGAACAGAATATTTTTCAACTTCAATATGCATTAGATACCTTTTATTTTCTAGTGTGCGGTGCGCTTGTCATGTGGATGGCAGCAGGTTTCTCAATGTTAGAAGCTGGCCTAGTGCGAGCAAAAAACACCACTGAAATTTTAACTAAGAATGTGGCATTGTATGCTATTGCTTGCATTATGTACTTAGTTGTTGGTTACGACATCATGTATGGTGGTGGCGTATTCTTAAATGGTATTGCTTTAGATGGTGCCGCTGATGCTGATGCGTTAGTAGGAACTGTTTTAGCTGAGTCTGCCGAAGCTGGATTTGGTGGCGGCGCAGTATACTCGAATGCTTCTGACTTTTTCTTTCAAGTAGTATTTGTTGCTACGGCAATGTCTATTGTTTCAGGTGCAGTTGCTGAACGTATGAAACTATGGGCTTTCTTAGCATTCTCTGTCGTTTTAACTGGTTTTATCTATCCAATGGAAGGTGCTTGGACATGGAATGGTGATTCAGTATTTGGTCTTTATACTTTAGGAGACCTTGGTTTCTCTGATTTTGCAGGTTCAGGTATTGTTCATATGGCCGGTGCTTCAGCAGCATTAGCGGGTGTTTTATTACTTGGTGCACGTAAAGGAAAATATACTTCAGATGGTAAAGTAAACGCGATTCCAGGTGCTAACTTACCTATGGCAACCTTAGGTACATTCATTTTATGGATGGGTTGGTTTGGTTTTAACGGTGGTTCAGTATTAAAGCTTGCCGATATCAATAGTGCTAACTCTGTTGCTATGGTGTTTTTAAACACTAACGCTGCAGCTGCAGCTGGTGCTATCGCTGCGTTAGTATTCGCTAAAATCTTGTTTAAGAAAGCTGATTTAACTATGACCTTAAACGGTGCATTAGCAGGTCTTGTTGCTATTACCGCAGAGCCATCTACGCCATCACCATTACAAGCAACTATTTTCGGTGCCATTGCCGGTGTAATTGTGGTGTTATCAATTCTTGCGCTTGATAAAGTTAAAATTGATGATCCAGTGGGTGCTATTTCAGTACATGGTGTAGTAGGTCTATTTGGTTTACTTATCGTACCAATTACTAATTCAGGCTCTACGTTTAGTGGCCAGTTAATTGGTGCAGCAACTATCTTTGTTTGGGTATTCTGTACTAGTTTTGTAGTTTGGTTTGCATTGAAGAAAATCATGGGTATTCGTGTTACTGATGAAGAAGAATATGAAGGTGTTGATAAAGCTGATTGCGGTATGGAAGCATACCCAGAATTCACCCGCGGTTAATTCTCTTAATTAACAAGTAATTTCCTACCAGTTAAACCTAGGTTAGTGAATTGAAAAAGCAGCAGAAATGCTGCTTTTTTTTTGCTCTAAATTTGTGTGTTAATTATTTCAATTTTTTTGATTAATGAATACGTATGTAAGCTAATGTTTTTTAGTTAAAAAAGGGTATGCTGATTTGTACTACTTCATATAATAATTACTGTTATGAAAAACCTTACACTCTTTTTTGTATTACTGTCCTTATCGTTAAATATACAAGCTAAATATGCTCACCTTAGTTCACCCAATGGCGACATAAAGGTAATAATAAGTGATGAACATTCTCAGCCGAGTTATCAAATAGCGTTCAATCAGCAAGCCATAATTGCACCTTCACAACTTGGTATGGAATTTAAAGATGCTGCGGGCTTTAATCAAGGTTTTACTATTGAAAATGTTTCACGCAATAGTGTTGACAGCTCTTGGCAATTACCTTGGGGTGAACGCCAAAAAGTAGCAGATAAACACAATGAAATAGCGGTCACATTCACTGCTAAACGTGATAACACAAATCGTTATACCGTACGGTTTCGCGCTTTTGATGATGGTGTCGGTTTTCGTTATGAAGTACCTAAGCAGCAAGGTTTACTAAACCGAGTTGAGATCACTAACGAGTTAACACAGTTTTCGCTAGCAGATGCCGAACATGTTACCGCATGGTGGATCCCCGCTCGTGGTTGGAATCGCTATGAGTATACCTACAACACAACCAGTTTAGCTGAAGTTGATAGAGTGCATACCCCCTTTACCTTTAAATTAAAATCAGGAGTACATTTAAGTATTCATGAGGCGGCATTGGTGGATTATGCTGCCATGACGTTAGATCAACGTAGACCGGGACTATTTAAGGCGGATTTAACACCTTGGTCAGATGGTATTCTAGTTAAAACCCAAACCGACTTTAAAACACCATGGCGAACAATACAAATCAGCAAAGATGCGGTTGGACTACTTAATTCAACTTTAATTCTCAATTTAAATGAGCCCAATAAACTTGGCGATGTTTCTTGGGTTGAACCGGGAAAGTATGTTGGTATTTGGTGGGGCATGCATGTTGGCGAAAATACTTGGGCCAGTGGTAGCAAACATGGTGCAACGACGAGTGAAACTAAACGCTATATGGATTTTGCGGCGAAACACGGTTTTCAAGGTGTCCTAGTTGAAGGTTGGAATATTGGTTGGGATGGAGAGTGGTTTAATAATGGTGATCTGTTCGACTTTGATGACAGTTTTTCGGACTTTGATATTGCAGCCGTCACTGAGTATGGAAAGAAAAAGGGTGTTGATTTAATTGGTCATCACGAAACATCAGGTAATGTGACTAATTATCGATTACAAATGTCAGATGCTTATGCGCTTTATCAAAAACATGGCATTAACCAAATAAAAACGGGTTATGTTGCTGATGGCGGAAATATTAAACGTATTGATGAAGCTGGCATTATTCGAAAAGAATGGCACGATGGTCAGTTTATGGTTGCTGAATATTTGCATAGTGTTACTGAAGCGGCAAAACATAAAATAAGCATTAACACCCATGAACCCATAAAAGCCACAGGGCTAAGACGCACATACCCAAACTGGATAGCGAGGGAGGGTGCACGAGGGCAAGAATTCAATGCTTGGGGCAGTCCGCCAAACCCACCAGAACATACTGCTATTTTACCCTATACCCGCTTACTTGCAGGGCCAATGGATTTTACTCCAGGAATTTTTGATATGGGTTTTAATGGCTTAGGTGAAAACACAAATAGGCCTCAAACAACCCTGGCTAAACAGCTAGCTCTTTATGTGGTTTTATATAGCCCAATACAAATGGCCGCTGACTTACCGCGAAATTATGAGGCTAAATTAGATGCATTTAAATTCATCACTGATGTACCGACCGATTGGCAGGAAAGTAAAGCAATCGCTGGCGAAGTTGGCGATTATGTCGTTTTTGCTCGACAAGAACGAGATGGCAATGATTGGTATTTAGGTGCACTAACCGATGAAGCGTCGCGAACTATTCAAGTAACACTAGACTTTCTAACGCTTGGAAAAAAATATCAAGCACAAATTTATCGTGATGGTGATAAGGCTGAGTGGAAAAATAACCCCTATGAAATGATTATTGAAAAGAAAATAGTAACGGCTGAGGATACGTTATCATTCAAGCTAGCCACCAGTGGTGGTGTAGCAATACGCTTTAAAGCGCTAGATTAAGCTGAATAGATTACGCAAAAGTTGAGAAGCAGGCTTGCGGTAAGCTTGCCTCTCTACACCATAAAATTTAGCTCGCTTTCAACACTGCTTTTCTAAAGAACAATACGATGACGTTGAATATTAACAACCATGCAAAACTACCGCCTCCACCACCACCGCTGTCATTTCCGGTTTCAGGGGGAGTACCTGAGGTTAACAAAGTATTTTCAATGGGGGTTAAATCAGCATCAGTGACATCTGAAGAATCAATGATAATAATTTGATTAATAACAACAAAGTTTTCAATACCTGGTGTACTTTGTTCACTACAATTTTGACTGGTGTAATCGAGCATTGGTATATCTTGGCACAAAGATAAACCGGCAATTTGCTCAACTATGGCCATACCATCGCCTATCACTTGACCAAAAACAGTAAAGCCTCCATTTTGTAAATCCAAATTACTGGCATTATTCGCTAAATTAAAAAACCACTCATCAGAAGCACTATTGACATTATTTGGCAGTTTAGCCATCGCTATAGTGCCTTTTACATTGGAATAAACGGGCTCATTAGTAATCGCTGGGTTAGTAGCAATGCCTGACAAAGGCCATTCACCGGTAAACGTAGAGCCGCCACCTTGAACAATAAAACCAGGAACAACACGATGTATTACAGAGTTGGTGTAGTGCTGTTCTTCAATATATTGTAAAAAATTGTCAACAGTATTCGGGGTGGTTTGATCAAATAGATTTACCTGAAAATTGCCTTGGGATGTTTGAAACTCAACAATAGTCGCGTTACAAAGTGATGAAAAGCCTAAAAATAAAAGTGAGGTGGCAAAAAGTTTTTTTATCATAATTATGGTTTAATATTAAAAGTATCTGAGCATGATAATAGTAGTTGTAAGCTAATTCAACTAACTTACTCATGGTTAGCTTATATAATGAAAAGTTACATTTTTTAGGGATAAATGCTATATATAAACACAAATATCATTTGTCTTGTTAGGGTTTGTTTAAGGTTTACTATGCGTTGTATTTTGCTGATATCAAGCTATCTCTTTTTATGCTGTGCGCATGTTCATGCAATAGATATTACTGAGCAATTAGAGACGATAAAGCAGCAAGAAGATAAAGCTGTTGCAATCAATGAGCTGGATAAATTATTAAATAATGGCTTAAGTTCGCAACAGCGAATCAAGGTATTAATACTACAAGCTGGAAATTACTTATCATTAGGTGACTTACCTAAGGCCCTATTAACGAGCCAACAAGCCAAGCATATTGCTCAACAAAAGCGTTTCCTTTCATTACAAGCCCAAGCAGATAAGTTGATTGGTGTTATCTCATATTATCAAGGTAAGTATGAGCAGGCATATACTGCATATCAGGCGGCATTAACTTATTTTCAAAAGCAGTCCCTTTCAGATGAAGTTGCTATTAAACAAGCGAATTTATTAAACAATATAGCTTTGGTCCAAACAGCACAAGGAAGGGCTATTGCTGCTCTTAATAGCTATCAGCAAGCCGAGCCCTTATATCAACGTTATGGCAGTGAAATGGACAAAATTGATGTGCGCTATAATTTGGCTACACTTTATATCAGTCTACGTCGCTTCGATATTGCTATTAGTATGTTAGAAGACGTGATCATAAGAAGGACTGAAATAGGAGATGACTATGGCGTTGCGAAGGCTACTGGAGATCTAGGGATTTCATTTCGCTATTCAGGTCAATATCAAAAAGCAGAGCTTAATATATTAAAAGCGTTAGCTTACTTTCAGCAACACCAACTTTTTTTTGACGAAGCATCACAACTTCATAATATTGCAGAAGTAAACTTTGAGTTATCTCAACCAGATAAAGCATTGAATTATGCTCTATTGGGTATAGAGGTGAGTAAAAAAACGGGTCATCAAAAAGCCTACGCGGGTAGCTTACAAACACTAGCAAAAGTATATTTTTATCAGGGTGGTATTGAAGAAGCACGCCGTAATGTAGAGCTTTCAAATACGATAGCTGAAAAAATGGGCTATCAAGGTCTGATACATGAAAATTTGAGCTTGATGTCACTTATTTATGCTGCGGATAACCAAACTAAAAAAGCACTACAAACGCAGTTGAATTATCAAAAAGCGCAATTAAAACAATCAAACAAAACCCTTAATGAACAAATTGCTTTATTTGAATCGGACCAACTAACCCAACAAGTAAGCAGTTTACAGCAAAGTAAAAAGCTGCAACAACTAGAGTTAATTAAAGCTGAGCAACAAAGTCAACTTATTGTCTTGGGCGTTATCTTATTACTAGTGATGTTGTTTTTAATATATCGGCGCTACCTTGAACACAATCTAAATAAAGAATTAGATAATAGGGTAAAACAACGCACAGAAACGTTAGAATTTTTAACTCAAGAACTACAAAGTGCTAACTCAATAAAAAGTCAGTTTTTAGCCAACATGAGTCATGAAATCAGAACACCATTAACGGCTGTGATTGGGCAAGCAGAAGCCATTATCCATGGCGATTTCGACAATGCCAGCACAGTGAAAGAAGTTGAAGTTATTCATAGTAACAGTTTACTTTTACTGCAATTAATTAATGATATTCTAGACTTAAGTAAAATTGAAGCGAACAAGTTTGAACTGGAAAATCAAAAACAAGATCTACACACCATAGTAAATAAATTGAATGACATTTTTACTGAGCAAGCTCAGCGTAAGGGCCTGTCATTTACCATTACCCATCATTTACCTAGCCCATTTATAATTGATATCGATGGCTTACGTTTAAAACAAATTTTAATCAATCTTTGCTCTAATGCTATCAAGTTCACGAGTGAAGGTTGGGTGACTTTAGATATTGCTATCATAGATAAAACACTTTTTTTTACCGTAACTGATACTGGAATAGGTATGAGTGAAGGGCAAATTATTAAAGTATTTAATATGTTTACTCAGGGGGATAATAGTATAAGTAGGCGTTTCTCTGGTTCAGGCCTAGGTTTATTTTTGTCAGAGCAATTAGCCAGAGTAATGGATGGAAATATTACGGTAACAAGCCAATTAGACCATGGCAGTAGCTTTGTTTTTAAGTTACCGTTCGGCGAAATTTATGCAACTTTGCCCAATGAAAAAATCTACGATAATGAGCATATCACCCAAACGCAAGAGCATACGCATTATACAGGAAAAATTCTCCTTGCCGATGACCATGATGATAACCGGCGGTTAATCGCTCGGCTTTTAATGGGCTTAGGCGTTGATGTTATTGAAGCAAGCAATGGCGTAGAAGCGGTTGACCTTTGTGTTACTTATCAACCTGAAGTTGTTTTACTCGATATACAAATGCCGGAAATGGATGGTATACAAGCGTTGGAGAAGTTACGAGAGCTTGGTTACAAGCAACCAATATACGCATTGACAGCCAATGCAATGTCACATGAAATTGCCCAGTATTTATCCCTTGGTTTTGATGGCCATCTTAAAAAACCTATTGAACGAGAAACCTTTTTAGCAACCATAGCGCAACATTACTCTGAGACCATCGGTGGTGCTGAATTTGGCAGCAACACTGCGGATGATATTGATTTAACTGATCTCGTACAGTCATTTGTGGCTAATTTATCTATTGATAAGTTAGCCATTGAACAATTTAGACAAAGTCATAATATTAAAAGTTTAGCGAGGGAAGCTCATAAGTTAGCAGGAGCAGCAAAAATGTTTGGTTTTGCTGAATTATCGCAAACAGCGAGTGACTTAGAGATAGCCATCAAAAATTCTAAAGAGGAACAAGTTGATGACTTAACACACTGTTTACTAGATGAAATTAATTCAGTTCAGCATAATCATAGTGTTGTTAGCAAAAATGATAAGTAAGTTTTCAATTTCTCAAGCCATGCTTGCTTTGGCTATTGCTTACTTTGCGTATGCATTACTTAGTTTCACTAAAGCAATACCCGATTTTGTTCAAACGGTTAATAAGATGACTCCACATATCAGCACTATTGTTGAGGAAGTTAAATTAGTTCGGGCTGAAGTAACGCAAGTTAGGTCCGTTGTTAATGCACAAGTGCCAGCAATGCTAAGCCAAATTGATCAAACTAGGCCTCTACTTGCACTAAGTTTGGCGCAAAGTGAGCAATACTTGCAGCAACTTCCTATTTTGTGGCAGCACCTAGCGGCTATTGAAATGCAAATGCAAAAACTACAACAAGACCTACCTAAGGCTTTAGTTCGAGTTGATGAAGTTGTCGCATCAAGTAATAAAGGAATTATTGAATTGAGCCTGTGGAGAGCCCATTCAACCAAATACATTGCAGAGATTGAGCAGTCTCGCGCTAATATACCTCAGTATTTAACACGCGTTGAAAATATTATTCTTGATGCTAAGACTATTGGTAAAGAAGCAAGTAGCGGCCTAGTATCAGGCTTTCTAAAGGGTGTTATCTCTCTACCTAAAGAAATGGTTGCCGGATTAACCGGTATGGTCGATACTCAATCGCGTTCCGCCAAGTTTCTTGTTGCTAATGACGTAGTTTTGATGCAAGAAAAAGTCCTTAGTTTATTGAATAACCAATCGAAAAGTCAGGCCTTTTGGCAAAATGATAACAGTGGTAATCGAGGCACAATAACAAAACAAGCGCCATTTAAACGTGAAGGTTTAACCTGTCATAAATTAGTCTTTGTCAATAGCTTTAAAAACCAACAAGAAAAATTAGAAAAGATAATGTGTAAAGATAGCAAAGAATTATGGCAAGTGATGTAACTAAATTAACTATTCTTGTGTACAATAGTTAAATATGAATTACTTTTTTATTACTGGAATTTCAAATGGCTAGAGAACAATTTGGTATTTGCGCAGAGCCTAATTTACACGGTAGTTATTTATTATTTAATGTATTAGATGATAAAAATGCTTTTGTTAGGGCGGCTTTGTCTCGCCTTCCGGCATTATTTGATGATTATGCCGATCAGTATTCAGAAGCTAATTTAATCGGAGTTATTGCTATTGGCGCAAATTATTGGGATGAGTTTTACCCAAAGGCACGACCGGCATTACTGAAAGCTTTTCCATCAATGAATAGTGAAGATCGCATTGCCCCCAGTAGTAATGTTGATATTTACATAGAGATCCGTAGTGATCGGGCTGATGTTAATCATATTGTTAGCTCAAAAGTATGCCAATTACTGGCAGAAAGTGTTGAGTTAATCGAACAAATTCAAGCATTTCGTTTTTTAGATGGTCGTGATTTAACCGGATTTGTTGATGGTACTGAAAATCCCCAAGGTATGCATCGCAGAAAAGTAGCACTGGTGAAAAACTGTGACGATGAAACCTTTGCTAGCGGTAGTTATTTGCACACGCAACGCTATCAGCATAATTTAACACTTTGGGGCTCTTTAAAAGCTCAAGAACAAGAAGATGTTTATGGACGTACAAAGCTAGAAAATGTTGAATATGAAAATGAAGTAAAACCTTTAACAGCACATACCAAGCGTACCAGCTTAAAAGATGAACATGGTGATTCTATAGAAATTCTTAGGCAAAGCATGCCTTATGGTGACATGAAGCGCCAAGGCTTATTTTTTGTTTCTTATTGCCAGTCACCTGAACCATTTGAAATAATATTAACAAGCATGATTCATGGGGATGAGCATGGCAATGTTGATCATCTATTAAAATATACACAAGCAGAGACTGGAGCGGCATTCTTTGCCCCGAGCATGACTTTTTTAACAGAACTTATCGAAGCTGAACAGTAAACTATCTTAAAGCTTACTCAAACAGAAAAACTAATAACGTCCATCAGAGTGGAAGGCCTCAATAGTATACCTGCCTTGATCAATGGCTAATTCTGACTCTGGCGCTAATTGACCTAATCGATATAGTGCAGGTCCTGTTGGCTCGCCTAATAAATAGCTTACCCCCTCATATTCAATGGTCATTTCGCCAACTTCGCCGGGAAGTGCAATACCAATAAAAGCATGTTGATCAATATAAATCATTGCCATATCAATTCTGGGCATCAACGCGCGCAATATTGTTGCGGTTAACGCCATTTTACTATCACAGTCGCCTTGATTTTCGAACAATAATTTTGCGGGTGGATTAAAGCCTGCGCCTGAAGAGGTTAAGCGAGATTCTAACGTTGAGTAGGGAATGCTTTGCACAAAAGCGAGTACATAGTCAGTAACCTTACGAATATTTTCAATGGCTACTTTATCTAAGATTATTGGTTTGAGTACTTTAAAGTCACTGACAGAATCGCTGGCAATATTAACATGATCTACTTTGACTCCTCTTTGCTGATCATGGGTGGTGAATAATTGAAAATAATTATTTTTGAAATACTCATCTATAGCTTGTCGCTCTATCTCTTTAACTTTCTGATAAGCCAGTGCGACATCTTCATCCTTTAACCCTTTTACTTGCACCACAGTTTTACCATCTTGTTGTTTAAAAATGGCGTGTGCCCCTTTTAATGGCTGCGATCTCAGTTTTTTTCTTACCGAGTGCATTATTGCTTTGTTGGCGAAATCACTTTGATATACTTTCAACATTCTAAAGCGTTCAAATAGGGCTGGATTTGCTAGGGAAAACGTCATCGCTTGTCGCTGTTTATCATGATCAAGCCACTGGTATTTGAAGATATATTCATCCTGTTGTGGATGTTTCGAAAAGCTTATTTGCTCAGCGTGCACAGTAGCAATAAACAAAAAGCCAAAACAAAGTAATATTTTGATGTTTTTCACCGTATTTCCTAACAGGTTTTCTATACTTATGTTTAACACTAACTCAAGGATTGGTGAAACATCAATTATTTTGGTTCAAAACTTTACTTTTATTGGTTTTAAGGTAGTATTCAAACAACTGTTTTAATTGTTTGTTCGAACATGCTCGCGACTAAGTTAACTAAATACATAAGGGGTTATTGTGGCTGAATATAAAGTTCCATTGAAAGATATGAGTTTTTTGCTTTATGAGGTATTTAAAGCTGATGATATGTGGCAAAAATTACCTAAGTTAGCTGAACAAGTCGATAAAGATACCGCCCAAGCCATATTACAAGAATGTGCCAAAATAGCGGAGCAAGAACTTGCTCCTATAGCTCGTCAGGGAGATGAAATAGGTGTCAGTTTTAGCGACGGTGTTGTCACTACAGCACCCGGTTATAAAGAAGCTTTTAATACTTACGCCGAAGGTGGTTGGACTGCTCTAGGTGGTGATGTGAATTATGGCGGTATGGGCATGCCTAAAATGCTGACTGCTTTACACGAAGAAATGTTATGCAGTGCTGATATTTCTTTTGCCCTTTACCCCGTATTGACTGCAGGTGCAGCCTTATCACTGGCAAAGCATGGTAGTGATGAATTAAAAGAACGCTATTTAACTCGAATGTACTCTGGTGATTGGTCAGCATCAATGTGTTTAACTGAGGCCCATGCAGGCTCTGATTTAGGTATTATTCGTACCAAAGCAATACCACAAGATGATGGTAGTTATAGTATCACCGGTAACAAAATCTTTATAACTGGTGGTGAACATGACCTTACTGAAAATATCGTACACCTGGTACTAGCCAAGCTTCCCGACGCTCCTGCAGGACCACGTGGCATTTCTCTGTTTTTAGTTCCTAAATTTAATGTCAATGACGACGAAACTTTAGGTGAACATAATAAGGTAAGTTGTGGCTCAATTGAGCATAAAATGGGTATTCATGCCTCTGCGACTTGTGTGATGAATTTTGATGAATCACAAGGTTACTTAATTGGTGAGTTAAACAAAGGCCTAGCGTGCATGTTCACTATGATGAATTTTGAACGTATTGGTGTGGGTATTCAAGGCCTAGGTGCGGCGGTACGTTCATATCAAAATGCACTTGAATATGCCAAAGATCGACTGCAAGGTCGTGCGCTAGACAGTAAAGTAAAGGGGGTTAAAAACCCAGCGCAAGAAGCAGACTCAATTATGGTTCATGGCGATGTCCGTCGTATGTTGCTCAACATGAAAGCATTAAACGAAGGCTCTCGAGCATTATCTTCATATATTGCCATGCAACTAGATTATGCTACTTATGGCGAAGGTGAAGAGCAGCAAAAAGGTGAAGCACTGGCTGCATTAATGACCCCTGTAGCCAAAGCATTCTTTACGGATATTGGTTTTGAAAATACCGTTACCGGCCAGCAAGTTTTTGGTGGGCATGGTTTTATTCGAGAGTGGGGGCAAGAGCAATTAGTTCGAGATGCCAGAATCACCCAAATTTATGAAGGCACCAATGGTATTCAAGCGATGGATCTACTGGTTAGAAAGGTCGCAAGCTCAAAAGGCGTTTTGTTAAAGGTATTTACTGATGAAGTCAGTGCATATATTGATGACAATCAAAATGAAGCAGGTATGGCCGAATTTATCGCACCTTTGACTGAAGCAGTAAATGATTTGACTGAATTGACCACAGAGTTATTAACTAAATCGGAAGCTAATATTAACGAGCTTGGTGCATCAGCTAATGACTATCTGCATGTATTTGGTTATACCGCTATGGCTTATATTTGGGCAAGAATGGCACAAGTGTCTTTAACGAAGCAGGACAGTAATGGTGAGTGTGGTGATAACTTCTATCAAAGTAAGTTGCATACCGCCCGTTATTATTTCACCCGCGTGTTACCTCGTCGAATTTCATTAATTGCAGCGGCAAAATCGGGTTGCGACTGTATGTTTGATATTAACGATGAGTTGTTTTAGTTAAAATTAGTCATTTAATAGATAACAGGCTTGCTTGCCTGTTATCTAAGTAGTGTTTTTATTTGCCTTTGTATTTTCCCTCTATTACTCTCTTCTCACCTGAACATTCTTTTCAAGCCTAATTTAGAGTTATTTCTGGGCGACTGTTCCACAAAACCCCACAAATTCATTCACTTCCTATAAAAACTTACACAGCCCTTTATTTTACTGGGGTTATGACCAGTAGTTGAGTTGATCTTTTTCACGATTCTTTGCTTGACATCAGTTTGCTTTAGTCACTAAACTGTATCAATGTGGAAAAAAGTGGGTAATTGTGGATCTTAGTAGTTTCATACTTACCCAGTCAGCAAATAAGGCAATATTAACTCGATGTTCAGAGGCGCTAGCGCAATCACGCTTGATAGCAAAAATAGAATCACGGTACCAACAAGGTATCGCGAAGAGCTATTGTCTGATTGCCAAGGAAAAATGATCTGTACGGTTGATATTCAGCACCCGTGCTTATTACTTTATCCTTTACCTGAATGGGAAGAAATTGAACTTAAATTGTGCAACTTATCTAGCATGAATCCACAAGAGCGGTTATTACAGCAAGTTTTACTTGGTAATGCCACCGATTGTGATATGGATAAAAATGGTCGTTTACTGCTCAATGGCCCATTGAGACAACATGCGGATTTAGAAAAATCCATAATGTTGGTTGGACAGCTGAAAAAGTTTGAAATTTGGAGCGAATCGGCCTGGCAAGCTCAAATGCACCAAGGTATTAGTAAAATTCAATCTGGCGAAATTGAATTGACAGAACGTTTGTTAGATTTGTCACTGTAGAAACCAATAAGATAAATAAAAGGTTATAAAAATAACAACATGGAATTAGATAAAACACACATTTCTGTTTTATTAGCTGAAGCAGTTGATGGCTTAGATATCGATGCCGACGGCTGCTATATCGACTGTACTTTTGGTCGTGGTGGTCACTCATCATTAATTCTATCTAAACTCTCTGAAAAAGGCCGTTTACTCGCGATTGATCGTGACCTTAGCGCGATCGCCGCCGCTGAAAAATTTAAAGATGATCAGCGCTTTCATATTGAGCATCAAGGCTTTGCTCATTTAGCCGATATTGCCCAGCAGCATGACTTAATGGGCAAAGTAAATGGTATTCTCTTAGATCTAGGGGTTTCGTCTCCACAACTCGATGAAGCTGAACGCGGTTTTAGCTTTATGAAAGATGGCCCATTAGATATGCGCATGGATACCACTCGTGGACAAACGGCTGCTGAATGGTTAGCCATTGCCGATGTAGAAGATATTACCTGGGTTTTAAGAACTTTTGGTGAAGAAAAACATGCTTGGCGCATTGCCAATGCCATTGTTGATGCCCGTGATGAAACGCCATTTACCCGTACAAGTCAATTAGCTAAGTTAATCAAAACCACAGCACCACAACGAGAAATTAAAAAGCACCCTGCTACACGAAGCTTCCAAGCTATTCGTATGTACATTAATAGTGAGTTAGACCAAATTGAAAAGGCGTTGGCTGCTTCTTTAAATGTACTTGCTGAAAGCGGTCGCCTAGTGGTCATTAGTTTCCATTCGCTAGAAGATAGGCTAGTGAAGCAATTTATGAAAAAGCATTCTCAAGGTAAAAAAGTACCTCGTGGTTTGCCAATCAGTGAGGCTGAATTAAATAAAGGCAAAAAGTTAGCATTAGTTGGTCGAAAATTAAAACCAAGCAAAAATGAAGTCGAAGAAAATGTGCGATCTCGTAGTTCAGTATTAAGAGTTGCTAGTCGTTTACCACACTCAGCTGATTAGTTGTGGTACATCAAAAGCTGGCATTAAGTAAACCAATAGCTAAGCAAGTGCTAGTACTGGAAATTTGGCAAGATATATTACAGCACCTTGTCAGTTATTGTTTATTATTTTTGGTGGTGGTTTCTGCTTTCTCAGTGATTTATTACACGCACGTTAACAGACAAACAACTAGCGAATTAGAACAGTTATATACACAAAGAGATGAATTAGATATTGAGTGGCGTAACTTGTTGTTAGAGCAAAATAGTTTAGCAGAACATGGTGCCATAGAAAGTAGAGCAAAAAAATTATTGAATATGAAGCGACCGGATGCCGATTCAGAAATAATTATTACTTTAGAGTAAGTATTAATACTGTCGGCTACGACGATAAATTTAACCCAAGATAATAGTTAAATGAACAAAAAAGCAAGCAATCGCAGCAGTCAACCAACAGCTAGTGCATGGCGTTATTACGTGGTGCTAGGCATTGTTGTCTTGATTTATACTGGATTGATGGCTCGCAGTGCATATATTCAAATAATTGAACCTGATATGTTACAAAAACAGGGCGATATGCGTTCAATGCGTGTGGCAGCGAATACTGTGCAACGTGGCTCAATTGTGGATAGAAATGGCGATGAATTAGCAATTAGTGTTCCGGTTGAAACTGTGTGGGCTGATCCTAAAATTATCATGAAAAATAATGCCCTTGCCATGACTGAGCATTGGCAGGCTTTAGCTGATGTACTTGGTAAAGATATAAATAAGTTAACTACGCGTGTTGTGCGTAACCCCAATAAACGTTTTGTTTATCTCGAACGTAAAATCTCTCCTGCAATGGCTAATTATATTCGCGAATTGAAAATACCAGGTGTGCATTTGCGCAAAGAGTCTAAACGTTTTTATCCAACCGGAGAAATAAGCGCTCATATTGTTGGCTTTACTGATGTTGATGATAAAGGCATGGAAGGAGTAGAGCGGGTATATGATCAGCTGTTAACAGGTAAAGGCGGTAATAAACGCTATAGAAAAGATGCTAAAGGCAGAAGGATTGAAATTCTGTCTGAACAAAAAGCACAAGTTGCCCAAGATGTTACCTTAACCATTGATCAACGTATTCAGGCCATTGCTTATAAAGAATTAAAGGGAGCAGTGCAAGCGTTTAAAGCGACATCTGGCTCAGTAGTTGTTGCCGATATTCATACCGGTGAAATTTTAGCAATGACTAATAGCCCTTCTTATAATCCAAACAATCGTCGTAATACTGCTATTCACCGTTTTAGAAATCGCGCGATTACGGATATATATGAGCCAGGTTCAACTATGAAGCCATTAACAGCTTTAACTGCATTGGAGTTTGGCTCTGCCAAGGCAAATACGATTGTTGACACTAACCCTGGTTGGATGCGGTTGGGAGGTAGACGGGTAAATGACCCCATCAATCGCGGCAAGCTGTCGATTGAAGATATTTTAGTGACCTCGTCAAATATGGGTACGACCAAACTAGCATTATCTGTACCTAAAACCTTTTTGATCGATAAGTTCTTTGATGCCGGGTTTGCTGAAACTACGGGCACTGACTTGATTGGTGAAAGTTCAGGTATGATGCATGACAGACAACGCTGGTCAAAATTTGAATTAGCAACACTTTCTTGGGGGTATGGTTTAGCCATAACCCCAATGCAGTTGGCACGGTTTTATGCGACATTATCTAATGGTGGTATTAAACGAGAATTGTCTATCATTAAAAGGGCTAAACCAGAAGAAGGCGAACGAGTATTTTCTAAAAAAAATGCACAAGCCATTACGGCAATGCTTGAAACTGTGGTAGATGATCACGTGGAAAAAGCTAAAGTTGACGGTTATCGTGTTGGTGGTAAAACCGGCACAACATTTAAAGCGGTAGCCGGTGGTTATGGCAATGACTATATTGGATTATTTGCTGGTGTTGCGCCAATTTCAGACCCCAAAGTTGTGGTTGTGGTAGTGATTAACGATCCCGGCGGTGACTTATACCACGGCGGTGAAGTGGCGGCGCCAGTATTCTCCCGCGTGATGAAAGGTGCTTTACGGACATTAAATATTGCTCCAGATGCCAAAGGGGTGCAAGCCAAAAATAACCAAATAAAAACTAATGTAAAAAAAGTTAATGCAAAAAAAGCTAAAGTCGTGGGAGCAGAGCATGTATAAAGCTGCTACACATGGCATCATTTCAGTACTGCGCCAGTTTAATATTGTTTGCGAACAAAGCGTTGAATTATCAAACTTCCGTGGTGGCCTAACAAACGATAGTAGGGAAATCACTGAAGGCGATATATTTTGCGCCATCATTGGCCATGCACAAGATGGACGTAAATATATTGATAGCGCGATAGTCTGTGGCGCAAAACTGGTTTTAGCGGAATGTGAACAAAGCGCTGAGCATGGTGAAGTTCGCTATGTAGCAAGTGATGTCGATGTTGCTGTCATCAGTTTTTATAAGTTAAACGAACAATTGTTCTCTCTCGCCAGTGCCTATTACCAATCACCTCAGCAAAACATGACCATGATTGGCATTACGGGTACCAATGGCAAAACCAGTACTAGTCAACTTTTGGCACAAGCTTTGTTGTCGTGCCAGAAACCCTGCGCAATTATTGGCACAAATGGCGCGGGCATGGTTGATGATTTGCAACCTCTAGAAAACACTACACCAAGTGCCACCGATTTAGTGCAATTATTCGCAAATTTTTCCACGAAAAAAGTTAACGAACAAGCCATTTCTCATTTAGCCATGGAAGTCTCATCTCATGCCCTTGAGCAAGGTAGGATATCAGGGGAAACTTTTGATATTGCCGTGTTTACAAACTTGAGCCGTGATCACTTAGATTATCATGGCACGATGGCCGACTATGCCACGGCTAAAAGAAGATTATTTACCAATAGTGAAAATCAAGTTGCCGTTATTAATGGGGATGATTTACAAGCTCAACATTGGCTAAAAAAATGGCCAAAAGCGCAATCCTCTGACCGAAATAATTTGTGGGTTTATGGGCGCGGAACAACTGTTTGTCAGTATGATAATTTTGTCAGCTGTCTGGCAATCAAGCATCACCACAAAGGTGTGAGCTTTGTCTTATCTACCCATTTAGGAAAAAGTGATATTCATAGCCCATTATTGGGCGATTTCAATATCGATAATTTACTCGCCGCTATTAGCGTATTGTTGGTTGAAGGTATTAGCTTAACCAAAATAGCAGAAGTTGTTGCTAGCGTTAACGCTACTCCCGGCAGAATGGAAGCTTTCTTGTCGGCTAAAGCACCAACTGCAGTAGTAGATTATGCCCATACACCAGACGCTTTAGAAAAAGCCTTGATTGCTTGTCGTCAGCATTGCCAAGGCAAGTTATATGTTGTTTTTGGTTGTGGTGGTGATAGAGACAAAGGCAAACGCCCTTTAATGGCGCAAGCGGCACAAAAATATGCTGATTGTTTAGTTATCACCAATGACAACCCACGCACTGAAGCGCCAATGAGTATCATTGAAGATATTATCGCTGGCTTAGATGAAGGCCACGAAGCAACTGTCATTGTCAATAGAAAGCAGGCGGTGATAGAAACGTTAACTAAAGCAGGTGAGAGTGACTTGGTGCTATTAGCTGGTAAGGGGCATGAAGATTATATCTTGCTAGGTCTTGAGAAAATTGCTTATGACGAGCGCAAGGTCGTGCAATGCTTTTTTGCAGAAAAAGATAAACAAAATAATGAAGGTGAACAATTATGATCCGCTTAGATTTAGCAACACTTGCTAAAGCTGCAAATGGCAAGTTAGTTTGCAACGAAGCGCTGAAATCTCTAAGTGTAGATAATCTAGTTACTGACTCTCGTGCTTTACAAAAACAAAATGCTTTTCTTGCCTTAAAAGGGCCAAATTTTGATGGTCACCGTTTTGCACAGCAAGTAGTGAGTAAAGGTTGCCAAGTCATTATTGTCGATAACCAAATTGATGGCATAGATCCTAATAAAGTAGCACAGATTATTGTTGCTGATACCCGTATAGCATTAGGCCACATTGCACAATTTGTTAAACAACAAGTAGCGCCAAAAACGATAGGTATAACAGGTAGCAGTGGTAAAACTACCGTGAAAGAAATGTTGGCAGCTATTTTATCACGCTTAGGTAAAGTGCTCGCTACCCAGGGTAATTTCAATAATGATATTGGTGTACCACTGACCTTATTGCGCTTAGAAAAAGATCATGATTTTGCGGTAATTGAAATGGGTGCAAACCATATTGGTGAAATTGCTTATACCACTGAGCTCGTTAAACCTGATGTCGCTATGATTAATAATATTGCCGCCGCTCATCTGGAAGGTTTTGGCGATCTATGTGGGGTAGCCCGTGCCAAAGGAGAGATTTTCGCTGGCTTGCCGCCTGAAGGAGTAGCGCTATATAACAGAGATACGAAATACACCAGTAAATGGCAGTGGCGCTTAACCGATAAAAAGGTAAAAACATTTTCGTGTTTAAATCCTAACAATGCAGACTGCTATAGCAGCGACGTTGTACTTGATGAAAATGGTTGCGCTAGTTTTAGCTTACAAACCTCGATAGGGCAGAGTGTCATTCAATTAACTGTACCTGGTAAGCATAATGTATGTAACGCGGTAGCTGCTGCAAGCGCTGCAATAGAATGTGGTGCAAGCCTAGACGATATCAAGTTAGGTCTTGCTGAAATGGCGCCAGTAAAAGGACGCTTGAATATTCACCATTTGGTGAGAACCAGTAACAGTACCGCAATTAAATTAATTGATGATACCTATAACGCCAATGTTGAATCGATTAAAGCGGCGATAACCTTATTGGCAAACTATAAAGGCGAGCGAATCTTAATTTTAGGTGATATGGCTGAACTTGGTGCTGATGCGCGCAGTTATCATCAAGAAGTTGGTGAGTATGCGCAACAGCAAGGCATAAACATATTACTTACCGTGGGTGTGCTGAGTCAAAATACCAGTGATGCTTTTGCCCGTAATAATCAAGCAATAAGTGAACATTTTAGTGATAAGGCCATGCTCAATGACTACCTGTTAGATTTACTTGCTAGCGGTAGCGAAGTTGAGCATGAAAAACAGATTTTAGTTAAAGGCTCTCGTAGCGCTCATATGGAATATGTCGTTGAAAATATTATTAATTGGCATGCTGGATCAAAAAAGCAAAGCCAGTTGTTAGGTCAGCATATACCTAACAAGCATAAACAGGACAATTCTTAATGTTACATTGGTTAGCGGAATATTTAACCCAGTACTATAGCGCCTTTAACGTATTTTCATACTTAACTTTTCGCGCCATTGTAAGTACTTTGACCGCGTTATTTATTTCGCTTTATTTTGGTCCAAAATTGATTCGTTATTTGCAAAAAATGCAAATTGGTCAAACGGTGCGTGATGATGGACCAGAGAGTCATTTATCCAAATCAGGTACGCCAACAATGGGCGGAATATTGATACTGGCTGCTATTGTTTTTAGTGTGTTGTTATGGGCTGATTTAAGTAACACCTATGTCTGGGTAGTGTTATTCGTGGTGACGAGTTTCGGAATAATCGGTTTTGTTGATGATTACAGGAAAGTGATTCGAAAAGATTCTAATGGCTTGATTGCGAAGTGGAAATACTTTTGGCAAACCGTGTCAGGTTTAGCTACCGCTGTTTTCTTGTATCAAATATCACACCCAGAGCAAACGTTTCTCCTTATCCCTTTTGTTAAGGATGTCATGCCACAGTTAGGCTTATTTTATATTGTCATGACTTATTTCGTCATTGTTGGTACTAGTAACGCCGTTAACTTAACCGATGGTCTCGATGGTTTAGCTATAGTGCCCACTATTATGGTTGCCGGTGCATTTGCCTTATTTGCATACGTCACCGGCAATGTTAATTTTGCCAGCTATTTAAATATTCAGCACATAGCAATGACTTCTGAGCTCGTAGTGGTTTGTACTGCAATCGTTGGAGCTGGCCTAGGCTTTCTCTGGTTTAACACTTACCCAGCACAAGTCTTTATGGGCGATGTTGGCTCATTAGCGTTAGGCGCAGGCTTAGGTGTTATTGCTGTGTTAGTAAGACAAGAATTAGTGCTATTTATTATGGGTGGGGTGTTCGTCATTGAAACCGTATCGGTAATTTTGCAAGTGGGTTCATACAAAATGCGTGGTCAACGAATTTTTCGCATGGCACCTATACATCATCATTATGAATTAAAAGGCTGGCCTGAGCCTAGAGTAATAGTGCGATTTTGGATTATATCGATGATTTTAGTTTTGATTGGGCTAGCTACATTGAAACTTCGATAAGATGTATATATCGCAAAGTTAGAAAACAAACATAGATTACAATACGTGAGAGAACAAATATAAAAATGACATTGTTAGCAGCATTAAAGCATAAACAAATACTAGTACTAGGTGCTGGCATCACAGGGTTATCCTGTGCTCGCTACCTTAGTGCTCAAGGTTTGTGTTTTGCTGTTAACGACTCACGAGAAAGCCCGTTTTCACTTGATTACAATAAAGATAAATTTGCAGCAGAGCATCCAACAGCCAGCTTACATTTAGGCCAGTGGCATAGTGAACTCATTCGACATGCAGATGTTATTTTAATAAGCCCAGGTATTGATAGCGCAGACGCAGAGATTGCAAATTATATCAGTGCAGATTGTCATGTAATGGGTGATGTAGAGCTTTTTTGCTTACTTAATAACGAACGAGATAAATCAATAGGTATACTCGCTGTAACAGGCTCTAACGGTAAGTCTACCGTGGTAACTTTACTTGATCACTTAGGCAAGTGTTTAGGCTTGAATACACAGTTGGGCGGAAATATTGGTCAGCCAGTGCTCGATATTTTTACTGAAGAGCTTGGTTGTCATAATACAGGGAATATCGTTGATGTGCCCGAGTTATTGATTTTAGAATTATCTAGTTTTCAATTAGAAACCTTAACTAGTATGAAAGCTATTGCCACCAGTGTGCTAAATATTAGCGATGATCATTTAGATAGACACCTGACCATGGCGAATTATCAAAGCATCAAACAGACCATCTATTCACAAAGTAAGTGGGCAGTAACTAACCGTGATGATCCAAATACAGTTACCAAGAATAGCTCTCAACTGCAGTGTTCATTTGGTAGCAATATACCTGAACAACAATTTGGAATTAGGCTCATCGATGAAAAAGCCTATTTAGCGTTTGAAGAGCAAGTACTTATCGCTTTAGATAAATTGCCACTAGCAGGAATGCACAATGCATTGAATTATTTAGCGGCTTTAGCACTTGGATATTGTGCTGGTTGGTCTATAACCGATATGGTAGACAACTTGCCAAGTTTTTCAGGTTTGCCTCATCGATGTCAGCGAGTTGAAAACAAAGACGGTATTGTCTGGATTAATGACTCTAAAGCGACCAACGTCGGAGCAACAATTGCGGCAATTAACGGTTTAGCGCAGACAATTGCCCAGCACAATAACGCAGGACATAAGTTAATACTTATTGCCGGTGGTGAAGGTAAAGGTGCAGACTTTGCGCCATTACTTGACCCGATAACACAGCATGTTAATCAGGTGATAACGTTAGGAAAAGATGGCAATAAAATTGCCGATGTAGTTAAGAAAAGTGCAGTGAAAACTAAAGCGGTACACAATTTAGCTCAAGCCGTGCAAGTTGCTAAAGCCAATGCAAAGGTGGGGGATATTGTTTTGCTTTCACCAGCATGTGCTAGCTTTGACATGTTCAAGGGGTTTGCCGATCGTGGTGAGCAATTTGCTAGTGCAGTGAAAAAGCATGGGGGGGTAAGTTAATGACTACTTCATCTATGGAAAAAGCTGAACCGGCAATGAAATTTTCATTTTTATTCTCAATCATTGAAACAATAACTGCGGGCATCACTAAAGTTTTTGACCAAAAGTTAGCGTCCAATAACAATGCCGTATTTGATCGTAATTTTGTCATACTAGCGTTAATTATGTACATGATTGGTTTAATCATGGTGGCAAGTTCTTCCATGCCAGTTGCAGAGCGGTTATTTAACAATCCATTTCATTTTGTTATTCGTCATACCATTTATATTGTCTTGAGTTTAGCTATTGCAGGTGTTGCGTTACAAATACCTATGGCATGGTGGCAAAAAAATAGCAGCTATTTATTGATGTTTGGCATTTTTCTACTGGTTGTGGTGTTGATTGTCGGGCGTTCTGTTAATGGTTCAACACGCTGGATAGTCGTTGGACCTATTACTGTTCAAGCTGCTGAGCCTGCTAAGTTGTTTTTCTTTTGCTATCTTGCGGCCTACCTTGTGCGTCGTCGAGATCAAGTAATGGAAGACTGGCGTGGTTTTGCAAAACCACTCATTGTTTTTGGTGTGCTTGCTGGTTTGTTATTAAGGCAGCCCGACTTAGGCACCATTATTGTCATGTTCGTTACGACCTTCGGTTTATTGTTCTTAGCTGGGGCAAAACTTTGGCAGTTTATTAGCTTAGCTTCTGTTGGCGTGTTGTTATTGTCTTTATTGGCCATATTCGAACCCTACCGCTGGCGTCGAATCACCAGTTTCTTAGACCCATGGCAAGATCCATTTGGCAGTGGCTATCAGCTCACTCAATCATTAATGGCTTATGGACGTGGAGAAGTTTTCGGTCAAGGTCTTGGCAACAGTATTCAAAAATTGGAATATTTACCCGAAGCACACACTGATTTTGTTATGGCAGTGGTAGCAGAAGAGTTTGGCTTTATTGGCATTGCCATTATTTTGTTGCTAAGTATGGTGTTGGTCTTTAAAGCCTTAATGTTAGGGAAAAAAGCATTAGCTAAAGAGAAATTTTTTGAAGGGTTCTTTGCCTATGCAATAGGCATTTGGATATGCTTTCAGGCCGCTGTGAATATTGGTGCCAGTGCTGGCATAGTGCCTACGAAAGGCTTGACCATGCCATTGCTCAGTTATGGCGGTAGCTCAATGATTATTATGACACTGGCAGTGGTTATTTTAATTCGTATTGATCATGAATTACGGATGCAAAGCATTCAAGCGACTTCGTCAAAAAGGAAAACACGGAAAATAGGAGAAGCTGATGACTAATAGCATTAAATCTCCCACTTTATTAGTTATGGCGGGTGGTACTGGCGGACATATATTCCCAGGACTTGCCGTCGCTGAAAAATTAAAAACTCAAGGCTGGCATATTCATTGGCTTGGCACGGCGGATCGTATGGAAGCAGATATTGTCCCAGCCTACGGTTTTGATATTTCATTTATCAATATAAGCGGCTTACGCCATAAAAATTTGATGGCATGGTTAAAATTACCCTTTAAGTTGCTGAATTCATTATTACAAGCGATTGCGGTAATAAGAGCAACAAAACCTGATGCCGTCTTGGGTATGGGCGGCTATGCAAGTGCTCCAGGCGGTTTAGCTGCTTGGTTAATGAGAAAACCTTTAGTTGTTCACGAGCAAAATGCTGCGGCAGGCTTAACAAATCGCTTATTAGCAAAAATTGCGACTAAGGTGTGTTGTGCATTCCCTAATGCTTTTAATAGCGATATTGTCGCACAGGTGGTAGGAAATCCACTAAGAGCAAATATTGGCGAAGTGAATAATTCAGTAGATAAATTAACGACCAATAATCGTAATATTTTGGTTGTTGGTGGCAGCTTAGGTGCTCAAGTATTAAATCAAACTGTGCCAGAAAGCTTTGCCGCTATTAGTAAAGAAAATAAGGCAAATAGAGAAACATGTCTTTTTAATATCTGGCATCAAACCGGTAAAGGTAATCAGCAAGCTGTTATTGATGCGTACAATAAACAGAATTTAATTGATGAGCATGTCAGAGTAAGTGAATTTATCGAGGATATTGCTAACGCATATCAGTGGGCTGATGTCGTTATTTGTCGTGCAGGTGCACTAACAGTATCTGAATTAGCGATGTCAGCAACCGCAGCAGTTTTTGTACCTTTGCCCCATGCGGTGGACGATCATCAAACAAAGAATGCTCAATATTTAGTGTCACGTGGCGCTGCCATCGTGATAAATCAAGCTGATTTATCTAGTGCAGGTTTAGCAACGTCACTCACAGAACTATTTAGCGAGCCACAAATTTTGAAGAATATGGCACAAGCGGCTTTTGCTGCTGCTGATGTTGAGGCGACTGATAAGGTTGCTAATATTTGTCAGCAACTCGTGACAACATAGAACAGATTATGAGTAATAAAATGAATGTAAAAGCAATGAATAACCGTAATATTAAAATACCAGAAATGCGTCGGGTAAAACGTATCCATTTTGTCGGTATTGGTGGCGCAGGAATGGGCGGTATTGCCGAGGTTTTATTAAACGAAGGTTATCAAATCTCAGGATCAGATATTGGTGATAACCAAGTGGTAAAACGATTAACAAAGTTAGGTGCCATCATTACTATTGGTCATGCGAGTGAAAACATCAATGGTGCCAGTGTTATTGTGGTTTCCACCGCAATTAATCAAGATAATCCTGAACTCATTGCCGCAAAATCTCAACGTATTCCTGTGGTACGTCGTGCAGAAATGTTAGCCGAGCTTATGCGTTTTCGACATGGTATTGCCATTGCGGGTACCCATGGTAAAACCACAACAACTAGCTTAATCGCTAGTATTTTTGCTCAAGGTCAACTTGATCCTACTTTTGTCATTGGTGGTTTATTAAATAGTGCGGGTACTAATGCAAGATTGGGCAGCAGCCGTTATCTAGTAGCCGAAGCCGATGAAAGCGATGCTTCATTTTTGCATTTGCAGCCTATGGTGTCTGTGATCACTAACATTGATGCAGATCATATGGAAACCTATCAAGGTGATTTTGAAAAATTAAAAGATACCTACATTGAGTTTTTACATAATTTACCTTTTTATGGTTTAGCGGTTGTTTGTATCGATAACCCTGTTGTGCGTGAACTATTACCACGCATTGGTCGTCAAGTTATTACTTATGGCTTTTCTGAAGATGCCGATGTGCGTGCAGCAAACTATCAGCAAGACGGCGGTGTAAGTTATTTTACTGTTGAAATCGATGGTCAGCCACCATTGGATATGAGTGTAAATTTACCTGGCCAACACAATGTATTAAATGCCTTGGCAGGTGTTGCAGTTGCAAAAGACGAAGGTATTGATGATGAGGCTATTTGCCAGGCGTTAACTGAGTTTGCCGGGATTGGTCGCCGTTTTGAACAACTTGCAGACTTACAGACAAAAGCTGGAAATATGGTGCTAGTCGATGACTACGGCCATCACCCAAGTGAAGTAAAAGCAACCATTCTTGCTATGCGTACCGGCTGGCCGGATAAACGCTTAGTTATGGTATTCCAGCCGCATCGTTACTCAAGAACACGTGATTTATATGAAGACTTTGTCGAAGTGTTGTCTGAAGTCGATTCTCTATTTTTATTAGATGTTTATGCAGCAGGTGAAGCGCCAGTGGTCAGTGCTGATAGCAAAAGTTTAGCACGCTCTATCCGCCAACGTGGACAAATTGAGCCTGTTTATGTCAGTAATGTTGAGATACTGCCCGAATTACTCGCAGCGCAATTACAAGATAACGATATGGTGATAACACAAGGCGCAGGCAATATTGGCGCTATCGCACGAAGTTTATCAAATAACCCGATTTTGCTTCAAGGCGAGACTAAATAAATGACTTTCGCTAAGTTAAAAAAGGAGCCTATTGCCGTTCTTTATGGCGGAGATTCAGCCGAACGCGATGTTTCACTGAACTCAGGGCTAGCCATAGCGCAAGGCCTAGAACAGGCAGGTTTTAATGTGGTGTTGATGGATACCAAAGACACACCACTATCTGACTTAGTAGAGCAGAACATTAAGCGTGTTTTTATAGCGTTACATGGGCGTGGTGGTGAAGATGGCTGTTTGCAAGGAGCATTAGAGAATCTAGGTATTGAGTATACCGGTTCAAATGTCTTAGGCTCGGCATTATCAATGGATAAAGTGCGCAGTAAACAGATATTCAAAGCATGCGAGTTACCAACTGCGGCCTTTGCCGTGGTAAGAAAAAAAGACTTTAGTGAACTTGATATTGAAAAGCAACTACAAGCTTTAGGTGGGAAGGTCATGGTTAAGCCCGCTCATGAAGGCTCGAGCATTGGTATGGCAATGGCTGACTCAGTTGAGAAACTTAACAATGCATTGATTGAAGCTTTTGGTTTTGATAGTGAAGTTTTAATAGAAGCATGGATTGACGGCCCTGAATATACCGTCGCCATTATTGACGAGGAAGCGCTCCCCGCAATCCATATGGAAACGCCACGAGAGTTTTATGACTATGAAGCGAAGTATCAGTCTACCAGCACGCAATATCATTGCCCCTGTGGTTTGCCAAAATCTGAAGAAGACGAAATAAAAGCAATATCGTTACAAGCATTTAAGGCAACAGGCGCCAGTGGCTGGGGACGTGTTGATTTGATGCAAGATAGTCAAGGGCGTTGGCAATTATTAGAAGTAAATACTGTCCCAGGGATGACGCAAACCTCACTTGTACCAAAAGCGGCAAAAGCGTATGGATTAACGTTTAGTGAGCTAGTCGAGCGCATAGTATTGAGTAGTGTGAAATAGTTTTCTTTGTGATTAATGTAATAGATAAGAGTTAATAATGAATATAAAAAGTACAACAACTGAAAATCAACAAGCATGGTCATTTGGACTAGGCTTGGTGTTTTTCGTGTTTGTACTTATTGGTTTGATAAGTATTGGCTGGTGGTTAACTAAAATATTAGTTGAACAAGAGCAGGTCCCAGTGAAGTCGATTGTTATTAGTGGGGAAATGCCATATACCCAGCAAGATGATGTACTCAATGCCATGAGTAATATTGACTTGGGAAACTTTTTTCAAATAAATGTTAATGAAATTCAAGACCAAGTACTTGCTCTACCTTGGGTCTATTCTGTCGCGGTTAGAAAGCAATGGCCAGATGAAGTGAAAATATATGTAGTAGATCAAACACCGGTTGCTTTATGGAATGATGATTTTTTATTAAACCAATTCGGTAAGGCATTTCAAGCAAATAAAGCGCAACTGATTGAACCTTTACCGGAGTTTTTCGGGCCAGAAGGAACTGAACTATTAGCTTTAAAGAATTTTACTAATTTAAACGACTTACTTGAGTATAGAGATTTGGCTATTGAGGAGTTAGTACTGAGCGAACGTTATTCGTGGCAGTTAACACTCAGTGATGGCGTAATGCTTAATTTAGGGCGTGAAGATAGAGTAAAAAGAGTACAAAGATTTATGGATGTATATCCTTTAATCAAAACGCATTTAAAGCAAAAAGTAAAACAGCAAAATAATCGTAAAAAACAGTTAAAACAAGCGGTGGATTATATCGATTTACGTTATGATACGGGATTGGCAGTTGGCTGGAAACAAGTCGCTACTTTGTCATTTAGCATGAACGTAAAAAAACAACAAAAACCAAGCCGCATATTGATGCTACAAAACCATGAATTTAGAACTAATAAGCCGCAAACAACAGAGTTGATCTTGAATGTCTAAAGTTACAGAAAGAAATTTAGTCGTTGGACTAGATATCGGCACATCTAAAATTTCCGTCGCCGTTGGCGAAATTACCCCAGACAATAAATTAAGCATTGTTGGTGTTGGTAATCAGCCTGCACGAGGTATGGATAAAGGTGGTGTTAACGATTTGAATTTAGTAATCCAGTCGATTCAACGTGCCATTAATGAAGCTGAATTAATGGCGGATTGCCAAATTAGCTCAATTTATCTAGGTATTTCTGGGAAGCACATTAGTTGTCAAAATGAAAATGGCATGGTGCCAATTAATGATAAAGAAGTCATTCAAGAGGATGTTGATAACGTTATTCATACCGCTCGAAGCGTACCTATTTCAGCAGAGCGTCGGATGTTGCACGTATTGCCGCAAGAATACAGCATTGACTGTCAAGATGGTATCAAAAGCCCTATTGGCATGTCAGGTGTCCGTATGGAAGCTAAAGTACATATTGTGACTTGTGCCAATGATATGGCAAAGAACTTAGTAAAGTGTGTTGAAAGATGTAATTTAACCGCCGACCAGCTTATTTTTTCAGCCTTAGCTTCTAGTTACTCAATATTGACTGATGATGAAAAAGAATTAGGGATTTGTGTTGTGGATATCGGTGCTGGCACTATGGATATCTCAATTTTTACTGGCGGAGCGCTACGACACACAGCCGTAATTCCGGTCGCAGGAAATCAAGTCACCAGTGATATAGCTAAAATATTTAGAACGCCAATAAGTCATGCCGAAGACATAAAAGTGCAATATGCCTGTGCGCTAAAACATTTAGTGAGTATGGAAGAAAGTATTGATGTGCCAAGTGTTGGTGGTCGACCGGCACGTACTATGTCTCGACACACGCTATCTGAAGTTGTGGAACCACGATATCACGAATTATTTGAATTAATTCAAGAAGAAGTAAGAGAAGCCGGTTTAGAAGATCAAATCGCTGCTGGTTATGTACTAACCGGTGGTACCGCAAAAATGGAAGGCGTTGTAGAGTTTGCCGAAGAAGTTTTTCAAATGCCAGTGCGCATCGCTTCACCTTTAATGGTGGAGGGGTTAAAAGAATATGTAAATGATCCAAGTTATGCCACGGTTGTTGGTCTGCTACATTATGGCATGCAAGCACATGAGTCTGGCATAAAAGAGCATAATAAGTCTGAAGGCGTCACTGGTTTGTGGTCTCGCCTTCATGCATGGTTTAAAGGGGAGTTTTAATTTTTATATGAAAATTGAAATCCTTAGAATTGTTTGTCAGTCAGAAATTATTCTGACAATTTTAGTAAAAAAACGGAGAGAGAAAAATGTTTGAATTGATGGAAGATCATAATGAAGAAGCGGTGATTAAAGTCATCGGTGTTGGTGGCGGTGGCGGTAACGCTGTTGAGCATATGGTATGCCAAACCATTGAGGGTGTGGAATTTACAACAGCGAATACTGATTCGCAAGCGTTGAGAAATTCTTCGGCAAACGTCACTTTACAGTTGGGGACTGACGTAACCAAAGGTTTAGGGGCTGGTGCCAATCCTAATATTGGACGCCAAGCGGCAGAAGAAGATCGTGATACGATCATGCAAACGCTACAAGGTGCTGATATGGTGTTTATCGCAGCAGGTATGGGCGGAGGCACTGGTACAGGTGCAGCGCCAGTGGTAGCTGAAGTTGCTAAAGAAATGGGGATTTTAACCGTTGCAGTAGTGACTAAACCGTTTCCATTTGAAGGCAAAAAGCGCATGAATTATGCGGATCAAGGCATTGAAGCACTGGCAAAAAGTGTTGATTCCTTGATAACCATACCTAACGAAAAGTTGTTAAAAGTATTAGGGCCGGGAACTAGTTTGTTAGATGCTTTTAAAGCGGCAAACAATGTTCTATTAGGCGCAGTACAAGGTATTGCTGAGCTAATTACACGCCCTGGCTTAATTAATGTCGATTTCGCCGATGTGCGCACTGTCATGTCTGAAATGGGTACTGCTATGATGGGATCTGGTATTGCATCAGGTGAAGATAGAGCAGAAGAAGCTGCAGAAGCAGCTATTTCTAGCCCATTACTTGAAGATGTAGATCTAGCGGGTGCACGCGGTATTTTAGTTAATATCACGGCTGGTATGGATATCAGTATTGATGAATTTGAAACAGTTGGTAATGCAGTTAAAGCCTTTGCTAGTGAAAATGCTACTGTTGTTGTGGGCGCGGTAATTGACCCAGAGATGACAGAAGAGCTTAGAGTAACGGTTGTTGCAACAGGCATTGGTGCTGAGAGTAAGCCAGACATAACACTGGTAACCCCTGCGCCAATGGTTGAGCAAAAAGTAGTTGGCGGTGATTTCACACCATCTGCTGCGCCACAAGCAGAAATGGCAGTAGAGCCTGTTACTATGACTGATAGTAATGCGCAAAAGGTAGCCCATGCAGATTTGGATAACTACCTAGATATACCGGCATTTTTGCGTAAACAGGCTGATTAGTAGCAAAGTAATCGATTGAATTTACAAATTCTTTTTCGAAAGCATAAGGTTACGTCATTTGCTGGCTGATATAGAAATTGTAATACTTGTATTTTTAAAACTGACAAATTTGATAAGTTTTGAATTTATTAAGTTTTTTTGTTATATTGTGCGCCCGTTAAATTTAGCGGACTGTTCTGTGTGGTTACTATGAGCTGGATTACTTCTAATGAGTAAAGCTTGAGTAGTTGACATATAGTCAAAATGACGAAGGCAAAGTTAACATGATTAAGCAACGTACATTAAAAACAAGTGTTTCAACCGTAGGGGTTGGTTTACATAAAGGTGAAAAGGTTCAGGTCACTCTCCGTCCTGCTCCAGCAAACACTGGTATTGTATTCCGTCGAGTAGATCTTGACCCTATAGTTGATATTAAAGCTACCCCAGAAGCTGTGGGTGAAACTACCTTGTGTACTTGCTTAGTTAATGAACAGCAAGTGAAAGTATCAACTGTTGAACATTTGTTATCAGCAGTTGCTGGCTTAGGCATAGATAACTTAATCATTGATGTTGATGCACCAGAAATTCCAATTATGGATGGTAGCGCTCTTCCTTTTGTCTATTTAATTCAATCGGTTGGTATTGAAACGCAAAATGCCGCTAAACGTTTTATTCGTATTAAAAAGGCTATTCGGGTTGAAGAAGGTGATAAATGGGCTGAGCTGCTTCCTTTTGAAGGCTTTCGTGTAAATTTTTCTATCGAATTTAACCATCCTGTTATAGCTAACACATGCCAAACTATGAGTATGGATTTTTCCAGTTGCTCTTTTATCAAAGAAATCAGCCGGGCACGAACTTTTGGTTTTATGAAGGATATTGAGTTCCTCCGATCTCACAACCTGGCTTTAGGTGGTAGTTTGGAAAATGCGATTGTGCTTGATGAATATCGAATGCTTAATAAAAATGAATTACGTTATGATGATGAATTTGTGAAGCATAAGATTCTCGATGCCATAGGTGATTTATATATGGGAAGTGCAAGCATTCTGGCAGAATTAAATGCTTTTAAATCAGGGCATGGGCTTAATAACTTATTGCTAAGAGAAGTATTTAAGCAGCGAGATGCTTGGGAATGGGTCACATACGAAGATGATAAGTTGGCTTCCCCAATAGAATATCAAGAAATTAATGCAGGGGCTTTTTAATAAAGTCTCTAAGCATAAAGAGCCGAGCTTAGTCTCGGTTTTTTATTGACCAGTTTTATTGACATTAGCGGCAAGCTTCTTAAGCTTTCTTTTTAATCCTTCCGGTGCATTTTCTGCTATCTCTAATAAATGTGAAGCCGTGCCACTGGAAATATTTTGCACTGAACTATTGTTCATTGCGTGTTGGTGCCGGTTATATGTTGCTTGATTTGGCACTTGTCTATGACCTTGTGGATTCACTTTTATTTCTATTTGCGAAAACTGACCTTCCGTTTGTATTATTAATGCTTGGCAAATAGTGTTGCGCTCAAATTGTAGTCTTTGTCCCCAAACAGGAGATTTAACCTCTATGATTAAGGTTGATTGCACAAAGTTGGCTATATTGAACGTATCTTCTGGCAGGTCAGGGCATATTTGTCGTACAATATCTGACAATGTACTCAAAGAGTTGGTTTTTGCTTGGATTTGTGCCAAAGTGCCTGTCGCCGAATTAAATAAGGTCGACATGTCTTTAGGTTTTTTTGGTCGTCGTGCCATAAAAGTAAACCAGATCTGTATTTCTTGTAGGAAGGGAATTATTCCCGAACAATAATTATGAGTTTAACACTACTATACCGTGGAAAGAATGTAAGATTCTCAATGCGCCTAAATAAGTTGCATTGGCTGTCGGCTGTTTTAGTTTTTGCGTTGCTTTCCGGTGTTATTGTGCACTTGTTATTGTCAACTGACGAAAAACCAGTCAATAAAAGCAACTATCTTGCAGGGCAGTCGAATGATGTACCAGACAATATAGTGGTAGATGATATTAAGGACATAAAAGAAGTAGCACTAAAAAAGCAACAAATAACAGCCTTAACCATGAAGTTAGCTGAATTACAAAGCCATGTACTAAGATTGAATGCTTTAGGCGAAAGATTGGCAGATAATGCTAATATTCCAGCACAAGAATTTAATTTTGATCAGCTTCCTCCTCGTGGTGGCCCAACATCTACGACAAGCATAATCAGTAAAAAATCATTTTCACAACTGCTTGTTGAAATTAGCCAATTAGAAAAGTCCCTTGATCACGAAGAAAATCAACTACACATGCTTGAATCTTTAACTTTGGGTCACCATATAGAAAATACACGTTACTTATCTGGTCGCCCGATAACTAAGGGTTGGTTGTCGTCATATTTCGGTATGCGTAAAGACCCATTTAATGGTCGACCTGCAATGCATAAAGGCATTGATTTTGCTGGAAAAGAAAACGGTGATATTATCGCGACCGCATCTGGTGTGGTTAGCTGGGCCAATAAGCGCTATGGCTATGGCGAGTTAATAGAGATTAATCATGGTGATGGACTAAAGACTCGCTATGGTCATAACAAGACCTTACTTGTTAAGGTTGGCGATGTGGTAATTAAAGGACAAGTAATTGCAAAAATGGGCAGTACAGGACGTTCGACTGGTCCGCATGTTCATTACGAGATATTGCATAACAATAAGCAGGTTAATCCGCTGAAATTCGTTTATCGCAAAGCTAAATAACGATAATTAAATAATAATATTCATACAGTGGGCAAAATGATTTTATCCACTACACACGACAAAATGGTTTAATAAGATGTTTGTAAAGTTGTTGACAAAAATGTTCGGTAGTCGTAACGATAGATTACTAAAACAAATGGGCAAAGAAGTAAAAAAAATAAATGCGTTAGAGCCAATTCTTGAAGCATTAAGTGATGAAGAATTAAAGGCGAAGACTGCTGAGTTTAAACAACGTTTAGCTAATGAAGATACTTTAGAGCAAGTTCTACCTGAAGCATTTGCTGTGGTGCGTGAAGCCAGTAAACGTGTATTTGGTATGCGTCATTTTGATGTGCAAATGATTGGCGGCATGGTGTTAAATGAAGGCAAAATTGCAGAAATGCGCACCGGTGAAGGAAAAACATTAACCGCAACTTTGCCGTCTTATTTAAATGCTTTAACAGATAAAGGTGTGCATGTTATTACGGTAAACGACTATTTAGCTACGCGTGATGCTGATTGGAGTCGTCCATTATTTGAATTTCTAGGGTTATCGGTAGGCTGTAATATTGCAGGTTTATCTCCGCAAGAAAAACAAGCTGCATATCAAGCAGATATAACTTACGGTACCAACAATGAATTTGGTTTCGATTATTTGCGTGACAATATGGTGTTTTCACCAGAAGAGCGTTCACAGAAGAAACTTAACTTTGCCATTATCGATGAAGTTGACTCAATATTAATTGATGAAGCGCGAACGCCATTAATTATTTCCGGACAAGCAGAAGATAGCTCAGCACTCTACCAAGCCATCAACCTTATAGTGCCGACACTTGAAGTACAAAGTGAAGAAGATAAAGATGAAGAAACTGGCCAATCGGAAGATTTTGTTGAAGGCGATTTCACTATTGACGAAAAAGCTAAACAGATTTATTTAACTGAGCGTGGTCAAGTAAACATTGAAGACATCATGCGTGAAAAGGGGTTATTGCAAGAAGGCGATACCTTATATTCAGCTTCAAATATCACTTTGCTCCACCATGTAATGGCGGCATTACGTGCACATAAACTGTTCTTAAAAGATGTTGATTATATCGTTAAAGATGGTGAAATTGTTATTGTTGATGAGCATACCGGCCGTACTATGGAAGGGCGCCGTTGGTCTGAAGGTTTGCATCAAGCTGTTGAGGCGAAAGAAGGTGTTAACATTCAAAATGAAAACCAAACATTGGCATCTATCACCTTCCAAAACTTTTTCAGAATTTATGAAAAACTTTCTGGCATGACAGGTACGGCAGATACTGAAGCTTTTGAATTTCAACATATTTACGGCCTTGAAACTGTCATTATCCCAACGCATAGACCTATGGTTCGTGATGATATGGCAGATTTAATTTACCTGACAGGTGAAGAAAAATTTGAAGCAATTTTGGCTGATATCCAAGACTGCGTTAAACGCGGTCAACCCGTTTTAGTCGGTACGATTTCTATTGAAACATCAGAATTTTTATCTAGCTTTTTAAAGAAAGCCAAAATTAAACATAAAGTATTAAATGCTAAATTCCATGCGCAAGAAGCTGAAATAGTTGCTGATGCGGGTAAAGAATTTGCGGTTACTATTGCAACTAATATGGCCGGTCGCGGTACTGATATAGTCTTGGGCGGAAATTTAGATGCAGCCATTGTAAAGCTAAAAAAACCAACAGAAGATCAAATTGAAAAAGTAAAAGCACAATGGAAAGTTGACCATGAACGTGTACTTGAACTTGGTGGCTTAAAAATAGTAGCTACGGAACGTCATGAGTCTCGTCGTATTGACAATCAGCTACGTGGCCGTTCAGGACGTCAAGGTGATGCCGGTGCTACACGCTTTTATCTTTCAATGGAAGACTCCTTGATGCGTATATTCGCCTCTGAACGTATTTCTAACATGATGCGTAAGTTAGGTATGGAACATGGCGAAGCTATTGAACACCCTTGGGTAACCCGAAGTATAGAGAATGCTCAGCGAAAAGTTGAAGGTAGAAACTTCGACATGCGTAAGCAACTATTAGAATATGATGACGTTGCCAATGATCAACGTGGTGTTATTTATGAGCAGCGCAATGAATTACTTGATGAGTCTGAAATTGGTGAAGTAGTCGATAATATACGAGGAGATGTTATCAATAGTATTATCGATCAACATATTCCACCACAATCGATGGATGAAATGTGGGATATACCTGCGTTAGAAGATCAGCTTAAAGGTGAGTTTAATACCGAGCTAACCATTGCTAATTGGTTGAAGGAAGATAATAAATTACATGAAGAAAGCTTGCGCGAAAAGATTGTCGCTGAGTTTGAGCAAGTATACAAAAATAAAGAAGAAGTAGTTGGCGCAGATGTACTTCGTCAATTTGAAAAAGCGGTAATGCTGCAAAGTTTAGACTCGCATTGGAAAGAGCATTTAGCCGCTATGGATCATTTACGTCAAGGTATTGGCCTGAGAGCTCATGCGCAGAAAAACCCGAAGCAAGAGTATAAACGTGAATCTTTTGAGTTATTTACTGAGATGCTTGATAACTTAAAATATGACGTAATCGGTATATTGTCCAAAGTTCAAATTCAAGCTGAATCTGATGTAGAAGCTGTAGAAGAGCAGCACAGAAAGTCTGAAACAGCAAAAGAATTTCAACATCAAAGTGCTGAAGCAATAGATGACAAACCACAAGTGCCACGCGTCGGTAGAAATGAGCCTTGTCCTTGTGGCTCAGGTAAAAAATACAAGCAATGTCATGGCAAGCTAAGTTAGAGCGCCTTGTTAATATATGCCAAGTTACACTTTCTAAATGTAGCTTGGTATACTAACTAATACTTTTTACTTTCATAGATCTTCCTCAATTCTGTTTAATGAACCCTATGTCAAAAACTATTTATGTCGCCGTTGGTGTGATTATTTCCACCAACGAACAGCAACTAACCCAGTATTTTCTTACCAAACGACTACAACATACTCACCAAGGCGGAAAGTGGGAATTCCCTGGTGGTAAGGTGGAAAAAGACGAAACTGTTGCCCAAGCGCTGTATAGAGAGCTTAAAGAAGAAATAGATATTGAAGTTTTAACCTGCTCTTTGTTGACTAAAATAAATCATACTTATGCTGAAGAGCAAGGTGAAGATAAAACGGTATGTTTAGAGGTGTTTATCGTTGATAACTATTTAGGAGAACCAAGTGCGCAAGAAGGGCAGGGTCAAGGTTGGTTTTCCCTTGAAGAGTTGTTACAGCTAAATTTCCCAAAAGCCAATGAAGCTATTATTACAAAGCTCAGATCTCAAACCTTGTAGCTGAGTTTTCATTCTGGCTCTACAAAAAATTTATTATTCATCAAAAATTCATCCTCCATGGCATCCAACATTTCTTCAGTAATGGGAGTCGCACCTTGAATGGATTGACTGATTTTATGGTTTTCTTCAGCCCATTCGCCTAAATCAATTAATTGACAACGTTTGCTGCAAAATGGGCGGAATTCACTGCTGGCTTGCCAAGTAACTACTTTAGCGCAGTTGGGGCAGGAAACTTTAAGAGGCATGGTTAAATCTTCTGTACGAACTAATAGAGTGATTATACGTTAATTATTCTTGGTATGCTTGCGACTTTAGTGCATTAACAGCGTGCTAATTGAAACCTGGTTGATTGATTGGAGTATCTACGACCGTTTTGCTCACACGGCAGCATAAAACGAATTGAATAACGAAATCTATTACCACTTACTGTAGGATAATAATGCGCAGTTTGCGCGACCTTAATCCTCAAAAGCATAAGGCCTTCACCATTATCTTGGTAGAAACCACTTTCAGTTTCTATGGATTCAAATTCAGCTCGTTGACGGATAAATTTTAAAATTAGTGCCAAAGAGAATTTGATGTTATCAAGCAAAGTTAACCATTGCTTCACGTCACTATTGATTATACTACTTGGTTGGTGAAGCCAAAATTGTAATTGAGGTAAATCAAAACTTGAGTTTCCCCCTTGAATGGCAAAACGTTGTTTTAGACTAGCAAGTAATTTATGGTCTTTAAGTTGACACCAAGTTGGACTATTTACTTTTAGCTGACTAACCAAGTTAACCGTTTCTTTCAAGTTTTTGTCCAGAGCGCTAGTGTCAATATTAGGGGCTTGTGACCAGACCACTAAGCTTTGTTGTAGTTTTTCTAAGTCTTTAATTAACTCCCCTCTGACGTCACTGCGTTCTAAGGTGTCGAGGATAGCAAAGAGTGCATTAAAAAAGACTTGATGATTGATAGAAACATCAGACATTGCACAGCTATCGACATGAACAAATAACTGTTCAAGTTTGAGATAATTGCGGATACGCTCATTGAGCGGATGTTCATATAATATCGTTGTCATGTAAGGCGTTATGAATAAATTTCTTTAATTTTAGTATATTAACCATAGAAAATTAAAATGGCGAATTATTTATCGATTAATTTTTGTTCAGAAACAATTTGAAAGGTAAATTAAATTGTTATTCTGCTGCTAAATTCAGATATCTTTGGTGTAATGCCAAGACAGATTTTTTTAACTCAACCAGAGATAGCTTGTCATTATTTATCAAATCATCTGCGCTAGCTTGTCTAATTTTTCGGCTTACTTGACTATTGATAATCGCTTGCACTTGCTTTGATGAATTACTGTCCCTTAATGTGGTTCGTGCTATTTGGGTTGCCTCGAAGACGTCGATAACCAATACTCGGTTTACTAAATCAGTGAGTTTGTTTTCAATCAGAAGTGGCGCAACAACGATACAATAATCGCTTGAAGCTTCGATGGTTTGTGAGATAAGTTGCTCTCTAATAAGTGGATGTAAAAGGTTGTTTAGCCAAATTTTGTCTTTTTCATTACTAAAAATTTGTTGGCGAAGCAGTACTCGGTCTAATTGTCCATCTGCTTGAATAAATTTGGCGCCAAAATAATTACTGATAAAAGTAAGGGCATTACTGCCTTTGGCTACCACGGCTCGGGCAATGATATCAGCGTCAATAATAGCCACATCAAACTCAGCAAATAGATTTGCTACTGTCGTTTTTCCGCTACCAATACCACCCGTGAGGCCAACTATAAAATTAGACATATTTTTGACCTACTAACTTATTTGTAATAGATACCAAGACCATATTCCTTCACCCCATAAAAGTGTAATCCAACCCGCAATTGCCAAATATGGCCCAAAGGGAATTGCTTGGTCTCGGGAGTGATTTTTGAATTGCATTAAGGTAATGCCGACAACAGCACCAACGACAGAGGCCATTAAAATAAGAATAGGGAGTAATTGCCAGCCAATCCAAGCACCAAATAAAGCAAATAACTTGAAATCACCATGCCCCATTCCTTCTTTACCTGTGATTAACTTAAACAGCCAAAAAACACTAAATAGGCTCATGTAACCTATAGCAGCACCAATTACAGCGTCTTCAAGCGGAACAAACCCCCCTTTAATATTAACTAATATGCCTAACCATAAAATGGGCATAACGATTTGATCTGGTAATAGCATATGATCGAAATCGATTAACGTTAAACATATTAATGACCATGTCAATAAAAGTAATAATAGCGTTTCAATCGTTGCGCCAAATTGAACAGCTACAATTAAACTCAAAAATGCGGTTGCCGTTTCAACAAATGGATATCGAATAGAGATAGTACTTTTACACTGGCTACATTTTCCTTTCAACAATACCCAGCTGAGTACAGGGATATTTTCATAAAAGCGAATTTTATGGCCACACTTTGGGCAGGTAGAATCTGGTTTAGATAAATTAATCGCTTTAATTTGTTTTGCGGGCACCTTTGCAACTTCATCAGCTAAAAAGTCACGGCATTCAAGGTACCAAGCATTATGCATCATTTTAGGTAAACGATAGATGACAACATTTAAAAAGCTGCCAATCATCAAAGAAAATACAACTACAAAAATATAAAAAGACACCGGGGATTGTTGAAAATATAGTAAGGATTGTTCAAACATAAACTGCTCATTAAAAGATGAAATACAAAATAGTGTAAAAAAAGCTCCTAACCCCCTTAGGTTTAGGAACTCTTAATAAACGTGGTTTGTTAAAAGAACTCAGTGAAGCGCTATATTAAACTATCATACCAATTTGGAAAATAGGTAGGTACATAGCAATAATTAAACCACCAATAACGACACCCAGAACAGCCATAATCATCGGTTCTAGTAGGGCGGTTAAGTTATCTACGGCATTATCTACTTCTGCTTCATAGACACTGGCTACTTTTGCTAGCATATCATCAACAGCCCCAGATTCTTCACCAATAGCAACCATTTGAATGACCATGTCCGGGAAAATATCGGCATTGCGCATGGCAAGGTTCATTTGCATGCCTGAAGTCACTTCAGCACGCACCTCTAAAATAGCGTCTCTAAATACGGCATTACCAGAAGCACCAGCAGCCGATTCAAGGGCGTCTATTAGTGGCACACCTGCAGCAAAAGTTGTTGAAAGGGTTCGAGCATAACGAGCAACAGCTGCTTTTTGCAATAAATCACCAATTACAGGTAGTTTCAATATTTGCCTATCAACTTGGTCGCGAAACTTTTGAGAATTTCTGTGAGCGCGTTTAAATAAGAATCCAACAGCAAATATAGCTCCCAGTCCAAGGTACCAATACGCAACCATGAATTCAGATATGCCAACGACAAATAAAGTAAAGCCGGGTAATTCAGCGCCAAAACCTGCAAATATCTCTTGAAAAACAGGCACAACAAATATTAACAATACTGATGTCACTATAGCAGCGATAACTAATACGGCGATAGGATAGGTCATGGCTTTTTTAATTTTTGCTTTAAGCGCTTCTGCTTTCTCTTTGTAGGTTGCTATTCTATCGTAAATTGTTTCTAGTGAGCCTGATTGCTCGCCAGAGGCAACTAAATCACAATATAAATCGTCAAAATATCTTGGGTGATCACGTAAACAATCTGATAATGGAATACCTGATGAAAGTTTATTACCTACTTCCCCCAAGAGCTTTTGCATATTACCGTTACTGTGCCCTTTACCAATCATTTCAATGGTTTGCACTAATGGGACACCTGCGCCTAACATTGTTGCTATTTGACGTGAAACTACTGCAATATCTGCCGGGACTATGGGTTTGTCCCCGCTCATACCGAATAAAGGTTTGCCTTTCTTTTTGACTTTACTCGGCGTAATACCTTGCTTTCTTAATTGGGCCTTTAATTCAATAATATTGTTGGCAGACAACTCCCCATTAATTTTTTTACCTTTTCGGTTAACTCCGTGCCAGATAAAAACATCTAATGTTTTAACTTTGGGGGCATTCTTCTTTGCTACTGCTGTCGCCATAGATACACCTAATTCATTGTTACGTACTTGTTACGCGGTTAATTTCTTTTAGGCTAGTCATACCATTCATAGCCTTTATTAGCCCTGATTGCCTCAAGTTATTATAACCTTCTTTTTGACATTGCTTGGCAATATCAAGGGAGTTACCACCTTCCATTATAATAGATGATATTTCACCGCTAATCTTAATTACTTCGTAAATACCAACACGGCCTTTATAACCACCAGTACACTGTTCGCAGCCTACGGCTTTAAACAATTTAATTTCAGCTAGTTTATCAGCAGGAAACCCTTGCTCGGTTAGTTGCATTTCAGTCAATTCTTCATGTTCTTTGCATTGTGGGCAAAGACGTCTGGCTAAACGCTGCGCAATTATAATGCTAACGGAGCTGGCAACATTATAAGCAGGCACACCCATGTTGAGTAGGCGAGTTAGGGTCTCTGCAGCAGAATTGGTGTGTAAGGTAGATAATACTAAGTGACCTGTTTGTGCCGCTTTTATTGCTATTTCAGCAGTTTCTAAATCACGTATTTCACCGACCATAACAATATCTGGATCTTGTCTTAGAAAAGAGCGTAAAGCACTAGGAAAGGTTAAACCGGCGCGATTATTTATTTGTACCTGGTTAATACCTTCAAGGTTTATTTCTACCGGATCTTCTGCGGTTGAAATATTACGCTCAGCAGTGTTAAGTATATTTAACCCAGTATAAAGAGATACTGTTTTACCAGAGCCGGTAGGTCCAGTGACTAAAATCATGCCTTGAGGTTGATCTAGGGCTTCGGTATATATTTTCTTCTGTTCTGCCTCATAGCCAAGCATATCTATACCTAACATAGCACTGGATGAGTCTAAAATACGCATAACAATTTTTTCACCCCACATTGTGGGTAAGGTACTAACACGAAAATCGATACTTTTTTTCTTAGATAAGGCTAGTTTGATTCGACCATCTTGCGGCACACGGCGTTCAGCAATATCAAGCCTTGACATGACCTTAAGTCGTGCCGCCATACGTGATGATAAGCTTACAGGAGGCCTAGCTATTTCCGTTAATATACCATCAATACGAAAACGAATTCGAAAAGATTTTTCATAAGGTTCAAAATGTAAATCAGAGGCGCCTTTTTTGATAGCATCAAGCAAAATCTTATTAATAAAGACGACAATAGGGGCATCGTCTTCACCACTACCAGCATCATCTTCTGTTTTCTCTTCTTGAACTTCTAACCCTGATAGCTCTTCTGAATCAATATCGGTAATATCAAGGGCATCACTTTCTTCCTCGAGTACCTTCTCAATGCAATCTTGTAGACCATGTTCGTCGGTTAGCACTAATTCAGTGCTAAAGCCTGTGTTAAATTGAATTTCTTCTAGGGCATCGAGGTTGGTCGGATCTGACATCGCCACAAATAATACTTTACCTCTTAAAAATAAGGGCAAGGCATTGTGTTTGTGAATTAATTTTTCGTTACGAACACCTTCAGGCACTAGCGTTGTATCAAAATTTTTCAATTGAATATTTGGGTAACCAAACTTATTCGAAAGAATAGCGGCGATTTTTCTGCCGTCGAAATTTTTATCTTCAACTAAAAAGCGTATAAAAGGTTTGTTTTTTCCTACGTAATCTGAACAAATGTCATCTACGCTAGCTAAAGGTACTAGTTGCTCTTTTGATAATGCAGATAAAACACTAGATTGTTGATGATTTCCTTTCATAACTGTTGAGCATAACCTTTTGAATAAAAACAACGAACTTACTGATTTTTAGTGTAACGTAATTTAGTACAAAAGAAAAAAAATTATGTACTTCTACTAGATAGGTTAGATAAAAGGTTCAATCAGTATCTTCATTAAGTAAAATTATATCTTTAATATTGAGTTTTTGATCTATTACTACTACCCCAACTGCTTGCTTACCGGGTAGTACTTTAAAGATATAGTCATCGCTATATGTACTTTGTATTTTCAAAGGCAGTTGATTATATAAGAATTCACTGTCACCAAGAACTTCAGTCGAAAGAGCTTTATAGTTTTCAGTGGAAAATAATAAAGGAATTTCGTTATTCATTGTTGTTAATGAAGGGGTTGAAGTTCCGTAATAAATACCTTGATATTTAGGGAGTAACAACGCTGTTCTTTGATTGTAGTTTTCAATTTCTTTAATAGGTATAGGGCTAAAGGCACCATTTAAATAAATCAGGGCGAATAGCCGTTCTTGAGTAATATGTGACAACCCATAACCTAAAGCAGAAAATTGTATTACTAAAATTAAGGCTAAATCTATCACATTTTCTTTCGGCGATTTTTTTGATGAAACTAACAATATAGTAAAAAGAGGGCCAATAATGATATCACAAATTGCTAGTATAAAAAGCGCAACCCATGTGCCATCAAGTGTTAAAAAAGGTGAAGGAAACCAAATTAATAAACATACAAAGCAAAGAGTAGTAACAATTAATGAGCTAAATGCTAAGTGATAGCAAAAAAACTTTAATTTCAATTTATCCATTATTTCTATTATGACTTAGCAGATGCCTGCAGCTATACAAGTGCCAGATTCAGCCCATTGAATTGGGGCCGTTATACCATTGGGAGTTAAAATGTAAGTATAGGAGCCCACTTCCGCTGTTCCCGTTGCTGTTAATACACCATTGGTCATTGCTATACTTGCTATAACACCTGTGGCACCCGCTGCAATAGGTATCCCATTGGTTCCGGTATTTACACCCGTTAAAGAAGAGAACCTAGCTGACTGAGCTGCGACTTCAAATGCTAGCGTATAGTTTGTTGTTGCAAGGATAACTTCTGAAAAAGCAGCTTTTTGTATGTAAGCGCGATAAGCAGGGATTGCGACGGCAGCTAAGATGCCAATAATGGCAACTACAATCATTAGCTCAATTAAAGTAAACCCCCTATGAGCACCAAGTTGAGTATATTGTTTCATTGTAAACCCTCTATATCTTATTTAGTCGCAAACTATGTAGGTAACATCATTGAAAATTAAGTGCTTATTGTGTCAATCGCTATAAACAAAAAAGCTCCAGTTAAGGAGCTTTTTAAATTATCTAGAACAACATATATATAATTTACAAATTAACACAAACCACTAGAAACGCATGTACCTGATTGTTCCCACTGGATAGGTGCAACGATGCCGTTTGGTGTGTATATTACTGTCGCGGCATCAACATCTGCAGTGCCTGTCGCCGTAATTACACCATCAGCCATAGCAACTGAAGCAACTACACCACTAGCAACAGGTGCTGCAGGAATACCATTTGTTCCATGGTCAGCATCGCCAATTGCTGCGAATTTCCCTGTTTGGGCTGCTATCTCAAAAGCAGATTTAAATGGAGTGGTCGCTAATACTACCTCAGAGAACTCAGCTCGTTTTGTATACGTTTGATAAGCAGGTAAAGCAACTGCCGCCAAAATACCGATAATCGCAACAACGATCATTAATTCAATAAGGGTAAAACCTTTCTGGGCTTTGTTCATTGCGTTTAAGTTTTTAATATTTTTCATAGTCATAATTTCCATCAATTTCTACGGGGGCTGTAGTTAATATGCGACATATTTTTATAAATGTAAAATAATGTTGCGATTTTTTATATTTTTAATAGGTTATTTACTTAAAGGCTAAACTGAATTAACAGCAAGAAATAAATTTAACACTCTATTAACTTTTATGTATCTTTTCTAATAAAAAGGCCCCAAAGCAATTTGACTGGGCGTTTGCTGCCTAAATAATATTTAAATATTAATTCAGACTAATCAAAACAAAGTCATTTACCTAAAAGCTGCATATAAATATAAACAACTTGTTGTGCTTGTAAAGGTAAAAAGCAAAAAAAGAATATATTTGCCTGCAAAATTAGCTATTTGTTGCTTTTGCAAGCAAATATTCATGCTTTTTTTGTTGACGATGCACTTCGTACTTTAATAAAGCTTTTTCGTATATAAATTAAGTGTTTTAGAACAATATAAAATTACCAACGTTTTAATCACTCTTTTTATTCTAAAATCAGGTGATCTTCTTAAAAAGATTCTGTATAATCCGCGCTCCCTACGTTACAAACTGTCTTTTTCCTACTATTTTTTGTGGTGATTAAGGCGTTAGGCTCGATACTCGAAGGGGTAATTGCGTGGTCTATTATTAACGGACAGGGCAATTTTACTTTGCTATATAGTAAGTGAAAATTTGTTCTGTTATTTAAGTAACATTTATAAGATTGGGTTTTTTAATGAAAACTTTTGTAGCTAAACCAGCAAGCGTACAACGCGAATGGTTCTTAGTGGACGCCGAAGATAAAACTTTAGGTCGTATCGCTACTGAAATTGCAACCCGTT
>MAAC01011326.1_pt1 | contig 85228 bp, 78 predicted proteins | sample 1115981 | NCBI WGS metagenome assembly MAAC01 (sample SAMN04961126, study PRJNA320927) | seawater metagenome | isolation source: sample BD02T64 sea water enriched with oil for 64 days | place: USA:Gulf of Mexico | collected 2013-07-27
ACTCATGATAAGCGAAACAACAAAAATAAGTTTTCTTTTACCCATTTCTAAATTCTATTTTCACATCACAATTATACAAATAATTTTTAATTAAAAAAGACTGTCTCACAATTTTGTCACGAAAAAAGAGTTAGATTTATAACAAATCAAGCTTTTTTTGCAATTTGCACAAAATTCGTTAATTTTTCGAATGTCTGATAATTGAAAACCCGCTAAACATGCACCGAAGCATTCCTTTTTTAAGTTTATTCTTTTTACTCACCTTACAAGTTGGTTATAGCCAAACTGTTATGGTAAATATCGATTGGAATCCGACTTCTAACAAGGTCGATGAAAGCCTAGTTTTTTCATTTTCTGAGTCCTATTCGGACGGGAATTCAATCTTCCCATATCAAAAGAAAAGAGTAAAAATTGGTAACAATCAAGAACTTTCAAATATACAAATTAAAAACTCCCAGTTATCAAAATTCAACGAACAACAATCGGAAATTGCTTTAAAATACAAGAATGAGCTCCAATCAGAAGTGATTTTCAACACGAATATAGTAAATATAAAAGGTGTTCGCTACCTTGACATTCAATATTACCCAATAACATCCTCGGGAATCGTCGAGGAAATTACTTTTCAATATACTCTTAAGACAACCTCTAAAAGAAAAGCTAATGCTGCAAATTTTAAATCAAATTCAGTATTAGCCCAAGGTCAATGGTTCAAAATTTCCATTGTAGAAAAAGGATTATACCAGATCACCGCAAACGATCTTGAAGATCTGGGAATAGACCTCTCGTCTATAGATCCAAAAAAAATAAGAATCTTTGGGAATGGTGGAGGAATTTTACCAGAAATAAACTCTGTAGAACGATATGATGATCTTGTTGAAAACCCAATCTCAGTTAAAGGTGAATCTGATGGAACCTTTAATAATGAAGACCATATTATATTTTACGCGGATGGGGCACATAGTTGGAATTATGAAACTTCAAAAAGACGGTTTCAAAGACAAATAAATTATTATTCAGACACCGCTTTCTACTTCCTTAATATTGAAGAGGAGTTTGGTAAAAGAATTTCTGAATCACCAGTCATCTCAGATGCCCCAACATATAACAGTTCTAGTTTTGATGATTACAAAATAGTTGAAGAAGAAAAATTCAACTTAGTTAATACTGGAAAACAATGGTATGGACAGCGTTTTGAAATAACGAAATCCTTTAATTACAATTTCGAATTTCCAAATAGAGTGGAAACAGATACAGTTTCGCTTAGACTTCAATCTGTAGCTAGAGCCTCTGTAACAACAAGCATGAATCTGAAGCACAATGGCTCAACACTCATTCAATATAACATATCACCTGTTTCTGGGAAAAAATTCATGAACTCTGGTTCCGGTACCTCAAAAACGATACTAAACGGAGAAAACCTTTTATTAAACGTTAATTATATCGAAAATGCCGCAAGTGCCGTTGCCTATTTGGATCTTATAGAAGTAAATGCCAGAAGATCTTTAAAATTAGATAATGGCCAAACATTCTTTAGAGACATACGATCTGTTGGTGTCGATCAAGTTACATCATTTAATATAACTGGATTTAATTCAAACACAGAAGTATGGAATATAACAGATATAGAGAATATTCATTCTATGCCTATTACGAATGCCTCATTTAAAACAAATACAAGTACCCTTAAGGAATTTTTAATGTTTGATGGTTCACGATTGTTGAACCCCTCTAATATTACCTCAATTGAAAATCAAAACTTACATGGTATAGAACAGGCGGACTTTATCATTGTTACCAATCCTATCTTTTTATCGGAGGCAGAAAGACTGGCTGAATTTCACAGAATACACGATGACATGAGCTATTCTGTGGTAACTACTACACAGGTCTATAATGAATTCAGCTCTGGAAAACAGGATATAACCGCTATTAAAGACTTTGTACGTATGTTGTATGAACGAAATCTTTCTAATGAATTAGAACCCAAATGCCTATTACTTTTTGGAGATGGTTCATTTGATTATAAAGATATCACAACAGGGAATAGCAACTTTGTACCTACATGGGAATCATTTGATTCTTATAGTATTGATGAATCCTATGCAACGGATGATTATTTTGGATTACTTGACCCAGATGAAGGAAAATCTTCAAAAATAACGTCTGAAATGATCGATATAGGAATTGGACGATTTATCGTCCAAACCTTAGACGAAGCAAAAATAATGGTCGATAAGGTAGAAAGATATTATGCCAATACCTCCTTTGGGAATTGGAGAAACAAATACATTATTATCGCAGATGATGTAGATGCTACATGGGAAAGACAACTTGCAAGAGACGCAAATAATCTAAGTAACCGTGTAATAAACAACTACCCTGATATAAATGTTCAGAAAATATTCACAGATGCCTATGTTCAACAGACTTCAACAGGTGGACAAAGATATCCTGAAGCTGAGAATGACATTAATTTAGGAATTGAAAATGGATCCTTAATCGTTCACTATTATGGGCATGGTGGAGAAGTTGGTTGGGCTAGTGAACGAATACTAGAGAATGAAGATATCCTAGGCTATGAGAACATTAACAATATGCCACTTTTCATTACAACCACCTGTGAATTCTCCAGGTATGATGATAAAGATAGAATTTCAGCTGGTGAATATGTATTATTAAATGAAAATGGAGCTGGGATTGCACTCTACACAACAACAAGATCCATTAGTATTCAGGATGCAAATGGACTTTCCAATGCAACTTATAATTTCATTTATGATAAGGTGAATGGTAAATACCGAAATCTTGGTGAGCTACTGATGGTAACAAAAAATGACATCGCCTCCATTCCAAACAAACGTAAATTCTTGTTATTAGGTGATCCTGCATTAACACTTGCTTATCCGGAGGGAAATGTAGTTACTACGAGTATCAATGATATTGAAATCATAAATTTTCAAGACACAGTAAAAGCACTTTCCAAAGTGAAAATATCTGGTGAAATTCAGGATAACCTGGGAAATAAGGATGTATCCTTCAATGGTATAGTAGTTCCAACAGTTTACGATAAGTTTCAAGAATTCCAAACCCTAAATAACGATCTATCAGGAGAAATTTCACCAGTTAACTTCAGAATGCAAAATAGTATATTGTATAATGGAAAGATACAAGTATCAAATGGTGAATTTTCATTTGAATTTATAGTACCAAAGGATATAAAGCTAGACGTTGGCCCTGGGAAAATAAGTTATTATGCTTATTCAAGCAATAAAGACGCAAATGGTTCAACAAACACTGTCCAGATTGGCTCAATAAATCCCAACCCAGATGATGATACAGAAGGACCTATTGTACAATTGTTCATGAATGACGAATCATTTATTAAAGGTGGTTTCACCAACAACTCTCCAGATATTTTTGCCCTCGTTTCTGACACGAATGGAATTAACACCTCAGGAACTGGTATTGGACATGATATTTCGGCAATTTTAGACCACGAAAGCAACAATACCTATATTTTAAATGATTTCTATGAAGGAGCGCTAAACGACTTTACTTCAGGATCAGTAAGATTTCCATTAAGTGATTTGGAAAGTGGACCGCACAACTTACAGTTCAAAATTTGGGACACCTATAATAATTCTACTACTACTACTACCGATTTTATCGTAGAGAACAGTGCCAAGATGGCACTAAAAAGAGTATTGAACTGGCCTAACCCATTTACCACTAATACAGATTTTCAATTTGAACATAATCATCAAGGAGAAAACATAGAGGTTCAGGTACAAATATTTACCATTTCAGGGAAATTGGTAAAAACAATAACTCAACATATTCCTAGTGCTGATTCCAGAGTCCATAATGAACTAGTGTGGGATGGACTAGATGACTTTGGAGATAAAATCGGTAAGGGAGTTTACCTCTACAAATTGGAAATAAGATCTGAAAATGGTAAAAAAACTGATTCAAAAATTGAAAAGCTTGTAATATTAAAATAAATTTAGCGTTTCACTCTTGAATGATACTATATCAGATGAGCATAAATTATGATATTTCAGTTGGAAAACTGTACATTTGCGCATTGACATAGTAAGTTCTACGGAACATATACACCCATCTTTTGGATAAAAACAGATACAAATTGTCAATAATCTGTGCGATGTATCCTGAAGATAAATAGTTGACTTTTAGACAAAAAAAATACTAAATGAAAAAAACAGCACTTCTTGTGGCGCTATCTTTTTGCCTGTTGGGAAATAAAGTGAAAGCACAAATCGATACCAGAGTAATTACTACTGCTGTACCGTTTCTGATGATTACTCCCAATTCTAAATCCGCTGCAATGGGGGAAACCGGAGTTGCAACTACACCAGATGCAAATAGTATGTTTTGGAATCCTTCAAAATTAGCATTTGTAGAAAAAAATGCAGGAGTAAGTATTTCTTACGCTCCATGGTTGCAAAATCTTGTAAACGATGTAAACCTGACATATATTTCTGGATTCTATAAAATTAATTCAAAATCTACTTTAGGGGCAAGTTTGAAATACTTTTCATTGGGAAGTATCACCTTCAGAAAAGACGCTGCAGATGTAGGATATCATTTCAATCCAAATGAATATGCATTTGATGTTGGATATGCATTAAAATTATCTAAAAGATTCTCTGGTGGACTTTCTTTTAGATTTATTTACTCCGACCTGTTAGGTGGTGAGTCTACAGGAACTGAGGTGTCTACTGCAGGAACCTCGCTAGCAACCGACATCTCTGCTTATTACACAAGTAAGACGTTTGATTTTCAAGGAAAAGATGCCAAATATTCCCTAGGTATAAACATATCTAATATTGGTAATAAAATCACCTATTCGAAAGCCAGTACTGATGAGGATTTTATCCCAACGAATTTAAGAATAGGAGGTGGATTGGAAATCGATATTGATGAGTACAATGCAGTAAACTTTGCCCTTGACTTTAACAAGTTATTAGTGCCTACTCCTCCATTGACTAGTGAGGAAGAGAATCCATTTAGCGAAACTGGTGTAATTGAAGGTATATTCAACTCATTTAGCGATGCACCGGCAGGTGATTCAGAATTAAGAGAAATCAATGTATCTCTTGGTGCCGAATATTGGTACAACAAACAATTTGCCTTCAGAGCTGGTTATTTTTACGAGCACGAAACTAAAGGTAATAGACAATACATGACTTTTGGTGCTGGCTTGAAAATGCAAGTTTTATCTCTTGACTTATCTTATTTAGTGCCAACAACAACGGATGTTAACAACCCATTGAAAGGCACATTAAGATTCTCACTTAACTTTGATTTAGACGCATTCAAGTCTAGTGCAAATAGTGAAGGATAATTTGTAAAGAATGATGAGATCAATTCGAACAGGTATAGGCTTCGACGTTCATAAACTAGCAGAAGGAGCTGAATTTTGGCTTGGAGGAATTCAACTTGATCATCACAAAGGAGCAGTAGGACATTCTGACGCAGATGTTCTTATACATGCTATTTGTGACGCGCTACTTGGAGCAGCTGCTCTTGGCGATATCGGTAAATTATTTCCTGACACAGATGCCAAGTACAAAGGAATCGACAGTAAGATTTTACTTAGAGAAGTTATTAAAAGAGTTCGCGAAAAGGGGTATGAAATATCCAATATAGATTCAGTAATAGCCTTGCAGGAACCTAAAGTAAAACCACATATTCCAACCATGTGCCAATGTCTTGCAACAGAACTACAAGTTGATTTAGATCAAATATCTGTTAAAGCCACAACCACAGAAAGAATGGGATTTGAAGGTAGAGAAGAAGGCGTTTCAGCTTATGCTTCAGTACTAATATATAAAACCGCCAATTAGGCGGTTTTTTTTTTGCCATGAAAAAGAGGATTACATCTTTTAGACATGCCTTAAATGGCCTAGCTACCGCACTAAAAAGAGACCTTCATATAAGGTTGCACTTAGTAGCTACTATTGTTTGCGTTGCTCTTGCTTTAATTTTAGGCATATCGACAACCGAATGGTTTGCCATATTGCTCGCTATTGGCCTAGTGATAGTCTCAGAGTTAATCAATACAGCCCTTGAAATCCTGTGTGATAAAGTTAGTCCCGATTATGATAGTGCAATTGGCAAAATAAAAGATATTAGTGCAGGAGCTGTATTAATTGCTGCCCTTATAGCCGCAATTATTGGGATAATTGTTTTCCTACCAAGATTATTTGACCTCTTCTAAAAGATATTCCACTCTACACCAAATAATATACTGTGGTTTCGATCAAAGTTTTCTCCTAATTCCACTCCCCAATCGATACGTATAATCTTAAAGATGTTTTCAACACCAATATAGGCTTCATAATAAGGTTTTTCTTCATGCTCTAACAAGGTATTTACACCAGAGACTAACTGCCATTTCAGCTTCCTGACAAAAGGAATTTTGTTTAAAATAAAACCATTGAAATGATGCGACACATGCCCTTCGAAAAAGGACTTATCACTACTACGATCATGAAATGGTAACAAATGAAAACTTTGTAATAAGGAACCGGAATACAATTTATTTTCATCCGATCGAAGTAATACCGTCTCATTACCCATGAAATGTACCCGATCAATAAACTTCAAATTCGATTTACTTAGAAAGCTTGAACCTTTAATATCCCAAACCATTGTTCCAAGCAAATTTAAATCTGATCGTTCACTTATCCCAAGCTGCAATAAAGAGTATCTAGGAGCATCTGAACCTATTCCAATACCTTGTTTAAACCGCAGGTACAAATCAGGATTAGGATTCGATATTATTCGCTTACCATACTTTGGATTACTCTCGTACTTCTGATTATGTCGATACACAATATTGACATCTGCTGTAATCACTTCATCCTTTTCCCAAAGGACCGGATTATTAGCGTCATAGTCCTCAGACTTAAACTTCCATGAATAGTTTGTATTATTAAACACAGGAGATCTTTTCATCCAACTCAATTTACCGGACAAGTAAAGACCATTTATAGAATTGTCTCTAATACTTAAGTCGATCCCATCTGCATGATACAACTTTCTGTAATGCTTCTTTTCATATAAAGAGAAATAGGTAGACATAGAAACACTCAATGGATCTCGATCATTGATAGTCATTAAATCAGAAAAGGCAGTTATTCCATATATTCTTGATTTTATTCGATCAGGAGAATACTTAAAACCTAGTCTAGTTTTTATCTTTTCATCTGAGAAGCCATAGCCAAGTTTAAAATCCCAATTATACCATTTCCGCGATTCCTCAAAATCAAATGACTTTGTATAATTCATCCTCGATTCCAGATGAAGCCCTTCTACTGGATTAAATGCGATATTCGTTAATAAACCATCTACTTTAAGTTTTTTAAACTCTTTACGCTTATTGATGGTAAAACCATATAACAGAACATCGGAAATATCTATATGATTAGTAGCTTTATCCAAGGAATCAAGATAAGCATCACTTTTATAATAACGCTCCAAACTATCCTTTTCAACATAATCTTGAACTTCTAATGTAGTCAAAGCGAATGGCCTAATCTCTTGCCAATAAGCAGAATCCTTGTCTGTAACATCCTCATCTGCACTAAATACTTCATTTCCAAAAAAGCCCTCTTCAAAAGAACCATTCAGCACATAATTCGAATAGAAATTTACAATATCATAATTAATAGTAAATCCAAAAAGACTAAATTGAATACGCATATTATTCGAAAATAGCATCCAGAAATTATCCTGACTAATATACTGTTGATCGAAATGAATATTATTAGCAAATTCCATCGGTACTCCTTTCTTCAAATTCAAATCGATACTGTGCAATACCCATTCATCCTCCACGATAAAAACGTATCCAGAAAAACAAGGATCCGATTTTCTTTTAGGTTGTACCTTAACTTTATTGATCAATTTACCAGACTCATAAAATACACCTTCTAACTTATAGGTATAATAAGCAAAGGCATTATTTGAAATGGGTGAAACAAAAGGACGTTGGCTTATACCTCCAATTTCTATAAAGTTATCATAGAAGTTAATGTCCATATTACTAACTCTATCAAAGCTAATTCCAGCGCTAGAACCAGAAACTTTAGACGCCAACATCTTCTCTTTATAAGAATCAGGTACTTCCCAATAATAATCGGATAGTGCTTCGGATAAATAAAATATTCCCAAATCATTAGAGTCAATAGGTTCATCTTTAGGGAAAAAAAATGGTAGCTTTTCCGGAATATAATCCAACTTCATTACACTTTTTATATAAGCCCTGGTACTGTAGTCATTTAAGTTTCTATTCAGATTTTTTTTGTTTTTTATAACCTTACGAATTAGAGCATTTGCAAGATTCTCCCCTTCTACCAAAACAATATCATTAAATTGATAGTTCTCTTCCGTTAAAACGACATCTATCTTTTGGTAAAAATGCTCACTATTTAATACCAACCTATTGGATTTATATCCTACAAATTGAAATATCAAGACATCACCAACCTCACAAGAAGTACACTTCAACTTGAAATCACCATGCGAGTTGGAGGTAGTTCCAATACTTGAGTTTTCAATATATACATTTACGAATGGAAGTTCATTCCCTTTACTATCCACAATGTGTCCAAGTAATATCGACTCAGCTAAACCCCCATTAATTGATAAAACAGATATTAAGATCAGGAACAAAAACCTCATGTATGTAAAATTTACGATTCAATTTAGAATTCCGAATATATCATTTAAAGGTAAACCACATAATTAAGTTTACTTATAATAGGTTAATCCACGTTAATGTCAGAAAAGTTTGGAGCAAAAAAAAAGCTGTTCAAATTGAACAACTTCTTAGTAAGTAAAAAATCTTACTGATATATTATACTTCTTGACTGTCTGAATTCGCCTTTGATTTATCAACAAAATAAGCGCCTATCCATGCTGGTATAATACCAATCAAGAATAACATCATCCAGAAGGCCATCAAGAAAATAACAACAAATGCAAGTACTCCGATAAACATAATTTAGTCTTTTTGATGCCCCAAATTTAATGTTTTTTTTATAAGTAGTCCTGATGATTAACTTAAATTTATAGAAAATTAATTCAAGATGAAATTTAGTACCGATGTCACCTTACCTGAATATCCATTTAGTATAGAATATCAGAGTAAACTATTCAGTATTGGCTCCTGTTTTTCAGACAATGTAGGACAAAGACTGAAGCGATTAAAATTTGATTGCACAAACAATCCTGCCGGGGTACTTTTTAATCCAATTTCTATTTTAAATCTATTGAGTAATTGTTTAGAGGGATCAAAGATTAATACCAATAGAATAATAGAGCGTGATGGTTTATTTTTTCATTACGATTATCATTCCCAGATCTATGCTATTACAGAAATTGAATTGGTTGAAAAACTTCAAAGTACAAACAACCATATTAAAGATCAGTTATTAGTCAGTAATGTATGTATTTTAACTTTGGGGACTTCTTGGGTATATGAATTTATGAATACCGTAGTAGCCAATTGCCACAAGATTCCAGCGAACCAATTCACCAAACGACTATTGGGTTTAGACGAAATGAAAACAGCATTCAAACGTTTTCATCAGTTACTGAAATCTGTTAATCCAAATTGCCAGATCCTTTTAACCGTAAGCCCTATAAGACATTGGAAAGAAGGTGCTAGCCAAAACCAGATTAGTAAAAGCATATTACATGTGTTAAGACATGAACTTTGTGCCGACTTTGAAAATGTCCATTATTTCCCTTCTTATGAGATTTTAATGGACGAACTTAGAGATTATAGATATTATGCCGAAGACCTCTTACATCCATCCAAAAGTGCATTTGAGCATATCTGGAAAGCTTTTGCTAATAGCTTTTTGACTACAGAAATAAAGAAGAAGACTAATGATTTAAATAAATTGCTTGAAGGTATAGAACATAAGGTCTTATATCCTGAGTCTAAAAGCCATCTTAAACATCTGCAATATTTAGAAAAAGAAGTAATTGCAATTCAAGATGATTCTATTTCTTTAGAGGAGGAATTAGCATTAATAAGAAGGAGGATAAATGAACTAATAAAAGGGTAAAAAAAAAGCGATTCATTTTGAATCGCTTTTTTTTAATTGGCTTTCTGATTTGCAGAATAATTGATTTTGTACTGTTGTACCTCTCTCAACTCTTCTTTAATATCAGTGATAATCCCCATATTAACATTTTTATCTGCCTTGATAGAGGCTATCAATTTTTTTATTTCGCTCTCATGTGCAGCGTCTCTAAAGCTAATCACCCAGGATTGAATATCTTCAATTTCCGCTAAGGCATCATTCAACTGAATTCTTGGTTGATTACCAAAAGTTTCCGTATCATTTGGCTTTCCTACAAAAATATAATTGACATATGATTTATGTACAATTTTTTTTGTTGCCACAGCTTGAGGCAATATGTTCGCTACCTTAATACTACTATCACGCATTACGGTAGTTACCATGAAAAAGAATAAAAGCATGAAAACAATATCCGGTAAAGATGCCGTGGATATTTCCGGGGTTCCACTAGAACCTTTCTTTTTAAACCTGCTCATAATTATTCTCCTTTAACGGGTTCAGCTTCCGAAATATTCATCGGAATCGCCTTTTTTATCTCCTTTAATTGATCTCCTTTTAAATCCTCATAATTTCTAGCAAAACGTTTTTGAGACTCTTCATTTCTCAATTCCATATATGCTTGAGTCAACTCGTCTTGAACTGAAATATACATTTCATAACTTGTTAACCTATTATTTTGCAACGAAACTACAGCCTTTTGAGGATGCTCAGACAAGTTTGGCAATTTATTAGGATTCATGATAAAATCTTTAGCTGCATCTTTCAACATACTAATATTCATCGGTTCCTCCTCTACTAATAAATCATTATTAGCATTCGCCATTACAATGAAGATGTTTCTAGCCTTTATCGGAGGTGGTTTAGGAACATTTTCTTCTGCTTTTGGAGGAAGCATTCTAGCAATCCCACGGTCAGTATTCATCGTAGTGGTCACTAGAAAGAAAATCAATAGCAAGAAAGCAATATCCGCCATTGATCCGGCGTTAATTTCTGGTGTTTTTCTTCTACCTGCCATACTAATGCTTATTTAAACGCTTTTGCTATTTCTGAAAATACTGCAGCAGCTACTGCAAGGCCAGCTAACCAATAGAAAGAGATTAACCCTGTTCCAACCCATCCAGATTGCGTATCCGAAATATCATATTTCTTATACGAATCTAAAACTTGGTCAGATGACATACCTCCAGCAACAAGATATACTACAAGCAGTACACCTACCCCAATGGCAACAGGAACCAATTTCTTTGGATTCCCTGCCAATGTAATGAAAGAAAATACAACAGTTATAATAGCAGTAATATATACGAGGTATTGCGTGTAATGTATTACGGGACCAGCGAATGCGCCAGCCTCTTCGTCAGAATCAGCACCCATGATCATTACTAAATAGTAAATACCAATAGCACTTAAGATTGCAACGATAAGTTTTAAAATCTTCTCGTTCATAGGATTTTATTTTTTTGATTTTGCTTCAAACTGAGCCAACAAGTCAACTAAAGATACAGATGCATCTTCCATGTTGTTTACCAAACCATCGATTTTCGAGATGATATAGTTATAAAATACTTGAAGAATCATCGCTACAATCAAACCGAATACAGTTGTCAATAAGGCTACTTTAATCCCCCCGGCAACCAATGATGGTTGAATATCACCGGCAGCTTCAATAGCATCGAATGCTCCAATCATACCAATTACAGTACCCATAAACCCAAGCATAGGAGCCAAAGCGATGAACAATGAAATCCATGAAGTATTACGTTCTAATCTACCCATTTGAACTGATCCATAAGAAACGATAGATTTCTCAACCATATCCAATCCTTCGTTAAATCTTTCCAATCCCTGGAAGAAAATTGAAGCAACTGGTCCGCTTGTATTACGACAAACTTCTTTTGCTCCTTCCAATCCGGTAGAATCTAAAGCTTCTTTTACTTTCTTTAATAATTTATCTGTATTGGTCGTTGCCATATTAAGATAAATGATACGCTCAATTACAAGTGCTAAACCCAAAATCAAACATAGAAGTACAACTCCCATAAATTCAGGACCACCTTCAATAAACTTTTGTTTGATTATTTGGTGAAAACTCTCTTTAGCCGCTTGAGCAAATGTCGGTGCTACAGTTAATAGAGCAGCACTTAGAAAAAACAGTTTTTTCATTTTTGTCTGGTTTGATGGTTTTGCTTTTACTTTTGTATTTTTAGTAAAAAATTTTTAACAATTTTCAGCAGAGAGGAAGGGATTCGAACCCTCGATCCCCTCACGGGGAAACACGCTTTCCAGGCGTGCGCCTTAAGCCGCTCGGCCACCTCTCTAGTTTCATTTTTATCTATTCACACTCCACGATCTCGAGGTGTTTCCAAGAACAGTCGCCAAATTACAAAAAAAAATGTTTAAACCTTGTGTTTTTTTTGTTAACAAGTCGTCATTTCTCCTCTCAAATCTTTAATCATATATTCTTTTCGCTTTTCGGGATCCGATTCGTTTCCTAAAACAAACATCAATTTTGTAATAGCAGCTTCGGATGTCAAGTCGTATCCACTTAAAACACCGATCCTTAACATTCCTTCCGCAGATTTATACAATTTGTGATTGACCGACCCACCCAAACATTGACTTACATTAACTACAATAAGTCCATTTTTAATTTTTTCTTCAAGAAGATTAAAAAACCAAGGTTTAGAACCAATATTTCCAGATCCAAAACTTTCAATCACGAGACCTTCCATTTCTGAATCGGATAGCAACGCTAACAAATTCCGTTCCGAAATCCCCGGGAACATCTTTAAAACGGAAATTTTTGAATTCAATTGTGTATAAATCTTCAATGGTTTCCCATTTATAGGTCGTATTGCTTCTTTATTATATTGAATGTTTACTCCTGCCTTTGCAAGACAAGGGTAATTTCCAGAATCGTATGCTTTGAAATTCTCAGCATCTGTTTTTACCGCTCTATTTCCTCTATATAATTTGTATTCAAAATAGATAGCAACTTCAGGAACTTTTGCAGCACCATCTTTATTCGTTGCCATAGCAATCTCCATTGCTGTAATAAGATTTTCCGTAGCATCAGATCTTGGCACACCTGAAGGCAGCTGTGACCCAGTGAGGATAACCGGTTTCTCTAAATTCCCTAATAAAAAACTAAGAGCAGAGGCTGTATAGGCCATCGTATCTGATCCATGCAGGATTACAAAACCTGTATAATCTGCATAATTTTCACTTACCAACTCCGCAATATGAATCCAATCTTCCGGCATTATATCCGACGAATCAATCGTATCTATAAAAGAATGGACATCAAATTCACAAGACAGCCGCTTTAACTCGGGCATATGCTCCAATAAACCTTCAATATCGAAAGGAATTAAACCTCCAGTCTCCGGATCCTTCACCATGCCGATGGTTCCTCCAGTATATATAAGTAATAATTTCCCGTTCTTTTCCATGTCCTACATTATACTATATGGAACAAAAATTTCCAAAGCATTTGCTCCAGTAATTTTGATAACCTCTTCTGGCGTTATCCCTTTAATGCTTGCTAGTTTTTCTGCAACAAGACGAATATAGGAAGTTTCATTTCTCTTTCCTCTATGTGGAGTTGGAGCTAAATAGGGAGCATCCGTTTCAAGCACTAGATGTTCCATGCCTATATTTTCGATTACCTTATCTAATCCTGCTTTCTTAAAAGTTAACACCCCTCCTAGGCCCAATTTAAAACCACGAGAAATTGCTTCTTCCGCTTGCTTTAAATCTCCTGTAAAACAATGAAATATCCCTCTCGGGCACTTTTCTTTCGTATTTTCAAGTACTTCAAATACTTCATCGAAAGCTTCACGGACATGTAAAACTATCGGTAATTGAAACTCATCAGCCCATTCAATTTGTAATGCCAAGGCATCCATCTGTTCTTGCCTAAAGGTTTTATCCCAATACAAATCGATTCCAACCTCTCCTATTGCAGCAAATTTTCTTGTCTCTAATTGATCGCGAACAAAAGCCAACTCTTCTTTCAAATTCTCCTTTACATGACAGGGATGCAATCCTATCATCAGTTTACACCAATCCGGATCCTCTGCTTCCATAGCCAACATAGAATCAAAATATGCACTATCAATTGAAGGTAAGTACACTGATTCTACCCCGGCTTCTTTTGCTCGTTGAATCATTTCTTTACGATCCTCGTCAAATTGATTAGAGTAAAGATGTGTATGAGTATCTATTAACATTCATTGGATTTTTTGCGAAATTAGTGAATCTATTGATATCCTATTTTAAAATGACCACATTATTCGAGAAAAAAGATACTTTTTACCAGAATTAAATAATCCCTCGTCTTCATTATTCATCAATTGAGTAGATAATAAAAAACTAATCTTAGACGGTAAATTAACTTTTGTATAGGCCCCTAAATAGTATCTTTCTTCATCAATATATGCAATACTAGTCGCTCCAATACTCCAATACTTATTAATAGGATATTGTCCTAATACAGCCAATGAGTATTTATTAAAAGTAAGGTATTTCGTTGTCAAAGGTTCAAAGAAAATACTAAAAAATTCTTCTTCTAAATTTTGAGGATTGGAGTTATAATTAAACTCATAATGTAATATCAGTTTAGATTTGAATTCATAATAAGCGGCCAAAGTCCCAATAAACACATCATTCTCCGTAAGGTTATTCTGATCCTTAAAATAACTCAATTCTCCAGAAAATCCTGTAGCTCGAATATAGGTTGTCCATCCAAAACCAAGGACATAATCCTCATGTAACTGACCAGCCATCAATTGCCACTCCGCATATTTATTACTGTGCTTATATCTTGCAGCAAAAATACTTTCGGAAACCAAATTTTGTGGTGCATACCCAACTTGCATACTAGACTTCCCTCTTCTGTCCAGCATAAAAGATCCGTATAATGCATCTATCCCTGATCTCGTTTCATAATCGAAATTTAAAAAGGAATAGGTATTGAAAAAATCATTGGGATTCCAAACAATGGTTTGACTCCAATCAATACGCTGCTTCCCAGCGCGCAAAACCATATTCTTGTTTTTATATTGATAGTAGAATCTGTCGATAGCCGTATGAAGTAAGGATCTATCATTTTCAATAAACACCCAATTCATATTCACCAAATGATTACTCTGCTCAAGAGAGTTGGCATATTCTGACTCTTCGTTTTCAATACTTTCTCCAAAAAAGAATCTATTATGCATACTCATGTATACACTAGACTGGTTGTTGAGTTGCCAATTGAACTTTAAATTTGAATGCAAAATATTCTCTGCAACACGGTCTGTACTCCAATTAGTAAAGCGGAAATAATTCGAAGATTTTAAATAACCTCTTACCGATAATTTCTGTTTAGTTCCGAATCCCGATCCAGTCGAAAATTTGGTTCTCCATTGAGCTGAAACTTGCCAACTGCTCAACAATAGGATGTAGATTAAAAAAATTTTCATTTTTCTCATTAAAATAACCAGAGGGCAATTTACTGCTATTATTTAAATTAAAGCCGTGATTATTTTCTCTATAAATAAAATTGTATTGACCACATTATTGATCCCTTTATCGATTGTTTATAAAAAAACATTCTGTTGGATTTTCTTTTTCCTATATTTGTTTACAATACTAAATATCACCGCTTAAACTTTATAAAATTCATTGACGTGGAAAACAAATATGACGCATTAATAAAACTCATTCAACTCTTTGATAATTATTCAAAAGAAAAAGAAAATGTTAATCTAGGTGATTTTGCTGACTGGATGAAAAGTGAAGTAGCATTTAGCGATTCTACAGATCAATTTAATCGTAAGAATGACTCTAAAAATCAGACTCCAGAAGAAATTGACTTTAAAATTGCTAACTACCTAATGTTTATGAACAAACACCTTAAACATTATGGTAAACAAGCTATTGACAGTACTGAACTTTCTAGTATTGAAGATTTCACCTTCCTAAACTCACTTATTGAGAGTGGAAGTCTTCGTAAAATGGAATTGATTAATAAACATTTTATGTTTATCCCTTCCGGGATAGAAGTTATTAGAAGGCTTCTAAGAAAAGGGTTGATTGAAGAACGTGTAGATTCTGACGATAGGAGATCAAAACGTGTTCAAATTACAGACCTTGGTGTAGATGTATTCAACCAAGTTCGTCCAAAAATGTTACAAATCACTAAATTTTTAGGAAGTGAACTTTCTAATGAAAGAAAGAATTATTTATTAATGATGCTTAGAGAGTGGAATAATCACCATGCTTTACTAAGCGAGAATGAGAAGATTTTAAAATTTCAAAGTTAAGAGAACGCTAAAAAAAAATCAAAAAAGGCTACCAATATGTATTGGTAGCCTTTTTATTTATCAATGAAATCGATCTGATCTAAATTCAAATGTTTTTAAGAATTCAGCCTCGTGATTTAAAAACTCTTGCCATCGCTCTCTTACTTTATTCTTTTCAAAATAAGTTTCTGCCAATTTGATAAACAAGGTATAATGTCCAGCTTCAGAAACCATAAATTCGTGATAAAATTTCTTCAAATCATCATCACTAATATATAAGGACAATAACCTGAATCGTTCACAACTTCTAGCTTCTATTAGGGCACAAATCAATAAGGCATCTAAAAGCCGATCATCTCTTGAAACTCCAGTCTTCCTGAAATCCAAAAGGCTTTGAACATATTCATCTTTACGAGGTTTCTTAAGTTTGTAACCTCGTTTTTTCATTTCCCGAAGCACCATTCTGAAATGCGCCCATTCTTCCGCTACAATCGGAGACACTTGCTCGACAATCTCCTCCCTTTCATAAAAACGAATAATCAAGGAAATACAAGTAGTGGCAGCTTTCTGTTCGCAGTAGGCATGATCAATGAGGATATCCTCAATAGATTTTTCCGCAATATTTACCCAGCGGGGATCTGTAGGTAATTTCAACCCCAAAATATTTACTGGTTCCATATTCCTTTCTTCCATTTATTATGGAAACTTTGGATATTGTTGGAAATTAGGAGCTCTTTTCTCCAAAAAGGCGTTCTTTCCTTCTTGTGCTTCATCCATCAAATAGAACATCAATGTGGCATCACCAGCCAACTGCATTAATCCATGCTGTCCGTCTAGCTCTGCATTCAGGCAACGTTTCAACATTCGTATTGCCATTGGAGATCTCTCCAGGATACGCTCACACCATTCCATTGTAGCATCTTCCAACTCATCAAAAGGAACTACCATGTTAACCATTCCCATTTCCTCTGCTTCCTTAGCAGTATACTGCTTTCCTAAGAACCAAATTTCACGCGCTTTCTTTTGTCCTACGTGTCTTGCCAAAAAGTTAGATCCAAATCCACCATCAAAACTTCCTACTTTTGGACCTGTTTGACCAAACATAGCATTTTCCGAAGCAACAGTTAAATCACAAACAACATGCAATACGTGACCTCCACCTATAGCATAACCATTCACCATAGCAATTACAGGTTTTGGTAATTCACGTAGTCTTTTGTGAACATCCAATACATTCAATCTTGGAACACCATCGTCTCCAACATAACCTCCAACACCTTTCACATTTTGATCCCCTCCACTACAGAATGCCTTATCACCAGCACCAGTCAGAATAACAACTCCAATAGCTGTATCTTCTCTACAGATCTCCAGAGCATCTAGAATTTCCATATTCGTCTCAGGACGAAATGCATTATATACTTCCGGTCTATTAATGGTAATTTTGGCTACCCCTTCAAAGAAGTCAAACTTGATATCAGTATATTCTTTGATCGTTTTCCAATCTCTTTTTACAGACATTTTATCTTGGTTTTATTCTTTACAAATGTATACTTTCCCCTGAATTTAATAAGTCTTCATGGAATTAAATAAGCCCTTAAGGGTCTTATCATTATTTTCTTTAGGAGTAAAAATTTCGAATATCCCCTTTCCAGGTGTATTCAAAAAGGATTGCAATCCATTCTCCACACTATTTTGATCTCGTGCACTTAAATAATCATAGCCATGCATATTGGCTAATGATTCTGCATTCAACTGATGTTCTGTTTCGAAAAAAGTTTCTAAAGCACCACTTGTATCCGGTCCCGGAATTATTCTAAAAATGCCTCCTCCAGAATTATTTATAAGTACTATTTTAAAATTACTTAAAGCCTCATTATTCCACAAAGCATTGCTATCATAGAAAAAACTAATATCTCCGGTGATTAGGACATTTTCTGCAGAACTTGCTGAAGCATACCCTATAGCAGTCGATCCTGATCCATCAATCCCACTGGTTCCTCTATTGGCATGAAAAATAAATTTATCTCCATGCTCGAATAATTGTGCATACCTCACGATACTACTATTACTCAAATGAATGGTTGTCCCCTTTTTCAATTGATTAAATATAGACGAGAAAACAGAGAGATCAGAATAACTACACTCAGCAATATAGGCCGCATGAATTTGCTCCTTCGCATTCCTTATATGATCGAAATGAGCATAATAATTTGATTGCTTTACTTCAACACCTTCCATTAATTGCTCTATAACATCGACCGGATTTAATGGGATTTCAAGAGTCAATTGTTGATAGGTATCTTGTTGAACCTGCTTTATTCCAATATTCCAGTGTGCCTCAAGATTCCAATCCCTAAGCAGATCTTTAATTTTTTTAGATACAACAGCTCCTCCAATGGTTACTAATAATTGCGGCTCTAATTCTGATAAATCCTTTTCATCTAATAGAATCAACTTATCTATACACGAAAAATAACGGTCATTAGGCATATTAGATAAGCTCTCTGTCAATACAACCACACTATCATCTGCCGACAACTGCTGCATCAATTGAGTCAATTTCTCTTCAGGAAATCCTTGACCGAGAAGTATCATTTTTTTCTCGAACCGATTCCATTGTTTCCTCAGATCTCCTATATCATCTTGACTCAGCATTGTTTTAGATTCAATACGATGGATAATTTTAGGAGAAGGATGTTTTTCTATCACTTGATCATAAAGAGGTTCGTTCAAATATACATTCAAATGAACAGGACCGTTTGGTTTTTCCAACAAGCTATTTAATGCAAAGTTCACTTCTCGTTGAACGTGCCACAACCCTTCTTTACTCGAGGAATCTCCGTCGACAGAAATACTTTTCACCGTATGAGAAGTAAGTGCTTCATGCTGTCGTATTGTTTGACCATTCCCCTGATCTGTCCAAGAACTTGGTCTATCCGCAGAAAGAACTAATAAAGGAATTTCCTGATAAAATGCCTCTGCAACCGCTGGGTAATAATTGAGCAATGCAGAGCCAGAAGTACACAGTACTATTACTGGATTTTTTGTCTTAATTGCTCTACCTATTGCAAAAAATGCAGCAGACCTTTCATCAATTACAGAAAAACAATTGAAAGAAGGGTCTTTAGAAAATGCTATAATAAAAGGTGCATTTCTAGAGCCAGGAGAAATAACCACATCAGTAATTCCTTTTGCTTTAATAATTTCAACTATTTGCGCAACCGCTATTTTTTCTGGATACATATACTAAATCCTTATATTTCTTTAAGACATTCAAGTAATGTTAGTGCCTTATTTTCTGTCTCTTTCCATTCATCCTCTAGAATGGATGACTTGGTAAGCCCTCCACCTAAAAATAATGAAACCTTATTTTCAAATAAGCTCATACAGCGCAAATTTACAAAAAGACTAACTTCATCTTTAGAATAAGGCCCTACAAATCCACAATAATAGGCTCTATCATGCTTTTCATTTTCTAGAATAAAATTCCGAGCCTTTTCTTTAGGAGTCCCACAAACCGCAGGAGTTGGATGCAAGTCCTGCGTTAACTTAAACCAATCCATTGATGCCGTTATATTTGCATCTATTGGTGTCATTAGATGCAATACCTTTCCAGCCTTAATAGTAGCTCTCTCCCCAATATTAATATTTAAACAACCTGCATTACTAAGTGTTGACTCAATATAATCCACAACAAACTGATGCTCTTCAATTTCCTTCTCACCCCAATGTATTTGCTCATTTCCATTAGGTAACTTTGTCCCTGCCAAGGCCATAGTACTAACAGTATTCGAACTAATTTCAACTAATGTTTCCGGACTTGCAGCCAACCAAACACCTGACTCAGGATGAGATAATAAATACACAAAATTCTCCGGGTATCTATTTTTTAATTTTTTAAACAGTAACATCGGATTTCCATCCCATGGCTTATCCATTACTCGAGACAATACTAATTTTTCTAGCTCTGAACCAGAAATCAATTCCTCATGAAATTTAGCAAAGGATTTGCAATAATCACCAAATGAATTGGCTTCAATAGTAGAAAAGCTTAATGGAAGTTTTACCTGCGACAAATCATTCAAGTCTTCATCGCTTAGCTCCCTTCTACACTTCGCCGAAATATAAATAGTAGAACAATTAGAATCCTTAGTAAATGGACTAAAACAAAACCCATCACTTGGCATATCCATTTGAGGTTTCTCCTGAATATAAATTTCAGAATTAAGCTCGTCAGGAAGGCTAAAGATACAGAAGGCATAGGCCTTCTTCAATTTTTCTAACATTAAAGACAAATCACTTTTACCCAATATCCTACCTTTTTTTATCTAATACGATATTACTCAATTTACTTATAGCAATTAAATTATTTGCTTCATCATAAACTTTAATCTCCCATAAATGGAGTGTTCTCCCTTTATGCTGGATTTTGGCTTCGGCTCGGATGATCCCTTCCTTCACACTTTTGAGATGATTTATGCTCAACTCAACTCCCTTTACCATTTTGTTTTCAGCTTCCAAATTTAAAATGGAAGCCAAACTACCTACGGTTTCTGCTAAAGCGGCAGTTGCTCCCCCATGCAAAATACCCATTGGCTGATGAACAGTCGGAGTAACTAACAAAGTCGCCACAAGAAAATCATCTCCTACATCGGTAAATTGAATACCTAATGTCTCCATTAGCGTATTTCTATTGGCCTTATTACACTTAATTAACAACTCCTCTTTGGATAGATTTAATCGTGTAAATAAATCAGCTTTATCCATCTCAAACAATTTTAAACAAATTTAGTGAAATATAATAATCATTCTACAGGAATACAAGGCATAAAAAAGTATGTAATTAAAGATATTTTAAAAATAAAAAAGGCTTCATACAAAGCTCTAATCCAGTCATTTAATTGATATAATTTTTGTACATTTTGATTATATAATATTTAATACCTAATAAAATATGAAACGAATAGCATTTTATATCATGCTATCCTGCAGAGTTATATATGGCCAGGATAGTACCAATTTCTCGGGTATACACTCCGGTGAATTATTCAATTTCGGAAGTTCCTCCATGTACAGCAATTTTGCTAAGGCTAAGCCACCAGGAAATTCTAATCTATTCATATCTCTTACCAATCGTTATGGGATAGACAACTTGAACAATTTTAATTTAGCATTTACTAAAAAAAAGGCCCAGAAAAACATTGGGATTAGTTATTCCATCAATCAAGAAAACAATTGGTTAAAACATAGATGGAATGCAGCCATACAAATGAACTATTCTGAACAATGGTTTTTCGCTCCCTCACTAAACATTCACTTAAAAAACTATTCCGAAATAGAAAAAGACCCTGAGTATGGGGCCTCCTTTTCTTTTGGGATTCTATATGTTCAAAATAATAATTGGAACATTTCAATGCAAAGCTCCAATATTGGAAGGTTAAACCAAAACTCCAGCAACATGGAGATTACCACAGGAATAACATATATCTATGAAAAAAACCTACTACTTGGCCTTCAAATGAAAATAAGCAACAGCCATACAACAATCAATAATTCTATAAATATTCTATATCTAACAAATTCCAGAAAAGCCATCTACACACAATACAGCATTGAAGGTGATTATTTCCATATCGGATTCTCCTATCAAAAAAAACAAATAAGCTGGTCTATCTTACTAGGATATCACTCAAAACTAGGCTATAGTCCAAGTATTGAATTCAATAGATTTTGGATATGAAGAGAACCTTATTTTATCTATGTAGTCTCCTTCAAATACAATATAATTTAGCGCAGGAATTGAAAGATTTCGAAACATTTTATAATGAAGTAATATCCAATGTTGAAATTGAAAATAATGATTCCGAAGAAAAATTATATCAGGAGTTAAATTACCTATTCCATCATCCGATTTCCTCTTCAGAAATCCTACAAAACCTAACAAAGATTCCATTCCTAACAGGCGCAGAATGTAAAGGAATAGAAGACTATATTCTTAAAAAAGGAAATTTAGTCAGTTTGTACGAATTAAATGCCATTCCAATATTAACCAAAGAAAAAGCCAACTGGCTAAAAAGGATATTTACTATTAATGAAAATGAATTGCATAATTATCCTACTAACGCAACTTGGACCATTGCTTCTAAAAATAGTCAATTGAAAGACGATCCATCATTTTACAACTTTATGTTCAGGCAAAAATTAGAAATTGAATTAGACAAGAACATTCAGCTTGGATTTCATTCAGAAAATGACCCTCAAGAGATAAACTTTCACAAAGAAAACTCGTTTGATTTTAGTAGTTTCTATTTTTCAATAGAAACTAAAAACACACAATTAATTCTAGGTGATTTCCATGTTAACTACGGCCAAGGACTTATCAGCTGGACAGGTTGGTCTTCCTATAAAAACATTGGCTTAAGTCAAATACAAAAACTAAATAATGGTTACAGCCCATATAGGAGTTTTGACGAAAATAAGTACTACCGAGGAATAGCTATCACTAAGCGATTTCACCAAGTAGAACTTTTTGGATTTTTTTCCAGAAAAAGCATAGATGCAAAACTAAATAATGATCTAGGCGCTACTCAAATAACTTCCTTTCCTATAACTGGTCTCCATGTGACTAACAATGAAAGAAGCTCGCGAAAGAAAGTTAGCGAAAGTAGTTACTCTTTTGGTTTAGAGTATGCGAAAAATAACTGGACCTTTTCACCCTACGCTGTTTTGTGGAAATTCCCATTTCAAGTTAAAACTGATACTATTAGGGTACCTAATGACCGCTTTATTCAGTATGGTATAAACTGGAACTATTTCAAAGAAAAAACCGCCGTTTTTCAGGAATTAAATTGGTCATCCGAATCGAATTTCTCCTCCTTAATAGGCCTACAAAACCAAATAATTGGAAAAAGTTACCTCTCCATATTATACAAATATATCCACCCCAAATACTTCCAGTTTAAAGCCGATTACTTCTCTGATATGGGGAATAAACCCGGGCAATCCGTTTACCTATCTCTAGACTTTATGAAGCGGAAACAAATAGGCAAAATATACCTTGAGAAATCCGAAAACTGGAACAAAAACAAAGATGGCTACCGAGATAAAAAAATCGAATTTGGAATTCAATTTAAAACAAAGTTACCCTATAGGGGTAAACTCGTGGCGTTATTGAAAAATGAGCAGAAAAGAGTTAACAACCATGAAATTCAGAAATCTTTTAAGACCAGTTCGTATTATCATTTCAATTTAAAAAGCACCTTTCAAATAAGAGCAAGGCTTCAGTGGAATCAGGACCTTCAGTTCAAATTTGGAGATAGAACAGGCTGGATATATGGGACCAGATTTAATTTTACTATTGATAATTGGAAAATAAAATCAGGATGGGGGTTTTTCAAACAAAATATGGATGCCTTCTATATTTATGAATCCGAGATAATAGGAATCTCTTCTTTTCACGGTCATTTCAACACCGGTAATTTTGGATACTTACAATTAGTAAAAAAAATAAAGCATCAAATCTTCAACGTTAAATTTTATATTCAAAAGGCCGACGATAGCCTGGTGGAGAAAATCAGTCTTGGGGTAAAGTTAACGATATGATCTAGATCATAAAATCAAGGTGGAGACACTGCTTACCTTTGAATAAACAATAACAGAGAAGTTATGATCACCTCAACAATAAATCACCACACTACTCAAAAAGAAAGTGCACAATTCCTGAGCTCCCTTAGCCTATGGGTAGAAAAAAATAGATTTAGCTTTATGGCTACAAGTATTGTTCTTGGCTCTGCCTGGGGATCTGTTGCGATGTATTACATTATGCAGAATCATCTCCCAATTTACTTTTTAATATTGTGCACAGTTTTCACAATGGCTGGAAACGCTCTCAACATTGCTCAAGTATCTGCAAAATGGGTTTTAATAAGTACTTTATTGAGTTTAATCGCAAATTCTATACTTACCATTGCATCCATTGTATAACCGTATTTCTAGCTAAACAACATTCACAAAAAAAAGGGACAGTAAAACTGTCCCTTTTTTATTCAAGAAGGATTTTATTTAATCACTCCTAATTCTTTCCCAACCTTTTCAAAGGCTCTAATTGCCTTATCTAAGTGCTCTTGCTCATGAGCTGCTGATAATTGCACTCTAATTCTAGCTTTATCTTTAGGAACAACTGGATAAAAGAATCCTATTACATAAATCCCTTCGTTCAATAATTTATTGGCCATTTCCTGAGACAACTTAGCATCGTACAACATTACAGGTACAATTGCTGAATTCCCTTGAACAATATCGAACCCTAACTTCTCCATTCCTGCTTTGAAATAATTCGTATTCCATTCCAATTTATCTCTAAAGCTTGTTGTTTCGGATAGCAAATCAAAAACCTTAATGGATGCACCTACAATTGCAGGAGCTAGGGAGTTTGAGAACAAATATGGTCTCGATTTTTGTCTTAAGATCTCAATAATTTCTTTTTTCCCTGTGGTATAACCACCCATTGCGCCACCTAGTGCTTTACCTAGCGTTCCAGTAATGATATCGATACGTCCCATTACATCACATACCTCTGGAGTACCTCTACCTGTAGCTCCCAAAAATCCAGCTGCATGGCATTCATCGACCATTACTAAGGCATCATATTTATCCGCTAAATCACATATTTTATCTAATTTTGCTACGATACCATCCATAGAGAATACCCCATCAGTAACGATGATTTTAAACCTATGACCAGCTTCGTTTGCTTTCACCAATTGAGCCTCTAAATCAGCCATATCATTATTTTGATACCTGTATCGAGCTGCCTTACACAATCTAACTCCATCGATAATAGATGCATGATTCAAAGAATCTGAAATAATAGCATCTTCTGCTGTCAATAATGGTTCAAAAACACCTCCATTTGCATCGAAAGCTGCAGCGTATAAAATAGTATCTTCTACCCCGTAAAATTCAGCTATTTTAGCCTCTAAAGTTTTATGAATATCTTGTGTTCCACAAATAAAACGAACAGAAGACATACCAAACCCGTGTGTATCCATTGCATCTTTTGCTGCCTGAATCACTTCAGGATGAGAAGATAAACCTAAATAGTTATTTGCACAGAAGTTGATAACCTCTTCACCGGTATTTATATTAATAACGGCATCTTGAGCTGAAGTAATAATTCTTTCTGATTTATACAATCCGGAATCCTTAATCTGCTGTAATTCCTCTTGAAGATGTGTTTTTATCTTTCCGTACATAAGCTATAATTTTTCTTGTATTAATTATTCAATCCTTATGAATTAGACTGAAAATAGAAACAGCCTCAAATTTAATAATTTTGAGGCTGTTATTAAGAATTCATATCCTTTTTATCTCAATATAGTTTCATATACTAAAACTTATATCCGAATGTGAATACATAATTATTAATTTTACTTTCCAAATCAGCAGCTATAGGTTCTGAATCTTCTACTTTATAAACCGCAATACGTTCATCATAGCGAGTGTGTTGGATAGCCATATCAAGAAAATATTGCTCCCATCTATAACCTAAACCGAAGGATAAAACATCTCTCTCTAGCAAATCAGATTTTTTCAACGGAGATTCCACATGGTTATAACCACCTCTAAAACTCAAATTTTCATATCTCCATTCAGCACCTAATTTGAATGTACCTGCAGATGTAAAGGTTTGATTTATTTTACTATTCTGGTCATTTAAAGCTTCTTCCTCTTCAAAAGATGCAAAATCATCTATACTTGAATATTCCAAATTACTATAATCAGTGTAATTATATTCAACTGAAATTATCCCTTGCTTCTTTAGTATAAAACTGGTTCCCAAAACGAATTTACCAGGTGTTTTCAAATGATAACTATAAATACCATCAAAATAATCCGTTATCGGATTAAAACCATTAAAATGACTACTCACCTGATACGAATACTCCTCATCTAGTGTATAATATGTTGGTGTATGTACGGCGATACCTAAACGCCACCAAAAAACAGGTTTGGCAATGATTCCAAACTTTGCATTAATTCCAGAACCAGTCGTTTTTATATACTCTTGCAAGCCTATTCTATTAAATTTAGTATCTATACCATCTAGGGTAAGGTCTACAGAATTATCATATGAAAATTCAGAAAATATACTTTCCGTTTCATAATTTACAATTGGTATATTCACACTTGCTCCAAAAAAGACCTTGTCATTATAACTAGCTCCAATGCTTAGGTTCAGTTCTGTTATCCCTCCTCTCTCTTCTCTGTGAAATCGCTGCTTTTGCCCGTCGTCATCTATCCAACTAACATAATTCCCTCCACTAGTTGTATCTAAACCAAGTGTATTAAAAGCCAAATAGGCGAACAAGTCTTGATTAAATAAATCTTCAATACTTTTTCCTTGCGCCCTTTCTTTTAGACTATTAATATATGAAAGTTGAGCATGCTGTCCAGCTATCAAAGTTTGAGAGGAAAGGCTATTTAATCTTGTTAATCCAAAACTGAGGTTTAACCTATTCCAATTTGGATCACCCAGGTCATCATCAACTCGTACCAATGAAAAACTTGGGATATTAAAACTTGTCCTATCCTTCTGTTCACTATTATTAAAATAACTACTTTCAGTATCCTTATTATGAAAACCTATGGATAAGCCAAATTCATTTGTTCGATAGATCGCTGTGGCTGCTGGATTTTCTTTTATACTAGACAAATCGCCTCCTAAAGCAGAAAATGCTCCACCCATGGCCATATATCTTGCAGTTCCAAGATTATCCTGTAGACCATACCTCAATGCGTCTACCTCATTTTGTGCATCCAACTGAAAAGCACAAAGCATAACTATACTTATAGCAATTTTCTTCATAACCTTCAATTAATTATCTTCTACCAGTACGTCCACGGTTACTACCCGAAGATGATCTTGATGAACCACTACGGTTACTTCCAGAACGTGATGGTCGACTGTAAGAAGAGTTCCCTCTACTTTTGGAGGATTTATTGTACGAACTATTAGATGAGCTCGATTTTTTATTCCCCTTGTATTGAGAATTTGAATTTCTTCCGCTAGAATTCGTCGATTTAGAAGAATTGGATCTACTTTTATACTTACCAGAAGAGGAATTAGTGCTCGATTTACTTCTATTATTAGTAGAAGGTCGTTTATAACTTCCTCGATCTCTAGATTGAGAATTGTTGGTATTCACTCTAGTACCAGAAGTATTACTTCGTTCATTTGAACGGTTGTAATCCCTATTTATAGGTCTACTAGTATTGTTTCTGGAATTGGTATTTCTATTTACTCCTCTATAGGTATTTTCTTTACTATTTCCTTTTATTACCCTATCCTCCTTCACAATGCCTATTGACCTTGAATTGGTAGATCTTGGTTTATGAACTATAGTTGATCTTTCTCCATTAACTGTCTTGGTTTCTACACGGGCAATACTTGGTCTACCCGATTCAGAATAGCTATTAGCGATTCCTTGACCTGAAGAATTCCTAGAACGCCAAACGTTCGACCTATGTGTATTGTAGTAATTATGATAAGACCAATAATCATGGTGATTATGATGGTGATGAGACCAGGCGTAACTGTGCCAATAAGCACCATAATGACCATAATGCCAACTACTAAATGGAGACCAGAATATATAAACACCAGGATATCTCCAAGTATGCCAAGTCCAATATGGTGTATAAAATGCTATATCAAAATCCCAGTATGGGTCGTAATCCCAATAGTGTGAATAATAACTAAATCTATAAGGACCTCTATGGAACCTATAAATCCTATTGCTGTAATAATCCTCGTCCTCCTCATAAAAATCATAATCGGACTCGGCCTCTTCATCAGAGTATCCATTTTGATCTTCATCGTAATAAGTTGGTGTACCATTATCCGATTCTTCATCAAAATAAATATCATCATAATATTGGGCAGACAGGCTAGTTGCAGCAAAAATTAAGAGTATGGATAATATCTTTTTCATGACAGTAACTTTATGGGTAAACGCTAAACTCAATTTTATTAAAAGAATTCAATTAAAACCTTTAGCTTTGCATTTACTATACAATATAACGGTATTCCGCTATATAGTAAAATTACAAAATCCGTACCAAATACGTAAAACATGGCGAAGAAACTAACTTCAAGAAAAGAAGATTATTCCAAATGGTATAACGAGCTAGTAGTTCGTGCTGATTTAGCAGAAAACTCAGGGGTTAGAGGATGTATGGTAATCAAACCCTATGGCTTTGCTATTTGGGAAATGATTCAGCAAGAGTTAGATAAAAAATTTAAGGAAACGGGACATGTGAATGCCTATTTCCCACTTTTCATACCAAAATCATATTTCTCTAAAGAAGCCAGCCATGTTGAAGGTTTTGCTAAAGAATGTGCGATTGTTACCCATTACCGTTTGAAGAATGATGAAAACGGCAAAGGAGTAATTGTTGATCCTGATGCAAAGCTTGAAGAAGAATTAATCGTTCGACCAACTTCGGAAACCATTATCTGGGATACTTATAGAAAATGGGTTCAATCTTATAGAGACCTACCAATACTAGTAAATCAATGGGCAAATGTTGTTCGTTGGGAAATGCGTACACGTTTTTTCTTAAGAACAACTGAATTCTTATGGCAAGAAGGACATACTGCACATGCTACTCAACCTGAAGCAATTGCTGAAGCGGAACAAATGCTAAATGTCTATTCTAATTTCGTTGAGAACTTTATGGCCATTCCTGTTATTAAAGGAATCAAAACAGAATCTGAAAGATTTGCAGGTGCATTGGAGACTTATTGTATTGAGGCAATGATGCAAGACGGTAAAGCACTACAAGCTGGTACTTCTCACTTCCTGGGACAAAATTTTGCAAAAGCATTTGATGTGAAATTCCAAAGTAAAGAAGGTAAAATGGAACATGTATGGGCAACTTCATGGGGTGTATCTACACGTCTTATGGGAGCGCTTATTATGACTCATTCCGATGATCACGGCCTTGTACTCCCTCCAAATTTGGCTCCATATCAGGTTGTTTTTGTACCGATTTACAGAAATGATGAACAATTGGATCAAATTACTGAAAAGGTAAAAGAATTGTCTGCTCAACTTAATGCCAAAAACATCCGAACTCATTTCGATAAAAGAGATACACACAAACCAGGATGGAAATTCGCTGAATATGAATTAAAAGGTATTCCTGTAAGAGTTGCTATTGGACCTAAAGATCTTGAAAACGGAACTGTTGAAATTGCGCGAAGAGATACTTTCGAAAAAGAAATTGTAGATCAAGATAATTTACAGAATATTATCCCAGGTATGCTTGAAAACATTCAGACTACCTTGCTTAATAAAGCTAAAGGCTTTAGAGCTGAACATACATTCAAAGCTGACTCCTTTGATGAATTTAAAAAGATCATTAATAGTGAAGAAGGTGGTTTTGTCTTAGCTCACTGGGATGGAACTATTGAAACAGAGGAAAAAATCAAAGAAGAAACCAAAGCCACTATCCGTTGTATCCCTATGGATGCAGAGGAAGAAGAGGGCGTATGTATTTATACAGGTAAACCTTCCAATAAAAGAGTTTTATTTGCTAAGGCATATTAAACCATTCTTTTAAAACATAAAAAAAGCCGTCAGTTAAACTGATGGCTTTTTTTATGTTTTAAATTCAACCTTTGGTAATACAAACCAAATTTCTGTACCCTCTCCCGACGATGAGTCAATAGCGATCTTACCACCTAAAGCTTCCACAATTTTTTTACAATGTAAAAGACCTAATAGATTTCCTGATAAATTATCAGGAATTAATTCCTCGGTAAAAATGGCCACAACCCGAATTAAATTCATACTATCCATTCCTCCACCGTTATCTGATATAGAAAACTTCCAAAATCCACCTTTTTCAATAACCCGAACTTTTACCTGAGGAGAATTCACCAGATTATGACTATCCATCGCATTTTGGATGAGAGTCTGAAAAATATGGCGAATATCCGATTTATTACCATATACAGTAGGCAAATCATTAATATTGAAAACGGTTTCCAATTGGGAAATTTGAAAAGATAAATCAAACAAAACTGAAAGCATAAGTTCATTGCAATCCAACAAGTCATATTCCTTTTCCAAAGGACCAGAGCTCGCATCTAAATAATCAACCACTAACTCATACATATTTCTGGCGGAACCTTCCATTTGTTCAAGAACTTCTATTGCATCCTGTCCCAATTCGCTACCCAATTCATCCAATAAGTCCTTACTGGACTTACAGAGTAAAGAAAGAGGCTCTTTCAAACATTCTGAAACTTTTTGTATTTCAGTTTTCCTTTGCTCATTATATTTATTCAATTCATCCAAGATGTTCTTCAATTGAACTTCTTGTACATTACAAATTGCATCATCATTGATATGGAATAACTTCTCTCTACTATTATTTCTATTTATTATTTTCTCTTTTAGTATTTTTTTTTCAAAATCCTTCATTTAATTCTTTATAAAAAAGCCCCCTGCAAACAATCCCTTACACACTGATTTTTAACAACACTAAACCTAAGTTATACTTGTTTTTATAATCAATGGGATCATTTTAATTGGTCGTTCATGTCAAGTGCAGGGGGTATTTTATATACTATCTAAGTAATATAACAGAGTAAATACATCCATAACATCCACTTCCTAGCTAATACTTACTGCATTAAACTTTTAATAGCTAATTCAGTTACTGAATTGGGAAATATTTTTCTACAATTGCCTCAAACTTTTCTTTTGACAAGGACTTATTTTCAAAACCGGACACTTCGGAAAACCTAGCTGCTTTAGATTCATCTTCCGGGTTCATCGATGTAGTTAACATAACCAAAACCACCTCAGCCTTCATATTAACGTCCAGTAATTCATATTTCTCTAAAAATTCCCAACCATTCATTTTAGGCATATTAATATCAAGTAAGATTAAATCTGGTTTCAAGTTCTTTTGATCCTGTAAATAATTCAAGGCCTCCATTCCATTTTCAACAATTGATATTACCTCTACCAATCCGGTTTCCTTAATAACTATCTCGTGAATAAAATTTGTTGCACGACTATCATCTACCAATAATATATGTTTCAATTTCATACTCATTTTCTTTATTTTTCAATTGTTAAACAAAAAGAGCTGCCCTGCCCATATTCGGATTTTACCCAAATTTCGCCTCCATGACCATTAACAACTTTTTTACAGTGTGCCAATCCAATTCCAGAACTGGTATGATCAGATGCTTTATTTAGGGATTGAAATATGTTAAATATTTTAGAAAAATATTTCTCCTCTATACCTATTCCATTATCAACCACCTCAAACATCCATTTTCGGTTAATAGACTTTGCCTTGATCTCTATTATTGGTGGAACATTTTTTTTCGCGTACTTAATTGAATTAATAATCAAATTTTGGAAGAGCAAACGTAGTTCTGTACTATTCCCTTGAATTACAGGTAAATCATGAACAATAATTTCAGTATGTGACTGATTAATTTGGAGGAAGAGATCTTCCATAATATCATAGATCAGTTGCTTACAATCTACCGGCTCAAATACCTTTTGACAACCTAACCTGGAATAATCCAATAAATCCACCACCAATTTCTGCATTTTCAAGGCTGCAGAATTTATAAATTCTAATGCAGTTAGCCCTCGACTATCAAGACCCTCAGAATAATTATTATTAAAAAAATCTGTAATGGATATTAAGGTCCTAATAGGTTCTTGTAAATCGTGAGAGGTTATATAAATATATTGCTCCCACTCCTTATTTAGACTAGACAGCTTGTTGATTTTGGTTTGAAGTTCAGAAATTTTAGTAGGTCTTATTGAAGCCATTGCCAGCTCCCCTTCGGCCAAAAGACTAAAACCCATTTCGACCTCTAGCTCAGTACCATTTTTCGTTTTGGCTGTAATATATTTACCACGATCCAATATCTGTTGATCTACTTTTTGATAAAACTTATTGCGGTACCAATTGATTACACTTCTAAATCGCTCCGGAAACAACACCCCTATCGTTTTACCTTCTAATTCCTTAGCAGCATAGCCAAACATTCTCTCCGTTTCAGGATTCAAAGATATTATATCACCTTTTTTATCAATTAGAACAATCGCCTCTGGTGAAGACTCAAATATCTCTTCATAAATATTTTGAATTAAAATCTCTTTCATAGAAGTTTATGCATGATCACTTTTGGAATTTATTACAACTAAATATTCAAGAAAGACCAATCCTTTTTTGAAAAATTTAAAGTGCTAAACTATTAAATTAAATTCCTGATATTGAATCATTTCCAATCATACCATTTCTAATGTCTGAAATCAGGAATTATTTTTGAATAATAATAAACAAACAGAGGGGGAGATAAACAGCTTGGAAGCTAAGACTTCTCTTATATTCTTTTTTATAAATACTACAATTACAATCCCAACACCAAGAGAATGGAGACTATTTACATATATCATTAAAGAAATAAGTAACTAAAAACTAAATAAATGTTAATGGAAATATTGCTTTGGAAAGTGGTATTTATTATTTAATCATTATATGATAATTCAAAACTATTAATCAAACTTAAATAGCTGGTATGCTATTCACAATAAAACATCCTTATCGAAATCTACCTGGAGTTACGTCTTCAATATTTTTAAATGCCCGATAAAAAGCACTGGAAGATTTGAATCCAACTTCTTTACCGATACCGACAACAGATAATTTTCTAGCCTCATCTTCTTCAGATAGTAACTTTTTAGCTTCCTCCACTCTAAACATATTAATGAAGGCATTGAAATTCATATTTCCTTTGGAATTTATTACAGTAGAAATTTTCTTTGGGTGAACGTCTAGAATATAACCGAGGTCAATTATAGTTAAATTTACATTTTTGAAACACGCTGTCTTTTCTATCTCCATTAGAATTCGAGTATATAGTAAACCAAATTCTTCATCACCATCGTCAACTATTGCAACCTTCATTTTGGAATCGGTCTTCAATTGATTCATTTCTTTATAAAACATCAAAGGAGAATAAGCCTGACGAATTCCCTGGATAGAAACCCAGTAAACCAAAATTAATTGCAACACAGTGATCATGAAATAAGCTCCGTAGGCAACAAAAAAATAATTGCCACTCATATCAAACACAAAATATGTCAATGAGAAGGTTAGACCAATACCTAGAATAAACAAAGAGGCAAATACCAACTTTTTAACCCAAATCAATAATTTGCCATCAACATCTACAAAAAAGTTATTCACTTGATTGTGGTAGGTATTCACCAATTTTAAAATCTTAAGTAGATAATAAATTGAAAAAATACCAGCAGACACATTATACATCCTATAAATCACCTCGTAATAGACATGATTGTATAGGTCATTCTTTAGCTCAGTTGGAAATAAAAATAATACCAATAAGACTATAAATTCAATTGCTCCTGGTACAAAATGTCTCTTTTTTACTTTTGCCTCTTTACCCATTGCCAATTTCCACACATAGCAGTACAGCAATGGATCCGTTAGAAAATAGAACCTAATAGGAAAAAACTTCAGCCAGTTAATTTTATCCGTAATAATGTATTCATTTAATACAGTAGGCAATAAGTTACAACCTATTGCCATTAAATAAAATCCTAAGAATATAAGTGGTTGCTTCTGGTCATGTCTTCGAAATACCAATAGTGAGCCAAGAACAATCCCATGGAGAAGACCCATGATATCCATGAATCCAATCATATTTACAATCTGCTTTAGAAGCTCCATAAACGACAACAATTACATAACATTATACTACCTGAATTCTGATTAATGAAGAAAAAGGGATATTCAAAATGACTAAAGCAATTAATCAAACTTAAATAGCGGGCAAGCTATTCACAATAAAACATCCTTATCGAAATCTACCTGGAGTTACGTCTTCAATATTTTTAAATGCTCTATAAAAAGCACTGGAAGATTTGAATCCAACTTCTTTACCGATGCCAACAACAGATAATTTTCTAGCCTCATCACTTTCAGATAGTAACTTTTTAGCTTCCTCCACTCTAAATTTATTAATGAAGGTATTGAAATTCATTTGCCCTTGGGAATTTATTACTCGGGAAATTTTCTTAGGATGAATATCTAAAATAGATCCCAAGTCCATTATAGTCAAGTTTGTATTTTTAAAACACTGAGTCCTCTCTATTTCGACTAAAATATGAGCGTATATTAATTCAAACTGCTCATCAATAACTTCAGTCAATGAAACTTTAACCTCCGGGCTATTTTTCAATTCATCCATTTCTCTGTAAAACACCAAGGGTGAATAAGCTTGACGAATTCCCTGGATAGAAACCCAGTAAATCATAATTAATTGAAACACATTCATCAGGAAATAAACTCCAAAGGCAACGATGAAATAATTACCACTCAAATCAAACACTAATGGAGTAATTGAGAAAGTTATACCAACACCTATAATAAACAAAGAGGCAAATACCAACTTTTTAACCCAAATCAATAATTTACCATCGACATTTACGAAAAAGTTATTCACTTGACCGTGGTAGGTATTCACCAATTTTAAAATCCTAAGTAGATAATAAATTGAAAAAATACCAGCAGACACATTATATACTCTATAAATCTCCTCGTAATAAACATGATTGTATAAGTCATTTTTCAACTCAGTTGGAAATACAAACAATACCAACAACACTATAAATTCAATTGCTCCTGGTACAAAATGTCTCTTTTCTACTTTGGCCTCTTTACCCATTGCCAATTTCCATACATAACAGTACAGCAATGGATCCGTCAGAAAATGAAACCTAATAGGAAAAAACTTCAGCCAGCTAAATTCATCTGAAATACTAAGTTGATTGAGTAGAGCAGGCAAGAAATTACAACCCACGGAAAATAAATACAGTCCTAAGAATATTAAAGGTTGGTTTTGTCTACGTTTTCGAAAAATCAACAACAATCCGAAAACAAAACCATGGAGTAAACCTATCACATCCATGAAATCGACAGTGTTCCTAATATACTCCGTGTTCCTTATATACTCTAAAAGTCCCATTAACGGTAATTATCACGTTACTTCTCTCAATCAAAAATCAGATAACTTGACGAAAAGGTAGTTTTCATAGCCTTCTCGTCAAATTAAAACTCAAAATAACCGAGCCAAAGATAATTATTTAATCAAGCTATACACCTTAGCTATTATATTTCAACAGATTAGCTCAATTCATACTAATTAACCAACGATGCCACTATTCTATTGGACTTAAACTTTTCAGAAAAAAAAAGAAGGAATAAATTCCTTCTTTTAATATTACACCCATTCTCTAGGCTTCTTCAATACTTTTAGTAAATCTTCTTCTGGACTTCCCTCTTCCGGATGGTGATTATATTCCCATCTGACTTGAGCAGGAAGACTCATCAAGATCGATTCAATTCTCCCGTTGGTTTTAAGACCAAATAGGGTTCCTTTATCGTGGATAAGATTAAACTCGACATAACGTCCTCGTCTAATCTCTTGCCATTCCTTTTGACTTTCGGTAAAGACTTCTTCTTTATGTTTTTCTACTATTGGAATATAGGAAGGAATAAATGATTCTCCGGCATCGCAAGCAAAGTTAAATAAATCTTCAACTGGCATGGTGATGTCAGGTTTAAGGTAATCGTAGAAAATACCACCTAAACCTCTGGCCTCACCTCTGTGCGCGTTATAGAAATATTCATCGCATGCCTTTTTATATTTTGGATAAAAGTTAGCATCATGCTTATCACACATTTCTTTTAAAACTCCATGAAAGTTTCTGGCATCTTCCTCATCCAAATAATATGGGGTTAAATCTGTACCTCCACCAAACCAGGAACCTGCCACTTCACCATTAGCATCGTACATTTCGAAATAACGCCAATTGGCATGAACAGTTGGTATTTTAGGACTTTTTGGATGAATAACCAGGGATAATCCACATGCAAAAAACTTAGGCGCTGATACTCCAAAATGTTTCTGCATGGTTTCCGGTAAATCACCATGAACAACTGAAGTATTGACTCCTCCTTTTTCGAAGACTGCTCCATCGCGAATGACACGTGTTTTACCACCTCCACCACCTGCTCTTTCCCATAAATCTTCTTCAAACTTCGCATGGCCATCAACAGCCTCCAAAGCGGCACATATTTTATCCTGTAATTGTAGAATATGCGCCTGAAATCTTTCTTTCAAATCCTGCATAATACTCAATTATTCTGCGCGGTAATTTTTAACTGCATTTACAAATGCCTTTGCATTTTCAACAGGTACTGAAGGTAAGATTCCGTGACCTAGATTTACCACGTATCTATTTTTACCAAAAGAGTCGATCATTTTCTTTGTTTCCCTCTCGATCACCTCGATAGGTGCATGCAACATACTAGGATCGAAATTACCCTGAACAGTAGTATTCTCTCCAATTTGCTCACGTGCAAAATCTGGCTTACATCCCCAATCTACACCCACTGCACTAGCTCCTGTATCTGCCAATTCTTTCAAAGCATACCATGCTCCTTTTGCAAATATTACAGATGGCACTTCTGTACATTCTGCCATTATTTGCTTTAGGTATGGATATGAAAACTCCATAAATGCATCTGGACTAAGTAGACCAGCCCAAGAGTCAAACAATTGAAATGCTTGCGCTCCAGCTTTAACTTGAGCCTTCATATACGCTATGGTAGTATCCGTAATTTTTTGCAATAATAAATGAGCTGCTTCTGGCTCTCTGAAACAAAAACTTTTAGCCTCGGAAAAATCCTTAGATCCTTCTCCTTGAACCATATAACAAAGCAATGTAAATGGAGCTCCAGCAAAACCAATTAATGGGACCTCACCATTAAGGTCCATTCTTGTTTGCTGAATACCTTTCATTACATAATCCAACTTATCATTCACATCTGGAATTTCAATTGCTTGAACATCCTCCAATGAATTAACAGTTCTTGGTAACAAAGGTCCTTTACCAGGTATCATCTGAACTTCAAAACCAAGTGCTTCCGGCACAACTAAAATATCAGAAAACAAAATAGCTGCATCTACACCAACTTGCCAAACGGGCATAGTGGTAATTTCAGACACCAATTTTGGATTTTTACATCTTTCAAAAAATGTATATTTTTCACGAAGTACTCTATAATCAGGTAAGAATCTACCTGCCTGACGCATCATCCAAACCGGTGGACGCTCTACCTCTTCTCCTCGCAATGCTCTTAAGAGCAAATCATTTTTCAATTCTGGAAATTCCATTCTCTAGTTCTAAATGTCTTTTCAGACGATCTAACATATTTTCAAATCCAGATAATTCTGGATATATAATCTTTTCTACACCTCGATTCTTAACAGCCTCTGCTGTAGTCTGTCCAATACACAAGGCAGTGCATTTTTCACCCCACGAATTCAGCTCAAAATAACTATCTACTGCACTTGGACTTAGGAAACAAATTATATCAAATACACCACTCAACTTAACCGGAGTTAAGGTAGTCGTATACACTTCAAACAAATTCACTTTAATTCTCTGTTCCCCTAACACTTGAGGTATTTCAGGGCGGTGCAAATTACCACAAAAGAAATTTATTTCCTCATATTTTTGAGACAAGATTTCCTTAGCTAAAATTGCTGATGAGGCTTCAGTAGAAATATAAACCTTATTGACCTTTTCCTGTAATGGTTCTGCCGTTTTCTCACTAATAGCCCACAGTTCGGAGAGTGTAAATGGTAAATTTTCGTTTAACCATTCACTTGCCCTAACACTTGAAACAACGCATGGGATATGGTTTTCAACAGGTTCACCATACTTATCAACAAATTGTTGATAAGTTATCAACGAAGTGTTAATGAATGGGACATCTTCAACAATATCAAAAACACCAAAAGACTCTATTTGAGCCTTTTGAGTATTCGATAATGATTTTGTAAACAATATCCTCATTGTTGATAACTGTGTTAAAAACCTTAATGTAATCCTTTTTCTTTTGGTAAATCATTCAAGATATCTGCAGCACCTTTCACTAATGCTTGCTTTGCAGCTTGATTTCCAAGATCAGCACTTTCGGCATAGTCGGCTTCTAACTTCAACCTAATTTCATCTGAACCATCTGTACGGGACAATACGGTTTCTAAATATACCTTTCCATCCTTAACCTGAGCTAAAGCACCGATGGGCGCAGAGCAACCTCCATTTAAGGCATGTAAAAAACCACGCTCAATATTCACACATCTAGCAGTCTCTTCATGATTTAATTTAGACAGGATTCCTCGTACTGCAGAATCATTTTCTCTACAAACTATTGCTATCGCACCTTGTCCAGGTGCAGGAAGCATCCAATCCAAATATACCGCTATCTCATGATTTAGCCCCAATCTTTCCAAACCGGCTACAGCTAACACCGTTGCATCCCAGTTGCTTTCTCGAAGTTTCTTTATTCTGGTTTGAACATTTCCTCTAATATCAACCGTATTGTGTTTAGCAAAATGATTTAACCATTGTGCTCTTCTTCGATTACTACTTGTAGCAATTACTCCAACGTAGTCTTCCTTAGACAAAAAAGATTTATCGCTTCTTACCACTAGGGCATCTTGCCAATTAGCTCTTTCCAAAATAGCAGCTACCACCAAACCTTCCGGCATATCTGTTGGAATATCTTTTAAAGAGTGGACCGCTAAATCTGCTTCACCAGCAAAGAGTGCATCATCTAATGCCTTTGTAAAGACACCTTTCCCACCCATTAGTGGAAGGGGAGTATCTAAAACTTTATCTCCTTCCGATACTATTTCTAATAATGTCGATTCTTGACCTTCTTCTTGAAGTAATTTTTGAACAAGCTTAGTTTGCCATAAAGCAAGCTTACTTTTTCGAGTCCCAATTCGAAGCATGTCTTCTAATGTATTTTTTTTGGATCTTGAAGATGAAACATGCCATTGACAATGTCCACTATTTCTTCGTCATTTCTATAACGGCTCTTCAAGTATTCAATAGTTTGATTAACAATTTTATTGACCACACTTTTGGACAAGACATCTGCCTTCTGAAGTTCTTCTGCACTCAACCTAAATTGTTGCTGTTGCACTTCTGCTTCCCGTATTCCGTGTAATTTATTCCTTAAGTTCGAAATTACAGGGGATAATTCTCTCATCTTAAGCCAATCGTAAAACTCATAGCGATGAAGATTAATTATCGTACGCACTTTAGGAATATTCTTTTTACGCATAGATAATGTAGAATCCTGGATAGAACTTAACTCATCCATCTCAACTAAATCTACTCCTTGCATATCCCCAATAGCAACATCAATGTTCCTAGGAATCGAAAGATCTAACAAAACTTTTGGACGATCGTTTCCATTCAGATGTTCCGCTTTCAAAGTCGCTTGTTGAGCGCCCGTGGCCACAATAACAATATCAGCTTTTTTTACTTCTTCACCCAAATCTGAAATATCAGATACCCTAAGATTATTCATACGCAAAGCCAATTTATCTGCTTTAGCTCTGGTTCTATTGATAATCGTGATTGGGCCAGTCTTATAATTTTCGTATAGATTTTTCAAGGTAGTTTCACCTATATCACCCATGCCAAAAAGGAGCATATTTTTATTGGATAAATCTGGAATCCTCTCCTTAACATATAATACAGCTGCATGTGCTATAGATGCAGGTCCACTATTGATCTCTGTATCTGTAACTACACTTTTATAACACTGTAAAACATATTGCATCAGTCGATGCATGTAAAAGTCAATCAAATCCAGTTTTCCAGCTGCCTTAACTGAAGCTTTCACCTGATTAATGATTTGCAAATCTCCAAGAATCATGGAATCCAAGCCCATGCATAATTCAAATAGATGATCTACCGCTTCATGTCCTTTCCTTACAAAAGCATAGCGGTGAAACATTTCTTCATCCGTACCAGTCATCTTAATAAAGAATGCTATTACAGCATCTATATCTTTTGTTCTGGCAAAAAACTGAGTTCTGTTACAGGTAGAAAGCAAAGAGAGATATTCGACACCATTATTTTTGGCCTCTTTATATATCTCAAGCTGACGCTCCTGAGAAATAGAATATTTCTCGCGAATATCTAGCGGTGCATTCCAGTGGCTAATACCCACAACAACAAATTGATAAGAATCTTGATTCTCCACGTATCTGTTTTTCTAATCCTATTGGCAAAAATACATTTATAATTGCAATATTAGCACATCTCTAAAAGGTAAAATATGAGTTTAATCAGACTAAACAAGAAGCTTTATCACACTTTTTATCTATTTTGATATCATGTACCATCTTATAATTCTATAATTTTCAATTTGTTATTAATATATTCTACCTCATATTTTACAGCTCCTTTCTCCATTTTTAATTTAAAGTCAATAGGTTGAGCCAATATTTTCGTGGGGAACCAATATTTCTTGCTGGGGTCCACTACGATAAACAAACCTTCTTCATCTCCTATAGCACAAAATCCTAGAAAATCCCCATGGTAAATTTGTAGTGCACAAGATGTATTAAATCTATTATATACCTCCTTGATAGTAGTACAGACCAGACCTATCTCACTTAAAGCCAAGGCCAATCCTGCTTCAAATTTACCAGTCTCATTAATATTTAAATTCTTACGTGCAATAAATTCTACTACGTTATTATTGTAATCCAAACAATAGACTGCCTTAGCATTCCAATTAACAAAATCAATGATCGGCTTACCTTCGAAACTCAAAAGGTCCGTTCTTTTCCCTAACCAATCCAATACTTCGTTTTCCATATTGGAAGGAACATTAATTGCAAAATGATAACTGGGAATATCCTGATTCCTATATCGAAAAATAAGTAGAGACTCACCAATAAAAAAACCAATTTCATTCTTCTTCTCAAAGGCTATAGTAAAATTGAGCACACCGTCATAAAAATGCTTTACCTTAAAAAGGTCATTCGCGTACAATATGAGTTCTTTCATCTTCACCTACAAAAGGTAAGAAATGTCATCAACTATATCAATAAAAAAGCTGCTAAGATCAAACACTTAGCAGCTTTTAAAGCAATGTAAATTGAATTAAATCAATTCTAAAACATTCTCTGGGGGACGACCTAAAACCGCCTTATCTCCTTTTAAGACAATCGGCCTTTCAATCAACTTAGGGTTAGCGATCATTGCTTCTACCCACTGTTCATCACTCAGCTCCTTGCCTTTATAATTTTCTTTATATATGGCCTCTCCTTTTCTAATCAGTTCGAAAGGCTTCATCCCTAGCTTAGATAAAACATCCATTAATTCTTCTTTTGAAGGAACCTGCTCCAAATACTTAATGATCTCAACTGACACCCCTTTTTCCTCAATCAATTGCAAAGTCTGTCTACTTTTACTACATCTTGGGTTATGATATATTTTCATCTATTTGTTTTATAAATTATCTTCTTCCTCTTGAGAACCTTTCCCTTGCCCCATTAAATACGACTTTAAAAACACATCAATATTACCATTCATTATAGCTTCAACATTGGTGCTTTCTGTTCCTGTTCTAACATCTTTTACCAACTTATATGGATGCATAACATAATTCCTAATTTGAGAACCCCATTCAATCTTCTTTTTCCCAGCCTCTATTTCCGTTCTTTTCTCTAATCTAGCAGCCATTTCAAGCTCATATAATTGGGACTTCAAAAGCTGCATAGCCTTTTCTTTATTCCCTAATTGAGATCGAGTTTCCGTATTTTCAATGATTATACCACTAGGCTTATGACGTAAACGAACACCTGTCTCCACCTTATTCACGTTTTGACCACCTGCTCCTCCTGAACGGAAAGTATCCCATTCAACATCAGAAGGATGTACCTTAATCTCAATCGTATTATCCACTAATGGATAAACATATACAGAAGCGAAAGAAGTATGTCTTTTAGCATTAGAATCAAATGGAGAAATACGAACTAATCTATGCACTCCATTCTCACCCTTCAAATAACCGAATGCATATTCTCCATCAAATTCTAGGGTCACTGTTTTAATCCCAGCTGAGTCCCCAGCCTGCAAGTTAAGCTCCTTGATTTTCACACCATTTCGCTCTCCCCACATCATATACATCCTCATGAGCATCATTGCCCAGTCACAACTTTCTGTCCCCCCGGCACCAGCTGTTATTTGAACAACTGCTGACAAACTATCCTCTTCTTTGGATAGCATGTTTTTAAACTCTAAATCGTCAATTTTTTGTTGACATTTGGCGTATTTTGAATCTAGTTCTTCTTCTTCAACTTCACCTTCTTTATAAAATTCAAATAAGACCTGAACTTCCTCTAATCCCTCAACAATTTCATCAAAGGATTTTACCCAGTTCTTAAGTCCTTTGATTTTTTTTAGGATAATTTCTGCCTTCTTATTGTTCGACCAAAAATCTGGATCTTGGGTTTTTTCTTCTTCCTGACCTATCTGACGCTGCTTCTCGTTAATTCTCAAGTAAGACTTAAGAGATTTAACACGTTCAGCCATTTTTTCTATACTATCGTGAGTTGTCATATATTCAACCAACTACCACAAAGGGTAGACATTTTATCATTAACAAATACCATTATAATCCGTATTAGTGATTATAATTGCTTTAAGATAATTTAATTTTTCGGATGGCAAAATAGGAAGTTATGGAACCTAAACTTAGCACCATACTAAATATCAGTACTAAATCTAACCATCTAACTTTAACAGGATAAGGTATTGCTCCTGCATTGGTCGGCATAGTGATATATTCAAAATTCATTTGAAAATAACAGACCAACAGACCCAAGCCCAAGCCTATAATTGCACCATAACCGTTAATGAGTAAGGCTTCATAACCAAAAATGGCTTTCACCTTAGCTAAGCTTGCTCCCATTGCATGCAGGGTATTCAAATTGGCTTGCTTTTCAATAATCAACAAGGTCAGTGATCCAATCATATTAAATACTGAAATCAATAGAATAAGAATGAAAATTAGATTGATCATCAACCTTTCTACTTGAATAAAACTACTTATTTCGGGATGCTGCTTTAGGCGGCTTAAAACTTTAAAATCAGCCCCTAAACTTGCTTGCAAATTGGATATAACTTTGTCTTCGTCCGCCTCGTCTGATAACTTTATTTCAATAGCACTTAGCATCGAATCCTTTTCCATCAACCGCTCAGCAAAGCTAAGATCACAAATTCCATATTCATGATCATATTCATGACCGGTAAGAAAAGTTCCCTCCAGAAAAAACTTCTGACGATGAAAGGCTTTCCTGGGATCTAGGTAGGTCTTTTTAGATACCTTAGGAATCCATATCTCTGGTAATTGCATAAAATCACCAGCTGCCAACTGTAACCTATTGGCTATTCCCAATCCTAAAATTATTTTCGCTGTCTCCTTATCTGATTGGAAAAAATCCCCTGTAGTTAGATGTTTTCCTAAATCGGAAACATGAATGAAATTGGAATCCACCCCTTTTAAGGATATTATTAGACTTCTATCTTCTGATTTAATTAGTGCTCTCTCTTCCAAAACTCTGGAAAATACCTCTACCCCAGCTTGAGATCTGATCTTTGTATCCAACTGATCGTTCCACTTCATAAACTTTGATTCTGCTGAAACAATCTTCACATCAGGATCAAAATTATCTGTAAAGGAATAGATCAAGGCCTCCATTCCATTGAACGCCGACAACACCATTACCATAGCCATAGCCACTACTGTAATCGCCAAAACAGAAATACCAGTAATAATATTTACTGCATTTCTATTTGATCTTGAAAACAAATAGCGTCTAGCTATGAAAAATGGGAAATTCAAATTTATGACTTTAGTAATTGATCAATTTCATCCATTCGATTCAAGGAATCATCTATATAAAATATCAATTCAGGAATAATACGCAGTTGGTGTCTTGCCAATTTTCCTAAAGCATATCTGATCTCCTTTTGAGACTCTTTTAACTTCTCTAAGAATTCTTCTTTATCTTTTTCGGGAAATGCACTTACAGCTACTTTAGCAACTCCTAAATCTGCACTTACCTTAACGTCTGTAACAGTAATCATCTGACCTGGAAACAATCTTGCTCCCTCTTTCTGAAGTATTCCTGCTAAATCCTTCTGAATTAACCTACTGATTTTCTTTTGTCTTGTACTTTCCATAATCGGCAAAGATATGCTTAATTATTTAACCAAAATCCACATTATCCTATCTAAATTCAATGCTTAGTCTATATCATCAGACCTCAATTCTGCATCAAAATAACTTCTCATTAAATATTGATAGGCTTTGAATTTTTCTTCGTTTGAATCGGCATCTTGATTTATATTAAAATCAATTTGATCCAATAATTTATAATTTTTATCTCTAACACCTGTATAAATAGACATTCTATCTTTTGTCATAAAATAACGACCTTCGTTCACGGCAAAATAAAACTGATCTACAGAGTCAGGACTAAAAAGATTATTCCCCATCCCAAAATAGGATTGATCGGAGAAGGCCAGATTATTAATTGTAGGAAAAATGTCCTTAAAAGAACTTGGCCTGGTTGAATCAAAAGTTAGGTTGTCTTTATACTTTTCTGGCACATAAATATAAAGAGGAACTCCATATTTAACATTCAATTCTTGTGCCGGATAATCGAATACAAGCCAATTATTATGATCACCTGTTAATACTACAATGGTGTTTTCTGCAAACTTTGATGCTTTTAGTTTATCCATAAATTCCCCCACCTTATCAGCAGCATATTGATAGGTTCTCATATTCTTGATAGCAAACTCCTCTTCAGACTTCACCTTATTCCGGATACTGTCTGACATATTTAGAGGTAATGCCTCATAGTCTGACGGAATTTGGAATGGAGTATGGTTGGTGACACTCATACTGAATATGAATTGGGGTATTTTACTATTTTCATTTAAGTAATCCCATATGTAATCTATAAGATGCTCATCATGAACTCCCCATTCGCACACATTAGATTCCGGATATTTTTTTAATACCGAGGTTTTATCGAAGATGTTATCAAACTTTTGAGTGGATATAAAACTGTCCAGATTTCTCCATTTCTTTTTCCCTCCAAACAAAAAGTTAGCCTTATAATTATTATCAATAAATGGTTTTGTAATAGCCGATTTAAAATTATGGTATCTATACGGTGATTGAGACACTATATGAAGAGGACTATAGGTTGTAAGATCCTCTATACTGTTCATTGTTCCATTTTCACCCGACAGAAAATTTTCAAAATAGTAATCTTCATCGAAATGTTTCTTCAACCTCCCTAAAGTATTTAAGCTATCAGAATGTAAATTACCGAAATGAGTCCCCATACTTTCCATCAAGAGAAATATAACATTGGGAGGATTTTCTTTTAGAAAATCATTTTTCCTGGTGGTCTTATAAAGCATTTTATCCAATTCCTTTTCGGCAGGCTCATATCCATAAAGAATCTTATACGCTTTATCTGGACTTTCAAATCCATATCTTTTATTCAATTTCTTTTGTGACAACACCTCCATCGAACTAGAATATTCACGGAGCGCCAACTTAAAACTAAACACTGCATTAATTGCAGATACATTCAGAAAACGCAGTTCAGAAAAGGAAGCATCATCTTCTTGAATTGGAAATACACCCACCGATCCTCTTGCTGCTAATCCAAAAATTGGCATACAAACTAAACCTATGACAAATCGTTTTAGCTTTCCTTCAAAATCGTAATTCAATTTGGAAACCCAATTGATCAGTAATTTATTGATCCAGAAAAATCCAATTAGTATAATTAGTATTTTAATCAATGGATGATCCGTCCACATGGAAGTCATAACAGCTTGAGTGTCGTCATCCTTCAACCCAAACATCAACACGTTAAAGTGATTTTGAAAGAAAGAATAATACTGCTGATCTGCTATACCTACGAAAGCTAAAAAGGGATACATGCATTTTAAATATGGAAATGTAAAGCACCACAGCTTCTGGCGAAATTTAGGAAGTACACGACCAATTAAATATGTTAATATTAACGGCATAAATATATAAGCCAATACCACGGCATCAAATCTGGCTCCTACCCAAAGTGCAGTAAAAAAGTCAGTAGTATAGTTAGTCAGAATATCGTTAAGATCTCCAAATCGTGAAATGAAGGCAAATCGCAATAAACCCATGAATAAAAAGCCGTATACAAAAAGTACCGAAAGCTTAATAATATGTGATAATCCAGACTGTTGTTGTTCCATATGGCTTTCAATTATTTATACATGCAATCGCAAGGTGGTGAGATTTTCAAGATATCTTCAGAGAACCATGTACTCAGTTCCTCATATACTTCGGGCATCAATAGTACACCTCTTATATCTAAAAAGGTCAAATTATTCTTTCGTTTCACTTCCATCGGAAGATGCTCAATATAATTATCCCAAAGATCTATATAAACGAGTTTTTCCATTTCAATAAGAACAAGGGGGAATTCAGTAAAGTCATTTTTTGACAAAATGATTTTCTGAAGATTTTCTAATTCTACAATTTCTTCAGGCAGTTTTGTCAATCTATTATTACTTAGATCCAGGATCTCTAGATTCTTCAAAGACAAAATCTCTGGAGGAAATTCAGCCAGCCTATCACGCTTCAATTTTAAATGAACCACATCCAAAGGTGCTTGCATTGCAGACGCCAAGGACTTTACTTGTCCATTAACCCAAAAAGGGATAATAAGTAGAAATAGAGAAATAGACCTAAGCATTCTGCACTTTAATTTTATCTTTCTTTAGTTGTTCCTTAAGATCGGCAACAGAATTGAATTTGATCTCCTCTCTAATCATCTTTTTTAAGAAAACACGAATGGTTTCACCATAAATTTGTTCGTCAAAATCAAAGATATGCACTTCTATACTAAGATCTTCACCTTCCACGGTAGGTCTATATCCAATATTAAGCATTCCTTTATATCTCTCATTGGCGTATTCTACTTCTACAGCATATACTCCATTCTTTGGGAAAATTTTATAGCTTTCTGAAATTTGAATATTCGCAGTCGGAAACCCTAATTCTCTTCCCAGTTGTTGCCCTTTTACAACTTTACCTTCCAATTCGAAAGGTCGAGTTAAAAAAGTAGCCGCAGTTGTCACATCACCAGCCCTAAGGGCTTTCCTTACTTTAGTAGAACTTACAGAAATTTGATCAACATCTTGCACTTCTATTTCCTCCACTTCGAAACCATATACAGGACCAAATTCTTTTAGGTGCTCAAAGGTCCCTTCACGGTTCCTACCAAAGTGATGATCGTATCCAATCACTAAAGTTTCCACTCCTAATTGATTCACCAATATATTCCGCACAAACTCCAAGGAGCTTAATCGAGAAAATTCCTTGCTAAAAGGATGGATAATCAGGTGATCGAGACCAGTATTACCTAATTCGCGAATACGTTCTTTTAAGGTCTGAATCATTTTTATATTCAAATCTTGATGTAACACCATCCTAGGGTGTGGAAAGAAAGTTAATATAACCGACTCAGCACCCGTTTTCTTAGCTACATCCACCAAGCGATTAATTATTTTCTGATGTCCAACATGCACTCCGTCAAAGGTGCCTGTGGTTACAACCGTTTTCTCCGGTTTTTTAAACTCGTCTAAGTGATAATAAACCTTCAAATTTCTTTTTGGATTTAATTTAAGATCAAAAAACTACAACTAGAAACCTTGATGATTCCTAAGCCTTGTCAAAAATAGAAAAATAAAATCATATATATATATTCTCGTTTCAATAAAAAGCGGTAGATTTGCACCAAATTTTTGAGCTTATTTCACATAACATAATACAGTAGAAGATGTCTAAAAGTGTTGGAAAAATAGCACAGGTTATCGGACCGGTAATTGATGTACGTTTTGAAGAAGGGCAACCATTGCCAAATATTTACGACGCTCTTGAAATCACGAGAAATGACGGAAAGAAAATCATTTTGGAATGTCAACAACATGTTGGGAACGACACTATCCGTGCAATCGCAATGGATTCAAGTGATGGTCTAAGTCGTGGTGATGAAGTAGTAAATACTGCTGAACCTATCAAAATGCCTGTTGGTGAATCAATCAAAGGAAGACTTTTCAACGTAGTTGGAGATGCTATTGATGGTATCGGTAATCTTGACAAAGAGGATGGACTACCTATACACAGAGAAGCTCCTAAATTTGAAGAATTAACTACTTCTGCTGAAGTACTATTTACAGGAATTAAAGTAATCGACTTGATTGAGCCTTATTCAAAAGGGGGGAAAATTGGTTTATTCGGTGGTGCCGGTGTAGGTAAGACTGTATTGATCATGGAGTTGATAAACAATATTGCAAAGGGACACGATGGTCTTTCTGTATTTGCCGGTGTTGGTGAACGTACGCGTGAAGGTAATGACCTTTTACGTGAGATGATCGAATCTGGTGTAATCAAATACGGTGAAGAATTTGCAAAATCCATGGAAGCAGGTGGATGGGATCTTAGCAAAGTAAACAAAGAAGAATTAGCTACTTCACAAGCTACTTTGGTATTCGGTCAGATGAACGAATCTCCAGGTTCTCGTGCTCGTGTTGCACTTTCTGGTCTTACTCTAGCTGAGTACTTCCGTGATGGTGATGGAGAATCTTCAGGTGGAGGTAGAGATATTCTTTTCTTTATCGATAACATCTTTAGATTTACGCAAGCTGGTTCTGAAGTATCTGCACTTCTTGGACGTATGCCATCTGCAGTAGGTTACCAACCTACACTTGCAACTGAGATGGGTGCCATGCAAGAGCGTATTACTTCTACTAAGAACGGTTCTATTACATCTGTACAGGCGGTATATGTACCTGCGGATGATTTAACGGATCCTGCTCCAGCGACAACTTTCTCTCACTTGGATGCTACTACAGTACTTTCTCGTAAGATTTCTGAGCTTGGTATTTACCCAGCAGTAGATCCATTAGAGTCTACATCCAGAATCTTATCTGCAGATGTTCTAGGTGACGAGCACTACAACTGTGCACAAAGAGTAAAAAACATCCTACAAAGACTTAAAGAATTACAAGATATTATTGCAATTCTAGGTATGGATGAATTATCTGAAGAAGATAAAGCGGTTGTAAACAGAGCACGTCGTGTTCAACGTTTCCTTTCTCAACCTTTCTTCGTAGCAACGCAGTTTACTGGTCTTGAAGGTGTATTGGTAGATATCAAGGATACCATCAAAGGGTTTAACATGATTATGGATGGTGAATTAGACCACATTCCTGAAGCAGCATTCAACTTGAAAGGTACTATTGAAGAAGCAATAGAAGCTGGTGAGAAAATGCTTGCTGACGCAAAAGCTTAATACTATGCAATTAGAAATCATCACACCTGATAAAAAGGTTTACGAAGGAGAAGTGATCTCTGTTCAACTTCCGGGAACAAACGGATTGTTTGAAATTTTGAATCACCATGCTCCTATTATCTCAACCCTAACCAAAGGTAAGATCCGAGTTATTGATGAAAAAAACCAAACGGAATTTTTCGAAATCAATGGCGGAGTGATTGAGATGAATCAAAATAAAGTCATCGTTTTAGCTGACTAATACAAAAATGGACCTCATATGAGGTCCATTTTTTTTCTTATTATCTTCCATTCAAACAAGCCTTCTGTCTAGTACTTCCATTATTCTCAATGCCAATTATGGATGCTTAAGAAAAATACTATATTTACGAGCTATTCAGCCGGATTAATTCAATTTACAATAGAATAGATGGTATTCAGTTCTATCTTATTTCTTTTATATTTCTTACCTATTTTTCTAATCCTCTACCAACTAACCGGTAAGAATTATAAAAACTATTTCATCTTATTTGCAAGTGTCCTGTTCTACGCTTGGGGAGCACCTAAATTTGTATTCTTACTACTAATTTCTACCATTATAGATTTCTATCTGGTGAATGCGATGCATAGAACGCGGGAAGCAATCCAGAAAAAAATATTACTTGGTCTTTCTATTGGTTTAAACGTAGGACTATTACTCTATTTTAAATATGCTAATTTCTTTATTGATAATGTCAATACCATTTTAGCAAACAGTGGAATTAACACCATTTCATGGACCAAAATAGTACTACCTATCGGGATATCCTTTTACACCTTTCAGACACTAACCTATTCGATTGATGTTTATAGAAAAGCGCATGTCCCCCTTAAAAAGCTGACCAATTACTTACTCTACATCATGTCCTTCCCGCAAATGATTGCAGGTCCAATTGTTCGCTTTAAGGAAATTGCCGATCAGATAGAAGAAAGAAAAGAGACTACAGACGACAAATTACAAGGGATCATTCGTTTCTCTATAGGTCTTGCGAAAAAAGTACTCATTGCAAATGTAATGGGAGAACAAGCCGACATCATTCTTTCTCAAAATCCAGAGAGCATTTCAAGCAGCTATTTGTGGCTTGGAATGATTGCCTACACCTTCCAAATTTACTTTGACTTTTCCGGCTATTCAGATATGGCTATCGGATTAGGTAGAATTATGGGATTCAGTTTTCCGGAAAACTTCAATCACCCTTATACGTCAAAATCAATATCTGAATTTTGGAGACGTTGGCACATTACCTTAGGTGTCTGGATGAGGGATTATTTATATATTCCACTTGGAGGAAATCGGGTAAGCACAAAATTCAGATTGTATTCAAATCTCTGGTTTGTATTCTTAATCTCTGGTTTCTGGCATGGGGCTTCATGGAATTTTTTAATTTGGGGTGCTTACCATGGGGTATTTTTAATTTTGGATAGATTATTCTTAGATAAACTTTTAACAAAGGTCCCTTCTCTATTTAGAGTACTATTTACCTTCGGATTAGTTGTTATTGGATGGGTATTTTTTAGGTTGGAGAATTTTGATCAGGCCATATTAGTCATTCATCAAATGTTTAATTTTTCCAATTTCACTTCGGACTTCAACATGATTCCAACTTTTAATATTGTATTTATTTCAGCTATACTCTTTTCATTTATTCACTTATCGAAATTCGGAAAAGAGGCTTGCGATTGGGTGTTTTTCTATAAAACATCAAAAATGAAGTGGTATCTGATTATGCTGCCTATAGCATTCACCTTATTCGGACTTTCTTTGGCTAGAATATCCGCTCAAGGATTTAATCCATTCATTTATTTCAGATTTTAATGATAGAAGGAATTAAGAAAATATTATGGATAGGAGTATTGGGGCTTTTTCTACTGCCTTTAATTCAGCAATTCTATCCTGTTAAACACATTCCCAAACTGAATGGAGCTTTCGTTCCGGCAAAAGAGCCTGAGCATACTCTAGATGCTTGGTTCAATACAGAATTCCAACAACAATCGCAAAACTACTTGAAAGAACAATTTGGCTTTCGTCCATTTTTTGTTCGATTAAACAATCAGTTAGAATATGATTTAGGCTATAAAATAAATTCAAGTGAAATTTACCTTGGTAAAGACGATTACCTTTTTCGTTTTTACAATGAACTATACAAAAAACATACTTTATTTCGAGGAGAGGCTGCCATAAAGGAGAAAATAGATAAGCTCGAAGCATTGTCCACTTATTTATATGCTAATTTTCAAACCAAGATAATTACGATCATCCCTCCCGGAAAACATTATTTTCATGAAGAATTTCTACCCGATTTAAATAAAGGTCCAGACAGCCTAAACAACAACTATAAGGAAATCACAAAAAAACTAGAGGAAAGAAATTTAGCCTTTATAGACTTCAACAAACACTTTTCAGCTATCAAGGACGCTATGGATTACCCTCTTTATGCTAAAAGTGGAATACACTGGACCATGCTAGGTGCATTCCACGCTATGGATTCCGTAATTAGATATATGGAGCAAGTTGAGCAAGTTGATCTGGCAAACATTCACTTAACCGAAACCCAAAATTCCGATAACTGGATTCCAGATCAAGATATCTATTATACACTTAACCTGATAAGGGAATGGGATGATTTAGACCTGCAATATGCAGACCTTATTCCAGACAGCACAGGCAAAAAACCAAGAGTAACTACTATTGGAGATAGCTATTACCATGCGGTTACCTGGCCTAGCATTCCCGATATCTATTTTGGCTCAAAATCTGTTTTTTGGTACTATAATAGAGCTTATTTCAATACCAAAAACGAAGTATTGAATGACAAAAACTTCAAGGAAAATATTGAAAATTCCGATTATATCCTCCTGATGTTTACCCCGATAAATCTGGAAAACTTTGGAGCAGGCTTTATTGAAGAAGCCTACGACACTTATCTATTGAAAGATAGCTTAGAACAATAAAAGGAATTTATTAAATTGCCGTCATGAATCCTTTTCCAAATAAAGCACAAAAACTACTAGACCAACGTATGGCGTCAGAGAATTTTAGAGAGCTCTGTGATCATAGCGATCTAATTGACTTCTTCTCCAATGATTATTTATCCTTTAATGAAGCTCCCTACTTACTCGATAAATTGAGAAATTACATCAATAAGGAACAAATAGAATATGGTTCAACAGGAAGTCGTTTGGTGAGTGGGAACCGGCGCGAAATGGAAAAGTTAGAGCAATTTTTCGCCCATTTTTTCAAGGGGGAAGCTGCATTATTTTTCTCCTCAGGATTTAATGCCAACTTAGCCCTCTTTTCAAGCATAGCCTCCAAAAAAGACACCATTATTTATGACGCTCTGATTCATGCTTCAATTAGAGAAGGTATTAGATTGAGTCCTGCCAGATCTTTCGGCTTTAATCACAATGACCTTTCAGATTTAGAAATAAAGTTAGACAGGGCTACAGGAGATATTTTTGTGGCTGTTGAATCTTTATACTCTATGGATGGTGATTTTGCAAACTTGAAAAGAATAGCTGAATTGTGCGAGAAAAAGGGTGCATACCTCATCGTCGATGAAGCACACAGTACAGGAATATACAATGAGGATGGTAGTGGATACACCTGTCAATTGGGATTGGAACAAGACGTTTTCGCCAGAGTCATGACTTTTGGAAAAGGACTTTCCTGCCATGGAGCAACCATAGTTGGGTCAAATAAATTAAGAGATTTTTTAATCAACTTTGGCAAGAGCTTCATCTACACTACAGCACCCGATCTGTTGAGCATGAAGAAAGTAAAATGGGCAATTCAATATAGAAGAGACAACCCTGCTTTACAGGAAGAACTATTTCAAAACATAGCCTATTTCTTAAAACTCCAGAAAAAGTATTTCCCTTTTAAGGAGACATTCGGAGCCTCTCCCATTCAAACCATTCAAATCCCTGGATCAAAGCAAGCAAAGGCAGCTGAACAAATATTGATAAAAAATGGAATTGCAACAAAGGCGATACTTTCACCCACCGTACCTGAAGGGATGGAGCGCCTACGAGTATGTATTCACAGAAATCATACTAAAGAAGATATTCATGCGTTTTGGGACTATTTAGGAAAAATCCTTACTACATTTCAATCCCAGTAAGATAATAGTGGCTATTTATACTATCTTTGAACCTTTAAAATAACCATTACGGATGAAAAATTTCTTTCGAATCCTTTCTTATATAAAACCTTATAAAGGTTTAGCTGTTATCAATGCCATTAGTAATATTCTTGCGGCCATATTTGGATTAGCTGGTTTTTTACTTATTAGCAATGTATTAAAGGTATTATTCGATTCTGGAGATAAAACAACCTTAACACCTCCTACTGATCCTGGTTTTTTTGATCAACTGATGTATAATATCAAAGCATATTATACAACCTTAATTGAAAACAGTGATCGTTCACAGGCGCTATTAGCAGTCTGTATTATGATTTTTATTACCTTCTTTCTAAAGAATCTTTTCCGTTATGCTGCTCAATATGTACTAGCCCCTATTCGATCCAACCTAGTCAGAGACATTCGATCTGATCTGCACAAAAAAATCCTGGAACTTCCTCTTTCCTTTTTCAACGAAAAGAGAAAAGGAGATATCATTACTAGAGTAAGTGCGGATGTAATAGAAGTAGAATATTCTGCTATCAGCATCTTAGAATTACTTATACGAGATCCATTTACCATTATTATCATGATTGGAACCATGATTTTCATGAGTTGGAAATTGACACTATTTGTCTTTATTTTCCTTCCGATTTCAGGTTTCATTGTAGGCCAAGTGGGGAAAAGCCTTAAAAGAAAATCAACCAAGGGACAAGAAAAGGTTGCCATTTTAATTTCCTTGATCGAAGAAAATATTGGTGGTTTAAAAATCATTAAAGCTTTTAATGCCGAATCTAAGGTAGATGCTGTTTTCAATAAGGAAAATCAAGAATTCACACGTATCAACAACTCTATAAGAAGAAGAAATGACCTAGCATCTCCAATGAGTGAATTCCTTGGAACAACTATTATGGTTATCGTCTTGTGGTATGGAGGAAACTTGATTTTTGAAAACCCGGCAGAAAATATGCAGCCCCATGATTTCTTCGCCTATATCACAATATTCTCTCAGGTCTTAACACCTGTCAAGAACATTTCAGCAGCATATAACAAACTGCAAAAGGGAATGGCCTCGGTAGATCGTATAGTAGAGGTGCTAGATACTCCAAACCCAATTCATGACAAAGCAAATGCCTTGTCATTACCTCAGTTTTCAGATCGCATTGAGTTCAATCAGGTAAACTTTGCCTATGAAAACCACAAAAGTGTGTTAAACAAGGTAGACTTCACCATTCTTAAAGGAAAAATGGTTGCACTGGTAGGTCAGTCAGGAAGTGGAAAATCTACCATTGCAGATTTGATTGCTAGGTATTGGGACATTCATGATGGAACCATCAAGCTAGATGGACACAATATTAAAGATTATAAGGTAAAAGACGTCCGAGAGCAAATGGGTATTATTACCCAGGAGTCTATTCTTTTCAATGATACGGTATACAATAATATTGCGCTTGGTGTAACTGCTACTACGGAAGAAGAAGTGATTGCAGCAGCCAAAATTGCCAATGCTCATGAATTCATTAGTGAGTTGGAAAATGGCTATCACACAAACATTGGAGACAGAGGAAGTAAATTATCCGGCGGACAGAGGCAACGTATCGCTATAGCAAGAGCTGTTCTTAAAAACCCTCCTATCCTAATTATGGATGAGGCCACTTCTGCCCTTGATACTGAGAGTGAACGTTTGGTACAAGAAGCTTTGGAACACCTTATGGAAAATAGAACCTCTATAGTAATTGCTCATAGACTTTCTACTATCATAAAAGCAGACACTATTCTTGTTTTACATGAGGGTAAAATAGTAGAACAAGGAACCCATAAAGATTTGTTGGAAAGAAAAGGATATTATAGTAAATTGCACGACATGCAAAGCATTTCTTGACTTTTGGAAAGTCAATGTTGAATTTTCTGTAAATTATCTCTTCTCTCAGACAACAAACTTTCCAAAAGTTTTTTTTATTCCTTTTTCCCCCATCCACTTCTTACAAAAACAAGACTATATATTAGATTATGAAGAAGATAGAACACATAGGGATTGCAGTAAAAGACCTCTCCAAGTCGAACGACCTTTACAGTAAACTATTGAATTCATCTCCCTACAAACTCGAAGAAGTAGCCTCTGAGGGGGTGAATACAAGTTTTTTCCAAGTGGGTGAATCTAAAATAGAATTGCTTGAAGCAAGCAAAGAAGATAGCCCGATTGCTAAATTTATCGAGAAAAAAGGAGAAGGCATCCATCATATTGCCTATGATGTAGAAGATATTTACGCCGAAATGGAGCGATTGAAAAAAGAAGGTTTTCAATTACTTAATGAAAAGCCCAAATACGGAGCAGACAATAAATTGGTTTGTTTTGTTCATCCTAAATCCGCCGGCGGAGTGCTGGTAGAATTATGTCAAGAAAGAAAGGAAGGTCAATAGGCCTTCCTTTTTTTTGTTCTATAACCTACTCGAGAATTTTTGAATAATAATAGGTAAAATGAATGGGAGCCGTCAACTCAGTTGAAACAATCTTCCCCAATATTAAATTATTTGAATTTATTGATATCACTTCATACCACTCTATCCCTTCGAAATAAAGCGTATTATTTTTGTATTCATATTGATGAATTGCTTCAATTTCACCATTTGCGCTTTCAACATTCATAGAATCACTCTCAAAAAAATTCATTAATTCCCCATTTTCGTAATCGATTGTATCAATCAATGGGTAACCATTTTGATTAAGAATATTTGCATTAATAACAACTACCCTATTCAGTTCCCAACTACCAACAATGCTAACACTATCTTCCTTTGAACATGAAGAAATAAGTAGTAAACTAAAAATACCAAGGATTATATTTTTCATAAAAGTTAAATTATCATTAATAAATGAAATAGTTGATTACTAATATAGCGCTTTCAGCTAAGCACACATAGCCTTCATCACCAGCTATTTATAACACAACATTCCTTTTAATCACATTCATTAACATTGCTATTCGGATTTTTGGAACGGTTTTAGAATAGCTCAAGATGCAATTGCGTACAAATAGCCAATGAATTTTGGCTTTATGTTTAATCAAATTAAAAGGTAGCATTATGAAAACAATCTTACGACACACAAGCCTGTTTATTCTCTTATTGAGTTTTGCCTTACCTCTAAAAGCGCAAAATAGACATCATCACAGAGATAACGATTATAATCTATATCAGATAGATCTTGAAAAGAGGGAACTTAGAGAAATGAAAGATTTGAGTTACCACTTTGAAAAAGCCATTATGAATAGAAGGTTTCATCGTGCCCATAGTATCAAATTAGAAATTGCATCACTCATGCAACAAGATTTAGCCAACACCAGAGCTCAATTGCAAGATGTAAACCATGAAATCGAACGATTGAAAAGAAAAACAAACAAGCATTATCACAAAAGAAATAACCACCACTATAAAAACAGAAGAGGTCATGGACCGCACAATGGCTATTATAACGGAAGAAATGGTTCGAATAGATTGTATGTAGCCCTGGAAGCAGCAAAAAATTTAAAATGGGAATTAAAGGACCTTCTGATGCATAAAAGAGAAATCCTTCATTCTTTTAAACATTCGGAAAGAAACAAGCGTTTCAGTCTGAAAAACGACCGAATGGAATTACACCAGTATATCCATCAAATGCGTCAAGACTTAAACCTGGGTTCTAACCAATACGCTTATCATTAAGGATAGGTTACAAAACAAAAAAGGCTCCAATATTGGAGCCTTTTTTATTATTTCTCTTATTTCTGAATTGCCTTTTTCACCGCTTCTGCCACTTCCTGAACAGGTATCGCATCCATAAAGTTGAAAAGGCGGTAAACCCCCTTTCTTCTACCCAATTTTGAGCTGGGACGCATAAAGTGATTGATACCAATTTCTTTAGAATTATCTGCAGGTTTATAAGGAGCAAAACCCAGTTCTGGAACGGTCCCTCCCCACAATGAAATAACGGGTTTATTCAGAGCAGATGCAATATGCATTAATCCCGTATCATGGCTTATAACACAGGCTGACTGCTCCAATAAATAGGCCGATTCATTTAATGAGAATTTCCCTGCTGCATTTATTATATGACCATTGCCATGATCGGCAATCCATTTCCCTTTTTCACTATCGTCAGGTCCTCCTAATAACAACACAGGAAGGGGTAAGGACAGACAGACCTCTTTTATTTTTTCCGGTGACATCATCTTTCCCTCGTGTTGTCCACCTATCACAAAGGATATAAACGTATTAAATCCAAAGGAAGCTTCTACATCCACTTTCGCATTCTCGGGAACCGTATAATCTAATCCCTTTCCATCCTGTTTTATACCTAATGAGCGTACTACATCTATATAGCGATCTACGATAGAACCATCGGGCATAATATTGAGCTTAAACCAAACTAAAATCAATTTTCTGAAATTGAGTTTATTTAGTCTTTCATAAGGAACTTTCAAACTTTTTAAGACTTGCTTAGATCTAATATTCCAATGTAAATCTGCTACAAAATCATAGTTCTCTGCCTGAAGCTGGTCGATCACTTCCGAAACCTTATTATCTATAGTATACACTTTATCAATATTAGCATTGCTCTCTAAAAGGCCTCTAAAGGACTTTTTAGAAAGGTAATGCACCTCATGTCCCTTCGCCTTTAAAAGGCGTGAAACGGGACTTGTCAGAACGATATCCCCTATCGAACTGAATCGTATAATCAAGACTTTCTTAGCTTTCTTCGAATCAACCATAACAGCAAAAATAAAAAATGAATTGCTGAAAACAGCTGGAAGCAAGTATTCTTTTTATTTAACCTATTTCCCAGGTATTAATACATGATAATAAATCATTAAAAATGAATAGTTTGTGTTATTTCTTACTAAATACAAAGCCGACAATCCAAAGAAATGGACAATTTTCACTAAATTGGTATAATAATTGATAAAGCGCCAAAAATGCTTAAACAAAGCCTACAGCAGAAATTACAACAAAAGCTTTCCCCTCAACAGATTCAGCTAATGAAACTGATTCAGTTGCCTACACTTGAATTTGAACAAAAATTGAAGAGTGAGATTGAGGAGAACCCTGCTCTGGACGAAGGTATTGAAGTTGGGGAGAATGAAGAACTTGACTTCGTAAAAGATGAAGAAATCAATAAAGATGAGGATCAATTTATAGAGGCTGTTGAAATAAATGTAGATGAATATCTAAGTGACGATGAAACGCCTTCCTATCGACTAAATGCCAATAATTACAGTGCAGACGACGAGGATAAACAAATCCCATATGCTACTGGAATTTCTTTTACCGAATTCTTAAAAAATCAATTAAATCTCAAAAAGTTATCTGAAGAAGAGTACGACATTACACTTTACCTTATTGGTAGCATCAATGAAAATGGATACATCAGAAGAGATTTAAACCATATCGTTGATGACCTCGCCTTTTCAAGTAATATTTTTGTTGAATTAGTACAACTGGAGAATGCCTTGGAGTTAATTCAAACGTTTGACCCTCCAGGTGTGGGAGCTAGAAATCTAAAAGAATGTCTTATCATTCAACTCAAGCGAAAAAAAGAGAGTTCAACAATTGACCTGGCAATCAACATGCTGGATCGCTATTTTGAATCTTTTACAAAAAAACATTATTCTAAAATCTGCTCCAGATTATCTATCACAGAAGAGGAGTTAAAAAAAGGAATTCGCGAAATTTCAAAATTGAATCCAAAACCGGGAAATTCAATTGCTCAATCTGGTGATAAAAACATTCAGCAAATAATTCCTGATTTTGAAATCAGAATTATAGATGGAGAACTGGAACTTTTATTGAATGGTAGAAATGCTCCTGACTTGAAGATTAGCAAAAGCTATGTAAATATGCTACAAAGCTACAAAGAGACTAAAGGGCAAGCCAACAAAGCACAAAAAGAAGCTGTTTTATTTGTTAAGCAGAAATTAGATTCTGCTAAATGGTTTATTGATGCTATAAAGCAAAGGCAAAATACACTGATGGTTACTATGGGCTCCATTATGAAATATCAAAATGAATATTTCTTAACGGGAGATGAAAGAAAATTGAAACCGATGATATTGAAAGATATTGCGGATGATATTAACATGGATATTTCTACTGTTTCCCGGGTTGCGAACTCAAAATTTGTCCAAACTCCCTATGGAACAAAACTTATTAAGGAGTTCTTCTCTGAATCTATGAAAAATGAACAAGGAGAGGATGTTTCCACGCGTGAAATAAAAAATATCTTAAAAGAGCTAATCAATAAGGAAGAGAAAAGAAAACCTCTTACCGATGAGACATTAGCAAAACAACTTAAGGAAAGAGGGTATCCTATCGCCAGAAGAACAGTAGCAAAATACCGAGAGCAATTAAATATTCCAGTAGCTCGACTTAGAAAACAATTATAGATGGGTAAATTCATTCAAACTTTTGCCTCCATTATTTCCTATTTGTTTCACCCTATTTGGATTCCAGGACTAAGCACCTATTTTTTGATTCAATTATATAGCAATCAAATGATTGAAGGAGTAGATGGACTTTTGCTTAAAATTACCGTATTATTCTCTTTGGTACTTCCCCTATTTTCCTCTTTATTACTAAAGCTAACAGGAGTAATTTCCTCCTTAAAGATGCCGGATGCTTCTGAAAGGCGCATTCCTCTATTTTTAAGTTTTTCATTTTTCTTGATAATGGCGCATTTGTTTAACGCCCTTCAAGTGATCCCTTTTGATTTTACCCTAATGGCTTTTGGAGCCTCCCTTGCTATATTTACAGCACTTATCTTGCTGCCAATAAGCAAAATTAGCATTCATACTTTAAGTATAGGGAGTGTATGGGGTGCCATTTTCTCCATATCCCAGAGTTATCAAGCGGATTTATTTGATATCTTAGTATTACTCAGTCTTCTGGCAGGAATCATTGGTTTCTGTAGATTGACTTTGGAGGCCCATTCTCAGAAACAAGTGTATATAGGCTTTGTAGTAGGTGCATTATTTCAAGTAGCCTGTTTCCTTTTCCAGGATGTGGTATATTATCTACTCAATATTCGATTATTCTAATTGAAACTGCTTTCTGATAAAGCAGCAAGGTGATATTTTGCCTTTGACTTAATATCTTTCTCAAATGGAAATTTTGAATAACTCAACACCCTATCAAACTGGTTTATCGCTAGCCATTTCTTCCCAATCGACTTATAATACAATCCCAATTTCAAGGCTGATTTAGGTGCAAAATACAGGTTAAGCTTAGCACTGTTCTTAAACACCTCTTCAAAATGATATAATGCATGGTCTAACTTCCCTAATTCCCAATAGTTATTAGCCAACCGATAATCCACCTCTACCAATTCTAAAATACCTTTAGGCTTACATTCCTTTAACTTCCCTATTGCATCTAAATAATTGCCTGAATCATACAATAAAGTGGCAATAACCATATTTTTCGAACGATTGTATTTAACCGCTTGCAAAGCCAATTTATCCGGCCCCATTTTTTTGTCTCCATCACGTAGAACCATCTTTTCATAGATCGCACTCTCCTTCAAGCGATCATTGTAAAGGGCAAAATTTGACAAGTAATATGCTGCGGACTTTATATACCCTTCAGAACGGTTTAAAATAATGAATTTTTTCAACAGAGATTCACATCGATCATCTCTGAGGATATAGTACCCTTTGCCCAAATAATAATTTAAAAAATTAGCCCGATTCCCCTCAGATGCCAATTCCAAAGCTTTCATAGCAACTTGAGGTTGTCTATTTTTAAAGGCATGTAAAGATTTTATTAAATGGTAAATGGGTAAGTCACTTTGAAATATTTCCGCCTCCTCTAATTGAACAAATTGGTTCAAACTATAATGAAGATCCAGATAATCTAACATAATGATAACCTCATCTCTGTATATACCCACCAGCTTATCTTCCTTCAATAAATTATGTAATACTTTAACATCCGATTTGAGATCACCATTCATCCCCAAAAGACTAGCAAACTTCTTATATTGTTCAGGCATTACAGCTATAGCTATTCTTAAGAAGCGGTACCCTATTTGAGCAGGTGCGTAATCTGGAAAGTCATTTAACAATTTCTCATAGCCATTATAAGACTTAAACAAATTCACAGCCGATGCGGCCCCTTTTTTATTTTGCATTTGCAACACTCCAAGCATTAATTCACTCTCGGCTATAAAATGAGCTTGAATAACTACCGGAAGGTTCTCCTTTTTTAATTGTTTGATATTTTTTAAAATATGCTTAGTAACTGAAGAAATATCTCTCGGTCCTTCATTGAGTAGGATCTGAATAAATAAGTTTTTATTGTCCGTAAACTCTCTCCATCCGGATGGCAAATTATTTAAGGCAGCATCCGCTTTTTGGAATTGAAAGGAATAAGCATATCGAAGGGCTACATCAGCTTTAGACCCAATGGAAAATGCTGAAGTTGAAAAAAGAAGAAAAAAACTTATATATATTAATCGACCTAATATCTGCATTGAATAAATATACTCAAAAAAAAAGAAGGACTCTTTCGAATCCTTCTTTTTAATACTTATATCACTGTTTCAATGATATTGTCATCTACTAATATTCTTCCACAGTGTTCGCAAACTATAATCTTTTTTCTACTTGCAATATCAACCTGACGTTGAGGAGGGATCTTACTGAAACATCCACCACATGAATCTCTGTCAATTTTTACAACAGCCAATCCGTTACGAGCATTTCCTCTCAAACGTTTGTAAGCTGTCAATAATCTATCATCGATTACTGTTTCAGCATCTCCTTGACTTTTTAATAATTGTTCTTGCTCTTTTTTAGTTTCTCCAACTATCTTGCTCAATGCATTTTTCTTAACGTCCAAATCTTTTGAACGCTCTGAAATTTTTTCAGAAGCAGTTTGGATAACCATATTCTTTTGTTGAATCTTAGCCTTAAATTCACGGATATGTTTTTCAGCTAATTCAATCTCCAATCCTTGAAATTCAACTTCCTTCATCAAAGCTTCGTACTCTCTATTGTTACGAACCTTATCTTGTTGCTTTTTGTATTTAGCAATAAGGGTGTTGGCATTTGCAATCAGCTCATTTCTATCAATGATAGACATTTCAAAGCTTTGGCTTTCCGCTTTGATTTTATCAACACGCGTATTTAAACCAGCAATTTCATCTTCCAGGTCTTGTACCTCAAGCGGCAATTCCCCACGAAGCGTATTAATTTGGTCTATTTCAGAATCTATTTCCTGTAGTTTGTATAGCGCTAGGAGCTTGTCCTCTACTGTATAATCTGCCGTCTGACTTTTCTTCATCTTAAAAGTAATTGATCGGATTCGTATTTTGAGTCGATTTGCAAAGGGCGAAATTACGGAATTTTTCTTGAATTCTCTCTACAATTAACTCAATCGTAAAATGTTCGCTTTCAAAATGCCCAATATCCGCTATAATTATTTGATTCTCTGCATCAAAAAACTCGTGATATTTAAAGTCTCCTGTGATAAAAATGTCGGCCTCAGCCCCTATTGCATTTTTCAATAAAAAAGATCCACTTCCACCACAAAGTGCCACTTTTTTAATCATTTTACCAGTATCCTTGGTATATCTCACACATCCGACTTCCATTTCCTCCTTTAAAAAAGGTAAAAAATCTTCCAAAGTCATCGGTGTTTCTAAGGAACCTACCATTCCAGAGCCCAAATAGACATTCTTATTTTCTAGGGCAATTAATGAATAGGCGACCTCCTCATAAGGATGTGCTTGCTTCAATATAACCTCAATTTTTGAAGTAAGATAAGTTGGAAATACCATTTCCAATCTTATTTCTTGTTCTCTTTGTAATTTATTGACTTCGCCAACAAAAGGGTTTGCTCCTTCTAAAGCCTTAAAAGTACCTTCACCCTTTGATAGAAATCCACAATCAGAATAATTACCCAATTTCCCAGCACCAGCTTCCGCCAAAGCTTTTCTTAACTCTTCCGCATTTTTTTCAGGCACGTAGGTAACCAATTGTGTCAAATTTCCAGATTTGGGAGCTAAAATAGTAGCATCCTTAAGACCTAATTTATCTGCTATTTTCTTATTGACCCCTGTGGGTACATTGTCCAAATTGGTGTGAATAGCAAAAAGTGCAATTTTATTTTCGATGGCCTTGATTACTGTTCGTTCCACATAATTTTTACCAGTCAATCTTTTAAGACCGCTAAAAACAATAGGATGGTGTGAAACAATCAAATTACAGCCTTTTGCAATAGCCTCTTCAACTATGGCTTCAGTACAATCTAAGCTAACCAATACGCCGGTAATTTCTCTATTTTGACCCCCTACCAATAAGCCAGAATTATCGTAGCTTTCTTGGTAGGCCGATGGAGCCCATTCTTCTAGGTAATTACAAAGTTCTTTTATCTTCATTCATCTAGATTTATACCCAAAGATAACAATAGCAATAGGATTGAAAAATTAATTAAATGCCTTATAAAATTAATCCCCCAAATTAAGCAAGTTAAATCAAAGCAATGCGTAATTTTGCCTGATTAAAAGCACTCAAACAGTATCTATGAATTATCTTTCGGTAGAATTACTTACCAAATCATTCGGGGAACGCGTATTATTTGAAGACCTATCTTTTGGAATCGACAAAGGAGACAAAGTCGCCTTGATTGCAAAAAATGGAGCAGGAAAAAGTACCTTGATGACACTATTAGCTGGAAAAGACCAGGCAGATAGTGGATCCATTGTATTTAGAAAGGGACTACGTGTAGCCTTTCTCGATCAGAATAGTAATTTCGAAGGATACAACAGTATAGATGAGGTAATTTACGAAGCAGACCATCCACAAGTGCAGGCATCCAAAGCATATAGTCTTGCACTAAACAACCCAGATGATGCAGATGCATTCCAAAAAGCACTGGACATGATGGAAGAAACCCAAGCCTGGGATGTGGAAGCAAGAATTAAGGATGTACTTTACAGCTTGCAGCTTGAGGATCATCTAAAAAAACCTTTGGGATTGCTTTCCGGTGGTCAAAAAAAGAGACTTGCACTAAGTAAAGTATTGATTGAGCAACCGGATCTTTTAGTTTTGGATGAGCCCACCAACCACCTGGATCTTGCTATGATAGAATGGTTGCAAAACTATCTAAATCAATCCTCCATGACCTTATTCATGGTAACGCATGATAGGTATTTCCTAGATGCTATCTGTAATACCATTTTAGAGATTGAAGATCAAAAAATCTACAGATACAAAGGGAGTTACGGCTATTACCTGGAAAAAAAACAACTTCGTGAAGAAGAATTAAAAACAACCATTGGTAAGGCTAAAAATCTATTCAAAAAAGAACTTGAATGGATGAGAAGACAACCCAAAGCCAGAGGAACTAAATCCAAAGCAAGGATTGATAGCTTTTATGATATCAAAAAGGTTGCAAAACAAAATACAAAAAAAGAGGAAGTTCAACTAGAAATTCAAATGCAACGTTTGGGCTCCAAGATTATGGAACTTCACCATTTAAAGAAATCTTTTGGTGACCATAAAATACTAGAAGACTTTACCTATACTTTTGTGAATAGAGATAGGATTGGAATTGTTGGAAAAAATGGGGCTGGAAAAACTACTTTCCTAAATATGCTTTGTGGTATTGAAAAATACGATGGTGGAAAGATAGTGCATGGTGAGACACTCCGTATTGGCTATTATACTCAGGAAGGAATGTCCATTCCAGATAACAAAAGAGTTATTGAAGTAGTAAAAGAGGTAGCCGAAGTAATCCCCTTGAATAAAGGAAGGAAATTAACTGCTGCTCAATTACTGGAACGATTCCTTTTTGATAAAGATGCGCAATGGTCAATGGTTTCAAAACTAAGTGGTGGAGAAAAGAAGAGACTATACCTTCTAACCATTTTAATGAAGAATCCGAACTTCCTTATTTTAGATGAACCTACTAATGATTTGGATATTGCGACACTAAATATTCTTGAAGAATTTTTGGATGAATTCCCAGGTTGTTTGGTCATCATTTCTCACGATAGATATTTCATGGACCGCCTGGTAGAGCATTTATTCGTGTTTGAAGGTGAAGGGAAAATTAAAGATTTCCCAGGAAACTATACGGATTATAGATTGAAAAAATCAGAGGTCAAAGAAGAAAAGCCTAGTACACCGACCAAGAAAAAAGAGAAGCCAAAAGAAAAAAGTACTCAAACCAACCGTGCCCAAAAACTCTCTTTTAAGGAAAAAAGGGAACTTGAACAATTGGAGGCTGAAATGGAAAAGATAGAGAAGGAGAAGGAATCAATCAGTCAAGAGTTTTATAAAGAGAACCAGGAGCCCGATACTATCTCCAAATTATCGATTCGACTTCACGAAATAGAACAACAGTCGGAAGAAATGATGATGCGCTGGATGGAATTATCTGAAATGGAGGGATGATCAATTTTTTAGGATATTTAGGCTACAAAAGAAAAGCCATGAACGCACATGGCTTACACTCTCCTTTGGTGTATGATTTATACACCGATATTTTAGCCGATAAAAAAGAGTTTTATGATTTTCAACATATTGAACAGTTATCCAAAAAAAAAGGAGACTTTCAAGCTAAGGAAGCTCAATTACTCTATCAATTACTGAATAAATACAAATTAAAAAAAGGGGTGATTATTGGTACTGGAAAAGAATCCATGAAATCCATTTTGAAGACGATCGCTCAAGATATAGCTATTCAATTTGATTATCATCCTGAGGAGAAATATGATTTTATCCATTTCACAACAGATTGCACTCCATCTGACATTAATAAGACATCATTAATAGCTCAACTTTCCAATATTCAATTCATTAGCATTTCAAATCCACACGGGGAAAAGAATCGAAATAGACTATGGAAAGAATTGGTTTCACATACTAACGTAAGGGTTACTATTGATCTTTGGTCTATGGGCTTATGCTTCCCTAACAACAATCAACGAAAGCAACATTTCACTCTTCAAAATAAGCATTTCCAGTTTTAGTTTTAGGAAAATATATCCATTGTAACAAATCTCACATAACTTTATTATCTTGAGTTATATTTTCGCAATCTAAAACGATGTAAAATGGAATTCATTTACCAACCATGGCCCTGGTATGTGGCCGGACCACTCATAGCCCTCCTAATGATGCTAATGCATTATTTTGGTAAGGGATTTGGCCTATCCACTAATCTCAGAACATTTTGTAGCGTGCTGGGAGCAGGTAAAAATTGTACTTTCTTCGCTGGAGACTGGAAGGAACAAAAATGGAATTTAATTTTCGTATTTGGGGCTATCCTAGGTGGCTTTATCGGAAGTTCCATTTTAAAAAATCCGGAACCTATTCAATTATCCAAGCAAGTGATATCAGACCTAAGTCAAATGGGAATAAACAGTCCGGGATCCGAATATATCCCAACAGAGATATTCTCCTGGGACAACCTTATTAGCCTTCAGGGATTCATTTTTATGGTTGTTGGAGGATTCTTATTAGGCTTTGGCGCCAGGTATGCCGGAGGCTGCACTTCCGGCCATGCCATTAGCGGATTAAGTAACCTTCAATGGCCCTCATTGATATCAGTGATTGGATTTTTTATTGGGGGAATTATTTCAACTTATTTATTCATTCCTTACCTCCTAAACCTATAAGTTATGAAACTATTGAAATTTTTAATTGCTGGAATCCTATTCGGCATTATTCTAAGTAAGGCAGAGGTTGTTTCCTGGTTTAGGATTTATGAAATGTTCAGATTCGAGTCCTTTCATATGTATGGTGTTATAGGTTCTGCCGTAGTTTTTGGGATATTATTTATTACAATAACCAAGAAAAAATCCTTAAAAAGCATGTATGGCGAAAAAATGACCTTTGTTGATAAAGAAAAAGGTTATATAAGATATATTCTGGGGGGCACTATATTTGGTCTGGGTTGGGCACTCGCAGGCGCATGCCCCGGTCCAATGTTCATTCTGGTTGGGCATGGCTTTAGCATTTTTATCGTGGTTATCGCAGCTGCCACTTTAGGCACCTATGTTTATGGGAAAATACGACATAAGCTGCCTCATTAGAATAATTTGATTTCTACTTAATACCAAGTCCTGGCTAATAAGTTGGGATTTTTTTTTCTTAACCAGAATTATACAACTTGAAAGCCAACGACCCTGAACTTTATATTGAAATGATAAAAATTGTTCATATTTTTGGAATATATATCATGATATGACTAAAGTCAGTCGTCTGTGTAACATTTGGCACCATTTTTTTCAAAAAGTAGACTTTACTTTGTATTAGGATTAACAAAAAGAGTTTCAACTGAGCTCCTAAATAATTTTCAGCAATGAGAATAGAACAATTATATACCAATTGCCTTGCGGAAGCAGCATATTACATAGAATCTGATGGAGAGGTTGCGATTATTGATCCACTTCGTGAGACAGCACCATATATAGCAATGGCTAATGAAGCCAATGCGAAAATCAAATATATATTTGAAACACATTTTCATGCAGATTTTGTCTCTGGACACGTAGATCTGGCAGCTAAAACGGGTGCAACTATTGTTTTTGGACCAAATGCTAAACCAAATTACGAGGCCCATATTGGACAAGATAATGAAGAATTCAAAATTGGTAAACTAACCATTAAGTTGTTACATACACCAGGCCATACTATGGAGTCTTCCTGTTTTTTATTACAAGATGAAAATGGAGACGAAAAGGCAATATTCTCTGGGGATACTTTATTTATTGGAGATGTAGGTAGACCTGATTTGGCGGTGAAAAGTAATTTAACCGTATATGATCTGGCAGGCCATCTATTTGACTCATTAAGAAATAGAGTAATGCCATTGGCGGACGATATCATAGTATATCCAGGACATGGAGCAGGTTCTTCTTGTGGGAAAAACATGAGTGATGAGACTTTTGATACTTTAGGTAATCAGAAAGAATCCAATTATGCCCTTCGAACGGACATGACTCGTGATGAATTTATAAAAGAGGTAACTGATGGTTTAAAAACACCTCCACAATACTTTCCTAAAAATGTTAAAATGAACATCATGGGGTATGAAAACTTCGACGACGTGATGGAAAAAGGAAATAAAGCATTAGACCTTGCTGAATTCCAATCACTAATTAGTGAAGGAGCCCTTATTCTTGATACCAGAAATCGTGAAGTATTCCCTAAAGGTTTCATTCCAAACTCCCTTTTCATTGGTCTTGATGGAAGTTTTGCTCCTTGGGTAGGTTCATTAATAAAAGACATCAAACAAACAATCATTTTCCTTACAGATGAGGGAAAAGAAGAGGAAGTGGTACGTAGACTTTCCCGTGTTGGATATGACAATACCAGAGGATATTTAGCAGGTGGAGTTCAAACATGGCTAGATGCAGGACTATCATTGGATCAAATTGAAGAAATTACTCCAGAGGCCTTTACATCAAAATTTACGGAAGAAACACCAACAATTGATGTCCGTAAAGACACTGAATTCTATAGTAAACATTTACTTGGAAAGGTAGAGAATCTACCGCTATCAAAAATTGCAGAAAGAAGCAACGAAGTAGATAATAATGTACAACATTATGTGCATTGTGCTGGTGGATTTAGATCTCTGATTGCTATTTCTATCTTGAAACAAAAAGGCATTAACAACCTGGTAAATATTCAAGGAGGATTTAAAGCACTGGAAGAGACAACAATTCCTGTTTCAAATTATGTTTGTCCATCTGAGATATAAGAATATATATATTTTCAAAAAAAAGCCATCCCTGGGGATGGCTTTTTTATTTAAGCAAAGTTACAAAACCTTGTTTTGAGTTGTGCTTAGCATAAGTGGCATAGTCTACATGCCATATATAAAAACCAGCCTTGCTCGGTTTCCCATATAAATCCTTTCCCATCCACCCCTCAAAAGGGTCATCTGTTTCAAACAGCTGCTTTCCCCACCTATCATATACTTCAAGGCGATAAAATAACATATCACTCAATAGCCTGCCCTTTGGTCTAAAATTCTCATTTTCCCCATCTCCATTTGGCGAAAAAGCATTTGGAAAAGTCAAGAAATGAGGACTAACAATTACCTCTTTCACTACACTATTTTCACAAAACTCATTTGATGAAAATTGAGTTATTGAATATTCACCTTCTTCAGTAAAAATATAAGTAGGATCCTCAACATGAATGGTGTCTCCAGTACTGACAACATAAAAAACAAATGTGTCATCCCCCGACAAATCTGTGATTCCAATTTTCTCATTTAAAGGAACATTAAAATTCTTCAGCTCAAAATCTGCCACGGGTAACTCTCTAACCAAAATCCTATCTTCTAACAATACTTCCTGTGAACAGTTCTGAACGGGATCATAAATTTGAACATACAGGTCATAAAAACCCGGATACTCAAAATTTAGGCTAACATTTTTCAAGGAAAAATTTTCACCATCTATTTTCCAATTGTGACCCACAGGATAGCTAAATCCGGGACTCGTTGTATAATCCCCGTATTCAAATAGACATAATTCTTCTGGTCCTTCAACCTCATTTATCAAATTTTCTTCTACTAAAACCTCTTCAGTAAAATCCATCTTACATTCTCCATAATCAATAGTCAATGTTACAGTATGGATTCCCAGCGTATTAAAATGCACATCTGAGGGGGAAATATCAGAAGAAAAAGCAGGAACAGCATTACCACCAAAATCCCAGTGATAAATCTGTGTGCTGTCCACAAAGTCTGGCTCAAAATCATATGAATTATTACTTAGGCAATACTTACCTTCATAGTTGAATTCAAACTCGATTCCTTTCTCCACTTCCAACGAGTAATACAAGGTATCTGAACATTCTACAATATCATGATATGAGATAAAGGTTACCATATAACTCCCATAGTCGGGATATATATGACTTGGGTTTTCCAGGGTGCTTGAATTATCAGAAGAACCAGGATCCCCAAAATCCCAATAATATGCGACGCTATTACCTCCTGTATTGAGAAATTGATAATTTAAATCGTCACAATATTGATCCTTATCAATTTCCATTAAGGATACTGCCAATTCACAATCTGTAATTACATATCGAAAGGTTCGAATATATTCCCCAATTTTTTCTGAATTTCGAAATTCTTCTACCAATACTCCAAGTATAAAATAGCCCGTTGTGGAAGGAACACCCGTTATAAGTCCAGTAATTGAATCTATTTCTAAACCAGGATTCGCATTTATAGGATTTGAAAGACTATAACCTACTTCCCAAACCATTTCAGTAAATGGAGGTGGAGTAATTGCAATAGGATTTATAGTATCCCCCCCTGTAAAGGGAGTAAATATGGAATAGGATAAACTATCACCATCTGGATCAGTCATGGATAAATTCAAATTAATATCATCATAAATACAGATACCCAAAGGAGGGTCTGAATTAAAATAGGGGCTATTATTACTGTCCGGGGGTATAATACAATAGTTTGTAAGACCGGGGGTACCAGCAATATTATATGCAACCCCATCTCCAAAACAACATCTTTGATAAGATAAAACAAGGCCGTTTGGATTACTTGGTATCGTAATATCAAAATAATATTCTGCTTTTTCTATACACAATTCCGGGGGCAAAATTGCACATGGGTTTGTGGTATTGGAGTAAACCGGAGTTTCAAAATAGTCATCGGAATAACCATACATTACCGAACTGTAATTAACAGCATCCCATACAGATAAGATAATATCCTCATCAAATCCTGTATTATTTGTATTTAAAGGACCACAATCCCGATAAATAGTAACGTAAACAAAATAGTTATTAGCACTTACCTGTTCATATCTAATTTCTCCTCCAATTAGATGAGTGGCGTGAGAGACAAAATGAAAAGACAAGAAAAGGATTATGCACAAAAGTCTACTGAAACCTTTTTTATTATTATCTATTATCATAATTATCAATTTATATAACTATCAATTTATATAATTTTTTTCAAATTACTTGCTTATACTTTCTTAACTTTTATAAACGATTCTTTAACCCTTTAGTACTCGGATAAATTACAACATACTAATTTACAGAAAAATAACTTAATACGGCATCCTATAATATGCATTCAAAATTTTGTTTAATAAATCTTATAATTCCGATTTAAAACAACTTCTCTATTCAATTTTTTTTTAGTAAAATTGTGCAAATCTTAATTTCAGATGATTAGACGTCTACTAATAGGCATTTTAATTTGCCTTCCTCTACTGAGTTTTGCTCATCCGGTTCACATTTCTGTTTGTGACATACACTATAATCCAGATGCAAATACCTTTCAGGTATCTGTTAGATTATTTTCGGATGATTTAGAGCTTAGTATCCGGAAATCGATTGAAAACAAAGTATTGGATATTGGTTTCGAAACAGAAGCCTCAAACACCGACTCGTTGATTCAAATTTATCTTCAAGATAATTTTCAACTTTATATAAAAGACTCCTTATATACTTGGTCTTTTGTTGGAAAAGAATCGGAAGGGGTGTCCGTTTGGTGTTATCTCGAAATGGAGGTTCCAGAAAATTTAAATCAATTTTCCATAAAAAATGCTTTACTTGACAAGCATTTTGAAGATCAAAAAAACATAGTTCATTTTCACCACTTAGGTAAAATGGACTCTAAGGTTTTTTACAAAGAACAAAGAACACAAACTATCAGAATCACCAATCAATAAAGATGAAGCAATCGTTTAACTATTTTATAGCCCTACTATTTATGGGCTTTGCGTGCAGTTATGCTCAATTGGAGAACACGAATCAAAATAAGTTCCGTCAGTTGGGTACTCAATTACCAACTCCAAATAGTTTTAGAACAGCCTCTGGTGCTCCGGGACCTAACTACTATCAACAAAAGGCTAATTATAAAATTAACCTTACCCTAGATGATGACAAACACACCATTACTGGGGAGGAATCGATTACTTATATCAACAATTCATCCGACCCTTTACGTTATGTATGGGTTCAATTAGATCAGAATGTTCGTGCTAAAAACTCCGATTCTTATAAAATCCGCACGGGAAAGGTTTCGGATAAAATGAGTATGAGTGAACTTAAAAATTTCCACAGGGAGTTTGACGGAGGGTTTAAGATTACTGAAGTTACTGATGCAAGAGGGAAGGAACTAAAGCACACTATCAACTTCACTATGATGCGTGTCGAACTTCCTCGAGTTATTAGAAAAGGAGAGCATTATACCTTCAAAATCAAATGGTGGTATAATATAAATGACCGTGATAAGGTAGGTGGACGTTCAGGTTACGAATACTTCCCAAAAGAAGATAATAGCTTATATACCATAGCACAATTCTACCCAAGAATGGCTGTCTACAATGATGTTGAAGGCTGGCAAACAAAGCAATTTTGGGGTAGAGGTGAATTCGCCTTGCCATTTGGAGATTTTGATGTAAAAATTACGGTTCCTAGTGACCATATAATTGGTGCTACCGGGGTACTTCAAAATCCAACAGGTACACTTAGCCCTAAGCAATACAAAAGATTTGTAAAAGCAAAGACAGCTAAAGCGCCCGTATTGATTGTTACCCAGGAAGAAGCAGAATTGGCAGAAAAAACAAAATCTACTAAAACTAAAACTTGGCACTTTAAAGCTAAGAATGTTCGTGATTTCGCTTTTGCAAGTTCAAGAAAATTTCTTTGGGATGCCATGGGAGTAAAAGTAGGATCAAAGAATGTTATGGCGATGTCATACTACCCAAAAGAAGGAAATCCTCTTTGGGGACAATATTCTACTAAACTGGTTGCCCATACTATTAAAACCTATTCAAAATACACCATTAATTACCCTTACCCAGCAGCTATTTCTGTGCATTCAAAAAGCATAGGAATGGAATATCCTATGATCTGTTTCAACTTCGGTAGACCTGAAAAAGATGGTACCTACAGTAGCCAAACAAAATATGGAATGATGGGAGTGATTATTCATGAGGTTGGGCATAACTTCTTCCCTATGATTATCAATTCGGATGAAAGACAATGGACTTGGATGGATGAAGGATTGAATACATTCTGTCAGTATTTGACAGAACAGGAATGGGAGGATAATTACCCATCAAGAAGAGGTCCTGCTCACTTGATTGTTGACTATATGAAAGGAGACAAATCAGGAATAGTACCTATTATGACTCATTCAGAAGCCATTAAACAATTTGGTAACAATGCTTATGGGAAACCAGCTACTGCATTAAATATCTTACGAGAAACAATTCTTGGAAGAGAATTGTTCGATTATGCATTAAAAGAATATGCTAGAAGATGGGCATTTAAACACCCAACTCCTGCTGACTTTTTCCGTACAATGGAAGATGCATCAGGAACTGATCTGGACTGGTTCTGGAGAGCTTGGTTCTATACTACCGACCATGTTGATATTGCTTTGGATAAAGTAGAATGGTATCAACCAAGTACTGAGAATCCAACTGTTGAAAGTGAGGTTGCCAAATGGAGAGATAGCCAGGATGAGACACATATTGGTGTAAGAAGAAATGCAGACATTGAAAAATTTGCAGATAGTGACCCAACAGTTTTAGATTTCTACAACAACTACGACAAGTACAATGTAAATAGCTTGGATAAGGAAACGTATACAAATTTCATAGAAAGCCTGGATGCTGAAGAAAAGGAATTACTAGCTAAAGGAGGAAATTACTACAATTTGTATTTAAGTTCACCTGGAGGAATCCCTATGCCAGTAATACTGGAATTTGAATTTACAGATGGGTCAAAGGAAAAGATTACAATTCCTGCTGAAATCTGGACGAATAACCACAATGAAATTTCTAAGGCGTTTTATTTCGATAAAGAGGTCGTTCGTATATCACTTGACCCAGACTTAGAAACAGCAGATGTTGAACGAAACAATAATTATTGGCCTAACAACAATCTACCTAATAGAATTGAATTGTTTAAAAGAAGCAAAAGGCCTTCTAGAGAAAATACAATGCAACGTGATAGACGTGCCAATGAGCATACACAGAAATAGCCTTTAAAAAAGCGCCCTTAATTAGGGTGTTTTTTTTTTTTAATATACCGAGAGTAAAGCACAATACAGGATCTACAGTAGCCTTATAGGCTGTAGCACTGAGTAATTTCCAATTAATTGTTGTACCTTTGCGTCTAATGAAGTAAAGATACCTTTAAAAACAGATCCTACCTCTCCGAAACATTCGGCCAAATTCGGATCATCACTTATTTATAGGCATTCCATTTCTACTAGTTATTGTTCATAAAGGACAATATAAATATTACCTTAATTTACCCTTTGAATGGCGAGATCTCAAGAGAGCTTCGGAAAAAAAGAAAAAGAAAAAAAGCGTTTAAAAAAGCGTAAGGAGAAAGACCTTAAACGTGAAGAACGTAAATCACATTCCAAAAAAGGAGAAGGATTTGACAGTATGATCGCATACGTTGATGAATTCGGACAAATTACAGATACTCCGCCAGATCCAACTAAAAAGAGGGAAGAGGTAGATATCGAAAGTATTGATATCAGCATCCCTAAAAAACTTGAATCCGATGGACCATCTGTATTTACAGGTAAGGTTGAATTCTTCAACGATTCAAAAGGATATGGATTCATTAGAGAATTAGATACCCAAGAAAAGTACTTTGTTCATATTAACGGACTACTTGAAGAAGTTAAAGAAGGAGACAAAGTAACTTTCGAACTTGAAAAGGGACTAAAAGGGATGAACGCTGTTAAAGTAAAGAAGGTGACAAAGAAGTAACTTTCGAGCTTGAAAAAGGACTAAAAGGAATGAAGGCTGTTAAAGAAAGTATAAGTACTTTACTTATTTGATAGCATCAGACCATATCATAAAGTGGAAACCTAAAATCTTTCGCTTATATTAAAACTAAAAAAGGTAGACAATTTATTTATTGTCTACCTTTTTTCTTGGGGCTGGTTTACGTTCCATTGGACCTCTTTTATAAATAATCAATCCATTCAAAAAGTTACGTAAAATTTGATCATGTAAAGGCATATACTTTGGATGATCCTCTTTTCTAAAAAAGGCTCCCAGTTCACTTTTAGAGACTTTAAAATCTACCAACTTCAGTATATTTACAATATCATCGTCTCGAAGTTTTAGAGCTACCCTAATTTTTTTTAGTATGTCGTTATTAGTAAGTCCCATGAATTATTTTTCTTGCAATTTAACTAATATAAATGCTAAATACACTTTTCTAGACTGGCCTTTCATGGTAATTGCACCCATTTAGCCTTATTATCCTTTTAACATTCTATATTCCCAATGAGGAGGATATAATTCATTGCTTTAAAGGCGGTATATCTATTATTTTTTTCAATAGTAGCATTTAATAATTAGTTTTTCAAAAGGCTGGAGAGGCCTTCTTAATCAATCTACCAGCCAGTTCATTTCATGAACCCTGTCTTTTTTATTTTATAACAACTTCAAACACTGGATTACTGCGTGATCCATAAGGGGGGCCTACTTACTCAACCTTCAAGCCAGTTCATTTCATGAACTTTGGCTTTTTTATTTTACATCCAGCTACAAACACAAGATTACTGCGTGATCCATAAGGGGGGCCTACTTACTCAACCTACAAGCCAGTTCATTTCATGAACTTTGGCTTTTTTATTTTATAACAACTTCAAACTTCGTTTGGTTGTTATAAAATAAAAAAGCCAGACACTGTGTGTCTGGCTTTTCGGTTGTGGGCGATACAGGATTCGAACCTGTGACCCTCTGCTTGTAAGGCAGATGCTCTGAACCAACTGAGCTAATCGCCCCTAAAAAGGGAATATTAAAATCGGAATCTACAAAGTAGATTGGTGGGCGATACAGGATTCGAACCTGTGACCCTCTGCTTGTAAGGCAGATGCTCTGAACCAACTGAGCTAATCGCCCTAAAATTTTTCACACCAATAATTGGTATAATAATCTTTTAAGTAAATTCCGATTTTTCAAAGAACGTTCTACGGAAGTAGAACTTATGGTGGGCGATACAGGATTCGAACCTGTGACCCTCTGCTTGTAAGGCAGATGCTCTGAACCAACTGAGCTAATCGCCCCTATCATTGTTATGGGGTTGCAAATATAGAAATGAATTTCATTTCTCCCACACTTTTCTTAAAATATTTTTCAAATAATTCTGCTATAAGATATGCACTTCCAGCGACCAAAATTAGATCATTCTTATTAGCATTTGATATACTGTTTGTTAGTGCAATTACTGTTGAATCACATAAAGAATATGATAATTCATATTTTTTAAAATATTTTTCCAAATCATCCAATGGCATTGCTCTTTCACTCTCCGGCTGGCATAAATAATAATCTGCTTCTTGAGGTAAAAGTCCAATAATGGCATCTGCTTCTTTATCCTTCATCATGCCCCAAACAATATGTAATGAATCAAAAGACTCTTCTTTCAATTGCTCAGAAAGCACCTTCAGAGCACCTTCATTGTGAGCCATATCCAATATAATACTCGGATGCCGACTTACCTTCTGCCATCTACCTGGGAGAAATACATTCTCTTGTACTTTAGCCAAACCAGAAAGTATCTGCTTATCGCCGATAGTAAAGTGCTTTTTAAGTAACTGAGATGCAGCCCACGCTGTATGCGCATTTGTTTGCTGAAATCTACCACCCAATTGTACCTTATACGGTTCATTACCAAGTTTAAAATCCTTCGCCCAGTGCAATGGTGAATTTCGTTCAGTTGAAAGCCCTAAAAAAACATCAGCGATAGCCGCCTGATACTCCCCAACAAGCACGGGCGTATTCCGCTTTATTATCCCAGCCTTTTCCTGTGCAATCCCTCTTAGGTCGTCTCCTAAAAAATTCCCGTGGTCTTTAGAAACATTCGTAATAATGGATAATTGAGGTTCTACAATATTGGTAGCGTCCAACCTACCTCCAAGCCCTGTTTCCAAGACAAGTACCTCTATTTCTTGATCCCTAAAATAGGCAAAGGCCAGAGCCAAGGTTATTTCAAAAAAGGAATAATTCCCTATTTCGAAATAACTTTTGTTCGCATTTACAAAATCACAAACGAACTGTTCCTTAATAAAATGACCATTGATTCGTATACGCTCTTTAAAATCGAGCATATGTGGGGAAGTAAATAATCCCACTTTATAACCCGCCTCCATAAAAATGGAATGCAACATATGAGAAGTGGATCCTTTTCCATTTGTACCGGCCAAATGAATAATAGAATAGGCTTTATGTGCATCTTCAAAATGCCTCATTAGCTCTTCAATTCTTTCCAAACCCGGTTTGTAGGCTTTACCTCCCGTAATTTGAAAAGAGGCAAATTGCTTATATAACCATTCACAACATTGTGAATAATTCATAGTACTGGCCATGACCTATTTGTATCCGAAATTATATCTAATTTCTCCTATTTGATTCCCTTTAACAGTAGGGTCTGCCTTCCAAATTGTTTGTAGTGCGGCTTCTTTGGCCTCTTTCATTAAACAGGGAGAAGTATCCGTAGTTCCTTTAATTCCAGGTAGAGCCTTTATAGTTTGTCCTTGTGGATTCACCCACACACGTACGGCAACTATCCCCGACTCGACACAATTAAAGGGAGGTATCCCTTTTCTTACTGCACTACGATCTCCAAGGAAGAAACCTTCCTTATCTAGCCCTTTTCCCACATCTCCACTAGCTGAGGCATCTCCTAACTCTGCATCAGGATTTCCTTTTGTAGCATCGGTCAAATCTTTGTCCTTTACCTCCTTATCCGAAGCATCTGAAAACTGTTTTAAAGCAGCCAATAAATCCAAATCGGGCTTTACCTCCTCCTTTTCCAACTTTTTCTCTTGAGGCTTTTCCTCCTCATCATTTAAGGCAATAGTTTTCACTTGATCTTGCTTTAATACAGGATCACCCTTTACTACTTCTTTTTCCGTGCCTGCAATTTGGGTAGTTTTTTCCACCTTTGGCTGAGGAGTCAACTTACTACTTAAACGAACACCATCTTCTTGTCCAAAGTTAATGGTAATCCCTTGCATCTTCCTAGGCTCCTTATGACTCAATCTAAATTGAAAAAAAAGAATCAGCAACAAAAGGTGCACACCGATAGTACTTATCAGTGCAATTATTTGTCTTCTTTTTTCCGATTTATTATTCATAAACTGGCTGTGTTGCTAATACTATTTTAATATGATGTCTCTGAGCAATATCCAATATTTCCACTACTTTTTCAATAGGTACACCCACTTCCGCTCTAAGCACCATTGCTTGCTCTTCCATGTCTTTTAACCTATCGAGAATATTGAATTCAAGCCCTTCATGAGCTACCATTTCCTCGTTGATTGCATATTCAAAATCCTTGGATATGGATACCGAAAGAGTTTGCTTTTCAACATGATTTGCCGCGCTTTCTGGTAATTGAAGATCCAAAGCATTTACGGTTACCAAAGTAGACGTAATGATAAAGAATATCAATAAAAGAAAGACCAAATCCGTCATGGAGCTCATGTTGAAATTTGGACTTATTTTATTATTTGATCTTACAGCCATGGCCTTATTTTTTAGGAGTTAAATCCATAAATTCATCAATATAGGACTCTAGCATAAAAGCTATTTTGGTAACTCGTGAAACCAATTGGTTGTAGGCAATAAATGCGACAATCCCAACAATCAGACCAGCTACGGTTGTTGTCATAGCAGTATAAATACCGTTGGTTAACAATTCAATATTAATCTGACCACCTGCAACAGCCATTTTATGAAAGGTAATAATCATACCAATTACAGTACCCAGAAATCCTAACATAGGTGCCGCCCCCGCTATGGTTGCTAAACCAGGAAGTTTTGACTCAATTCTATGCACTTCGTGATTTGCTGATTTATCTAATCTGTGGTATAAATCATCATTTGATTTATCCATATTTCTCAACCCTGTCAAGAATAGATTAGAAATGATTGTATTGGATCTTCTACAAAGATCCTCTGCAGCTTCAATTTTGTTATCAGCCACAAAATCACGAATTGTAAAGATGAAATTATCATCTCTCCTTTGTGCCTTTCTAATAGCAATAAATCGCTCTACAAAAAGGTAAACGGTAATTACAGACAATATAAAAAGAGCTGTCATAATTAACTGACCACCAATACCACCACTCGTTGCCAATTCATAAATAGATATACTATCTTCTGACATCGTATCCACACCTCCGTTCTCCGCTTGGAGCATTATATCCTGCGCCATCTGATTGATCGTATCTTCGTTCATTTGATTCTTATGTTTTTAGTTCAATAATAGCCTATCTACTTATTCAATTGGGATTCCGATTTGAATCATAACGTCACCTTCACAAATTTCGTATGATTACCATCTAAGCCAAGATTAACAAAAATAGCATTAATAGCGATATATAGTTAGGGGCTAAGCAATTTTTAACAAATTTTATATGACTCAAGACTTTAGACCAGATATTTACCTTAATATTATTACCCATTTTTCTAATAAAAAAGGCCATCCTGAATAATTCAGGATGGCCTTTTCTAGTTTATATAGAATAAATTCTATTAAATCATCTGCAAACCTATATAGGTAAATGCACCAGCAATATAACCGATAAGCGCTAAAAGAGAAATCTTTTTCACATACCAACCAAAATCAATTTTCTCCAATCCCATTGCAGCAACTCCGGCAGCAGATCCAATAATAAGAACAGAACCACCCGTTCCAGCACAGAACGCCAAGAACTGCCAGAATGAACCATCTTGAGCAAAATCACCTGCACCTGCAATTTCATACATCCCCATAGAAGCAGCCACCAAAGGAACGTTATCTACAATGGCAGACAATAATCCAATTACAATATTGATAGCATAAATATTTCCACCGAACCATTCATTCAATGAACCAGCCATCAACACAAGATGTCCTGCAGTTTGAAGAGCAGCTACAGCAAGAAGTATCCCTAAAAAGAATAAAACACTTGCAGTATCGACTTTTCTCAATACTCCAATTACTGAAAGTCTTGATTTATCCTCTAAGTTTTTACTTTTATGAAGCACTTCTGTAACCATCCACAATACTCCTAAACTGAACATCATACCCATAAATGGTTGTAGATGTGTCACAGTTTTGAAAATAGGTACAAATAATAAACCTGCTACCCCAATGTAGAATACCAGGTTTCTTTCAAATGGAGTAGTTGGGTTGATATAATGCTCTAAACCTTCTACAGAAGCTGGTCTATTTACTTCCCCTTTCAGGGTAGCTGAAAGAATTGCCAAGGGTACGATCATAGCCACTATACTAGGCACAATCAATGATTGAATTATTGTGGTTACTGTTAATTGACCACCAATCCACAACATAGTAGTTGTAACGTCACCAATTGGAGACCAAGCTCCACCGGCATTAGCAGATACGACTACCATACCTACAAATATCCAACGATCCTTTTTATCAGCAATTAGCTTTCTTAATAGAGACACCATTACAATTGTTGTTGTAAGGTTATCCAAAGCGGCAGAGAAAAAGAAAGTAAGAATTGCAATAATCCACAATAACTTAACCTTATTTGTCGTCTTTATCTTATCAGTAATTACACTAAATCCTTCGTGAGCATCAATCAATTCTACAATTGTCATAGCTCCCATAAGGAAGAATAAGATACTAGCAATTTCACTTAAATGGTGTAATAACTGCTCTTCAATAAAGTGTTGACGAACTGTGTTAGGATTCCCTTCAAACAACGACGTAAAATGCCCAAACGCACTATTAGTCATGTTCAAAATTTCATCACCACCAAAAACAAGAAGTGCCCAAACAGAAACTCCTGTTACCAAAGCTGAAGCAGCTTTGTCAATTTTAATTGGGTGCTCTAAAGCAATAGCCAGATACCCTAAAACAAAAACAATTACAATAAACGTAAACATTCTTTCTAAATTTAAATTAAACTAGCTCAGACAATGATAGTCCAAATGCAGTTTGAGCAATATTAGTTTTTTCAGTACTTACAGCATTCGCTTTAATCAAAGCAGCTTTGATAGTTGCTGATGTATCAGCAAAAATTGCATTATCTGAAAGCTCTATTCCACTTTGCATTAAATAAGCAAATACACGTGCCATACCACAGTTAGCAATAAAATCAGGAAGTACACTTACCTTAGAATCCGCATAAACTCCTGTTGGTCCAAAGAAGATTTCTTCATCTGCAAAAGGAACATTCGCACCACAAGAAATAACTTCCAAACCATTGTTAACCATTTGGTCAATTTGTTCTTTAGTTACTAATCTAGAAGCTGCAGCTGGAACAAATATCTCAGCACCAATAGACCATATTTTTTCATTCACCTCATCGAATGAAAGCATATCGTCAGCTACTAAAAAGTTTCCATTTTTATCAGTAAACAACTTCTCAATTTCAGCTAGGCTAAATCCTTCTTCCTTAATCAAACCACCAACACGGTCGATAATTCCGACAACTTTAGCTCCTAACTTAGCCTGATAATAGGCAGCAGCAGCTCCAACATTACCCCATCCCTGGATGATTACTCTTTTTCCACGAATGTCTCCACCGTAAATTGAGTAGTAATGGCTGATTGCTTCAGAAACACCGTACCCTGTGATCATGTCAGCTACTGTATATTTTCCACTTGTATCTGGTGTAAGCTCAGCATTTGTTACTGGATATAAAACACCTACTTGTAATTGCTTAATGGCAACTGCTTTTTCTTCTGATGTTGGATTAAAATGTCCATTAAAAACACCTTCTTGTGGATGTTCAACACCTAAAGACGCAGTAATAGGAATTACTTCATGGATTTCATCTACATTTAGATCTCCACCAGTTCCGTAGTAATATTTCAATAAAGGTCTAACCGCTTTATACCAACGATTAAGAACTCCTTCTTTTCTTGGATCATTAGGATCAAAGTCAATTCCAGATTTTGCACCTCCAATAGCAGGGCCTGCTACTGTAAACTTCACTTCCATCGTTTTAGCTAAAGAAACTACCTCATGCTTGTTTAGTCCCTTTCTCATTCTAGTACCACCACCGGCAGCACCACCTCTAAGTGAGTTAATAACTACCCAACCTTTTGCTTCGGTTTCAGCATCGTGCCATTCAAAAACGACTTCTGGAGCCTTGTTTTCGTACTTCTCTAAAAGTTCTTTCATCTGTACAAAATTATTTTAACGCTTGATCTAAGGATCCAATCCTATTAATAACAAGCGAATCTTACTGTTTAACAATAACCTTCCTCAGAATAAGAAGCTGGTCAGTATTTATTTTTCACCCCTTGGAATATTAGGGTCTCAAACTCAAACAATTCTCTTAAATTCTTTTTGTTCAAAAAGAATTGTGCAAAAATAAAAAAATTGCAAAGGATTTACGCTATTTAATCCATCAAATTTAAAGTGGACAACGTAATTCCTTTGCAATCTAAATTACAAGGTCAAAAAATAGCGCTAACTACTCTTCGTCAACAGAATATAAACTTAATCTCAAGTTATAAGCCCGTGCTTTCCAGTCGACATCGTAAACCAAATCTAAGTCTATATTATTCTCAGAAGTGGCATTCATAGTACCTACCATCATCACCATTGAAGAATTTATGATAATTAGTGAATCCTTGTTATTTGAAGAAATCCAGTTTCCATCTATATAGGCCTTGATAGTCGGAACATCAATACAGACGTCTGTATTTTCCAAATTTTCGATGGTTCCATCATCTTCAAACGTAAAAAAGTTATCCTGTGCACAAAAAGGAAATATTCCATTATCCTCTAGCTGAAGATCAATAACGTTACCTATGTGAACTACTTTCACTTCTTCAACTGCCCATTGATGAGACTTCAAAATTTCAAAAGAATCCAAAGGATCCTCCTTAAAAACTTCTTCAGCTTCGTCACAAGAAGTTAGGTGTACCATTAAAAATGGAATACATAAATACTTAAAAAATTTAGTCATGGAGAGATTTTTTTTATTGACAACGAACAAATTTAAGAATATTAATTAAATATGCATCCTGCTGAATGATCTTTACTGGCTCCAGTAACCGAAGAGAAGACATTTACCTCATTTTCAGATCGTAAATAACCTAAAAACGCAAAAACTATGGACTCTTTAAAGTCTATTATTTCCGTTGAAGGAAGTATAATTTCCCCCTTATAAGCCTCCTTTAACAACTTTACAAAATAATTATTTTTAGCTCCACCACCTGTCAATAATACCTTCCCTTGGGGAGGTAAAGCACAGATCAATTGCTTCACGTAATGAATTAATAATGTTTTTAGACTATCCTGAATAGGGATATCGAATTCTGTCAGAATAGGATTAAAAAAAGTTTGAACATCCTCAAAGGCCAAAGATTTCGGAGCTCCCCTTTCGTAATAATTAAAATCATTCAACTTATCTAGCAGTTGATCATTTAACTCTCCTTTTCTGGCAATATCACCACCAGCATCAAAAGGAAAGCCCAATTGCTCTGCCAGTGGATTTAATAAAATATTAAAAGGTGAAATATCGAATGCTATTCTTTTGCCTTCCTTCATCAAGGAAATATTGGCAAAACCTCCAAGATTTACGCAAGCATCGTATTCTGAAAAGAGAAAATGATCTCCCACAGGCACTAATGGTGCTCCTTGACCACCTAATACCACATCTTGAACTCGAAAATCACAAATAACAGGTAATCCACAGGCCTTAACAATATTCTCACCACGACCAATTTGAAAAGTATAACCTTCATCTGGTCGATGTAATACAGTATGACCATGAGAAGCTACCCAATCAATTGAATCCAATTGAAATTTCGTTATAAATAACCGCACCTGTTCTCCAAGGAAATCACCAAAAGTGTGATGAAAGGCAATCAACTCAGCCGAAGTCATACCTATGGCGGCCTTCAATTTATTGGCCAACTGCTGCTCATAAGGGACAAACTCATTCACCAACATCTTATAGGTATAACCGGTATCGGTAGACTGGAATTGGCAATACACTAAATCTAAGCCATCGCAGGAAGTTCCTGACATGAGACCTATGATATTCTTTTTCATTCTTTTTACAAATACAAATTAATTCCTGAATGTAGGGAGAAAGTCAAAATTCAAAAAACAAATTGAATTAAAAATTTGAATTTCAATTAACTGCCTATAGTTTCTAAATTTTCAATATAAAAAAGCTACTTTTGCAAAAAATTTAGTTTCAAATCCAAAAAGATATCTTATGAATTTCGGACTTAGCGAAGAGCAAATCATGATCCGTGACGCTGCAAGAGATTTTGCACAAACG